>Ga0153918_1000024_pt1 | contig 174738 bp, 158 predicted proteins | sample TSFL002MetaG_FD_104687 | JGI IMG/M metagenome (GOLD analysis project Ga0153918, IMG submission 104687) | Attine ant fungus gardens microbial communities from Florida, USA - TSFL002 MetaG | ecosystem: Host-associated > Fungi > Mycelium > Unclassified | place: USA: Florida, Paynes Creek Historic... | reverse complement strand
GTTTCGTCTCGCTTCGCTCGCTCAACGTCCGGGAAGGGGGTTCCGGGGGTGTTTCGTCCTCGGGGTCGTTGAGCGAGCACCGGCGCAGCCGGAGCGAGACGAAACGTGGTGCTCTCGCGAGGGGGCGGTGCGTTTCGTCTCGCTTCGCTCGCTCAACGAGCCCAGCAAGAGACTCGCTCAACGGCCGGGGGTTGGTGTTCTTGTGAGGGGGCGGCGTTTCGTCTCGCTTCGCTCGCTCAACGACCGGGAAGGGGCATGGGGTCAGAGCCGGCCGGCGGCCTTGAGCTCGAGGTAGCGGTCGGCGATGCGCGGCGGGAGGTCGTCCGGATCCGCGGCGAGGGGCTCCCCGCCGGCGCGCCGGATCGCATCCGCGACGCGGGTGGCGTCGGCGAGGGTGCGCTCGGCGGCCGCGGCGAGGTAGACGTCCGCACGGGAGTCCCGGGCGCGGGCCAGATCCCCGATCGAGACGTCGGTGGCGGATCCGACCAGGATCGTCGTCGCGCGCGACGCGTTCGGGAAGGCGCCGAGGAACGACCGTGCGCTCTCGACGGCGTCCTGCGCGGTGAGCACGACGATGAGCGACGGGCGGGTGGTGACGGTGCGGATCGCCGCGAACGCGGCGCCCCAGTCCGTGTCCACGAGGCGGGCGTGCACGGGGGCCATCGCGTCGGAGAGCGCCGGCAGCAGGGCCGGGCCGTCGACACCGCTCACCCGGCCGCGCACGGCGCGGTCGAACAGCAGCAGGTGCACGTGGTCGCCCGCGCGCTGGGCGAGGGCGGACAGCAGCAGCGCCGACTCGCAGGCGGCATCCAGGCGCGTGCCGTCGCCCACGCGCGCCGCGGCGGTGCGGCCCGTGTCGATGAGGATCACCACGTGCCGGTCCCGCTCCGGGCGCCAGGTGCGCAGCATCGTGGTTCCCGCCCTGGCCGTGGCGCGCCAGTCGATCGAGCGCACGTCGTCACCGCGCACGTACTCGCGCAAGGAGTCGAACTCGGTGCCCTGTCCGCGCACCTGCACGCTCGTGTTGCCGTCGAGCTCGCGCAGCCGGGCCAGGCGCGAGGGCAGGTGCCGACGCGAGGCGAACGGCGGGAGGACCCGGATCGCCCCGCGCACGCGATGCCGGCCCTGGCGCCCAGCGAGCCCCAGCGGCCCCACGGAGCGGACCGCGACGAACTCGCTCGCCAGCTCGCCGCGGCGGCGCGGCAGCAGCGCGATCGGCACCCGCCGGCGCTCGCCGGCGGGCAGATCCAGCACGGCTCTGCCCCGGTCCGCGGCGCCGGCGGTCGGCTGCCATGCGTCGCGCAGCTGCCCGCGCAGCCGGCGCTCGCCGAGGTTCTGCACGATCAGTGTCGCGGTGACCGGCTCGTGCTGCCGCGCGCGGTTCGGCACCTCGCGGGTGACCCGCAGCGTGCCGAGCGGGGCGGCCGCCAGCACGTCGACGCCGACCAGCACCGCGCACAAGGCCAGCCATCCGAGCAGGACGAACCATGGCGACACCCCGAGAACGTCGAGCAGCACGAGCGGGACGACGCCCAGAGCGGCGACGATCACGAGGCGACCGGTGAGGAACATGACGGGCTTCCTCCTAGATCGGCACGCGGGTCTGCTGCACCACGCTGGTGAGCACGGCGTCGGCGGACACGCCCTCCATCTCGGCATCGGGACGCAGCTGCAGGCGGTGCCGCCACACCGGGATCAGCATGGTCTGCACGTGGTCGGGGGTGACTGCACTCGAGCCGTTCAGCCAGGCCCAGGCCTTGGCGGCGGCGAGCAGCGCCGTGGACGCACGGGGCGACGCGCCCAGCTGCACGGACGGCGACTGCCGGGTCGCGCGGGCGAGGTCCACCACGTAGCCGAGCACGTCGTCGGTGACCTGCACACGTCCGGCGGCCTCCTGGGCGGCGAGGATCTCCTCGGCGGACACGACCGGATGCAAGTCCGTGAGCTCGCGCGGGGAGAAGCCGTCGGCGTGCCGGCGCAGCACCGAGACCTCGGCCTCGCGCTCCGGCATGCCGACCACGAGCTTCATCAGGAACCGGTCCAGCTGCGCCTCGGGGAGGGAATAGGTGCCCTCGTGCTCGATCGGGTTCTGCGTCGCGGCGACGAGGAACGGATCCGGCAGCGGCAGGCTCGCCCCGTCCGAGGAGACCTGGCGCTCCTCCATCGCCTCCAGCAGCGCCGCCTGCGTCTTGGGCGGGGTGCGGTTGATCTCGTCGGCGAGCAGGATGTTCGTGAAGACGGGGCCGCGGCGGAACTCGAACTCGCCGGTGCGCGCGTCGTAGACGAGGGATCCGGTCACGTCGCCCGGCATCAGGTCGGGGGTGAACTGCACGCGTTTGGTGTCGAGGCCGAGCGCGCGGGAGAACGAGCGCACCACGAGCGTCTTGGCGACGCCGGGAACGCCCTCCAGCAGCACGTGCCCGCGGGCGAGCAGGGCGACGAGCAGCCCCGTGACCGTTCCGGCCTGACCGACGACGGCTTTGTCCACCTCGGCGCGCACCCGCTGCATCGCCTGACGCAGCGTCGCGTCGTCGAAGCCGGAGGCCGTCGCCGGGGATCCCTGCACGGCTGCGTGCGGGGCGGGCGAGTGCGGAGCGGGTGCGGCCGCGTGCGCCGCCGGCTCAGGCGCCGCCGCGGACGGGCCCTGGGCCGGGGCGGCCGGGTGCCGGGCCGCCGGAGGGGCGGGCGGCGCCGGCGGATATCCGGGAGAGGCGGATCCTGCGGGGTCGGTGCCGGGCTGATCGGTCACGGGCTACTCCTTTCGATGCGGACGGCGTTCTCGACGGCGCTCTCGAGCTCGGCGAGGCGGCGGGCGTAGGGCACGAGCTCGGCGTCGGTCCCCGGCAGCGGGCCGGCGAGCAGGGCGCGGCAGGCGGCGCGGTCCACGCGGATGCGGTCGGCCGCGGCGTCCGCGACGGAGTGCGGTTCGGCCCGGGCGGCGAGCCCCAGCCGCGCGGCGAGCCGTGTGAGGGCGCCCGTGCGCAGGGCGTCGGCCGCGTGCGCCGCGTCGGCCGCCTTCGCGGTGAGCCGGGCGCGGCCGAGCATGGTCTCCGAGGCGCGCACCGTGACCGGCAGCGTCTCGGCGACGAGCGGCCCGAACCGGCGTCCGCGCCAGACGGCGGCGAGCAGTGCGGAGATCAGGCCGAGCACGATCACGGGGGTCACCCAGCCGGGGGTGAGGTCGGCGAGGCTCTGGGGAACGTCGACGTCGCTGCGGTCGGAGTCCGCGAACGACGGCACGTACCAGACGACATGCGGCTCGGCTCCGAGCAGCGCCAGGCCGAGCGCGGCGTTGCCCTTCTCCGCCAGATGCTCGTTCGCGAACAGGGCGGCGCCGTCGACGATCGCGCGACGGGCGCCGTCGCGTTCGGAGATCAGCACCGCGGCGCCGTCGGTGGCGTTCCCGAAGCAGGCCGTGACGCCGGGGGCGGGCAGGAACAGCTGAGCGGGTGCGATCGTGCCGACGTGCGCGAACGCCGCGACGTCGCATCCGGCGGCCGCGCTCACCGGGGAGGTCGCGGGACCGTATTCGCCGAGCTGCAGGATCCGCAGCATCCGCGCGCTCGGGGTGACCAGCACCACGCCGTGCGCGCCGGCGGTGAGCTCGGTGACCGCCCTGTCGCTCAGCGTGTACGGGTCGCTCATCACAAGGGTGGTTCCGCCGCCGAGGCGGCTCTCCGCCTCGGTGCGGGTGCGCACGACATCGACCGTGACGCCCTCCTGCCGCAGGATCTGGGCGAGTGCCTGCATCCCGCCGGGTCCGGGACGCTCGGGGTCGAGGTCGTCGTGCTGGGTCGCCGACGGTGCGCTCAGCAACAGCCCCGCGACGGCGACGACGAGCACCAGCGCGAAGACGAGGATCCAGCCCAGCGCGCGGCGCACCCGGCGCGGGGCGCGCACGAGCGTGCCGGAGGTCGTCGCCGGTGCCTCGGGGGAGGCGGATCCGTCCTCGGCGGGCGCGATCGGGGGAGCGGTCGAGCTCATGTAGGCACCGCCTCGGGCAGCGCCAGAGGTCGCAGCCGCTGCAGGCGCTCGTCAGTGCTCACGAGCGTGCGGTAGAGCTCGCCGCTGCCGGGCCGGCCGAGGTAGCGGACGTCGTCGAAGGCCACGGCGGCCTCGTGCAGCGACTCGGCCTCGCCCGGGAACGGGATCACGGCCTCCCGGGCGATGGTCTGCGCGGTCGCCCCGGGTGCCGGCGCGATGAGGTCGCGTTCGATGAGGGCCCGGGCGATCGCGCGGTAACGCAGCACGATCGCCTCGGGCCAGCCCTCCTCACGCGCGGCGCGGTCGGCGTCGGTGCGCAGCTGCGCGGCGGTGCGGTCGTCGACGGAGCCGAGCAGCACGGATGCGGCCGGGCGCGAGCGGGAACGGCGTGGGCGACCCCAGATCAGCAGCACGGCGATCAGTGCGGCGACCAGCACGGCGCCGATCACGATCGCCGCCCAGGGGCCGAGGTCCACCGCGTGCTGCGGCGTGAACAGGCCGACGAGGAAATCGACGATCGCGCGCGCCCACTGATCGATGAGCGTGGGCTTCGCGGCCTGGTACTCGGGCTTGGCCAGCTCCTTCTCCGCGAGCTCGCGCGCGCCGTCGCCGTCGGGGATCAGCGGGATCGCGGCGAGCCTCGCACCGAGCGCCGCGGGCACGGCGGCCAGCGCGACACCGAGGGCGGGCAGGGTCATGGGCGGTCGGATCCGGGCGCGGCCCAGCCCTCGTCCGACGACGGAGGGGCCCACGGGCTCTGCTGCGCGGGCGGGATCGGCGCGGGGGTCGCCCCCGCTGCCGGGGGTGCGGGCGGCGGCGCGGCGGGAGCCGCAGCGGGCGGCGCGGCAGGAGCCGCGTACGGCGCCGCGGCCCCGGGGGCCGGCTGATACGGCTGCGGCGCGGCGTAGCCCTGCGCCGGGAACCCCTGCGGCTGACCGTATCCCTGTGCGCCGTACCCCTGTGCCGGGTACCCCCGCGCCGGGTACCCCTGCGGCACCGGGTACCCGGGCACCGGACCGGGCGGGAGCGGATACGGCACCGGAGCGGGTGCGGGCCGGAAGCCCGCGCGCACGGTCCTGGCCGGATCCGGACGGAACGGATCCGATCCGTCGTCGTGACCGGCGGCGCGACGCTCCATGGCGGCCATCAGATCCTGATCGAGGCCCTCGTAGCGCATCCGGCAGTCGATGTAGACGAGCGCACCGGCGGTGGACTGCACGACCGAGCTGATCGACTGCATGATCACCACGAGGATCTCGGTGATCACGAGGCCCACGACCATGCTCACGGTGAGGGAGAGGTCTGTGCCGCCCGTGGGGCTGAGCACCGGGCCGAACAGCGAGGTGACGATGTTGCCGATCACGCTGACGGCCTGGGTGCCGACGTACATGATCGCGCCGATGAGGAAGACGATGCCGAACGCGAACCAGAACCGTCCGCGGGTGAGCCGCCAGGACCGGACGATGGCCTCCCGGATGCCTGCGCCCTCGAGGACGAGCAGGGACGGCACGAGCAGGAGCTTGGTGCCGACCCAGACCGCCAGCACCACGATCCCGAGGATGCCGAGGAAGAAGCCGAAGATCATGAACCCGATGCCCGCGCCGCGGAAGTCGCTGGGCACGCCGATCGCGAGGAACGGGATGCCCATCGCGATCAGCACCGCGACCACGCCCGCGGCGCCGTAGAGCAGCGTGTAGCCGATCAGGCGCCAGGCCGCGGGCCGGACGCGCCGCCAGAGCGCGCCGAGCGTCGCGGTCTCCCGCAGCACCGCCGCGCGCACGTCGGCGGCGACGATGCCCTGGACGATCGCCGTGAACGCGACGGAGAACAGTCCCATGAGCAGGCCTGCGAGCCCGATGAAGGCGGCGGAGCCGAGAGAGAGGGTGATCCATTCGCTGCTGCCGGTCTGCACCGTGTTCAGCCGGCTCAGGGTCGCGAACGACACCGCTCCGATGACGCCGAGGGCGACGATCATCACGACCAACTGCACCACGACCGCGAAGCCGAACAGCACCTTGGGGTTGTGCCGGAGCGCGGCGAAGGACTTGCCGAGGATCATGCCGAAGCCCAGCGGGCGCAACGGGATCAAGCCCGGCTTGGGCGCGGGGGTCCAGCCCTGTACAGGGAAACTCTGCTGACTCACGAGTCCTCCGGTTCGCGTGTGGGTCCATCGTGTCACACCGCCGACGCCGGCAGGAGGAGACGCGGGAGCCGCACGTGGCGCCCTTCGGCCGACTTCTGCAGGCAGTGAAGTACGCTGGAGCGATGTGGGGACGCCGGTGCGCGCCCGTACATCCCGGAAGAGATCCGAAAGACGATTTGCCACCCATGACCTCACGCATCCTCGTGGTCGATGACGATACGGCGCTGGCCGAGATGATCGGCATCGTGCTGCGCACGGAGGGCTTCGAGCCCGTGTTCTGCGCGGACGGCGCGAAGGCCGTGGAGGAGTGGCGCGCCCAGCGCCCCGACCTCGTGCTGCTGGACCTCATGCTCCCCGGCATGGACGGCATCGAGATCTGCACGCGGATCCGTGCCGAATCCGGCGTGCCCGTGATCATGCTCACCGCTCGCAGCGACACCGCCGACGTGGTGCGCGGGCTCGAGGTCGGCGCGGACGACTACATGGTCAAGCCCTTCAACCCGAAGGAGCTGGTCGCCCGCATCCGCACGCGCCTGCGTCCGACCCCGCAGTCCACGAGCGAGGTGCTGCGCATCGGCGACCTCACGGTCGACGTGGACGCGCACGAGGTGCGGCGCGGTTCGGCGTCCATCGCGCTGACCCCGCTCGAGTTCCAGCTGCTCGTCGCGCTCGCCTCCAAGCCGCAGCAGGTGTTCTCCCGCGAGATGCTGCTCGAGCAGGTGTGGGGATACCACTACAAGGCCGACACCCGTCTGGTGAACGTGCACGTGCAGCGCCTGCGCGCCAAGGTCGAGCTCGACCCGGACAGCCCGCGGATCGTCACCACGGTGCGCGGGGTCGGATACCGCGCGGGGAGCGTGGTCTGATGCGAACGTCCCGCCGAGGGCGAGAAAATCGCGTCATCCCTCCTGGTCGGCTGCCGGGGGACAGCTGACCCGCCCGCGGTCGGCCTGTGCCCCGGCCGAGGAAGAGCCCTTCCCGCCCATGCTGAGAGTCCGCCGATGACGAACACCGTGGCGCTGGCGAACGCGGCGGTGCGCGGCATCCGCGGCAACAGCCGGCGCATCGCACGGCTGTGGCGGCAGTCGTTGCGCTTCCGCACGATGGTGATCGCGCTGGCGCTCACCAGCATCGCGGTGCTCGTGACGTGCGTGGCGATGGCCCTCGCGGTGCAGAACAACCTCTGGGCATCGCGCAAGGACCAGGCGCTGAAGGACGCAGGACGCGCTGCCAACTCCGCGCAGTCGATGCTGTACTCCGCCGACACCCAGGGCAACCGCACGGCGCAGTTCAGCCTCATGCGCGAGGTCAGCGGGCAGGTCCAGTCGGTCTCGGCTTCGCGTCTGTACGGCGTGTTCCCGATCGACCCGCAGGCGCCCCCCGGCGTCACCCAGACGGGCTTCAGCCAGGACATCGTCTCGGAGCAGCTGAAGCAGCGCGTCGCGAAGGATGCGACGAAGCAGTGGTGGCAGCCGGTCGCGCTGCAGGACGCGACAGGATCCACGCACGCGGGCATCCTGGTCGGACAGCAGCTGAACGTGCCGGAGGCGGGGGCGTACGCCCTGTACATCGCCTACGACCTCGCCGACACCGAGCAGACGCTCGTGCTCGTACAGTCGAGCCTGTGGATCGCCGGCATCGTGCTGGTCGCCCTGATCGGAGTGATCTCCTGGTTCTCCCTGCGCTCCGTGGTGCAGCCCATCACCGAGGCGGCGGAGACCAGCGCCCGGTTCGCCGGCGGCGACTTCGACGTGCGCCTGCCCGCGCGCGGGCAGGACGAGCTGGCGGTCCTCGGCCGCTCCTTCAACGCGATGGCCGACAGCATCGAGGCGCAGATCAAAGAGCTCGGCGAGCTCTCCCTCGTGCAGCAGCGCTTCGTCTCCGACGTCTCGCACGAGCTGCGCACACCGCTGACCACGATCCGTCTCGCCGCCGAGATGCTCAACGACCGCCGCGAGGAGTTCGACCCGACTACCGCGCGCACGGCGGAGCTGCTGCAGACGCAGGTGCACCGGTTCGAGACCCTGCTCGCCGATCTGCTCGAGATCAGCCGGTACGATGCCGGATCCGTGCAGCTGGAGACCGAGGCGGTCAGCCTCGCGCACCTCGCCGAGGAACTCGTGGACGACATGCGCCCGCTGGCCCAGACCCACGACACCGAGCTGCGCTTCGTCGCCCCGGGCGGGCACACGCCGGTCGATCTGGATCCGCGACGCGTGCGCCGGATCCTGCGCAACCTCATCGGCAACGCGATCGAGCACGGCGAAGGGCGGCCCATCGTGATCACCGTCGACAGCAGCCAGAACGCCGTGGCGGTCGGGGTGCGCGATCAGGGCATGGGCATGACCGCCGAGGACTCCGAGCGCGTGTTCGACCGGTTCTGGCGGGCCGACCCGTCCCGCCAGCGCACGATCGGAGGCACGGGGCTCGGACTGTCGATCGCGCTGGGCGATGCCCGGCTGCATCGCGGCACGCTGGCCGTGTGGTCGCGACCGGGGGAGGGCACCAACTTCGTGCTCACCCTGCCGCGCGGATCCCGGCCCCTGGGCGGCGCCTCCCCGGTGCCGCTCGAGCCGGCCCCGCCGGCCGCCGGGATCGGCGTGAACACCGCCCCGATCGCGCAGGTCGACGGGCGCACCCGCACGCCGGAGGAGGAGCGGACATCATGAGGATCCGACGGATCGTGCGCGGTGCGCTCGTCGCCCTCGCCCTGCTCGGTCTCACCGCCTGCGCCTCGCTGCCGGTGACCGGAGACGTGCGTCCGGGGTTCGCCGCGGGGCAGAACGACGGCGGATCCGATCTGGCCTTCGTGCCGCAGGGGCCCAGCGACGGGATGGATCCGAAGCAGATCGTGCGTGGCTTCATGGACGCCGCGTCCAGCCCGAAGGACAGCTGGCGCATCGCGCGGCAGTTCCTCACCGCGGACGCTGCCCAGAAGTGGAAGCCGGACGCCGGCGTGACGATCGACACCGGATCCGCCGAACGCAAGCTCGACCTGCCCGACCTGCCGAAGGAGGCCGTCTCCGCGACCGTGAAGCTGGGCCTGCAGCAGACCGCGAGCGTGGACGAGACGGGCGCCTATTCGGGGCAGCCCGTGAACCGCGCCGCAGAGATGTCGTTCGCCCTCGCGAAGAACAAGGGCGGTCAGTGGCGGATCTCGGCGGCGCCGGACGGGATCGTGCTGGACGCGGAGTCCTTCGCGGCGGCCGATGTGTTCGCCCCCTACGCACTGGAGTACTACGACCCGACGTGGACCTATCTGGTGCCCGACGTGCGCTGGTTCCCGAAGCGGGAGAACACGGCGAGCCGGATCGTGCAGTCCCTGGTCAGCGGGAAGCCGAGCCCCTGGCTGGCCGGAGCGGTGCGCACGGCCTTCACGGGCGACATCGCGCTGGGCCGCGACAGCGTGACGCTCGACTCGCAGACCGCTGAGGTCGCCCTCACGGATGCGGCGCTCGGTGCGGATCCGGTCACGCTGTCGCGGATGCGCACACAGCTGGAGCGCAGCCTCAGCAGTCTCAGCGGCGTCGGCGTGCTGCAGGTGAAGCTCACCGTCTCGGGGCGCGACCTGGACGCCGGAGCGGCCAGCGCCGCGCCGACGGCGGTCGATTCGCGCCCGCTGGTGCTCACCGACAAGGGCTTCGGGTACCTCTCCGGCGGCGATATCGTGCCGATCCCCGGCGTCTCCCCGGAACTCGCGGCCTTCCCGCAGCCGATCACCGCGATCAGCGCCGCCACCGGCGCCCAGCGCGTGGCCGTGCAGGGTGCGAACGGGGCCGTGTACACGGTCACCGACGGCAAGGTGGACCAGATCGACGGGCGCAGCGGCCTGATCCCGCCGACCCTCGACCCGTTCGGCTACATCTGGACCGTGCCGCAGCAGTCTCCCGCGGCGGTTCTCGCGTGGTCGACGTCGGTGCAGTCCCGGCCGATCACCGGCCCGCAGGACGCCGCGCAGATCCTGTCGTTCTCGGTGAGCAGGGACGGCTCGCGTCTCGCGATGGCGGTGAGCGTGAACGGCCAGATCCGCGTCGAGGTCGCCGCGATCAGCCGTGACGACCGGGGAGCGCCGACGGCGATCGGCGACCCGAGCGCGAACCAGATCGCCTGGCCCACCGGCGGCGTGCTCGACATCGTCTGGCTCGACGACACGACCGTGGGGGTGCTCTCGTCCGAGGGCTCGAACCTGGTCGTGCTCGAGCAGCAGGTCGGCGGGCCCGCGAAGTCCGTCGGCGTGCCGGATGCGACGCAGTCGATCGCACCGGCGTCGCCGGCCACGGCGCTGCAGCTGCTCGGCAACGGCGTGCTGTGGGTGCGCAACGGACCGACTCCGCAGCAGGTGAGCACGAACGTGAAGGTGCTGGCGGTGCAGCTCGGCGGCTGAGCGCCCGGTCCCGGAGCGTGTCGGAGGGCGCCTGGTCCGTGAGCGTGTCGGAGGGCGATCGGTCCCTGAGCTTGTCGAAGGGCCCCCCGGTCCCTGAGCTCGTCGGAGGGCGATCGTCCTGCACAACGGCCGGCGCGCGGCGGCTCCGCACGTGTTGCGGACGAGGCGCCCCGCCCGTGCGGCGCAGGATGCAGACTCGGACGGTGCACACCGAGACCTCACCCGGGCCGCCGGCCGCACGGCTCATCGCTCCGGAGACCGTGCGCCGGCTGCTGCGCGAGGTCGCCGACTTCGTCTTCGCGTCGGTGTGCGCAGGGTGCGGGCGTGCGGGGACGGCGCTGTGCGCCCCGTGCGAGGCGGGGCTCGCGCCCCACGTGGTGCGTCCCGGCTCGGGCGCGCTCCCGCTGCGCGCGGGGCTCGCCTTCGACGGGGCCGCGGCCGCGGTGCTGCGTGCCGTGAAGGAGGACGGGCAGACGTCGCTGATCCGCGCGCTGCGGCCGGCGCTCGCCGCGGCGGTGCACGACCTGTGCGCCGGGACGGATGCGCCGCGCAGGATCGACGTCGCGGTGCCGGTGCCGACGTCACGGGCCGCGTTCCGCCGTCGTGGTTTTCGCGTGCCGGAGATCCTCGCCCGCGGCACCGGGATCCCGATGCAGCGGGCGCTGGCGTATACCCGTCGCGTGCAGGACCAGCGCGGCCTGGGGGCGGATGAGCGCCGGCGCAATCTCGCCGGAGGCCTGATCGCCACCCGCGCGGGAGCGGGAGCGACGGCGCTCATCGTGGACGACGTGATCACCACCGGCGCGACGTGCGCGGAAGCCGCCCGAGCGCTGCGGGCCGCGGGGTTCCGCGTGGCCGGCGCTGTCGCGGTCGCCGCCACCCTCGCCGGGGCTGACGGCGCCACCCGGCGCCGGATGAGCCCCGGGCGAGGGCGGTAGGCGAGCGGCATGGCCGATGCTGGCAGAGTTCCCGGCGGATCCGCACGACACGCAGGTGAATTGTTGATGACATGATCGCGTTCGCCGACTACGGTGGGGATTCACAAAGGCGACCACGGTCCGCCCCCTACCGGTCGGACCGGAACAAGGAGGTCAGGATGGAAACGAACATCGTCGGTGTCGGAGTGGGCATCAGCGATCGATTCCGAGCGGTGGTCGAGGAGAAGACCGCGCGGATCGCGACTATCGCGACGAAGGCGCAGAGCCTCGATGTGAAGGTCACCCATCGTTCCTATCGCGGCGGTCATGTGGAGGACGAGACCGTCGAGCTCACCCTCATCGGCAAGGGTCCGCTGGTGCGCGCGGAGGCGCGCGATGCGGACAAGTTCGCGGCACTGGACCTCGCGGTCGACAAGCTCATCGAGCAGGTCCGCCGGGCCAAGGAGCGCCGCATCGACGGCCGCCATCATCCGCGCGGCGCGCACTTCGAGAAGGGCACCGGCGAACTCGCCGGCATCGACGTCAGCCCCGTCTCGGTCGACACGCTGCACGCGGTCTCCACCGGCGCGATCCCCACCATCGATGTCGAGGAGGAGTACTCCCCGGTCGTGATCCGCACGAAGAACTTCGATGCGGAATGGATGACCGTCGAGGAGGCCGTCGATCGCATGGAGCTGGTCGGGCACGACTTCTTCCTGTTCGTGGACGCACGCAGCGACCACCCCAGCGTCGTGTATCGCCGCAAGGGCTGGGACTACGGCGTGATCTCGCTCACCACCCAGGCGGCACCCGCCGAGGAGCTGGTCGGCTGACGATCCCCTGACGAACGACGCTGCGCCCCGGTCCGATGGACCGGGGCGCAGCGCTGCCTCGGCGCCGCGATCCGCTTCCGGGATCGGTCTCGCCGGGCACCCGGCTCCGAGTCGTCCCCGTGAGCGCACGCCAGAGGGTGCGCTCACGGGGACGACTCGAAGAGTTCGGGTGCGCGACGGTCACTCGAAGACTTCGGGTGCGCGACGGTCAGTCGAAGATGTCGCCGAGGAGGCCGCCGATGACGAGGCCGCCGAGCACGCCGGTCACGACGTCTCCGCCACCGGATCCGCGGCCGCCGCCCCAGCCGTTACCGCCGCCCCAGCCGTTGCCCCCGCCCCAGCCCTGGTCGGGACGGGAGCGGTCGATGTCGTGCTGGGCGAGCTGCAGCGCCTCGGCGGCGAGCTGGGCCACGCGGCGTGCGGTGCCGAGGGCCTGCTCACGGGTCTCCTCCGCGGGCAGCAGGGCCGGCAGATCCACCCGCAGCCGCTCCGCCTCGGCGAGGCGCGTGCGGGCGTCGGCGCCGATCCAGCCCCGGTGCCCCTCGATCAGGCCGCGGGCGACGCCGAGCTGCCGGTCCGCGTCGTCGATGGCGTGCTGCACGGCGTCGATCGTGGGCAGCGGGTGCTCGGCGCGGTAGCGGGCCGCGGCGATCGCGGCGTCGAGTGCGGTGTTCGCGGCGCGCAGGCGGTTGAGCTCCCCGAACGGATCCGTGCGGCTGCCGGCGGGGGCGAGCGAGCCCAGGGCCTGCTGCAGCGCGGTCGCCGCCGCGGTCACGGCCGGCGCGTCCGGCGCGAGCGGCAGCGCGGCGAGGTCGTTGCGGGAGTCGGCGACGACCTCGGCGAGCGTGGACTCCGCCCGCAGCGCCTCGATCTCGAAGTCGTCCACGGCGTCCAGCAGGGCGGCGGCCCGACGGGTCGCCTCGGTGGCGGTCTCGAGAGCGAGCACGGCCTCCTGGTTGCGGCCGGCGTCACGGCGACGCTCGAACACGTCGGCGCCGTGGTTGGCGAAGGTGACGAGCTGCGCCGCCTCCTCGGCGCTCCGGGCGATGCGCTGCATCGCCGTGTCCGAGTAGCGCGTCGCCAGCCGGTCCACGGATGCCTGGGCCTGGGGCACGCGGGTCTCGAGCTCTGCGGCGTCCGCGCGCACCTTGGCGACGACCTGCGGCGCGTTGCGCACCCGGGCCACGGCATCGGCGATGGCGGCGGACTTCTCGTCGATCAGATCCTCGGCCCACTGGCACAGCTGCACGATGCGCGCGTTGCGGGTGCGCAGCTCCTCGGCGGTGTCCGGGATCTCGTCGTGGTTCAGCTGGTGCAGCTGGAACGCCTCGCCCATGTGCGTGCGCACGGCGTCGAGGGCCGCGTGGAAGTCGGCGGTCATCTCGTCGCCGAGCTCGGCCGTGGCGAAGGCGAGCTCGTCGGAGGAGGTGCGGATCCGCTCATCCGCGGCGACGATCGCCTGCTCGGCGCGGCGCGCGAGATCCGCGTCCTGCGCCTGCAGCTCTTCCTGCTCACGTTTGCGTCTGCCCCAGAATCCGGCCATGCGGCGATCCTATGGTCCGGGACCGTGCACGGGCTGTGGATCCGGCTACGCCCTCGGCGATCACGCCGCCGGCGGCCCGCCGCGCACGGGCGCCGGCAGCGCGTCAGGCGATCGCCGCACGGTGCGTGAGCTCGGGTGCGCGCGGGGGCACGAGCCACGCGAGCGCCGCGACGAACAGGGGCAGGCCCGCCGCGAGCGCCAGCAGCCAGAGCAGGGGCAGGTCTGCGGGGGAGATGCCCCGCGGGTTGGCGATCACCATGCTCCACGCCGGCACCAGTCCGCTCGCGACTCCCAGGAGGGCGCCGAGCCCCGTGATGATGATGGCCTGCCAGGCGTTGACGTTGCGACGCACGATGCGGTTCCCGCCGACGGCGGCCAGGGTCGCGTCGTCGGGTCGCCGCTCGAAACGACTCAGTCCGAGGCTGATCGCGGCGGCGCCGAGCACGATCCCGCCGGACACTCCCGCGACCAGTGCCAGCCACGGCGTAGCGGGGGCGGGGCCGTTCTCCTGCATCACGGAGATGCCGGAGCCGCGTCCGCTCATGCCGTCGGCATCGGCGGTGAGCCGATCCATCGTCGCCGTGTCCGGCGGGGTGTCGTAGACGGCGATCAGCATGTTGGGGACTGTGGGGATGCCCAGCTTCGCGGCCGTCTCGGGCGTGATCAGGGCGTCGAACCGGGAGCGGGCCATCGGCACGGTGACGAGCGGGAGCGCGTCCGAGGTCGCCGGCGTCTCCGTGCCTGTGAAAGCGCCGGCGAGCGTGCCGGCCGGGTAGCCGTCGATCCGCGCGGTGCGCGGCGGATCCGCGAGGTCGCCGGTCGACGTGGTGAGCAGACCGCCCTCGCGGAGGGCGCGCAGCTGATCCTCGTCGAGGCGTCCCCCGAAGAGTGCGTTCGCGGTATCGGCATCCGCGACGGTGATCATGCCGAAGTACTGCGTGATGCAGGCGTCGCAGTTCTCCGCGGTCACCCGGTACTCCAGCAAGTCCGAGGTCTGCGGGCGTCCGGTCTGCGGATCGTAGGCCGGGTATCGCGGCGTCGAGGTCTCCAGGACGGCCCGAGGATCCGTGCCTTCCAGCAGGCGTCGTGCATCGGCCTCCGCGGCCTGCGCTTCGTCGCCGCCGAACGACGCGGTCACGGATCCGAGCGGACCGCTCCACGGATACTGTCGTGCGCTCGCTGCGCCGTTCGTGGCGATCACCGCGAGCACGAACGTCGCGATGAACACGCTCGCCGTGATCGCGGTGAACGCCGGCACCGTGCGCGTGGGATTCGCCGCCGCGTCGCGCGCGGCGAGGCGCGGTGCGAGTCCGATCGGGGACAGCATCCGGGCCACGCCACGCAGCAGCGCATGCCCGCTCAGGATGATCCCCACCTGCAGCACGATCGGACCGCCGATCATCATCCACAGCGACGCGGTGCGGAGAACGTCGCCGAAGGCGTCCGAACTCGCGGCGTCCGCCGCGGGGACGTAGGTCGCCGTCGTCCGGGGCGCGGTGACCGCGGCGGTGATCACGCCGCCCGCGACGCTGATCACGATGCCGGCCACGAGCAGCACGATCCCGAAGATCGGCAGTCTCCTGCGGAACACGGCCGGGCGGCGGGCGCCACGCAGCGCGGCGAGCGTGTCGCCGTGCGTCGCGGTGCGGGCGGGAGCCAACGCCGAGATCGTGCCGACGAGCGCCGCGAAGACGATGATCGCGACGGCGGCGTCCCACGGGATCCGGAATCCGAAGCTTGACCAGAAGAGCCCCTGCACGCCCGGATCGAACAGCCGCTGCGCGATCGCCGTGGCCACGGCGCCGAGCACAGCGCCCAGCAGGCCGCCGACGAGGCCGAGCGTGAGCCCCTGCAGCAGGATGACGCGGAACAGGTCCCTGCGCGCCGCGCCGACGCTCGCGGCGACGGCGAGGGAGCGCTGCTGGCGCCTCGCGGAGACGGCGAACGCCGCGCCGGCGAGCATCGTCACCAGGAAGCCGCTGGCGACCGCGAACACCGCGCCGAGGGCGAAGGAGGCCCAGCGCGCCTGCGGTGTGCGCGCACCGTTCGAGGTGACAGCCCCGGGCGGCGGATCCAGCACCACGTCGCGCGCATACACCCCGTATCCGTCGCGGTTGAACGCGGCGAGATCCTCGTAAGGCGGCTGCCAGTCGGTGACGTACCAGGAGGGCGTGCCTCGAGCCGAGGCTTCGGCGGGCACGGCGCCGACCGGCGCGTACAGGGTGGTGTCGCTGAACCGCTGCGCGTCCACGGCCTCCAGGATTCCTGTGATGATGAGGGCCGTGCCGGTGTCGGGCAGCGTCACGCTGTCTCCCACCGCGATCCCGAGCCGTTCCCGCAGGCGCGGGCTCACCATCGCCTCGTGCCCGTTCGTCGGCGCCGTTCCGGAGACCGTTCGGAACACGCCGCTGAGGGCCGGGTCCCAGGCGCTGCCGCTGACCACAGCGAAGTTCGCGATCCCGGAGCGTGTGGCGAGCCGCACCCCGCTCTGCTCGATCGGGATGACATGGGCGCTCGCCGGCACCCGCTGGCTGATCCCGGTCGGCGGCGGATCGGTGGGCCCCGTCACCGTGCCGTCGGACCGCGACATGGACGGCTCGTCGATCGCCTGCCGATAGCCATCCGGGAGCGGTGAGATCGGCACGATCAGCGACTGCGTCTGCCCGAGGCGCAGCGTCACCGCCTCCTCCGGCGTCGCGGTGCGGCTCTCCATGAACACCGCCGCGCCGAACAGCCCGGCCACGGGCAGCGCTACCAGCAGCGCCACCAGGATCGAGGAGCCCTTCGTCCTCAGCACCTGGCGCCAGGCGAGGCGCAGATCGGCCCGCCAGCGGGTCCCGATGCGCGGGGCGCCGAGCGGGCCCGCACCCTGCCTGCGCGAAGGCTGCGACCCGCGGGCGGAACGGCTCGGGCCGGTTCGGGTGCCCTCGGCGAGGGAGCGGCCAGTGGTGCGGCGGCGCCCCGCGGTGCGTCGACCGGAGCGGGTCCCGCTCACGGCGCCACCAGCAGGTCCGCGGCGTCGTCGCGCCGGGTCTGGTCGACGATCCGGCCGTCGCGGAGGAACACGATCCGATCCGCCCAGGCCGCATGCCGCGGCTCATGTGTGACCAGGATCCCGGCCGCGCCGCCGTCGACGCGCTCCCGCAGCACCCGCAGCACTGCTTCCCCGGTCACGGAGTCGAGGGCACCGGTGGGCTCGTCGGCGAGGATCAGTCGCCGCCCGCCCACGATCGCACGGGCGATCGCGACGCGCTGCTGCTGCCCGCCGGAGAGATCGTCCGGGTAGGAGGAGCCCTTCGTGTCGAGGCCCACGGCGGCGAGAGCGTCCTTCGCTGCTCGCTTCGCGGCCCGACCCGAGATCCCGTCCAGCTCCAGCGGCAAGGTCACGTTCTCCAGGGCGGTGAGCGTGGGGATGAGGTTGTAGTCCTGGAAGACGAAGCCCAGCGACCGGCGCCGGAGCGCCGCGACCTCGCGCGGACTCGCGGAGCTGAGGTAGGTGTCCTCGACGATCACCTCGCCCGAGGTGGGCGTCTGCAGGCCGCCGGCGATCGCGAGCAGCGTCGACTTGCCGGATCCGGAGGCGCCCATGACGGCGACCAGTTCCCCGGACGAGACCGTGAGGTCGACGCCCGAGAGCGCGCTGACCGAGGTGGCGCCCTGGCCGTACTGCTGCGACACGCCGATGAGCTGCAGCACCGGCGCGGTCATGCGTCCGCGCTCCCGGAGGCCGCGTGCACGACCGGAATGCGGGAGGGTCTGCCGCGCTTCGGCCGGTCGGTGGAGAGCTCGAGCTCGAGTGCGTGCTGCGGATGCTGGGCGAGGCGCTGCTCGGTGTGGTCGAGCCAGCGCACCTCGGCCTCGGCGGCGAAGATCATGGAGTCGATCACGAGCGTCCAGGCGAGCTCCTCCGGGCTGTCCGGCTTCGCGCCGGCGTACTTGGTGCGCTGCAGCTCCTGCAGCTGGGCGAGCGAGGCCCGGCGCTGGGTCTGGATGACGGCGCCCACATCGATGCCGGGCAGGGTCGCCGCGACGGCGAGCTTGATCGCGAGCTCGTCGCGGGTGCCGGTGGCACGCTCGACGGGGGAGGAGAGCCACCCGGCGACCTCGGCGGATCCGGCGTCGGTGATCGCCCAGTAGACGTGTCCCTGGTCGTCGGCGTCGCCCCGTTCGACGAGCCCGTCGCGCTCCAGGCGCTCCAGCGTGTTGTAGATCTGGCCGACGTTGAGCGGCCACGTCGAGCCGGTGCGCCGGTCGAACTCGGCACGCAGCTGGTACCCGTAGCAGGGGCCCTGATCGAGGATGGCGAGGAGGCTCTGGCGAACGGACATCGTATTTCCTTTCCCGGAATCTGTTTCCGAGTATATGCATACCCGGAAACCTGCCTGTGGAGGAGGTGATGTCGGCGTGTCGAACGTTCGCCGCACCTGCTCCCGCCTTCGAGTCGTCCCCATCAGCGGACCCCATAGCGTCCGCTGATGGGGACGACTCGGGTCTGTTGGGTCTTCCAGCGGTTGCAGGCGGTGCGGGAGGCGCAGCTGCGTCGCGCAGCGGTTCGCTGAAGACCTGGCCGCGCGGGGATCCGCGCGGGGGATCGACAGGTCACAGCCCGGTAACATGGGTGCGTATGCCGTGCGCGCGATGCGCGCGGGCCCCGAAACAGATCGGGCACAGAACCCCTAGGGAGATGGAATCCGTGGCGAATCCTCTTGAGAAGCTGCTGCGCGCGGGCGAGGGACGGATCCTGCGCCGCCTGAACGGCGTCGTCAAGGCCGTGAACGCGCTCGAGGACGACTTCGCGAAGCTCAGCGACGAGGACCTCCGCAATGAGACCGCGGAGCTGCGCGCGCGGTATGAGAAGGGCGAGACGCTCGACCAGCTCATGCCGGAGGCCTTCGCCGCCGTGCGCGAAGCCGCCAAGCGCACGCTGGGCATGCGCGCCTACGACGTCCAGATCATGGGCGGTGCGGCGCTGCACGAGGGCAACATCGCCGAGATGAAGACCGGTGAGGGCAAGACCCTCGTGGCGACCTTCCCGTCATACCTCAACGCCATCGCCGGCCAGGGCGTGCACGTCATCACCGTGAACGACTTCCTCGCGACCTACCAGTCCGAGCTCATGGGCCGCGTCTACCGCGCCCTCGGCATGACCACCGGCGTGATCGTCTCGGGCCAGACCCCCGAGGTGCGGCGCGAGCAGTACAACGCCGACATCACCTATGGCACGAACAACGAGTTCGGCTTCGACTACCTGCGCGACAACATGGCGTGGCGCAAGGAGGACCTCGTCCAGCGCGGCCACTTCTTCGCGATCGTCGACGAGGTCGACTCGATCCTCATCGACGAGGCCCGCACGCCGCTGATCATCTCCGGACCGTCGTCGGGCGAGGCGAACCGCTGGTTCGCCGAGTTCGCGAAGATCGCCCGCACCCTCGAGGCGGGCGAGGACTACGAGGTCGACGAGAAGAAGCGCACCGTCGGCGTGCTCGAGCCCGGCATCGAGAAGGTCGAGGACTACCTCGGCATCGACAACCTCTACGAGTCGGCGAACACCCCGCTGATCTCGTTCCTGAACAACTCGATCAAGGCGCTCGCCCTGTTCAAGCGCGACACCGACTACGTCGTGATGAACGACGAGGTCATGATCGTCGACGAGCACACCGGCCGCATCCTGGTCGGTCGCCGCTACAACGAAGGCATCCACCAGGCGATCGAGGCCAAGGAGGCCGTGCCGGTCAAGGCCGAGAACCAGACCCTCGCCACGGTCACGCTGCAGAACTACTTCCGTCTGTACGACAAGCTCGCCGGCATGACCGGTACCGCCGACACCGAGGCGGCGGAGTTCATGTCGACGTACAAGCTGGGCGTGGTGCCGATCCCGACGAACAAGCCGATGATCCGCCAGGACAAGTCCGACCTCGTCTACAAGAACGAGACGGCCAAGTTCGCGCAGGTCGTGGAGGACATCGCCGCACGGCACGAGAAGGGGCAGCCGGTCCTGGTCGGCACCGTCAGCGTCGAGAAGAGCGAGTACCTCTCCCGGCTGCTCAGCAAGAAGGGCATCAAGCACGAGGTCCTGAACGCCAAGAACCACGCCCGCGAGGCCGAGATCGTGGCCCGCGCCGGGCGTCTGGGCGCCGTCACCGTCGCGACCAACATGGCCGGCCGCGGCACGGACATCATGCTCGGCGGCAACGCGGAGTTCCTCGCCGTGCAGGAGCTGAAGTCCCGCGGTCTGGATCCGGTCGAGACGCCGGAGGAGTACGAGCAGGCCTGGGACGAGGCCTACGAGACGATGAAGGAGAAGGTCGCCGCCGAGGGATCCAAGGTCGTCGACGCCGGCGGTCTGTACGTGCTCGGCACCGAGCGCCATGAGTCGCGCCGCATCGACAACCAGCTGCGCGGACGCTCCGGCCGGCAGGGCGACCCGGGCGAGAGCCGCTTCTACCTGAGCCTGACGGACGACCTCATGCGGCTGTTCCAGCAGGGCGCGGCCGAGGCGATCCTCGCGCGCACGAACTTCCCCGAGGACATGCCGATCGAGTCGGGCCTGGTGACCCGGGCGATCCGCAGCGCGCAGAGCCAGGTCGAGGCGCGCAACGCCGAGATGCGCAAGAACGTGCTCAAGTACGACGACGTGCTGAACCGTCAGCGCGAGGCGATCTACACCGATCGCCGGCACATCCTGGAGGGCGACGACATCGCCGACCGGGTGAAGCACTTCGTGGAGGATGCGATCGGCGCCGTCGTCGACGACCGCACCGCGGAGGGCCACACCGAGAGCTGGGACTTCGACAGCCTGTGGACCGAGCTGAAGACGCTCTACCCGGTCGATGTCACGATCGACGAGGTCGTCGCCGAGGCCGGTGGACGCAAGGGCGGGATCACGGCGGAGGGCCTCAAGCGCGAGCTCGTCTCCGACGCCATGGTCGCCTACGAGAAGCGCGAGGCCGCCCTCGGCGAGGCGGCCACGCGCGAGCTGGAGCGGCGCGTGGTGCTTCAGGTGCTCGACCGCCGCTGGCGCGACCACCTCTACGAGATGGATTACCTCAAGGACGGCATCGGCCTGCGCGCGATGGCGCAGCGCGATCCGCTCGTCGAGTACCAGCGCGAGGGCTACTCGATGTTCCAGGCCATGATGGGCCAGATCAAGGAGGAGTCGGTCGGCTACCTCTACAACCTCGAGGTCGAGGTGCGCCGTGCGGGCGAGGAGGGCATCACCGAGGTCGAGGCCAAGGGCCTCGCCGAGTCGGCGGGCGACCAGCGCCTCGAGTACTCCGCGCCCAACGACGCGGGTGAGGTCGAGGTCCGCAACGACCGCGGTCAGGTGCAGCAGGCGGCCACCGATCGCCTCCGTCAGGCGGCTGCGCGCGCGCAGGCGGAGAATGCGGAGTCCCAGGAACCCGCCACCCGTGGTGCCTTCGGACAGCGCGTCGAGGGCGGTCAGGCCGCTCCCGCGAACCGCGCGGAGCGCCGTGCACAGGGCCGGCGCAACTGACGACCCGACCCGCGAAGGAGGCCGGCACCCGCACAGGGGGCCGGCCTCCTCGCCTGCCGACGGGAGCGACCCGGAGCTGACGGTTCCGTCATGCCGGATGACGCACGGGCCCGACCCGGAGCGACGACCTCGCCGCCGAGCGGCACCGCCGTGACGGTCGCGCGCCTGCCGCAGTCGCTCGAGGCGGAGCAGACCGGCGCGCGTGCCGGGGACGGGACCGGATCCCGCGGGGCTTGCAGCCGACTTCCACGAGATCGTCGCCGATCTCGCCGAGAACAAGCTGCTCCGCGAGATGATGCGCGACATCCGGCGTGAGGTCTCGGGTCCCCGCCGACGCCGCGCGCGGTCCAATCGACGGTGCGTGGCCCTTTCGACGCGCCTGCGTGCGCAGACGGCCGGTGAACGACGGATAGGCTTTCGCAATGACACCGAGAACCTTCGACCAGTCGTCCAAGCTGAAGAACGTCCTGTACGAGATCCGCGGCAACGCGCTCGTCGAGGCGGCGCGGCTGGAGGCGGCAGGTCACTCGGTGCTCAAGCTGAACACGGGCAACCCCGCCATCTTCGGGTTCGAGGCTCCGCAGCAGATCGTGCGCGACATGCTCGCGACGTTGCCCACCGCGCACGGCTACAGCGAGAGCAAGGGCATCATCTCGGCGCGCCGCGCCGTGGTCAGCCGCTACGAGCAGGTCGAGGGCTTCCCGCTCGTCGATCCCGAGGACGTGTACCTCGGCAACGGCGTGTCCGAGCTCATCACCATGACGATGCAGGCCCTGCTCGACGAGGGCGACGAGGTGCTCATCCCCGCCCCGGACTATCCGCTCTGGACCGCGATGACGAGCCTCGCCGGCGGCACGCCGGTGCACTACCTGTGCGACGAGGAGAACGGCTGGAACCCGGATCTGGAGGATCTGCGCTCCAAGGTCACTCCGCGCACCAAGGCCATCGTCGTCATCAACCCGAACAACCCCACCGGCGCGGTGTACTCGCGCGAGGTGCTGCAGGGCATCGTGCAGGTGGCACGGGAGAACGACCTGCTGCTGCTGTCGGACGAGATCTACGACCGGATCCTGTTCGACGACGCGCAGCACATCTCGACCGCGACGCTCGCCCCGGATCTGCTCTGCCTCACCTTCAACGGACTGTCCAAGACCTATCGCGTCGCGGGCTACCGTTCGGGCTGGATGGTGATCACCGGGCCGAAGCAGCACGCGAGGGGCTTCATCGAGGGCATCACCCTGCTGGCGTCGACCCGTCTGTGCCCGAACGTGCCGGCCCAGCACGCGGTGCAGGCCGCGCTCGGGGGCGTGCAGTCCATCGAAGCGCTGATCGCTCCCAGCGGTCGCCTGCATCTGCAGCGTGACGCCGCCTGGGAGGGGCTGTCCGCCATCCCCGGCGTCAGCTGCGTCAAGCCGACGGGCGCGCTGTACGCGTTCCCGCGGCTGGATCCGAACGTGCACGAGATCCACGATGACGCGAAGCTCATCTACGACCTGCTTGTCGCGGAGCACATCCTGCTCGTGCAGGGCACCGGGTTCAACTGGGCGACGCCGGACCATCTGCGGGTGGTGACGCTGCCCGAGCCGCGGGTGATCACCGAGGCGATCGAGCGGCTCGGCAACTTCCTGTCCGGCTACAGGCAGTAGGCGCGCCTCAGACCGGGGCGGCCGCCGCGCGGCGCCGTGCGCGACGGGTCGTGGCGGCGACCTGCTCGTCGCGCAGGAGCGATGCCGCGAGGCCGCGCACGGCGGCGGTGAACCCGGAGCGCCCGGAGACGTCGGCCACCGGGCGGGCGTGCAGCGCGGCGGCGTCCAGCGCGCGCTGATCATGAGGCAGGAAGTGCACGTCGCGGATGCCGGAGAACCGGTCCAGGGCCCGGCGGATCTGGCCGCGTGCATCGATGCCGAGCGGGCCGGGCCGCACCCGGTTCACGGCGACGGTGACCGGGGTGCCGCCGATCTCCGCACGCAGCTCGGCGTAGCCGCGCACGAACCGGGCGATCCCGAGGGGATCGGCGGAGGCGACGGCCACGATGCGGTCCGCGCTGCGCAGGGCGGTCAGCGTCGCGGCGTTGCGGCGCGGCCCGTCGAGGTCGCTGATGATCTCCTCATCGGCTTCGAGCGAGGCCGCGACGTCGACCACCGTGACCGCGCTCCAGCGCCGGCAGGCATCGAGCGCGGCGTGCAGACGCGCGGCGGACAGCTCTGGCCAGCGTGTGGGCCGGTTGATGCCGACCAGCACGTCGATGCCGCCGCCGGCGGATTCGACGGGGCTGGAGAGGCGGCTGAGCTCGGCGCCGTCCAGCAGGCCGAGCTCGGCCCGGCGGCAGGCGGCGGCGATGCCGGGTCCGTCGTCGGTGAGGCCGAGCAGGAGGGCCAGCGACGGGGCGTGCGTGTCGGCGTCGACGAGCGCCACGCTGCGCTCCGGCGCGGCCAGGAGCGCCGCGAGCTGCACCGCCAGGGTGCTGCGGCCCGGGGCGCCGTGCGGGCCCCACACGGTGATCAGCCGGTTCGCCGGGCGCGCCGGCGTGGTCTCGTCGTCCGGGTCGCCGTGCGGCGCCTCCTCGGGGGTCTGCACCGTCCTGTCCGCCAGCAGCGCGTCCGCGACGTCCCATCCGTTCGCGGCCGACGGCAGCGGGGCGGCCAGGCCGTGCCGGTGCGCGATGCGGGCGGCGGCAGGGCCGTCGCCGAGGGTCAGGATCCGCACGCCCGCACGGTCGCAGGCGCTGCGCAGCGCCGCGCTCAGCCATGCCCGCTCGGCCGGGATCAGCAGCGCGTCCGCGTCGCGCAGCTCCACCGCATGCGCGGTCAGCCGCGCCGCCTGCTCCGGTGCCATCCGTGCGATGACCGTGACGCCGGCGAGCTCCAGCTCCTCCGCGATCGTCTCCGCGCGCTCCGGGGGCACCGCCAGCACGACGCCGGTCACGAGCGTGCCCCGACCGGCACCACGGACAGGGACGAGCCTCCGGTCAGCGCGGCGAGCACCTCGCCGACCTTCGCCCGATTGACGACCAGTTCCAGGGTGGTCGCCTTCGCCGACAGCGGGCCGTCGTCACGATCGACCGAGGCGACCGTCGCCTCCGGCAGCAGCACTCGTGGCTCGCCGAAGCCCTTGCCCTCGGCGAGAGGGGCGGCCGTCCACAGCTCGACCACCGACCCCTTGGCGATCGACGCCGGAACGGGCACCGTGCTGCGCACCACCACCGAGGTCGTGCGTCCCTGGTCGGCATCCGCGGCGGCCGTCGACGGCACCAGCTCCCCCTCGGTGATCGTGCGCGTGGCGATCAGGCCCGGCTCCAGCGTGCCGGGGGTGAGGTAGCCGGATCCGACGGTGCCGAGCACGACGTCGACCACGCGCACGTCCGCGGAGGTGAGCGGCTCGCCGGGCACGATCGTGCGCACCGCCTGCAGCGCCGGGCTGGTCTGCTTCGCTGCGCCGACGATCAGCCACACGCCGGCGACCGACAGGACGATCAGGGCGAGGCCGATGAAGAAGCGCAGATCGGTCCATGGCCGGCGGGCGGCGCGTGCGGTGCTCATGTGCTCATGGTCACAGAATCCGCGTCTGGGCCCGGGAAGTTATCCACAGGTCGATGACCACGGTGACGCAGCAGCCGGCGCAGAGGACAATGGACACATGCCCGACGCATCCACCCCTGCACCGCGCTACCTCGCCCCGGCCCAGGTCGCCGAGCTCCTCGGCGTGCAGGTGGACGAGGTCGTCGAGCTGATCCTGCAGGGCGGCCTGCGCGGCGCCCGGCTCGGGTCTCCCGCCGCATGGCGGGTCGAGGAGGCCTCGATCGCCGAGTACCTCGCCGAGCAGGCCGAGGATACGCGGCGCAGGGCGCTGTGGCGGCAGGCCAACGCCGCCAGCTTCCCCGAGCTGTGGGGGCCGCCGGTCCGACTCGGCGAGTAGGCGTGCCGACCAGCCTGCCCGACAGGCTCGGGGCGCGTCGGGGACGTCCGCGCCGTGGCTCCGCCTCAGCCGATGCCGGGAGCCGGCGCGTCCGTGCCGACGGACAGAACGGAGGCGAACGGGATCATGCGGAACCCGGTGACGGCATGCGCACGGCGGGGCGCTCCGGCGTCATGCAGCGCGAGATCGAGGTGATCCGCGCCGGCACGATCGATCGTGCCCGCCAGCACCGTCCCGGAGCGGGTGCGCAGCGTGACGCCGCTGCGCCGGCGGGCCAGGTCGCGCAGCACGAATCCGAACGTCATCCGCTCCCGAAGCGGGGACAGCGGGCGCGTCGCGGCGCCGCTGGCGAGCAGCGCACCGTGGTCGAGCGACCACAGCTCCACCGCGTGCGCGGGCAGCAGCACGAGGCCCGGTGCGTCCTGCGGCTGCACCGCCGTCCAGTCCGCGCCGACCGCCCGCACCCGTCCGCGCACCCGGGTGCCGTCCGTGAGCGTCGCGGACACGGCGCCGCCCTCGTCGACCAGCACGCCGAGCCTCGTGCGCAGGTCGAGCCCTGCGATGCGCAGGCGCTCCGCCTCGGCGTCCAGGGCGGCGCGCTCCGCCTCCCACCCCGAGGCGATCTGATCCTCGAGGTCCTCGAACAGCCGATCCCATTCCATGCGGTAGAGGCTACGGGACCCGCCGGATCCGGAATACGGGTTATCCACATTCTTCGCCCGATCCGCCCCACGGCGGCCCCGGATGTGTTCGGATGTCAATCACGCCATCCGGAGCTCGAGGGGGAGAACGACGATGATGACGCTCGAGGACTTCGCGCCGCAGCCCACGCCCACCGCGGAGCTGCCGGATCCGACGCCGCTGTTGCAGAGCCTGACCCGTGGCGTCCTCGAGGTGCTGGCGGGCGTGCGGGAGGCCGACCAGCTCGCGCGGTGGTTCACCGAAGAGGCGTTCCTCGTGCTCACCACGCGGGCGAGTCTGTCGGCACGGGCGCGCAGCGCCCGCGGTGTCGCGCCGTCCCGGCCGGTGTTCCGGATCCTCTCCACCCACGTGTCCGCGCCCGCGGACGGCGTGGTCGAGGCGACGCTCATCGTGCAGACGCCGGGGCGGGCGCGGGCGGTCGCGGTGCGGCTCGAGGGACTGGATCGGCGGTGGCGGGCGACGACGCTCGCCATGCTGTGAGCGGAGCCCTGCGGCACGGGCACGGCGCGTTCGGGCAGGGGAAACGCCCTAGGCTGTGAGGGTGTCGACACTCAGTGATCTCGCCCAGGCCCAGGGCCGCCTCGATGACGAGGGCATCGAATGGCTGCATCGCCTGGCCGGGGACGGCCAGCTCCTGGCCGATCTCGCCTCCGCGGACATCGTGATCTGGATCGCGACCGCCGACGGTTCCTTCATCGCCGTCGCGCACACGCGCCCGAGCGGTGCGGCGACGCTGTTCTACCGCGACATCGTGGGGGAGCGGGTGCGGCCGCAGTGGCGCACCCAGGTGCAGGGAGCGTTCGACACCGCCGAGATCGTCGACTCGTCCAACCCGGACTGGTTCGAGGAGACGCCGACCAGGGTGAGGGCGGTGCCGATCGTACGCGCCCGCAGCAAGGACGAGCAGGGCGCGCGCCCGATCGGCGTGCTCACCCGGCACACGAACCTCGGCGAGGCGCGCACGCCGTCACGGCAGCAGATCACGTTCAACGAGGCCGCGGACGACCTGTTCGGCATGATCGCCGGCGGCGAGTTCCCCGATCCTTCCGCGCCCACGTCGCCGCGTCGCGGCGCCCCGCGCGCCTCGGACGGCCTCATCCGCATCGACGTCGACGGGATCGTCACCTTCGCGAGCCCCAACGCTCTCAGCGCGTTCAACCGGATGGGCTTCGACGAGGAGCTCGAGGGGGAGTCTCTGGTCGAGGTCACGACCCGGATCCTGCCCCCGTCGCGGCAGGTCGACGAGTCGCTGCCGGTCGTGGTGACCGGGCGAGCGCCCTGGCGCACGGATGTCGAGGCGCGCGGAGTGACCGTGTCGTTGCGGGCCATCCCGCTCAAGGACCACGGCACCCGGATCGGTGCGATCGTGCTGTGCCGCGACGTGTCGGAGCTGCGGCACCAGGAGCAGGAGCTCATCACCAAGGACGCCACGATCCGCGAGATCCATCACCGGGTGAAGAACAACCTGCAGACGGTCGCATCGCTGCTGCGGATCCAAGCCCGTCGCACGCACTCCGAGGAGGCGCGCGACGCCCTGACCCAGGCGATGCGCCGGGTCGAGTCGATCGCCGTGGTGCATGACACCCTCGCCGGCGGGCTCGCCCAGAAGGTCGACTTCGACGAGGTGTTCGCCCGCGTGCTGAAGCTCGTCGCCGAGGTCGCCTCCGCGCCGAACACGCGCGCCCGCACGCAGTCCACCGGACGGTTCGGCGTGCTTCCGAGCGAGTACGCGACCCCGCTCGCGCTCGCGCTCACCGAGGTCGTCACCAACGCCGTGGAGCACGGACTCGCCGGGCAGGAGGGGCTGGTGACCATCGAGGCGCAGCGCACCGACGAGAACCTGCGGGTGATCGTCCGCGACACCGGCCACGGCCTGCCGGAGGGACGGATCGGTCAGGGCCTCGGCACGCAGATCATCCGCACCCTCATCCAGGGGGAGCTCGGCGGCACGATCGTCTGGGAGGGCGCGGACGGCGAGGGCACGGTCGTCACGATCGACATCCCGATGCGCTGGATGAAGGGCTGAGCCGGCACGACGCTCATCCGCGAAGCGGACCTGCGACGTGCCGACTCGAGGGGGAGCGAGCGCAGCGCGTCGAAACCTCGGCCGAACGCGCTCGTCTGCGACGCAGACCTGCGACGCCGGCAGCAGACCTGCGACCTCGGCACTCGAGGTCGAACGAGGATCGCGAAGCGGATCGAGTCGATACCCCGGCGGGTTCAGCCCGCGCGGCGGGCGCGCGCGGCGCGGCGCTTGAGGGCGCGGCGCTCGTCCTCGCTGAGGCCGCCCCACACGCCCGAGTCCTGGCTGGACTCGAGGGCGTACTGCAAGCAGACCTCGGTGACGGTGCACCGGGCGCAGACGGCCTTCGCCTTCTCGATCTGATCGACGGCCGGACCGGTGTTCCCGACGGGGAAGAACAGTTCGGGGTCGACGGTGAGGCAGGCGGCCTTGTCGCGCCAATCCATGGGGGCTCCTCGGTGTGGAAATGTCGTGGGCGCGCGAAGTTCGCGAGCCCGGAATTCATAGGCGGCGTTCGGGGGCCGACGCCCGTCGGTGATGCGAGCGGATGCTCGCCCCACGCCGCTGTGGGAGCACATGGCTGTCGTCTATTCTCTTACATGAAAGGCGAACGATCAAGGATTTTCTGCACTCCGGGTGAACCGGAGGGGAACCGCAAGCGAACGCACAGCCCCGACACCCCTTCAGGAGACCCGCATGCGCCCGTCGAGTCTGACCATCGCCGCCGCGTCCGTGCTCGCCCTGGAGACGGTCGCGCTGTTCGTGATCACGCTCATGGAGGTGTTCGGGCTCAGCTCCGGCGCGGCGACCTCGCTGCCGTCCGCCCTGGGGCTGATCGGGCTCAGCGCCGTCGCCGCCATCGGCCTCGCCGCTCTGGCCGTCGCCGTGCTGCGCGGACGCTCGTTCGGACGCAGCGGCGGCATGGTGGCGCAGATCCTCGCGATCGCGGTCGCGTCGAGCGCGCTCGCCGTGCGGCCGTTCCCTGCCGTGTTCGTGCTGTCGCTTCTGATTCCCGGCATCGTGGGGGCGGTGCTGCTGTTCCTGCTGACGCGGCGTGCGGGGGCCGAGGCCCGTCGGAGCGCCGACGCCGAGCAGCAGGACGACTGACGCGTTACGCGGCGAGCCCGACGAGCTTGCGGATGCGGGCGACGTGGCCGGTGGCCTTGACGTTGTACAGGGCGTGCGCGATCACGCCGTCCTCATCGATGACGAAGGTCGAGCGGATCACGCCCTGGATCACCTTGCCGTAGTTCTTCTTCTCGCCCCAGACCCCGTAGGCGTGGTGCACCGCGAGGTCCGCATCGCTGAGCAGCGGGAAGGAGAGCCCGTCGCGCTCGGCGAACTGCTTCAGCTTCCCCACGTCGTCGCGCGACACGCCCAGGACGGTGCAGCCGGCGGCCTGCAGCGAGGACAGGCTGTCGCGGAAGTCGCACGCCTCGGTGGTGCAGCCCGGTGTCATCGCCGCGGGGTAGAAGTACAGGATCACCTTGGTGCCGCGCTGGTCTCGCAGCGAGACGGGTGTGCCGTCCTGGTCCTGCAGGGTGAAGTCGGGGGCGGGGGATCCGGGTTCGAGGCGTTGCGCAGTCACCGGTCCAGGCTACCTGCACGCTCCGCGACGGATCCGCCTGCGTCTTCTCAGAGCTTGTCGGCGAACGTGGCCAGCAGCCGCTGCAGCGACTCCAGCCGCGCCAGGCCGGCCTCGCCGAGCGCTCCGTCGGCGGCGGCCTCGTTCAGGGCGCAGTCCTCGGCACCCGCGCGGTGGGTGCAGCCGCGCGGGCAGTCCTCCGCGATCGCCGCCAGCTCGGTGAAGGCGGCGAGGATGTTCTGCGGGTCCACGTGCCCGAGCCCGAAGGAACGCACGCCGGGGGTGTCGATCACCCATCCCGACCCGACCAGGGAGCCCGGTCCGAAGGCGGGGGCGAGGTAGCGCAGCGACACCGTCGACGAGGACGTGTGCCGGCCGCGGCCGGTGACCTCGTTCACGTGGCCCGTGGCACGTCCCGCCCCGGGCACGAGCGCGTTCACGAGCGTGGACTTGCCGACGCCGGAGTGGCCGACGAACACGGTGGAGTGCCCGATCAGCGCCGCCCCGATCTCGTCGACGGGCATCTCGCCCTGTGCACTCGTGAACACCTGCAGGTCGAGGCCTTCGAAGTGCTTCAGGAACTCGGACGGATCCGCCAGATCCGTCTTGGTGACCACCAGCAGCGGCCGGATCCCGGCGTCGAGGGCGGCGACGAGGTAGCGGTCGACCAGACGCTCCCGGGGCTCGGGGTCGGCCGCGGCGACCACGATGAGCATCTGGTCGGCGTTGGCGACGATGACGCGCTCCACCTGATCGGTGTCGTCGGCGCTGCGGCGCAGCAGGGAGGAGCGTTCGAGGATTCCGACGATGCGGCCCAGGGTGCCCTCCTCGCCCGAGATGTCGCCCACGACGCGCGCCGCGTCCCCCGTCACGATCGGGGTGCGGCGCAGCTCCCTGGCACGGGCCGCGGTGATGGTGCGCTCGTCGTCGGAGCCCTCGCCGATCAGCACGGCGTAGCGCCCGCGATCGACGCCCAGCACGCGCCCGATCTCTGCGTCGCTGTGCGCGGGGCGGCGCTTGGTGCGCGGCCGGTTGGCCTTCGGATTCGGGCGCACCCGGATCTGGGACTCGTCGAAGTCGTCGAGCTCGTCGTCGGCGTCGTCGTCGAGCCAGCTCACGCGGGGGCGCTCCCGGCGGCATCGGAGGACAGCATGCGCTCCCACAGCTGCGTGAACTCGGGCAGCGTCTTGGCCGTGGTGCCGATCTCGTCGACCTCCACGTCCGGCACGCGCAGCCCGATGAGAGCCCCCGTCGTCGCCATCCGGTGGTCGTGATGCGCGGGCCAGGTGCCGCCGTGCAGAGCGACCGGATGGATCCTGATGCCGTCCTCGAGCTCCTCCGCGTCGCCGCCGAGCGCGCGAAGATTGCCCGCGAGGGCCGCGATGCGGTCGGTCTCGTGCAGGCGGATGTGGCCGATGCCGGTGATCGTGGTCGGGCTGTCGGCGAGGGCGGCGAGGCCCACGAACGTGGGGGCGAGTTCGCCTGCGGCCGACAGATCGAGCTCGGCGCCGCGGATGCGCCCGGTGCCGCGCACCGTCAGCACGCCGTCGGCCGAGCGGTGCGCCTGGGCGCCGAGCGGCTGCAGGAGCTCCGGCAGCAGCGCACCGGGCTGGGTGGACCGGCCCGGCCATCCCGCGACCGACACCTCGCCGCCGGCGACGAGGGCCGCGGCGAGGAACGGCGCCGCGTTGGACAGGTCCGGTTCGATCGCCGTCTCGCGGGAGCGCGGGGTCCCGGCCTCGACCATCCACTCGCCGGCGGCGGGCCGGGAGACCTTGATCCCGCGACGGCTCAGCGCCTCCACGGTCATGTCGATGTGCGGCATGCTCGGCAGCCGCTCGCCGGTGTGCACGAGGTGCAGGCCCACGTCGAAACGCGGTGCCGCGAGCAGCAGCCCCGACACGAACTGGCTGGACGCCGAGGCGTCGATCTCCACCCGGCCGCCGCGGATGTGACCGCGACCGCGGATCGTGAACGGCAGCGACCAGCTGCCGTTGTCCTCGATGTCGACGCCGAGGTCCCGCAGCGCGTGGATCATGGCGCCCATCGGCCGGTGCAGCGCGGTCTCGTGCGCGGTGAGCAGCACGTCGCCCCGGGCGAGGCCCGCCAGCGGCGCGATGAAGCGCATGACCGTGCCCGCCTGGCCGCAGTCGACGGTGGTGCCACCGGTGAGCGGGGCGGGCGTGATCCGCAGGTCCGGGCCGAAGCCGCCCGAGCCGGGCTGCTCCTCGACCCCGATGCCGAGGGCGCGCAGCGCGTCGACCATCCGGGCCGAGTCGTCGGAGTGCAGCGGTGCGGTGACGACACCCGGTCCGTCGGCGATCGCGGCGAGTATCAGCTCCCGGTTGGTGAGCGACTTGGATCCCGGCACGTGCAGCCGCGCGTCCAGACCGCCGACGGCGAGCGGCGCGGACCAGCGGCCGCGCGGGGCGGGGGAATACGTCGAGGCGCTCATCGGTTACCACATTACTGAAGGCCTCCGGCAGTGGAGGGCGGAAAGACGCACCGAGGGAAGGCGCATGCTGGCGACGCTCGAACGGATGGCCCCGGATGTCGACGGCCTAGACTGGCTGGCGATGAACGATCAGGCACCGCTGGACGCGCAGCCGGACGCGGATTCCTCCGCACGCCGGGAATTCGAGGAGCAGGCGATCCCCTTCATGGATCAGCTCTACGCCGCCGCCATGCGCATGACGCGCAACCCGGCCGACGCCGCGGATCTCGTGCAGGAGACGTTCGTGAAGGCGTTCGCCTCGTGGTCGAGCTTCACGCAGGGCACGAACCTGAAGGCGTGGCTGTACCGGATCCTGACGAACACCTACATCAACATCTATCGGAAGAAGCAGCGCGAGCCCTATCAGGGCACGATCGACGAACTCGAGGACTGGCAGCTCGGCGGCGCCGAGTCGACCACCGCCTCGCACAGCCGCTCCGCCGAGGCCGAGGCGATCGACCGGATGCCGGCCTCGGTCGTCAAGGAGGCGCTGCAGGCGGTCCCGGAGGACTTCCGGCTGGCGGTGTACCTCGCCGACGTCGAGGGCTTCGCGTATCAGGAGATCGCCGACATCATGAAGACCCCCATCGGCACCGTCATGAGCCGCCTGCACCGCGGGCGCCGTATGCTGCGGGAGCTGCTGGCGGACTACGCCGCCGAGCGAGGGATCGCTGCGGCAGGCACGAGGAGCACGAAATGACCGACTGCGGATGCGCGAAGGCGCGGCAGGACCTGGAGGAGTACCTCCGCAACGAGATGTGCAAGACGGAGCACTCCGACATCCGCGAGCATCTCGACAACTGCCCGTCCTGCGCGGAGGAGGCCCTGGTCGCGACCACGCTGACCGAGGTCGTCTCGCGGGCCTGCAAGGAGACGGCGCCCGAGGCGCTGCGCGACCAGGTGCTGGCCCGGCTGCGCGCCGTGCAGGCCGCCGCGCACTGATCTGTCGATCCGCTCGCGGGCGACGTCGCGCCGCATCGGCGTCCGCCGCCCTGGTTAGGGTGGGGGCATGGCAGCTCTCGACGCCCGTGACGTCCCGGTCGACCCGCGCTCCCGCGAGCGCCTGAGCGCTTCGGGACTCGACTATCGCATCGCCGACATGTCGGATCCGGTGCAGCGGCGCGGATTCGCCCGCGCCGACGCGCGAGGATTCCTCGACAAGGAGCCCGACGACGACACGATCGGCCTGATGGGCGAGATGATGTCCGAGCGGCGCAACATCGGCGTGTACGCGCCGGGGGCCGCCGACGTCCTCCCGGTGGCCACCGTGGACTCCTGGGTGACGCCGATGACCGTGCCGGGCGCGGCCGGGGCGCATGTCGACATGTGGGCGATCAGCGCGGTCACGGTCGCAGCGACGCACCGCCGTCGCGGCATCGCCCGCAACCTGCTGGAGGGCGAGCTGCGTGCGGCCGCCGCGGCAGGAGTGCCGATCGCGGGGCTCACCGCCACCGAGGCGACGATCTACGGGCGCTACGGTTTCGGCGCGGCGATCCCCGTGTCGCGCCTGACGGTCGACGCCCGTCGCGCCGGCGGCATCGCGCTGCCCGCCGCCGACGGCGCCACGACGGTCGAGTACCTCGAGCCGGACGCGCTGATGGCGGCGCTCGACGAGGTGCACGAGCGCACCAGGCTCGGCCGGGCGGGCGACATCCCGGGCTGGCCGCTGCGGTGGCGCCGGATGGCGGGGCTCGCGGCCGGGGACGACAGGGCCAGGGCGGTGCGCGGCGTGCGCGCGTTCGACGCCGGCGGCGTCACCCGCGGTGTGCTCGCCTTCACGCTCGACGAGCTCCCCGACGAGTTCGGCGCCGACCTCGCGATCCGCCACCTCGACGCCGAGACGCCGGAGGCGTTGCGCGCGCTCTGGGCGTTCGCGGTGAACCACGACCTGATCCGCACCGTGCGCGCGGACCTCCGCCCGGTCGACGACCCGCTGCCCTGGCTCGTCGCGAACCAGCGCGCCGTGCAGAACACGGTGCACGACCACGGCTGGCTCCGGATCCTCGACGTGCCGGCTGCGCTCTCCGCGCGCCGGTACCGTGCGCCCCTGGACCTCGTACTGCGGGTGTCGGATCCGCTCGGACTCGCCGATGGCTCCTGGAGGCTGCGGATCGACGCGGACGGGAAGGCGGCCGTCGACGCCGACACCGCCGCACCCGATGTCGAGCTCGGCGTCGACGCGCTGTCGTCGCTGTATCTGGGCGGGGTCGGCGCGCCGACGCTGCACGCCGCGGGCCGGATCTCGGCTTCCGCTCGGACAGCGGCGGCCGTCCAGGACGCCTTCGGCACGGCCGTCGCGCCAGCGCTGAGCATCTGGTACTGAACGTCCGCTCCCTCACCGCGGTGAAGGCATGGCCCGCGGTGAAGGCATGGCCGCCGCGCTCGCGGCCACGGTCGTCCGCCGGGTGCGTCGACGACGACGCGGCGCCCCGGAGATCCGGGACACCGCGTCGATCGGCTGCGCCGAGCGCTCAGAGCGTCAGCGCCCGCGAGAGCAGGTCGGCCTGCTCTGCGGCGTGCACCTTCGAGGATCCGGTCGACGGCGCGGCCGACGCGGCCCGGGTGATCGGGCGCACGACGCGCGGACCGGGCACGGTCTGGAAGTGCAGCGCGAGGAACGGCCAGGCGCCCTGGTTCTCCGGCTCCTCCTGCACCCAGACGATCTCGGCGTTGGGGTAAGTGTCGGCGACGGTCTTGAGCGCCCGCAGCGGCACCGGGTAGAGCTGCTCGACGCGCACCAGCGCGATCTCCGGGTTCGGCTTCTTCTCGAGCTCGGCGACGAGATCCCAGTGCACCTTGCCGGAGTGGAAGATCACGCGCTTGACGGCGTTGCGATCCAGCTCGCGGGTGTCGTCGATCACGGTCTCGAAGCGGCCCTGGGTGAAGTCCTCGACCGGGCTGGTCGCGCCGCGCAGGCGCAGCATCGCCTTCGGCGTGAACACGATGAGCGGCCGGCGCGGCTTGGCGTACGCCTGGCGGCGCAGCAGGTGGAAGTAGCTCGCCGGCGTGGACGGACGCGCCACGGTCATGTTGTCCTGCGCGCACAGCTGCAGGAAGCGCTCCATGCGGGCGGAGGAGTGGTCCGGCCCCTGGCCCTCGTAGCCGTGCGGCAGCAGCAGCACGACGCTCGACTGCTGGCCCCACTTCTGCTCCGCGGCGGAGATGTACTCGTCGATGACCGACTGGGCGCCGTTCACGAAGTCGCCGAACTGCGCCTCCCAGAGCACCAGCGCCTCCGGCCGCTCCACCGAGTAGCCGTACTCGAAGCCGAGCGCGGCGTACTCGCTGAGCAGCGAGTCGTACACGAAGAAGCGGGCCTGGTTGTCGGAGAGGTTCGCCAGCGGCAGCCACTCCTGACCGTTCGCGCGGTCGTGCAGGACCGCGTGGCGCTGCACGAAGGTGCCGCGGCGCGAATCCTGGCCGGCCAGGCGCACCGGAGTGCCCTCCACCAGCAGCGACCCGAAGGCGAGCAGCTCGCCGAAGCCCCAGTCGATGCCGCCGTTGCGGCTCATGTCGACGCGCTTGTCCATCGCCTGCTGCAGCTTCGGGTGCACGGTGAAGCCCTCGGGCTTGTTCGCGTGCGCGTCGCCGATGAGGTGCACGACCTCGAGCGGCACGCCGGTGACGTCGGGGGTGCCGATCTGCTCGTCGACCGGCGGGAGGTCGGGGGCGATCGGCGTGGCACCGGTCTCGGCCGCGTGCGTCTCCGCGAAGGCGATCTCCAGGCGGTTCTGGAAGTCGGCCTTGGCCTGGTCGTACTCCTCCTGGGTGATGTCGCCGCGGCCGACGAGGGCCTCGGTGTAGAGGCTGCGCACCGAGCGCTTGGCCTGGATGAGGTCGGTCATCAGCGGCTGCGTCATCGACGGGTCGTCGCCCTCGTTGTGACCGCGGCGGCGATAGCAGACCAGGTCGATGACGATGTCGCGGTGGAACCGCTCGCGGTATTCGAAGGCGAGCTGGGCCACGTGCACCACGGCTTCGGGGTCGTCGCCGTTCACGTGCAGGACGGGCGCCTGGATGGTCTTGGCGACATCGGTCGCGTACACCGAGGTGCGCGAGTCGTTCGGCAGCGTGGTGAACCCGACCTGGTTGTTCACGACCACGTGCACGGTGCCGCCGGTGCGGTAGCCGCGCAGCTGCGACATCTGCAGGGTCTCCACGACGACGCCCTGGCCCGCGAAGGCCGCATCGCCGTGCACCAGGATCGGCAGCCAGGTGAAGGTGCCGATCGGCTTGCGGTCCTGCTTGGCACGGGCGATGCCTTCGAGCACGCCGTCCACGGTCTCCAGGTGCGAGGGGTTGGCGGCGAGGAGGATCGGCAGCTCGGCGCCGTCGTCAGCGACGAACATGCCCTCCTTGCCCAGGTGGTACTTCACGTCGCCGGAGCCGCGCTGGTTGCCCGGGAGGGTGGATCCCTCGAACTCGCGGAACACCTGGCCGTAGGTCTTGCCCGCGATGTTCGCGAGCACGTTCAGACGCCCGCGGTGCGCCATGCCGATCGCGGCGCCGTCGAGGCCCGCGCCGGCCGCGCCCTGCAGGATCTCGTCCAGCAGTGGCACGAGCGACTCCGCGCCCTCGAGCGAGAAGCGCTTCTGGCCGACGTACTTGGTCTGCAGGAAGGTCTCGAACGCCTCCGCCTCGTTGAGCTTGCTGAGCACGCGCAGCTGCTCGTCGTGGCCGGGCTTGACGTACTTGACCTCGACCTTGTCCTGGAACCAGCGGCGCTGGTCCGGATCCTGGATGTGCATGTACTCGATGCCGATCGTGCGGCAGTACGAGTCGCGGAGCACGCCGAGGATGTCGCGCAGCTTGAGCTGGCGCTGGCCGCCGAAGCCGTTCGTGACGAACTCGCGGTCCAGATCCCAGAAGGTCAGCCCGTGCGTCTCGATCTCGAGGTCGGGGTGTGTGCGCTGCACGTACTCGAGCGGATCGATGTCGGCCATGAGGTGACCGCGCACACGGTAGGAGTTGATGAGCTCCTGCACGCGCGCCGTCTTGTCGATGCGCTCGGCGAGGTCGACCGCGATGTCCTTGTTCCAGCGGATCGGGGCGTAGGGGATCCGCAGGCCCCGGAAGATGTCCTCGTAGAAGCTGCGCTCGCCGATCAGCAGCTCGTGCACCTTCTTCAGGAACTCGCCCGAGCCCGCGCCCTGGATGACCCGGTGGTCGTAGGTCGAGGTGAGGGTGATCGTCTTGCCGATGCCGAGCACGTCGAGCGTCTTCTGGCTGGAGCCCTGGAACTCGGCCGGGTACTCGAGGGCGCCGGCGCCGATGATGCAGCCCTGGCCCTTCATCAGGCGCGGCACGGAGTGTACCGTGCCGATGCCGCCCGGGTTCGTCAGGGAGAGCGTGGTGCCCTGGAAGTCGGCGGCGGTCAGCTTGTTGCCGCGCGCGCGGACGATGAGGTCCTCGTATGCGGAGAGGTATTCGCTGAACGTGAGGGTCTCGGCGCGCTTGATGCTCGGCACGAGCAGCGCACGGGTGCCGTCGGGTTTGGGGATGTCGATCGCGATGCCGAGGTTCACATGCGCGGGGGCGACCACGCTGGGCTTGCCGTCGACCTCGGCGTAATAGACGTTCTGGCTCGGGAAATCCTTGAGCGCCTGGATCAGAGCCCAGCCGATGAGGTGCGTGAAGGAGACCTTGCCGCCGCGCGTGCGGGACATGTGGTTGTTGATGACGATGCGGTTGTCGATCATCAGCTTCGCCGGCACCGTGCGCACGCTGGTCGCGGTCGGGACCGTGAGGGACTCGTCCATGTTCGCGGCGAGGGTCTTCGGCATTCCGCGCAGGGGCGTCACCAGATCCTCGTCCTGCTCCGTCGCCGGCTGCGCGGTGGCCCGGTCCTGCGCCTGCGCGGGGATCGGCGCCTGGCGGGCGGGCTTCGTCGTGGTGCGTGCGACCGGCTGCTGGCCGATCACCGGGATCGGCGCGGTCACCGGATGCGCGTCGGGCGCGACGGAGGGAGCAGCGGACGGCGCGGACGTGGGGAGGGAGGGGGCGGCGGGTGCCGCAAGCTCGGAGGGACGGTAGTTCTCGAGGACCGGCCACCACTCCTTGTCGACGGAGTTGCGGTCGACCTTGAACTGCTCGTACAGCTCGTCGACGAGCCAGGAATTGGCCCCGAACTCTCCATCTCCCACAGGACCGACGCCGGTCACCTGGCTCGACACGCTCGATCGCCCTCTTTCATCGCTGAATCTGGTGGGATCCGTCCCCGGTGGTCTCCGGGTATGGCCACTCATCCGGGTGTCAAGCCTAACGTGTCACCGGGGCTGTTCGGACCTGGATCCTGCGGGCCGGCGGGACCTTCGCGACAGGGGCCGCCCGGCGGCCGATCCCGCCGTCGCACCCGACGCGGCACCGGGACGATCCCGGACGGGACGGCTACCCTGAGAGCATGCAGTTCTCCGGCGAGCTTCCCATGGTCGACCTCACGTATTCCGACGTGTTCCTGGTGCCGCGTCGCTCGGATGTGACGAGCCGCCTTCAGGTCGATCTCGCGCCGCAGGACGGCACCCCGGCGACCATCCCGCTGGTGTCCTCGAACATGAACTCGGTGACCGGTCCTCGCCTCGCCGCGACCCTCGCGCGCCGGGGCGGCATCGGCGTGCTGCCGCAGGACATGCCGCTGCAGGAGCTGGACGAGGCGATCCGGTGGGTCAAGCGCCAGCCGGTCGCCTGGGACACCCCGCTCGTGCTCTCGCCGCGCGCCACCGTGGAGGACGCGCTGCGGCTGCTGCCGGCGACCGACGGGCACGGCATCGTCGTCGCCGACGCGCCGCGGGGGCCGGAGCGACTGCTGGCCGACGCGATCCACGGCATCCTGCCCGCCGCGCGCCTCGCGACCGCCCTGCGCGATGCGCAGCTGGGCGATCTGGTCCGCGCCGACTCCCCGTCGCTGGACGCGGAGGATCTCACCGACCCGCGTGCCGCCTTCGATGCGATCACCGCCGTGGAGGCGGAGATGGTGTGCGTGCTCCAGCACGGTCACCTCGTCGGCACCCAGACCGCGCGCGGCGCGCTGCGCTCGACGCTGTACCGTCCGGCGGTCGACGCGTCGGGGCGCCTCGCCGTGGCGGCCGCCGTCGGCATCAACGGGGACGTCGCTGCGAAGGCGAAGGCCCTCGCCGCCGCCGGCGTGGACGTGCTCGTGGTCGACACCGCGCACGGACATCAGGAGGGCATGCTGCGGGCCTTGCGCACGGTCGCGGCGCTCGAGCTCGGCATCCCGATCGTGGCGGGCAACATCGTCACGGCCGACGGCGTGCGCGATCTGGTCGAGGCGGGCGCCTCGATCCTGAAGGTCGGCGTCGGACCCGGGGCGATGTGCACCACCCGCATGATGACCGCGGTCGGGCGTCCGCAGTTCTCCGCCGTGCGGGAGACCGCGCAGGCCGCCGCAGAGCTCGGCGCGCACGTCTGGGCGGACGGCGGCGTGCGCTATCCGCGCGACGTCGCCCTCGCGCTCGCCGCCGGAGCCGCGTCGGTGATGATCGGCTCCTGGTTCGCCGGCACGATCGAAGCGCCGGGCGAGCTGCAGACCGACGCCGACGGACGCATCTACAAGGAGTCCTGGGGCATGGCCTCGACGAAGGCCGTGCAGGCGCGCTTCGGCCGCCTCGACGCCTACGAGCGCGCCCGCAAGGAGCTGTTCGCCGAGGGCATCTCGTCGTCGAAGATCTATCTGGATCCGCTCCGTCCCGGCGTCGAGGACCTGCTCGACATGATCACCTCGGGCGTGCGCTCCTCGTTCACCTACGCCGGGGCCGCGTCGGTGCCGGAGTTCCACGAGCGCGCGCTGGTCGGGCTGCAGTCCGCCGCCGGCTACGAGGAGGGCAAGGCGCTGCCCGTCAGCTGGTGAGCGCCGTGGACGCGATCGTGCGGTCGCTCAGCTTCGCCGCCGCCGGGTGCCAGTAGACTCGTGCGCACCATGGACGACCCTCCCAGTAGTACTTCGCCCCACTGCCCGTTCTCCGCTGCGGCGGAGGTGATCCGAAAGTCTCCGCCGGGGGCGTCGAATTTCGGATCCTCTCGGTCTCGTCATCTGCCGGGAGGCAGCTGACACCGTGATGGATCTCATCTGGTTGGGCGTGGGGCTCCTGCTGATCGTGGGGACGGGACTGTTCGTCGCCAGCGAGTTCGCCCTGGTCAACCTCGACCGCGCCGATCTGGAGGCGCGGCGGGATCGCGGTGAGAGCCGCCTGGGCATGACCATCGCGGCGCTCAGGATCACCTCGACGCATCTGTCGTCGGCGCAGCTGGGCATCACGCTGACCACGCTGCTCACCGGTTTCACGATGGAGCCGGCGCTGTCGAACCTGCTCCGCCCCGTGCTGAGCGGCTGGGGGATCCCCGAGGCCGTCACCGCGACGGTCGGCGTGATCGTGGCAATGCTCGTCGCCACGATGCTGTCGATGATCCTCGGCGAGCTCGTGCCGAAGAACTTCGCGATGGCCCTGCCCGTCGCGACGGCGAAGCTCGTGATCCCGTTCCAGACCGTGTTCACCATGGTCTTCCGCCCGGTGGTCGCCCTGCTCAACGGCAGCGCCAACGCCGTGCTGCGTGCGATGGGGATCGAGCCGAAGGAGGAGCTCAGCGGCGCCCGCTCGGCCGAGGAGCTCAGCTCGCTCGTGCGGCGCTCGGCGAGCGCCGGTGTGCTCGAGGAGGACACCGCCACTCTGCTGGACCGCAGCCTCGGCTTCGCGCGACTCACCGCGGCCGACGTGATGACCCCGCGCCCCAGCATGCACGCGATCGCGGCCGCGGATTCCGCCGACGACGTGATCGGCCTGGCCCGGCGCACCGGCCACAGCCGCTTCCCGGTCTACGACGAGGATCTCGACGACATCACCGGCGTCGTGCACCTGAAGGCGGCCGTGTCGGTGCCGCGCGAGCGTCGCACCGAGGTGCCCGTCGGCGCACTGTCCTCCGAGCCGCTGCGCGTGCCGGAGACCGTGCACCTGGACGCGCTCGTGGCGGAGCTGCGCGGCGGCGGATACCAGCTCGCCATCGTCGTGGACGAGTACGGCGGCACCGCCGGGATCGTGACCCTCGAGGATCTCGTCGAGGAGATCGTCGGCGAGGTGTCGGACGAGCATGACCGCAGCAGGGCGGGCGTGGTCAAGGGCCGTGACGGGATCACCTTCCCCGCGGAGCTGCGCCCCGACGAGCTGCGCGCCGGCACCGGGATCGAGGTGCCGGAGGGCGACGTCTACGACACCGTCGGCGGCTACGTGATGAGCGTGCTGGAGCGCCTGCCCACAGCCGGCGACGAGGTGCCCGTTCCCGGCGGCATCCTGCACGTCGTGCGCATGCAGGGCCGCCGCGTGGACCGGATCCGCTTCACCGCGGCGTCGGCGATCGAGGAAGGGGGCGAGCGATGAGCGACTGGGCCGGAATCGCATGGCTGTTCGTGCTGCTCGCCTGCAACGCGTTCTTCGTGGCGGCGGAGTTCGCGGTGATCTCCGCGCGGCGTTCCCAGATCGAGCCGCTCGCCGAACGCGGATCCCGGTCCGCGCGCACCGCCCTGTATGCGATGGAGCACGCCACGCTCATGCTGGCGACCTCGCAGCTGGGCATCACCGTCTGCTCGCTGCTGATCCTGAACGTCTCGGAGCCGGCGATGCACCATCTGCTCTCCGCGCCCTTGGGGGCGATCGGGCTCGCCGAGGGGGCCGTCGACGCGATCGCGTTCGTCATCACGCTGGTGATCGTCTCGTTCCTGCACGTCGTGTTCGGCGAGATGGTGCCGAAGAACCTCGCGTTCTCGGTTCCGGACCGCGCGGTGCTGATCCTGGCGACGCCGCTGGTGGGGATCTCGAAGGTCTTCTATCCCGTGATCCGGGCGCTCAACGCCACGGCGAACGGCGTCGTGCGCCTGTTCCGGGTGGAGCCGAAAGACGAGGCCGCCTCGACCTTCACGCTCGACGAGGTCGCCACGATCGTGGACCAGTCCCGCCGGGAGGGAGTGCTCGCCGACTCCGCGGGCACCGTCAGCGCCGTGGTCGAGTTCACCGACAAAGACGCACGTGACGTCGCCGTGCCGCTCGCCGGGCTTGTCACCCTGCCCCTCGGCACCACTCCGGACGACGTGGAGAGGGCGGTCGCCAAGCACGGCTTCTCGCGCTACGTCATCGTCGACGCCGAGGGCGCACCGGTCGGCTATGTGCACCTGAAGGACGTGATCCGCTCGGCCGAGGGCCCCGAAGCCGCGGCCAGAGCGTCGCGGCCGATCCCGGCGAAGCGGATCCACCAGATGGTGCCGATGCAGGAGGACACGGACCTCGAGGACGCACTGGCGATCATGCGGCGCGCGGGGCGCCACCTGGCGCAGGTGCGCGACGCCGCGGGCGAGACGACGGCGATCCTGTTCCTGGAGGACATCATCGAGGAGCTCGTCGGCGAGGTGCGCGACATCACCCGTCGCGGCTTCGGGCGCTGAGCAGCGGCCGGTCCACCCCGACGCGAGGCCCTGGGGTTGAGCGAGTACGCCGCAGGCGCCCACACCCGGGGTCGTTGAGCGAGGACGGCGGAGCCGACCGAGTCGAAACGTGGTGCTCTCGCGAGGTGCGGTGCGTTTCGTCTCGCTCCGACTGCGTCGGTGCTCGCTCAACGTCCGGGGTGGGGCGATGGCTGCGCGTTGTTCTTCTGGGGTCGTTGGGCGAGGACGCCGCAGGCGCCCACACCGGGGTCGTTGAGCGAGGACGGCGGAGCCGACCGAGTCGAAACGTGGTGCTCTCGCGGGGTGCGGTGTGTGTCGTCTCGCTCCGACTGCGTCGGTGCTCGCTCAACGTCCGGGGGTGGGGCGGTTGCTGCGCGGTTGTTCTTCCAGGGTCGTTGAGCGAGGACGCCGCAGGCGCCCGAGACGAAACGCCGCATCCTCAGTGCCAGCGGGCGCGCAGGTACTGGTCGGGCCAGGCGATCTCGTCGCCGAGCTCGTGCGCGGCGCGCAGTCCGAAGTGCGGATCGCGGAGCCACTCCCGGCCGGCGAAGATCGCGTCTGCCGCGCCCTCGGCGAGCACGGCCTCGGCCTGGGCGCCGTCGGTGAGCAGCCCCACCGCGGAGGAGGGGATGCGGCCGCCCTGACGCACCGCATCCGCGAGCGGCACCTGGTAGCCCGGGTGCACCTCGATGCGCTGGTGGGCGACGAGCCCGCCGCTCGAGACGTCGATGAGGTCCGCGCCGTGCGCGACCGCCCAGTCCGCCACCACGGCGGCCTCCTCGGGCGTGAAGCCGCCCGGGGCGTGATCGGTCGCGGAGATTCGCACGAAGACCGGAACCTCGTCGCCCGCGGCCCGGCGCACCGCATCGGTGACCTCGAGCAGGAGGCGGGCCCGGTTCTCCAACGATCCGCCGTACGCGTCGTCGCGGTGGTTGCTCAGGGGCGACAGGAACTGGTGCAGCAGGTACCCGTGCGCGCCGTGGATCTCCAGCACGTCGAAGCCCGCGTCCAGGGCACGCCGCGCGGCCGCTTCGAACGCGGCGACGACGCCGGCGATGCCCGTGGCGTCGAGGGCCTCCGGCGCGGCGAACCCCTCGAACGCGATCGCCGAGGGTGCGACCGTGGTCCAGCCGCCCTCGGCCGTGGGGACGGATCCACGCTCCTGTGCCCACGGCCACCAGGTGGAGGCCTTGCGGCCGGCATGCGCGAGCTGTACGCCGATCCGCGCTCCGCGCGCGTGCACGGCGTCGACGATGGGCGCCCACGCGTCGCGCTGGGCGTCGTTCCACAGCCCGGTGTCGCGCGGGCTGATCCTGCCCTCCGGCACCACGGCGGTGGCCTCGGCGACGATGAGGCCCGCACCGCCCGAGGCGAACTGCGCGAGATGGGTGTGGTGCCACTCTTGGGGCACCCCGTCCGCGGCGCTGTACATGCACATGGGGGAGACCCACAGACGATTGCGCAGGGTGACGGATCGGATGGTCAGCGGGGAGAACAGAAGACTCACGGTCCGACGCTACCGGTTGCCGGACGGGCCGGGGCCGGATCCGCGGATCCCGCGCCATCCGGATCGCGCGGCGGCGCGCACAGCCGCGGCCCAGTACCGTTGACGCATGCCTTTCTTCGCCGGTTCGGCGCGCCCGTGGTCGGACGACCGCACCCGCGCACTGTTGCGTGCGCCGAGCGCCGACTCCGACAAGCGCAGCCGCGGCGTCGTCGCACTGCGCACCGGATCCGACGCGTACCCGGGTGCCGCCGTGCTCGGCGTGGAGGGCGCGTGGCGCGCCGGCTCCGGGTACGTGCGCTACATCGGTCCGCGACGGGCTGCGGACCTCGTGCTCGCGCGACGCCCCGAGACCGTCACGACCGAACCCGGCTCCACGGCCGTGCGCGCCGAGGCCTGGGTGATCGGCTCCGGCACCGACGCTGCGACCCGCACGGAGCCGGAGACCGCGGTGCTGCGTGCGCTGCTGGCCGGCGCGGACCCCGTCGTCGTCGATGCGGGTGCGCTGGATCTGCTTCCCGCGGCGCACGCGCCGGTGATCGCCACGCCGCATGCGGGGGAGTTCGCGCGGCTGCGTGCGACGCTCGGGCTCGGCGGGCTCGTGGCCGACACCCTGCGTGATCCGGCCGCGCGCGTCCGTGCGGTGCAGGAGACCGCCGAGGCACTCGGCGGTGCGGTGCTGCTCAAGGGCGCGATCACGCTCGTCGCGGACGACACCGGCGTCATCGCCGTCGAGGCCGGTTCCTCCTGGCTCGCCACCGCCGGGACCGGCGACGTGCTGGCCGGCGTGATCGGCGCGCTCGTCGCCGCCGACCGCGCCGCGGGCGGGACGACCGCGCTCGCCGAGCTGGCTGCCGCAGCGGCATGGCTGCACGGCTTTGCCGGGCGGATCGCCTCCGGCGCCGCCGCAGGAGGACCCGGACGCCCGATCGTGGCGCTCGAGGTGGCCGACACGCTGCCGGCTGCCGTCGCCCACCTGCGCAACGGCCATGATCGGGTGCGCGGCGACGACGAACACGACCGAGAGACCCAGGAGGACCGCGCGTGAGCCGTGCCGAACCGACGCGCGTGACCGGTGCCGAGCCGACCGGCGCGATCCGTGCCGAGCCGACCGGAGGTCCCGCCCGGCGATCGTCGGCGACCCCGCGCGGGTCGGGCCTGGCGCTCCCCGCGCTGTGGCTGGCCTTCGTCGTCGCGCACCTCTACGTCGCGATGATCGGGTGGAGGATGCCCGCGCTGCCGATGGGCGACACGGTCTTCGTGTACGAGCCCTGGGCGCGCCATGCCCTGGGCGGTGGCGCGATCGTCGGCGTCACCGAGAGCTGGGTGTACCCGCAGCTCGCCCTCGTGCCGATGCTCATCGCGCAGGGCCTGTCGCAGCTGATCCACCCGCTGTTCCCCGGGACGTACGCGGTCGGGTCCGCGAGCTACGTCGTCGCCTGGTCGATCCTGGTCACCGTGCTCGACGCGGTCGGCTTCGCGTTCCTGCTGCGCGGCACCCGTGCGCGGCGCAGCCGGATCCGCCGTGGCGCCGCCCTGCTCTGGATGGCCGCCCTCCTCGTGCTCGGGCCCATCGCGATGTTCCGGATCGACGCGATCACGGTGCCGCTCGCGGTCATCGGCGGGCTGTGGCTGTTCTCCCGCCCGGCGGTCGCGAGCGCCCTGTTCACGATCGGCGCCTGGATCAAGATCTGGCCCGGCGCGCTGTTCGTCGCGGCCCTCGCACTGCTGCGCGGCCGGATCCGGATGCTCGTCTCCGCCGCGATCGTCACGTTCGTCGTCGTGCTGGGGCTCGTGCTGCTGGGCGGATCCAAGAACCTCCTCGGCTTCCTCAGCCAGATGACCGGCAGGGGGCTGCAGATCGAGGCGGTCGGCGCGACCCCGCTGCTGTGGCTCACCCAGGTCGGCGTCACCCGGATCCAGTACAACCGGCAGATCCTCACCTTCCAGCTCGCCGGCCCCGGCGTCGACCTCGTGGCGGCCGTGCTCACGCCCCTCATGGCGCTCGCCGTGCTCGCGATCGCCGCCCTCGCGGTCTGGAAGCTGCGCGCCGGGGCGTCCGCGCGTCGTCTGCTGCCGGCGACCGCGCTCGCGCTCGTGACCGTGCTGATCGCGTGCAACAAGGTCGGATCCCCGCAGTTCCAGGTGTGGATGCTCGCGCCGATCGTGCTGTGGTGCCTGTTCGACGGGCCCCGCGTGCGGGTTCCCGCGATCCTCGTCCTGATCGACTTTGCCCTCACCCAGGTGGTCTACCCTGTGCTGTACGACGGGCTCCTTGCGGCCCAGCCCCTGCCGATCGCGTTGCTGAGCGCCCGCAACATCCTGGTCGTCGTCATCTGCGTGGTCGCGGTCCGCGCGATCGTGCGCACGCCGGCCGCCGCCCGTGCCGTCCCCGAAACCCGGAGGTCCTGATGCTCGTCGCCTTCTCCGTCGCTCCCAGCGGATCCGCCCCCGATCGCCCGGAGAGCGCCGACGCGTCGGTGCATGACGCGGTCGCCGCCGCGGTGGCCGTGGTCCGCGCCTCCGGGCTCGCCCATCGCACCACCAGCATGTTCACCGAGATCGAGGGTCCCGACTGGGACACGGTCATGGACGTCGTCAAGCGCGCCACCGAGGCGGTCATGCCGTTCGGCTCCCGGGTGTCGCTCGTGCTCAAGGCCGACATCCGCCCCGGGTACTCCGGAGAGATCGACGGCAAGATCGCGCGGCTCGAACGGGCGATTGAAGAGAGCGCGACGGAGTAGAGGGCGAGCACCACCCCCGACGAGACCGCCGACGAAGGCGACGGTGATGGCGTTGATGACGTGGCCGACCACCGCAGCGCGACCGACACGGTCGGCGCAAGCATGGTGTACTCAGGTGGATAGCATGGAAATATCCGAACGCTATTTTGCGTTTATTTCGCTAGAGTGAATATCAGTCGGTGCGCCAAGGAGGTTGACGATGGCTCGCCATGTAGATCGCTTGTGGCATCCGGGCGACGAGTCCGGATTCGGGCTGAGCCGGCGCGACCGCCAGCCCGGCCGGTATCAGGCGTATGTGCCTGACGAGCTCGGGACGAAACTCCCGCAGCTGGGCGAGGACGCGCAGGCTGCGGCAGCCGACGCGCTGGTCGTGCTCGGTCGGGCCGACGAGCGGCTGGGAGAGCGGGGGAAGTTCCTCAGCCACCTCCTCATCCGCTCTGAGTCGATCTCCTCGAGCTGGATCGAGGGCAACCGTGTCACCCCGAAGAAGCTGGCGATCGCCGAGGCCCTCCAGCAGGGACCGCGCGTCGCGCTCGATGTCATCGCGAACGTGCGCGCCACCGAGCAGGCGATCGAGCAGCTCGCGGATCGGGCCAGGCCCATCACCGTCTCGGACATCGAGGATCTGCAGCACGTCATCGAGCCCGGACTCCAACGCGGCATTCGCATCGAGCAGAACTGGGTCGGAGGCACCGGCTACAGTCCGCTGCGTGCCGACTTCGTGCCACCGCCCGAAGGGGACGTCCGTCGCCTGCTGGAAGACCTCGCGGGGTTCGTCACCGTGACCGAGGGGAACCCCGTGGTGCGTGCGGCGATCGCGCATGCGCAGTTCGAGACGATCCACCCGTTCGCCGACGGCAACGGCAGGACCGGCCGCGCGCTCATCCATACAGTGCTCGCCAGAGGCGATGCGCTCCGGAACATGCTGATCCCCATCAGCACGGTGTTCGCCGGAGACACGGATTCGTATCTGGACGGGCTGGACGCGTTCCGGGAGATCCCGCCGCGGCTGGACGACTGGGTCATCGGCTTCGCGGCGGCCGTCGAGCGAGCCGCCGGCAATGCGCTGAAGCTCGCCGACGGGGTGGACGAGGCGGACGAGGGCCTCCTCGAGCGGCTCATCCAGCACCGGACGGAGCAGGGCATCAAGCCCGCGAAGCCGCGCAGCGACGCGGTATCGCTGAGAGTGATCCAGAACCTCGCCAGCGAACCGGTGCTCACCGTAGAGCACGTCGCCGAGCGCTGGGGTGCGTCCACGAGTGCGGCGTATCGTGCGCTGACAGAGCTGGCCGACGCCGGCCTGCTCGGCCGGACGAAGGACCAGAAGGGGAAGCTCGTCTGCTACACCGCGGATGCGCACCTGGGGCTCGTCGCGCTCACCGAGCGCAGCAACCGCGTCGGCGGCGCCGACACGGCATCCCGTCGGCCGACGCTCGCTCCGGACGCTCCGTCGGTCGAGCACGTTGGCCGGCTGTTCCCGTGAGAGGGCCGCACCCAGGTCTTGGATTCCGCATGTTCACCGAGATCGAGGGTCCCGACTGGGACACGGTCATGGACGTCGTCAAGCGCGCCACCGAGGCGGTCATGCCGTTCGGCTCCCGCGTGTCGCTCGTGCTCAAGGCCGACATCCGCCCCGGGTACTCCGGCGAGATCGACGGCAAGATAGCGCGGCTCGAGCGGGCGATCGAGGACTCCGGCAGCCTCTAAGCCTCGATCCACCGATGAGTCGGGGTGTTGAGGGGGCGTCGTGACACAGAAATGCCTCTCTGACCGGGAAGAATAGAGCTTGCTTAGGGTTCTGTTCGACTGGTCCGAGAGGCATCTCGTAGATGCAATTCAAGCACGCTGTCGCCGCGGTGTCTGCGGTGTTCGATGATCCGAATCTCGTGTCGGCCGCGGGGCTGGTTCCGATGTTGCGGCTTGCGCAGCAGGCCGGGCTGGCGGGGCTCGCTGACGACCGGTTGAGCGTCCCGACCGACAAGGGTTCCAACGCGGGCGCGAAGGTCTCTGCGTTGGTGGCGGGGATGCTCGCCGGCGCGGACTCGATCGACGACATGAACCTGCTCCGTCATGGCGGGATGGGGCGGCTGTTCGACAGGGCGTATGCGCCGTCGACGCTGGGATCGTTCCTGCGCGAGTTCCGATTCGGGCACGTCCGGCAGCTCGATGCCGTCGCCTCCCGAACCCTCGTGAACCTCACCGGCCACGCGCCGCTGCTGCAGGTTCGAGCCGGGGGGCGAGTGATGGTGGATCTGGACGACACGATCATCGAGGTCCACGGATACAAGAAGCAGGGCGCCGGGTTCGGATACTCCGGCGTCCGCGGCCTGAACGCCCTGATCGCGACCGCATCGACATCCTCGTCGGCGCCGGTGATCCTCGCCCAGCGGTTGCGGCAGGGGAAGACCGGGTCACCGAAAGGCGCCGCCCGGATCGTCGGCGACGCCCTCGCGACCCTCCGCCGCACCGGCGACGCGACCCAGGCGCGGCCGTTGCTGCGCGCGGACTCCGCGTTCTACGGCCACGCCACCATCGGCACCGCGATCAAGGCCGGCGCGGACGTGTCGGTCACCGTCCGGATGGACCCGGCCGTGAAAGCGGCGATCGCCACCATCCCCGATGACGCGTGGGAGATGATCGAGTACACCGACGCGATCCGCGACGAGACCACCGGGCAGCTGATCTCCAAGGCCGAGGTCGCCGAGGTGCCGTTCACCGCGTTCCGATCCCGAAAGAAGGCCGAGCAGATCACGGGTCGTCTGGTGGTGCGCCGTATCCCCGACCTGAACCCGAGACAGGTCGAGCAGCCGACACTGTTCGACGTCTACCGGCACCATGCGTTCTTCACCACCACCAGCACGAACGCGGCGGACACCGTGGTGGCAGACAAGACCCACCGCGGTCACGCGATCATCGAACAAGTCCACGCCGACCTCAAAGCAGGGCCGCTGGCGCACCTGCCCTCCGGGGTGTTCACCGCGAACAGCGCATGGCTCGTGCTCGCCGTGATCGCGTTCAATCTCACCCGCGCTGCCGGTCTCATCGCCGACCAGGCAGGGCGGCTCGCGAGAGCGACGACCGCGACGATCCGCCGCACCCTCGTCCACGTCCCGGCGCGGCTGGCGCGGTCCGCGCGCCGCGTCACACTGCACCTCCCGAAAGACTGGCCTTGGGAGACCGCGTTCGCACGGCTCTTCACCTCCACACAGGCGCCACCGGTCGCGACCAACTGACCACCGCCGCAACCGCGGCACGACCGAGGAACACGTGGACGACCGGGATGCGACGCCCGGAACACAACCCTGCCCAGCAACCCTCCACCCGCCCCGATCAGCCCGACATCACCGAGCCCAGGCTCATCGGTGGATCGAGGCTAAGCTGGACGGATGAAACCCTCGAGCCTCTCGAGGGGTGCGGCGATGCGGGCGCTCCTCTCCCTCGCCATCGGCAGTTTCGGCATCGGCATGACCGAGTTCGTCGCGATGGGCCTGCTCCCGAACGTCGCGCAGGACCTGCTGCCGCAGCTGTGGGCGCAGAACCCCGACGAGGCGATCGGCCGGGCCGGGATCCTGGTCTCGCTCTACGCCCTCGGCGTCGTGATCGGCGCGCCCACGATCGCGGGCCTCGTAGCGCGCTTCCCGCGGCACCGCGTGATGCTGGGCCTCGCGATCGCCCTCACCCTCGGCAACGGCCTCGCCGTAGTGCTGCCGACGTTCGAGACCGTGGGGCTCGCCCGGTTCATCGCGGGCCTGCCGCACGGGGCCTACTTCGGGATCGGCGCCCTCGTGGCCTCCGACGTGCTCGGCCCGGGCAAGCGCGCCAAGGGCGTCGCGTTCATCCTCACCGGTCTCACCATAGCGAACGTGGTGGGCGTGCCCGCCGGGACCTACCTCGGCCAGCACGTCGGCTGGCGCAGCGCCTTCCTCGTCGTCACGATCGTGTTCGCGCTGGCCACGGTCTGCATCGCGTTCTTCGTGCCCGAGCACGAGGGGGATCCGGGGCGCACCTTCCGCGCCGAGCTGCGCGTGTTCCGGCGGCCCCAGGTCTGGTTCGCGCTCGCGACCGGTGCGATCGGCTTCGGCGGGTTCTTCGCGGTGTACAGCTACATTGCGCCCGCCGTCACGGAGCGGGCCGGTGCGCCGGAGTGGATGGTGCCGATCACCCTCATCGTGTTCGGTCTCGGCATGACGATCGGCAATCTGCTCGGCGGCGTGTTCGGCGACCGCAACCTCAGGCTGACACTGCTGGTGGGACTCGGCGTGATGGCCGTGGTGCTCGTGCTGCTCGCGATCCTGTCGTTCTCGATCTGGCTGCTCGTGCCGCTCTCGTTCGTGATGGCGCTGCTCTCGTCGGTGCTCGGCGTGTCGATCCAGACCCGGCTGATGGAGGTCGCGGGGGACAACCAGTCCATCGCGGCGGCGCTGAACCACTCCGCGCTCAACATCGGCAACAGCCTCGGCGCCTTCCTCGGCGGGCTCGTGATCGCGTGGGGCTGGGGTTTCGCCGCCCCATCCTGGGTGGGCGCAGGGCTCGCCGTCCTCGGGCTCGGGATCGCCCTCGCGTCGTACACGGTGCAGCGTCGCTTCCACACCGAGACCGGATCCGTGCGGGTGCGCGACCTGGTCTGAGCCGGTCCCGGCGCGGGGCCGTTGCGACCGACGCGTTCCCGGCGGCCTAGCATGGGCGGATGAGCTCCGCCGAAGACGACGACCTGCCCGTCGCGGGCACCGCGGTGATCCTGCGCGACGGGACGCACGGGGTGGAGGCGCTGCTCATGCGTCGTCCGGACCGCGGCTCGTTCGCGGGCGCCTGGGTGTTCCCCGGCGGCATGCTCGAGCCCGGAGACCGCGTCGCAGGCGCGGAGGAGAGCGAGGATGCCGGGCGTGCCGCCCTCCGCGAGACCGCCGCGGAGGTCGGGCTCGCCCTCGAACGGCTTGTGCTGCTCTCGTGCTGGATGCCGCCGGCGGGGATCCCGAAGCGGGTGCGCACCTGGTTCTTCCTCGCGGCCGATCCCGGCACCGGGACGATCGCCGCGGAGGATGAAGTGGCCGACGTGCGCTGGCTCGCACCCGACGCCGCACTGACCGCGAACGACGCGGGCACGATCTCGCTCATGCCGCCGACGTGGCGCACGCTGCACGCCCTGCGCGGCGCGGCCACGGTGCAGGAGGCGTTCGCGCTCGCGAGGGTGCCGGATCCTGCCGTCTTCCGGACGCGGATGGAGCCCACCGAGACCGGCACGATCTTCTACTGGGACGGCGACGAGCGCGCCGGGGGAGCGCCCGGCGCGCGCGATCGGCTCATCGCCGAGAAGCCGATCTGGCGGTACGAGCGGGTCTGAGGCCGTGAGGCGCCGGCGCACCGTCGCTCAGGACGCGAGCAGGCGTCCCAGGTGCCGGCCGACCTCGTCGGTCTCGATGAGGAAGCCGTCGTGGCCGAAGTCGCTCGCGAGCACCACGGCCTCGTTGCCGTCCAGCGTGTGCGGGATGCCCCGGGCGATGCGATGCTGCCCGTCCACCGGGAACAACCGGTCGGTGTCGATGCCGAGCACGAGCGTCGTCGCGGTCACGCGCTTGAGCGCATCCTCGACGCCGCCGCGGTCGCGCCCGATGTCGTGCGAGTTCATCGCCTCGACGAGCGTGACGTAGCTGTTCGCATCGAAGCGGCGGGTGAACTTGTTGCCGTGGAAGTCGAGGTAGCTCTCCACCGCGTAGCGCCCGCCCTGGCCCAGTGGCGACACGTCGGACTGCCAGGAGCGCTGGAACCGCTGATTCAGCTCGATCGGGCTGCGGTAGTTCAGCAGGGCCATCCGCCGGGCCAGGGCGAGCCCTCGATGCGGGCCCTCCCCGACCGGGGCGTCGTAGTACTCCCCGCCCGCGAAGCGCGGATCCATGCGCACCGTCTCGAGCTGCACGAAGTTCAGCGCGAGCTGGTCGGCGGTGGTCACCGGGGGAGAGGAGAGGATCGCGAGGCGCTCGACGCGCTCGGGGTGCCAGACGGCCCACTCCAGGGCGTGCATGCCGCCCATGGATCCGCCGATCACCGCGCCCCAGCGGTCGATGCCGAGGGCGTCGGCCAGCAGCACCTGCGCGGCGACCTGGTCGCGGATCGTGAGGTACGGGAAGCGCGACGCCCATTCGTAGCCGTCCGGGGCGATGCTCGCCGGCCCCGTGGAGCCCTGGCAGCCACCGAGCATGTTCGGGGCCACCACGAACCACTCGTCGGTGTCGATCGCGCAGCCCGGGCCGACGATCTCGCCCCACCAGCCGCTCGTCGCGTGCCCGCGGCCGGCCTCGCCGACCACGTGGCTGTCGCCGGTGAGGGCGTGCAGGATCAGGATCGCGTTGTCGCGCGCCGCGTTCAGCGTCCCCCAGGACTCGTAGGCGAGCCGGATCAGCGGCAGCTCGGCCCCGCCCTCGGTGCGGAACCGCCCGAAGGCCTCGAACTTGCGGTCGCCGGCCGGATCCCCGTCGCGCCAGGCGCCGGTGGCCGGCGGACGCGCGCGTAGCAGGCGGGCGTCCGCCTCCGACACTCGTGCCGAGGGCACGGTGTCCTCCGAGGTCGTCTGCCAGTCCATGGATCCATTCTCCCGGGTACGGCTCCACGATGCCGGAAGGTTACGGATCCGGAGCGGCACGAGGATTCCGCGTCGTCTGCTCGCGTATCCGCGTGCCGCGCTCGGCCGTGCCTCGGCCGTGCCTCGCTCGCTCGCCCCCTCGCTCGCTCGCTCGCCTCCTCGTCGCCCGTGCCTCACTTGCACCCTCGCCGCTTCGTCATCCCACCGGTATCTCATTCGTGCCCTCGTCGCTCGTGCCTCGCCTTGCCTCGCTCGCCCCCTTCGCCGCCCGTGCCTTGCTCACGTTCCCTCCCTCCATCGCCTTTCCCTCCCGGTAGCAGCGCCAACCAGGGGAGGGAAAGGCGGACAGGGGAGGGAAACGTGAGTCGGCGTGCTGGACGTGCGGACCGGCGCGGCACGGGAGCGGAAGGATCGGGGTACCCGCGGGTCGGAGCCGGGCGGGCGCACGGCTCAGCCCGGCACATGCGCCGCTCCGCCGGGCGGGCGCGCGGCTCAGCCCGGCGGGCGCCGCTCCGCCGGGCGGGCGCGCGGCTCAGCCCGGCGGGCGCACGCCGAAGCGGGCGAGGCGTCGGCCCAGGATCTCGGCGGTGCGGATATGCGTGCTGTCCCAGCGGGCGAAGCGCCAGCCGGTCACGCCGCGCACATCGTCTTCACGTCGCTTCTCAGCGAGCACGACTTCGTCGGCGGTACGCCCATCGCGAAGATCGTCGTCGAGATACTTGCCCCGGCCGTCGAACTCACCGAACACCTTCGCGCGCGGAAAGCCGAAATCCAGCCAGTACTTGTCGCCGTCCGCGCCGGTGACCGGCACCTGCAGGAGAAGATCGCGAAAGCCGAGACGCTGCAGCTGCAACCTGCTGACGCTCTCGCCCGGCAGCTGCGCGCGGCCGTCGGCGAACGCGAGCAGCTCGAGAGCGCCGCGGATGCCCCACGCCCGGCTCGCGGCGGCGCGGTCGGCCAGGCGGGCATGCCACAGCGCGGCGCGATCCGCGTGGAACTCCTTCCCGTCCACCGTCTCGCGGCGCTGGGCAGCATCTGCGGCGCACAAGGCTGCTTCGGCAGAGGCGGTGCAGGCCAGATCCAGGATCGTGCGATCCAGCGAGGTGCACAGGAAGCCGTCGATGTCGACCACGTCATCGTCGCCGAGCGGCGCCTCGTGTTGCCGGATGCCGGTGCGCGTGCGGCCGTGATGGGCGCCGAGGATCACGGTGTGCACGCTCCTCGGGCGGAGGCGGTAGAGCGGCAGGCCGTGCAGCACGGCGGCCGACGGTCCCCAGAAGACCGTGCGGTGATCGTCCAGGTTCGTCGCCGCGGCGACGGTCTGGACGAGGTGCCGGCCTTCGCTCCACAGCGCCTCGTATGCGGCCGCATCGACGTAGCAATCGCGTCGCAGTCGCAGCAGCTCGCCCGCCGCGAGGGACCTGCCGATCGCGCGCTCACTGGTCCCGGCCGACTGAAGCTGTGCGCGAGAACGCACGAGCGCGCGGGCGTCGGGGATGCTGAGGATCTTCGCCATGACGCGATCGTGCCGGTACGGCGTCGGTCGCGGGACGTCGTTCACGAAACCGGTGGACTCCTGGCCCGGATGCGGTCGTGTGCGGAGGGAGTCTCTTGCGGTACTCCTCCTCCTACTTCTCCCTGCTTCGCTTCTCCCTGCTTCGCTTCCCCCTTCACCCGTGTTTCCCTCCCCGCCGCGTCTTTCCCTCCCCTCAGCGGCGCCAACCAGGGGAGGGAAAGGTGACCAGGGGAGGGAAACGCGGATAGGAGACGCCGCAGAGCGGGACGCGGACGCGCCGCGGAGGGGAACGGAGCGGAGGGGAACGGCGACGCGGAGGGGAACGGAGCGGAGGGGAACGGAGCGACGGCGCCGCGCCGCCACGGGACCGCGACCGACCGCACATGCCCGGCCACGCGCACAGACGGGAGTGCCCCGGATCCGAAGACCCGGGGCACTCCCGTCTCTGAGGGGGCCCTTCGACAGGCTCAGGGGCCTGCTCAGGCGCGCGCGGCCTCGGAGACCTTGCGCGCCGCGGCGAGCGCCTGGTCCAGGTCGGCCTTGAGGTCGTCGATGTTCTCCAGTCCCACCGACAGGCGCACCAGGCCCGGGGTCACGCCCGTGGTGAGCTGCTGCTCGGGGGTGAGCTGGGCGTGCGTCGTGGAGGCGGGGTGGATGACCAGCGAGCGCACGTCGCCGATGTTGGCGAGGTGGCTGAACAGGGTCAGGCTGTTCACGAACTCGCGGCCGGCGTCCACGCCGCCCTTCAGCTCGAACGACAGCACGGCGCCGACGCCCTTGGGCGCGTAGGCGTTCGCGGCGGCGTACCACGGCGAGGTGGGCAGACCGGAGTAGTTCACGCTGGCGACGTCGTCGCGGGCGTCGAGCCACTCGGCGATCTCCTGCGCGTTCTGCACGTGGCGCTCGACGCGCAGCGACAGCGTCTCGATGCCCTGGATGAGGTTCCAGGCGCTCTGCGGCGCGATCGCGGAGCCGAGGTCGCGGAGCAGCTGCACGCGCGCCTTGATGATGTAGGCGAGGCCGTCGCCGACCGCGGCGGTGTAGCTGGCGCCGTGGTAGGAGGGGTCCGGCTCGGTGAGGCCGGGGAACTTCTGCACGTTCTGCGACCAGGCGAACTTCCCGCCGTCGATGATCGCGCCGCCGATGGTGGTGCCGTGACCGCCGAGGAACTTGGTGACGGAGTGCACGACGATGTCGGCGCCGTGCTCGAACGGGCGGATCAGGTACGGGGTCGCGATCGTGTTGTCGACGATGAGGGGCACGCCGGCCTCGTGCGCGGCGTCGGCGACGCCCTTGATGTCGAGCACGTTGATCTGCGGGTTGCCGATGGTCTCCGCGAAGAACAGCTTGGTGTTCGGGCGGACCGCGCGGCGCCATTCCTCGATGTCGTCCTGGTTCTCGACGAACGTGACCTCGATGCCGAGCTTGGCGAGCGTGTACTTGAAGAGGTTGTACGTGCCGCCGTAGATCGAGGAGCTCGAGACGAAGTGGTCGCCGGCCTGAGCGATGTTGAGGATCGCGAAGGTCGACGCGGCCTGACCCGACGAGAGCACGAGCGCGCCGGTGCCGCCCTCGAGCGCGGCGAGGCGCTGCTCCAGCACGTCCTGCGTCGGGTTCTGGATGCGGGTGTAGATGTTGCCGAACTCGGCGAGGGCGAACAGGTTCGCCGCGTGGTCGGCGTTGTCGAAGACATACGACGTGGTCTGGTAGATCGGCGTGGCGCGGGCCTTGGTGACGGGGTCGGGTGCGGCGCCCGAGTGGATCTGCTTGGTCTCGAAGCGCCAGTTCTCCGCAGCGGTCATGAATGTCTCCTTGGGGTGGGCGCCACGGGAACCGCGTCGCAGGTCGAACAGGTGAAAGATGCCGCCCCTCTGCCGGGCGCCGAGCGTGTCGGGGCTGCCCGGGGCGTTGCATCGAGAGTACGAACAGCGGGGCGCTGTCGACAAGGCACCGGAAATGTGAGGTAACACGCATGTTCCGCGCCATCCCGGCCATCACGGCCGCGTGCGGCGGGCGGCTGCGCTTCGCCGTGCACGGCCGGATCCCGTAGCGTGGTCGCATGGCGAACAGCGCAATGAACGAGCGTCTCCAGCACAGCAGACGCGCGGTGGTGACCGGCGCGAGCACCGGGATCGGCGAGGCGGCCGTGCGGGCGCTGCGGGCGAGCGGCTGGGACGTCGTCGGCGTCGCCCGCCGGGAGGACCGGCTGCAGACGCTCGCCGCGGAGACCGGATCCACGGCGTATGCGGCCGACCTCACGGACCCCGAGCAGATCGCGGGACTGGCCGCGCACCTGGCCGAGACGGGACCGCTGCACGCGCTCGTCCATGTCGCGGGAGGCGCCCGCGGCACGGAGCGCGTCGAGGACGGATCCGCCGAGAAGTGGCGCTGGATGTTCGAGGCGAACGTGCTCGCGGTGCAGCAGCTCACCGCGGCGCTGCTGCCGCAGCTGCGCGCCGCCGCGAGGGACGGCGGCCACGCCGACCTGCTCTTCCTCACCTCGGTGGCGGCCCGCCAGCCGTATCCGGGCGGATCCGGATACAACGCGGCGAAGGCGGCGGAGTCGATGATCCCGCAGGTGCTGCGGCAGGAGCTCAACGGCGAGCCGATCCGCGTCACCGAGATCGCGCCGGGCCTCGTGCACACGGAGGAGTTCACCCTGCGCCGGCTCGGCGGGGATGCGGTCGCCGCCGAGGCCGTCTACTCGGGCGTCGAGGCGCCCCTGGTCGCCGAGGACGTGGCCGACGTGATCGCCTACGCGCTGAACGCACCCGCGCACGTGAACCTCGACCTCGTCGTGATCCGCCCGGTGGCGCAGGCCGCCCCGCACCTGCTCGCGCGCGGGCCGCTGCGTCCCCGCGGAGAGGAGTGACCATGCCGCCGAAGTCGCTGACCGAGCTCGCCGCGGACGGGCAGATCGACAATGGCTGGGCCGAGGCGCTGGCACCCGTCGCCCCGCTCATCGCAGAGCTCGGCGACCGGCTGCGCGCGGAGAACGCCGCCGGACGCGGCTACCTGCCCGCCGGGCAGAACGTGCTGCGCGCCTTCGCCCGCCCGCTGACCGACGTCACCGTGCTCATCGTGGGGCAGGATCCGTATCCCACCCCCGGGCATCCGATCGGCCTGTCGTTCGCCGTGGACAAGGCGGTGCACCCGCTGCCGCGCAGCCTGGCCAACATCTACCGCGAGCTGGAGACGGATCTCGGCATCGCGCCGGCGCCGCATGGCGACCTCTCGAGCTGGAGCGACCAGGGCGTCATGCTGCTGAACAGGGTGCTCACGGTGCGCCCCGGAACGCCCGCTTCGCACCGCGGCTGGGGGTGGGAGAAGGTGACCGAGCTCGCGATCCGCGCCCTCGTCGCCCGCGACGCGCCGCTCGTCGCGGTGCTGTGGGGCCGCGATGCGGAGAGCCTGCGGCCGATGCTCGGCTCGACCCCGGTCATCGCCTCAGCGCATCCGTCGCCTCTGTCGGCGAGTCGCGGATTCTTCGGATCCCGCCCGTTCTCGCGCGTCAACGCGCTGCTCGAGGAGCAGGGCGCCGCGCCCGTCGACTGGAGGATCGCATGAACGACGCCCCGACCGCTCCGCAGGCCGGCGTCGACGCGTCGCCCGCGCCCGCCGCCCGGATCCGCCCGGTGCAGGTTGCGGACCTCGCCGCGATCCGGGACATCTACAACCACTACGTGCGCACGAGCACTGTCACCTTCGACGAGGAGGAGACGGACCTCGCGTTCTGGGAGCACAAGCGCGAGCTGCTCGGGGAGACCGGGCTCCCGTTCCTCACCGCCGAGGACGCGGACGGCGCGGTGCTCGGTTTCGCGTATGCGCAGCACTGGCGCGCGAAGTCGGCCTATCGGTTCAGCGCCGAGAACACGATCTACCTGAGCCCCGATGCCGCAGGGCGCGGACTCGGGAAGGCGTTGCTGGAGGCGTTGCTGGACGCGTCGGCGCAGGCGGGGCTGCGCGAGCTCATCGCCGTGATCGAGCCCACGGCGGCCGGAGCCTCGATCGCCCTGCACCGCCGCTACGGCTTCGTGGACGCCGGGCATCTGAAGAACGTCGGTGTGAAGTTCGGCCGTACCCTGGATGTGCTCTTCCTGCAGAAGTCGCTGTAGCGCGCGTCAGCGTCCCGGGATGACCGGGATCGCAGCGAGCAGGCGCCTCGTGTAGTCCTGCTCGGGGCGGTGCAGCACGCGCGCGGTGGGGCCGTGCTCGACGATGCGGCCATCGGTCATCACGGCCACGTCGTCGCACAGGTTCTGCACCACGCCGATGTCGTGCGAGACGAGCACGAGCGTCATGCCGTCGCGGCTGAGCCCGCGGAGCAGGCCGAGGATCTGCGCGCGCACGGTGACGTCCAGGGCCGATAGCGGCTCGTCGCCGATGAGGATCCGCGGGCGGTGCGCGATCGCCCGGGCCAGGGCCACGCGCTGCCGCTGACCGCCGGAGAACTCGTGCGGGTAGCGCGATCCCGCCTCGGGATCCAGGCCGACCTGGGCCAGCACCTCGGCGACCCTGGCCCGGTGGTCGCCGTCGATGCCGAGCGCGCGCAGCGGCTCCGACACGATCCGCCCGACCGACTGCCGCGGATCCAAGGAGGCGTACGGATCCTGGAAGACGAGTCCCGTCTCCCGGCGCAGCCAGTGCAGCGCCCGTGCCGAGGCCGTCGCGTCCACGGGGCGCCCGTCGACGTGCACGGTGCCCGCGGTGGGGCGGTCGAGCCCCAGCAGCAGCCGGATCAGGGTGGACTTGCCGGATCCGGACTCGCCGATGATGCCGAGCGCGCGGCCGGCGGCGACGTCGAGGTCCACGTCGTCGAGGGCGACCGTGCGCGCGCGCCGGGCGAACGGCACCTTCCGGGCGGCGAGGTATTCGCGGCGCAGCCCGCGGGCGCGGATCAGCGGCTCGCCTCGAGGGATCAGCGGCTCGCCTCGAGAGGGAGAGCGGTCGCTGAGCCTGTCGAAGCGCCCGTGGCCGTTCCGGATCCCTTCGGCGGGCTCAGGGAGCGGGTTCTCGGTCATCTCTCGTCCTCCCCGCGCCACAGCGTCGCGGTCGCGTCGCGCAGCAGCCCCTGCGTGATCGGCGACGCCGGCGCGGTCAGCAGGGTCTCGAGCGGTCCCGACTCGGCCACGCGGCCGTCGGCGAGCACCACGGCGTGCGTGGCGACCTGCGCGAGCACCGCGAGGTCGTGCGTGATGAACACGAGCGACATCCCGTCCGACTCCACGAGCGACAGCAGCAGCCTCAGCACATCCGCCTGGATCGTCACGTCCAGGGCCGTCGTCGGCTCGTCCGCGATGAGCAGCCGCGGACGGGCGGCGAGCGCGATCGCGATCGCCGCGCGCTGCCGCTGGCCGCCGCTCAGCTGGTGCGGGTAGCGGTCCACGATGCGCTCCGGATCCGGCAACGCCACCCGGGCCGCCTCGGCGATCGCACGGGCCCGGGCGGCGCGCCGGTCGATCCGCTCGTGGATCCGGATGGTCTCGGCGATCTGGCGGCCGATCGTGCGGATCGGATTGAGGGCTGTGCGCGGCTCCTGGAAGACCATGCCGATCTCGTCGCCGCGGATGTCCGCGAGTTCGCGGTCGGGCAGGTTCAGGATCTCCCGGCCGTTCCAGCGCACGCTGCCGGAAGCGGTGGCGCCGTCGGGCAGCAGCCCCATGAGCGCGAGCGCGGTGAGCGACTTCCCGGATCCGGACTCTCCGATGAGCCCCAGACGCGCGCCGTCCGGGACGGCGAAGGAGATGCCGTCGACGACCCGGCGATCGTCGATCTCGACGACGAGATCCGTCACCTCGAGACTCATGCGGTCGCCTCCGGGAGGCGCGGCTGGCCGGCACGCGCCCGACTCGCCGGACGCCGCCCGGTGCGCAGCGTGGGATCGGTCGCATCGCGCAGCGCGTCGCCGAGCAGGTTGAACGCGAGCACGGTGACGGTGATCGCGAGCCCGGGCCACACGACGGTGAGCGGGTGGATCTGGATGTAGCGCTGCAGGTCGGCGAGCAGCACGCCCCACGACGGGTCGACGACGGACGCGCCGAAGCCGAGGTACGACAGTCCCGCCTCGGCGAGGACGGCCGTGGCCATCGCCCAGCTCAGCTGCACGATGAACACGGGCGCGATGTTGGGCAGCAGGTGCTGCACGAGGTTCTGCAGGGGGCTCAGCCCGGAGGCCTTCCCTGCGACGACGAAGTCGCTGTGCTGCACGCGGCGCAGCTCGGGGCGGGTGACCCGGGCGACGTTCACGCCGAAGCCGATGCCGACGGCCCACACCACGACCCACAGGGATCCGCCGTGCACCGTGGAGATCAGCATGGCGATGATGAGCACCGGGAAGGCGATGAGGACGTCGACGAGCACCGCCACGGTCTCGCGCACCCCGCGCGCGGTGAGGGCACCCAGCGCGCCGAGCGCGAGCCCGATCAGCGTCGCGATCACGCCGGCGCCGACGGCCACGAGCACGGTCGTGCGGGATCCGGCCATGATCAGGCTCAGAATGTCGCGCCCGGTGAGGTCGGTGCCGAGCAGATGCGGCCAGCCCGGCGGCAGCCAGCGGGAGGCGACATCGGTGGCGCGCGGGTCGAACGGGGTCCACAGCAGCGAGACCAGCGCGGTCATGACGATCACGGCGACGACGCTGAGGCCGAACCGGCCGGCGGCGCCGGAGCCGAGGCGGCGCAGGATCGATGGACGCGAAGAGGATCCGGTCATTCGTCGGCCTCCCGCTGCCGGGGGTCGAGCGCACGGTGCACGAGGTCGACGACGAAGCCGATGATGAGCACCATGCCGGTGAGCACGAGGAGCTCGCCCTGCACCTTCACCAGATCGCGCGTGCCGACGTCCGCGACGAGCATGCGCCCGATCCCGGGCAGCGTGAACAGCTGCTCGACGACGACGGAGCCGACGATGATCCCGGCCACCTGGATGCCGAGGACGGTGATGATCGAGAGTCCGACGGCGGGGAGCCCGTGCAGGAGCAGGGCACGAGTGCGGGTGAGGCCCTTCGCGGCGGCCGTGCGCACGAAGTCCTGCGACGCGGCCTGCAGCGTCGCGCTGCGCACGAAGCGCAGCAGCAGCGCCCCTTCGACCGCGCCGATCGTGAGCGCGGGGAGGACGAGCGCTTGGAGGGCCTGACCCGGATCCGCCCAGCCGTCGCGGGGGAATCCCTGCGCGGGCAGCCAGCGCAGCCAGACCGCGAACACCACGACGAGCATCATGCCGGCCCAGACGACGGGGACGGCGGCGACCGCCTGCGCCGCGGTGTTCAGCACCGTTCCGGCGGCCCGGCCGCGCAGCATCGCGGATCCGATCCCGAACGGCACGGCGATGAGCAGCGCCACGAGCAGCGACAGGGTCGCGAGCGGAACAGTGACCTGCGCCTTCTGCGCGAGCTCGGCGGCGACCGAGGCGCCGTTCAGCTGCGACGTGCCGAGGTCGCCGTGCAGCACGCCGCCGATCCAGCCCAGGTATTGCAGGACGAGCGGCTGGTCGAGCCCGAGCGCCGTGCGGATCGCCTCGACCTGCGCCGGCGTGGCCTTGTCGCCGGCGAGCAGCTGCGCCACGTCGCCGGGGAAGACCCGGAGGGCGAGGAAGATCAGCACGCTCGCGACGAGGAGCCCTGCGACGAGCAGGGCTCCTCGGGTGAGCGCATAGCGGAGCACCGGGCGGATCGCTACTTCGAGACGGTCACGCCGCGCAGGTCGAGCCGCGAGTTGATCGAGTCCTTCGGGAAGCCGTTCACGCCGGGGCGCACCGCGGTCAGGGTCTGATCCTCGTACAGCCAATCCGCGGCGGCGTCCTTCGCGACGATCTCGGCGGCCTGGGAGAGCAGGTCGGCCGACTTCTTCGCGTCCAGTTCGGCCTGCGACTGCGCGTAGAGCTTCTGCACCTCGGGGTTGTCGTAGCCGAAGTAGTACTTCGGGTTGGCGAAGTTGCCGAAATCACGCGGCTCGACGTGCAGCACGAAGCTGAGGTCGTAGTCGTGCTTGGTGTAGACGGTGTCGAGCCAGGCGGGGAACTCGACCGAGTTCACCTTGAGGGTCACGCCCACCTTCTTGAAGTCGCTCGTGAGCAGCTGCGGAACCGTGGTGCTGTAGAACGAGGGGATCGTGAGGGTGAGCGAGAGGTTCTCCTGGCCGGCCTCCTTGAGCAGCGCCTTGGCCTTCTCGGGGTCGTACGGCGCCGTGCTCGACAGGTCCTTGTAGCCGGGGTCGAGCTGCGGGATCGGTCCGTACAGCGTGGTGCCCACGCCGCGCGCGTCGATGATCGCCTTGTGGTCGATCGCCAGCCGCAGCGCCTCGCGGACGCGCTGGTCGTTCAGGGGCGCCTTGGCGTTGTTGAACGCGAGAGTGCCCTTGTCGGTGGTCTTGCCCTTCGTGATGGAGAACTTTCCATCGAGCTGCGGGGCGAGGTTCGCGTCGACCGCGGTGAGCACGTCGAGAGTGCCGCTCTGGGCGGCGTTCACTCCGGCGGTGAAGTCGCGGATGTAGTCGAACACGATGCTCTTCACGCCCGCCTTCGTGCCCCAGTACGTGTCGTCGCGGGCGAAGGAGAGCGAGTCGCCCTTCTTCCACTGCGTGAGGGTGAACGGACCCGTGCCGTTCTCGGCGGCCTGCAGATCGGTCGTGTCGCCCTTCTGGAAGACCAGGCCTGCAGTGCCGGTGAGGCTGAACAGGAAGTTCTGGCTGGGCTGGGCGAGCGTGATGACGACGGTCTTGTCGTCCTTCGCCGTGATCGAGGCGACGCCGGCGAGGTCGGCGTGCCCCTGCACGGTCGCGTCGTCCTTCGCGGTCTGCAGCGACGACACGACGTCGGCGGAGGTGAGCTTCGCACCGCTGTGGAACGCGATGCCGTCGTTGAGGACGAAGGTGTAGGTGAGCCCGTCGGCCGAGATCTCGTGGCTCTTGGCGAGGCGGTCGATGATCCTGTCGTCCTGGGTGCGGCTGACCAGGCCCTCATAGACGTTGTCGACGAGGACCTGCTCGAGCGCGGCACCGCTGGTGTGCCGGATGTCGAGGCTGGACGGCTCGAGCACGAGGCCGACGGTGAGGGTCGCGTTCGCGTCGGCGGCACCCGCCGCGCTGCTGCCGGTGGGGGCGGGGGATCCGGTGCAGGCGGTCAGCATCAGGGCGGCCGCGGTCAGGCCGGTGAGCAGAGCGGCGGCGGCGCGGCGTGGCGTGCGGGGCCGGCGCGAGGCGAGGGCAGCGCGGGTGCGGTGCATGAGGGGATCCTCTCGGGCGGGTTGCTGTGGGTGCGATGCGGGTCGTGCGGTGCGGTCGAGCCTAGGGCGGCGTGTCAGCGCCGGGCCCCGGCGGCGGAACGCGGCGTCACATTCCAGGGGCCCTGCGGCAGGCTCAGGGACCGGTGCTGTCGGCGGCGGTGCGGATGAGCTCGGCGAGGGCGGTGGGGGCGGTCTCCTGCAGGTTGTGGCTGCCCTCGAGATGCACGACGCGCGCACCGGGAAGGCGCATGCGGAACTCCTGCTCGGCGCCGTCCGAGACGAATCCGTGGGTGGCGCGGACGAGGGCGAGTGGCACGCTGACGGCGTCGAGATCCGCCCAGCCGTGTTCGCCGAGGATCGTCGGAGCCGGCGCAGCGGGCGTGGCGGGCGCCGACCCGGCGGGCGGCGCGTCGAGCAGCCGGGCCGCGATGTGCGCGAAGTGGTGCTTCCACTCCACGCGGCCGTCGGTGCGAACGCGGGTGTTCAGGAACACGCCGCGGGCGGTGTCCGCACGGGATCCGCCGAAGCCGAACTGCTGGGCGCGGTCGACGAGTTCCTCACGGGATGCGGCGTCGACGACGCGGTAGAACTCGCGCAGTGCCGCGGGGCCGGCGCTCTGATCCACGCCCGGGGTGATGTCGACGACGATGAGCTCCCGCACGAGCTCGGGGGCCCGGGCGGCGACGGCCGCCGCGGTGAGCCCGCCCAGCGACTGGCCGACGAGCACCTGCGGGCGATCGGTCCAGGCCTGCAGCGCATCGATGACATCGGCGGCGAGGGTGCGGCCGGTGTAGTCGGCGTCGTCGCGCCAGGAGGAGTCGCCGTGGCCGGCGAGGTCGATCGACAGGGCGGGCCGGCCGAGCGCGAGCACCGTGGTGTCCCACGTGTGCGCGTTCAGGCCCGCGCCGTGCAGCAGCGTGACCTCGACCGGTTCGTCGCCGTAGCGCAACGCGCTCAGCGTGCGGCCGTCGCCGAGGGTCAGGGTCAGGCGCTCGACAGGGGGAACGGAGGCGCCGAGGGCATGCGCCTGCCCGGCGAGGAAGGAGAACTCGGTGCTCTCTTCAGGTGCGACATGGGACACGCCCCTCATTGTGCTCCTGCGCGGCCTCCAGCGCGAAACGGGAGCGCATTGTGTGAACCAGAATCGCGAGATAGCTTGCCAATAATCGGGCATCTGATGATCCTGATGAATCAGATCGATCCCGACCCGATTTCCGGATCCGTCAGAAGACTTCCGAACCCCTCAGACCGCACTCAGTCCGTGAGGGTGCGTCCGATCACGAGCGGGTGGATCTCGTCGGTGCGAGCGGGGTGCCCGCCGTTCCCGGGATCCGGCTCCCTGCCGTTCCGGGGTCCGGCGCCGCGGGCACGCCCTAGGCTGGAGGCATGGTGCAGCGGCGAACGGCGAGGGGGTGCGGATGATCCTGCTCGACGTGCCCGGCATCACGAATCTGCGTGACGTCGGCGGCATCTCGGCCGGCGCCTCCCGGATCCGCGAGGGCATGCTGTTCCGCTCCGGCAATCTCGCGCATGTGCGGCCCGAGGCGCACTCGTTCCTCACCGAGCGGGTCGCGCGCGTCATCGACCTCCGTGACGACACCGAGGCGAGCGCCGAACCGTGCGCGCTGCCGGGGTTGCGCATCGACCGCGTTCCCCTGTTCGCCGGCTCCGTGGCCTCCTTCCTGCTCGGCGACGTGAGTCTCTCCGGCCTGTACCGGCACATCGTCGAAGACGGGGCGGACCGCATCGTCCAGGTCGTCCGGATCCTGTCTGCGGGGGAACCCACGCTCGTGCACTGCACCCTCGGCAAGGACCGCACCGGCGTGAGCATCGCTCTCGCGCTCGCCGCGGTCGGCGCGGATCGCGAGGCGATCGTGGACGACTACGCGCTGACCGCGTCGCAGCTTCCGGAATCCCGCAACCGGGCGATCGCGAAATGGCTCGAGGAGCGGCTGCCGATCGCCCACGATGCGATCGCCGTGGCCACCCAGTCACCGGCGCCGGTGATGCGCGACCTGCTGAAGGGCATCGACGAGCGGCACGGTTCGGTGGCGGACTATCTGCTCGGCGCCGGGCTGACCCGCGCCGAACTCGAGGCTCTGGGGGCTGCGCTGGTCGACTGACCGTGCCTCGGCGCTCGGCGTCTGGCGCTCGACCCGGTTCGGAGGTAGGTTAGGCAACCCTTCATCCGGTGGTATCGTGGAGGCATCATGACCACTGCGATCCGCACCACCGCGCGCGCCGGGCGTCGTGCCGCGCGCCGCTCCACGAAGGCCCAGCATCTGATCGTCGCCGACGAGGGATCCCTGGCCGAGCTGGAGGCGGCGCTGGCGACACTGCCGCTGTGCGCGACCGGTCGCGTGTTCATCGAGGTCCCTGACGCGGCGTCGATCTCCACCGTCGCGGTTCCGCCGCGGATGACCGTCACCTGGCTGCCGCGCGCCTCCCGCTCCGGCGCCCCCGGCACCGGCCGGCGCTGCGCGCCCGGCACCGCCGCGGCGCGCGCCGCGATCGCCTGGTCCGACGAGATGCTGTGCGACGGCGCGGGGGAGCACACCACGGTGACGCTGCTCGGCGGCTTCCTCGGCACGGCGGACATCGCCGAGCACCTCGCCGAGCGGCTGGGCATGGACCCCGCGCGGATCACGGGCCTGGAGCGCTTCGGGCTGCTCTGATCCGCGGATCCGAACCCCTCGACGCGTACGAGAACCGGATCCGGACGCGTACAGGAACCGGATCCGGATCTGCTCGCTGGTCGCAGATTGCGATCATCCGCGAGAGAAGCCCGCAATTCGCGACCAGTGGACAGGGGCCGCGTCGTCAGCGCGGCAGGTAGTGTCCGTCGGCCAGGCCGGCTTCGATCTCGAAGCGGTTGCGCAGCGGATCCCGTCCGGCGAGCAGATACAGGAACGGCATCAGCAAGCCGTAGCGCAGCCACTGCTGCTTGTGCACGGCCTCATGCCGCAGCACACGGTCGTCCGGCACGTCGTCGCCGGTGAGGTAGCAGCCCGCGACGCAGACGCCGCCGCGGGCGAACGTCCAGGCAGGCATACCGCGGAAGATCCACAGCCCTTCCCGGCGTTCGATCTCGCCGGTGCTCCACAGGCCACCCCAGATCCAGCCCACGGCCGTGCCCCAGGCATAGCCGAGACGGCTGACCGGAGAGCGCAGCAGCACGCCGGGGATGCGCAGGTCCGAGCGCCGTCCCCGGTCCAAGATCTCTGCGGCGGTGGCCTCGATGACGGCGATCCGGGCGGCGTCGCCCGTCGTCACGCCAGGGCGCCGATCAGGCGCAGGATCGCGCCCAGGTCCTGGACCGCATCGGCGGGGGAGCGCGGCGCGAAGCCGGCGATCGTGGCCCCTGCGAGGGGCAGTCGCTCGCGCAGCGCCTTGACGGCGGTGACGATCTCAGCCGTGCGCAGACCGAACGGCACGGCGGAGGAGACCCCGGCCAGCTCCGACGGATCCAGCACGTCGACGTCGATGTGCACGTAGACGCGGGAGGCACCCGTGGCGGCGACGGCCTCGGCGAGCGCCTGAGCGTCGTCGAGCTCGTCCACGCGCACGATGCCGGAGGAGGCGAGGTACTCGGTCTCCGCGTCGTCCTCCGCACGGGCGCCCACGAGAACTGTGCGCTCAGGGCTCAGCCCCGTGGGGGCGTCGATCGGGAACGAGTCGTGGCCGAGCAGCGCGCGCAGCGCCATCCCCGCGTAGGCGCCGGACACGGACGACTCGGGGGTGTGCAGGTCGGGGTGCGCGTCGAACCACACGATCGCGACGTCGTGCAGGGCGCCCGGGAGAGCGGCGACCGCGGCGACGCTGACGCTGCAGTCACCGCCCACCACGAGCGTCGCGTCGGCGTGCGCCGAGACCGCTTCCTCGATGAGCTCCCCGGTGCGCCGCACACTGCTGAGCCGGTGCACGCCCGTGCCCTCGGCGTCGCCGGCCTCGAGCGGCACCTCCAGCACGGTCGTGCGTGCGCTGGGCAGGTCGCCGGCGATGGCTGCGGCGCCGTCCGTGAGCAGCATCGCCCGCGGGGCAGGGGAGCCCTGCCACTGCGGAACGACGAGGAAGCGGGTCATCTCAGCCCTCGAGCGCTTCCTGCGGCTTGGTCGAGCCGGCCTTGAGCTCGGCGAGACGGGCCTCGACCTCGGTCAGCTGGCCGATGTCCTCGAGGCTCTCGAACTGCGCGTCGAGGCTCGACGCGGCGAGCTCCGCCTTGCCCTGGGCGAGCGCCTCCTGGCGACGGACCTTGTCCTCGAACCGGCCCAGCTCGCTCGTGGGGTCCAGCACGTTGATCGATGAGACCGCGTCCTGCACCTTGGTCTGCGCCTCGGCGACCTTGGCGCGGGCGAGCAGCTCGCTGCGCTTGTTCTTCAGCTCGCCGAGCTTGTCCTTCATGCCGTTCAGGCCGGTCTTCAGCTTGTCGACGATCTCGGTCTGCGCCGCGATCTGCGGCTCGGCCGTCTTCGCCTCCTGCTCGGAGCTGATCTGGCGCTGCAGGGCGACCTTGGCGAGGTTGTCGAACTTGTCGGCGTCGGCGGTGTTGCCGCCGGCACGGAGCTCGTCGGCCTTGCGGCTCGCGGCGAGGGCCTTGTTGCCCCATTCCGCGGCGGACTGCACGTCCTCCTGGTGGTCCCGCTCGAGCAGCCGCAGGTTGCCGATGGTCTCGGCGATGGCCGACTCGGCATCCGCGATGTTGTTCGTGTAGTCGCGGACGAGCTGGTCGATCATCTTCTGCGGGTCCTCGGCGGAGTCGAGGAGGGCGTTGATGTTGGCCTTCACCAGGGTGGAGATGCGGCCGAAGACGGACTGCTTGGTCATGGGATGTCCTTTCCAGATTTCCGGTCGAAATAGGTCGTGCACGTGCATGCGGGCTCAGGGCCGGGTGTCAGAAGCGACCGCCCGATCCGCCGCGGCTGCCACCGCCGAAGCTGGAGGGGCTGAACCCGCCTCCGCCACTGGAGCGCCAGCCTCCGCCCCCGCCGCCACCCCAGCCTCCGCTGCTCCTGCCGCCGCCACCGCCGGACAGGATGCCGCCGATGATGCCGCCGAGGATGGCGTCGCCCATGCCGCTGCGGTTTCCGCCGCCCCAGCCGCCGTTGCCGCCGCCCCAGCCGCCGCCGTTGCCCCAGCTGTCGATGGAGCCTGCGGCGAGCTGGGTGGCCTCACGGGCGAGGGCGATCGCCCGCTGCGCGTGCTGCAGCGCCGCGTTCGGGTCGGCGACGCGCGCGGCCTCGGCCTGGTCGTACTCCGCCGAAGCCTGCGCGGCCCTGGTGCGCGCGTCGGGACCGATCGCACCGCGGTGGGTCGTGATGTAGCTGTTCGCCGTGGAGATCTCCGCGCGGGCCTGGGTGAGGGTCTGCTCGAGCACCTGCCGCGCGCGCTCCGCCTGCTGCTGGGCGTTGCGGATCGCGTCCACGGTGCTGTCGATCCGCGTGTTCGCCGCGGTGAGCGACTCCAGCACCGCCTGCGGGCGTCGTCCGGTGCCGGTCGCGTCGGCGCGGGCCTGATCGAGGGCGGCGCGGGTCGCGGCGACGGCCGCAGCGAGCTCCGGGGAGGTCGGGAGCGCCGCCGCCCCTGCGAGATCCTGTTCGAGGTTCGCGATGAGCCCCTGCGCCTGCGCCTCGGTCGACGCGAGGTCGGTCTGCAGCGTCGTGATCGCGGCGGCCAGCTGCGACGCCTGCAGCACACCTTCCTCTGCGGTGCGGATCGCGAACGCGGCTTCACCGCGCTTGCCCTGCGCGATGAGCTCACCGGCGTGCGCGATGTTCGTATCGGCGAGCTCGAGGCGGCTCGCGGCTTCGGCGGGGTTGCCGACGACCGTCTGCAGGGCGGACGGGTCGTAGACCGCCGCGAGGGCCTGCAGAGCGGCGGGGGCGGCGGCCACGGCTGCGGACGCCGTCTCGCGATGCGCCTTCAGTTGCGTCAGCGCCTGCTCGGCGTCCTGCTCCAGCTTGCGCAGCTCGTCGAAGGCGGCGACGTTCGCATCCAGGGCGTCGTCGGCCGACTCGCAGAGCTGGATGATCTGCAGGTGCCAGTCGCGGCGCTGCCGGTCGGTGTCGGGGACCTCGTCGTCGAGCTTCTGCTTGAGCGAGAACGCCTCGTCGAGCTTGCCCTTCGCCTGCGCGACCACCTCGGTGAACGCGCTGGTCGCGGTGTCGCCGAACTGCGCGGTGGCGAATCCGAGATCCTCCGTGGAGGACGTGATCGCATCGTCCGTGTGAACGAGCGCGAGGGCGGCGCGCTTGGCCAGCTCCTCGTCGCTGATGGCGTCGAGGGGATCGCCGACGGGATCGGTCGCCGCCGGCTTCATGCGGGCGGCGGCGCGGCGGCGCATCACCACCAGCACGATGATCGCGGCGACGATGGCGAGCACGCACAGGACGATGAGCAGGATCCCGCCGAGATCGGGTCCCGAGGATCCCGAGCCCGCGAAGCCGTCCGCTGCCGTGCTGACGGCGCCGGCCCAGTCCTTGGCGCGGAGATCGTTCACCAGCGAGCGGGAGATCTGGTCGACGCGGGTCAGCGGGACCGGCCCGGCCTTGTCCGCGGACAGATAGTACTGCCGGGACTGGGTGGCGACCGCCAGCAGGTACTGCTGCTGACCGAGTCCGTTGTCGACGGCGACCTGGTTCGTCCACTGCTGGCTGTTGTCCGGGTTCGAGAAGGTGTCGACGAACACGACGAACAGCTGGATGTTCCGCAATTGGCTGAGCTCGTCGAGGCGATTGTTCAGCCGCTCCGTGTCGGATGAGCTCAGCGCCCCGACCTCATCGGTGATGAATCGGGATCCGAGGGTGACCGGTGCCGAGGCCGGAGCGATCGCGGTCGCGTCGGTGGTCGCGAGAGCCGGGGCGACGACGGAAGACATGCCGAGCACACCCAAGAGCACACCGACGATGACAGCCCAGCGTGTGCGCATCTTCGCTCCTCCCAGGGTCCGGCAGGCCCCCCACGAGCGAGTCTAGAGCGTGTCCGGTGTTGTTTCTCCTGCTCGGCTGCCGCGGCGCCAGGGGGCGGGAGACGCTCTCGGTAGGCTGGTGTCGATGGACGACAGGTACGGATCCGATGTGCTGGCCGCGGGCTGGCGCGAGCTCGGCGCGAAGGTCGCCGTGGACGTCGCCGCCGAACGGGATCTCGTGGTCGAGGTCGCGGTGGACGGGTTCTGCGGCGCGGTGACACGGATCGAGGGCGGTCAGGTCGAGCTCGAGGACTACAAGGGCCGTCGGCGCCTGTTCCCGATGGGTGCGGGGTTCATGATCGACGGGGAGCCGGTGCGGCTCGTGCACCCGTCTCGAGCGGCGGGAGCGGCGCCGGGAGCGACGAAGCGCACCGCGTCGGGATCGTTCGCGGTCGCCGACGCCCGCGCGCGCACCGCGCTGCCGAGCCGGATCCTCGTCGAGGGACGGCACGACGCCGAGCTCGTCGAGAAGGTCTGGGGCGCCGACCTGCGCGTCGAAGGCGTCGTGGTCGAGTACCTGCAGGGCGTCGACCTGCTGGAGGAGCTGCTCGCCGAGGCCCCGCCGCGCCGTAACCGTCGTTACGGCGTGCTCGTCGATCACCTCGTGCCGGGCTCCAAGGAGACCCGCATCGTGGAGCAGATCCTGCGCGGTCCGCACGGCGCTCACCTGCGCATCGTGGGGCATCCCTACATCGACGTGTGGCAGTGCGTGACCCCGGCGGCGCTCGGCATCCGCGCCTGGCCGCAGATCCCGCGCGGTACCGACTGGAAGACCGGGATCTGCCGCGCCTTCGGCTGGCCCGCCGAGTCGCAGGCCGACATCGCGCACGCGTGGAAGCGCATCCTCTCGCAGGTGAGCAGTTATCGGGATCTGGAGCCGTCGCTGCTCGGCCGGGTCGAGGAGCTCATCGACTTCGTGACGGAGCCCATCGCGGGGCCGGCCTCCGGCGGCGGGCGATGAGCGGGCGCTCGTCCCGCGGGGCAGGCCGGGCCGCCTCGGCCCCTGCGCTTCGACAGGCTCAGCGACCGGTAGGTGGCCCCGACGGCGGATATCCTGGTGGGATGCCCGAACCCCGCACTTTCCGCGACGAGCCGGTCTCGTTCGTCCGCCGCAGCGGTCGCATGTCCGAGGCGCAGGAGCGGGCGTTCGCCGAGCTCGCCGGGTTCTACGTGCTCGACGTCCCGCGCGACGTCGCCTGGACCTCGGTGCACCCCGAGGCGCGACTGGATCCTGCCGCCGTGTACGGACGCGAGGCGCCGCTGACGGTGGAGATCGGATCCGGCCAGGGGCACGCGATCGTGTCCGCCGCGGCGGCACACCCCGAGCGGGACTTCCTCGCGGTCGAGGTGTTCCGCGCGGGTCTCGCCCGCACGATGCTGGATGCCGAGCGCGAGGGCGTGCGCAATCTGCGGCTGGTCGAGGCGAACGCGCCCGAGGTGCTCGCCACGTACCTTCCCGCGGGCTCCGCCGACGAGGCATGGATCTTCTTCCCCGACCCCTGGCACAAGAAGCGCCACACCAAGCGCCGCCTGGTGCGGCCCGGTTTCGGCGCCACCGTCGGCGCGGCGCTGCGCGATGGAGGGCTGCTGCGTCTCGCGACGGACTGGGAGGACTACGCGCTGCAGATGCGCGAGGTGCTCGACGAGGCGCCCGAGTTCGAGCGCCTGTTCGAGGGGGAGTGGGCGGAGCGCTTCGACGGGCGCGTGATGACGGCGTTCGAGCGCAAGGGCATCGCGAAAGGCCGAGACATCCGCGACCTGGCTTATCGGCGGGTGTCGCGGGGCTGAGCGACGGCGCCGACCGCCGTCCAGCCGGTCGCCGCGCGCCTCTCGCGGCGGTGATCGGCACCCGGCAGAATCGGCCCATGCTCCTCATCCTGGATCCGTGTTCGCCGGGCTCGCCGCCCTGATTCACATCTACATCTTCGTGCTGGAGTCCGTGCGCTGGACGCATCCCTCCACCCGCCGCGTCTTCGGCACGACCGCCGAGGCGGCTGAGGTCACGAGGCCGCTCGCGTTCAACCAGGGCTTCTACAACCTGTTCCTCGCGATCCTGGCAGTGACCGGGATCGCGATCGCCCTCGCCGGATCCGCAGCGGTCGGGATCGCGCTCATGCTGGCCGGAACCGGATCGATGCTGGCCGCAGCGCTCGTGCTGATCCTCTCCGACCGCGGCAAAGCGCGTGCGGCGGCCGTCCAGGGACTGCTCCCGCTGATCGCGGTCGTTCTGCTGATCGTCGCGCTCCTCTGACCCGACTCGAGGCCCTTCCGCAGCCGTGTGCGGCCAGATCGACGCGGGAACGGAAGCGCTCATCGGGGTCCTCATCGATCGGTGGGTTTCTCGCGACACGACCGGGATACGGCGCCGTCGGAGAGAAGGCGGATCCGATGCTAGGCTCGTTCGGTACGCCTCCGTAGCTCAGCGGATAGAGCGCCGGTTTCCGGTACCGTAGGTCGCAGGTTCGATTCCTGTCGGGGGCACATTGAAACTGTTGCAACCGGCCGCGCTATGGCGTCCGGAGAACTCGAACCGTGTCCCAACCTGCCGCGAAATCGTGAGCGCTATGCGGTGGGAGCTGCACGGCTCGACTGACTGCGGCTTGGTAACCTGAATATGTGACAGGGCGAACGCGGGAGCGTCTACTGGAGCGTATTGCGCTGTTGGAAGCAGAAATTTCCCGTGCCAGAGCTGAGCTTCGCGAACTCGAGGCAGAGCCAGTCCGAGACGAAACCCCAGCACCTGAGTCGAAGCCTGTCGAAACACTCACACATATACATGCGAGGTCGAGCCCCGCTGAGAAGGTTGCGCTCTTCATGGCCCGCTTCTCAGGGCGATCCGATGTGTATGCGAATCGCTGGGTGAGCAAGAAGACTGGACGTGCGGGTTGGAGCCCGGCCGTGCGTGGCGGCTACTACCGTGAAGACGCGAGAGCGGAAGAGTATCTCCCGCTCACCGAAAACGTGATCGCGCGGCATCTTCGAGGCGAAGACCCCGATTGGCACGTCGGCTTGTACCCGATGCTGCACGACGACCATTGCCGATTGCTCGTGTGCGACTTCGATGATGGGGAGTGGAAGCGTGACGCCGCGGCCTATGCCGCTGCCTGCAGGGATGCGGGCATCGATGTTCTTGCCGAGATCTCGCGGTCCGGCGAGGGCGCGCACGTGTGGATGTTTTTCGAGCATGCGGTACCTGCGACGCTCGCACGCGCCGCGGGTGCGGTGCTGCTGCGCCGAGCGATGGTGGCCTGCCCCACGATGAGCTTCGACAGCTACGATCGCTTCTTCCCAGCGCAGGACAAGCTACCCACGCAGTCCTCGGGCCGAACCCGATTCGGCAACCTGATCGCCCTGCCGCTCCACGGAGGGTGCCGACGCCGTGGCACGTCAGTGTTCGCGAACTTCGAGACCTGGGCGCCCTACGAGGATCAGTTCGCGGCGCTTTCAGCGGTGCAACTGGTGAGCCACGAACTGCTCAGCAAGGTCGCTGGTGCGGCGGTCTCGGAGCGAATTGGGCCAGCCGAGACGCTCCCACCCAGGCCGAAACGCCCTGCCGTGCGCGCAGCAGCAAAACTTCATCTCGCGTCACAAGTCGACGCACAGAAAGTGACGCTTCATCTCGACACGGCGCTGCATGTGCCGGTTGCATCGCTACCCGGCATTGTCGTCACCGATTTGAAGCATCTGGCGTCGATCCCGAACCCTGATTTCTATTTGAAACAGGCACAGCGGCGCAGCACCTACGGCACGCCACGAATCGTGACGTGCTTCGAGCACGATGATGACGAACTGCGCATTCCACGCGGCCTGGTCGACGAGGCGAGGTGGCGACTCGAAGACTCAGGGTTCGAGGTGAGTGTATCGAAGCCGCGACGCCGCAGGCCAACCACAAACGTCGATTTCACCGGTGAACTGCGTAGCGACCAACGTGCCGCAGTACAGGCGCTCACGAGATATGACACCGGGGTACTGGTGGCACCACCCGGGTCTGGCAAGACGGTGATCGCGTGCGCGTTGATCGCAAAGCGTCGCACGCCGACCGCGATCCTCGTCGGGAACAAAGAACTCTTGGCGCAGTGGCGCAGTCGATTGCAAGAGTTCCTGTCGATCGCTGAGAAGCAGATCGGGCAGTTCGGTGGTGGGCGGCGGAAGCGGCGCGGGGTCGTGGATCTCATCATGTGGCAGTCGATCGCGCACCGAGACGGCGATCCCACCCTGTTGAACGAGTATGGGCAGATCATCATTGATGAGTGTCACGGGATCGCGGCTCCCGCCGTCGAAGCAGCACTGCGACAGGTCGAGGTGCCACGATGGGTCGGACTGACCGCGACGCCCTACCGCGCAGACAAGATGGACGGTCTCATCACCATGCAGTGCGGCCCAGTGAGACACACCATGACGCAGGAACACGAGGTGGTGCGGGAGTTACGAACGCACGAGACGCAGTTCACTTCGGCAGAAAGCGGTAGTGACGGGCCATCGATTCAGGCAATCTATAATGAACTCGCTCACGACGACTCGCGAAACAAGCTCATCGTCGATCAGGTGGCGGTCGCTGCCGCCGAGGGGCGCTGCTCGTTGGTACTCACCAATCGCCTCGATCACCTTGATGTACTTGCCGTAGGCATCGCTGAGCGCACTCAGGTGCCGACGCTGCGGCTTCACGGGCGGCTGAGCGCGGCCGAGAAGCGTGAGGTGCGTGCTCGCCTCGAACAACTCGTGGGAGAGAGCCGACCTTTCACGCTGGTGGCGATCGACAAAGTAGCTGGGGAGGGCCTTGACTTGCCGACGCTCGACACCCTGTTTCTCGCAGTGCCGATCTCGTTCAAGGGCAGAGTCGTGCAGCAGATCGGGCGCATTACCCGGGGCGTGGGGTCTGATTCAGGGCGCACCGCGATCGTGCATGACTTTCGAGACGGTGAGGTCTCGTTGTTCGACACAATGCATGCCCGCCGCCGCAGAGTCATGCTGAAAGAAGGGTTCGTCATGGCTCGGTAATAGGCGGCGCCTCAGCATTGATGCCGATGTCCCCGATGAGGGCTGGAAGCGGTGGGACATCGCGATGTGCCGGAGGTATGGCGGCTTGCTTGCCTGCCTGTCTGCGTCTGTCTGTTGATTGGCCTCCGCGATTCAGGTAGTCTATTGCTGTAATGCCCCGGGACTATTCGAACCTTTTGGTTCGGACTCCCGGGGCAACAGTCTTTCTGCAGAAGGATCTTCGTGGACGCAGGTTCTGCCCCGCTTGGGCTCGACGGGCTCCTGAGCGAGGCACGCCTCGCGCGATACCTTGATCGCTACCGTGGCGACCGGAAACTCGCGTTGCGTCTGTACACCTGGAACCTTGCCGTGTCGTCAGCGTTCTGGGGGCCGATCGGGGTGCTCGAAGTCGTGGTGCGCAACGCGATCCACCAGCAACTTGTCGGCCGTACGAGCCGAGGTGACTGGTGGAACGACACCCGGCTCCACCTCTGCCGCAACGAATCTGATTCGATCGACTCCGCGGTTTCGACGCTGATCCGCCGCGGCACCGCCGCGCCCACGAGCGATCAAGTTGTCGCGGCGACCTCGTTCGGGCTCTGGACCGGATTGACAGGACCCGGGATTGCCCGGGATCCACTGCTGAGCTACGAAACGACCCTGTGGCAGCCGCGCTTGCAACGTGCTTTCCCGTTCCGGGGTGACCGGCGACGCAAGTACATTCATGCTCGGCTTGACGACGTGAGGGTACTCCGCAACCGGATCGCGCACCACGAACCGATCTACCGATCGCCGCTGCAGCAACTGCATGACGACATCCTCGAGATCGCTGGGATGATCCACCCCGATGCACGCGCCTACATCCAAGAACACAGCCGAGCCCAGGAAGTCATCGATCAGATCCGGATTGCGCTGACGACGGGAGAGATACGCTTCTAGACCACTCGCTCGGTCACGCCTGATGTAAGCGCCCGCGGGTGTCCACGCGGGGCACGAACATGACGAAGGGCCGCCCATTCAGGGCGGCCCTTCGTCACAGCACGTGTCGGCCCGATGTCGGCCAGCGTCCGCGCGCCGGCCATCCTGCGGCAGTACTTCATCGGCCATCAGCCGGCGAGACGCTGACTCCGGACGCAGAGCGCCCGTGGCCGTGGTCACATGAGGATCATGTCGCCATCGTCTGCACGGTACTCCTCGATGGAAGGAGGGACGGGGATGGTCTCGGATCCGGTTCGGAATCCGCGCACGGATATGAGCACCGGATCGGGCCCGGTCGCCTCGATCTCGACGGTGCGCAGGCTGCGCACGGGGAAGGCGTGCAGCCGGCCGGCGCCGATGGTCTGGCCCGCGCAGAACTCCCGGCCGGACGCCATGACGCGATGCGCGGCGACGCGCTGACCGTTCTCGAACTCCTCGACGAGCTCGAGGTGATCGAGGCTGACATCGGCGCCGAAGTCGGCCTCCCAACGGCCCGGTGCGAGAGGCGTGAGAGTGGCGGACAGCGGCGCTCCGAAGCGGCGCTCCCGTTCTTTTGCGTAGTCCCGCAGCCGGGCCAGGTCGGCGTCGTCGATGAGTCCGTCACGATTCGGGGGCACGTTCAGCAGCAGGTTGGCGCCCAGTCCGACGGAACGATAGTGGATCGCCAGCAGGTGCTCCAGGGTCTTCGGGGCGTCGTCGGGATGCCAGAACCAGCCGTGGCGCAACGAGACGTCGCATTCCGGTGGCAGATAGCGCTCGCCGAAGTCGACCACCTCGTCGGTATGCACATCGTTGCGCGTGACGTCGACCACGTACTCGACGGGATCCGCGGCGAGGCCGTCTTCATTGCCGACCCAGCGGATGTCGGGATCACCCATGTTGAAGATCACGGCCTCGGGCTGGTGGGTGCGCACGACTTCGACGATCCGCTCCCAGTCGTAGCGCCGGCCGGCCGAGCCTGCGCCGTCGAACCAGACCTCGACCAGGGCGCCGTACCGCGTGCACAGTTCCGTGAGCTGAGCGCAGTAGAAGTCGTCGTAGGCGGCAGGCTCGGAGTAGCTCCGTTCGTGTCGGTCCCATGGCGAAAGGTAGAGGCCGAGTCCGATCCCGGCCTCGGCGCAGGCATCGGCGAGTTCCCGGACGACGTCGCCCGTGCCGTTCCGCCACGGGCTGGAAGCCACGGAGTAGTCGGTGGTGGCGGTGGGCCACAGGCAGAAGCCGTCGTGATGCTTGGCCGTCAGCACCACGTAGGCCGCGCCCGCGACCTGCGCGGCGGCGACCCACTGCCGTGCATCGAGGAGGCGCGGGTCGAAGCTCGCCGCCGGCAGTGTTCCGTCGCTCCATTCGACGCAGGCGAACGTGTTCAGACCGAAATGCAGGAAGACCCCGATGCCGTCGCGCTGCCAGCGCAGCTGCGCGGGGGTCGGGCGGTGCGCAGCGGTTTCTGCGGAGATCGACATCGTGCTCCAGAACGTGTGCCGGGACCGTGCGGTGCCCGGGATCGCGGCGACACGGTGGCGGGCCGGGGCGAGGGCGGAGGGGTCGTCCTGCGGACCCCTCCGCCCCGTGACTACTTCGAGGTGCCCTGCGACACGGATCCCTGCAGCTGGCGCTGGAACAGGATGTAGACGACCAGCACCGGGACGATCGTGATGATCACTGCGGCGAACAGCGCGCCGAAGTCGACCTGGTAGCCGGCCGACGAGGCGAAGCTCGCCATGCCCTGCGACAGCACGTAGTTGTCCCGATTCGTGTTCAACGAGATCGGCAGCAGGAACTGGTTCCACAGACCGAGGAAGTTCATGATCGCCACGGCCGAGAGGCCAGGCCTCGCCATCGGCAGCATGACCTGGAAGAAGGTGCGCCACTCGCTCGCGCCGTCCACGTACGCGGCCTCCTGGATCTCGTACGGCAGCGACTTGAAGAACGAGAACAGGAAGAACACCGTGAACGGCAGCGCGAACGCGACGTACGTGATGATCAGTCCGGGCAGCGTGTTCAGCAGGCCCATGCCCTGCAGGATGAAGAACAGCGGGACGATGGCGAGGAACACCGGAAAGGTGAGGCCGGCGAGCATGAGGTAGTAGATCACCCGGCTGCCGGGGATGGCGAACCGGGCGAGCACGTATGCGCACATCGCGCCGAGCAGCATCACCAGGATGAGCGCGACGCCGACCACGATCACCGTGTTCAGGAACATCGGGCCGAAGTTGTTCTTGACCCAGGCGTTGACGTAGTTGTCGAAGTTCCAGTTCGCGGGAAGCCCGAAGGGCGACTTGAAGATCTCCTTCGTGGTCTTGAACGAACCGAGCAGCGTCCACAGCATCGGCAGGATCACGACGAGCGCCCAGATTCCGAGGACGACGTGCGAGACGCCGCCGACCACTTTGTCGCTCGTGGTCGACTTCGTGACGCGGACGTCCTTCTTCGCCGCCTTCGGGTCGATGGTCACCGCGGTGCGCGTGTCGAGAGTCATGCGCGTCCTCCTTCGTCCTTGCTGCCGATGAGGCGGAACACGCCGATCACGAGGCCCGCGAAGACCAGCGTGATCACCGCGAGCACGACGCCCATCGCCGTGGCCAGACCGAACTGCCCCTTCTCGAACGCGGTGCGGAACAGGTACTGGCTCATCACCAGCGTGCTGTTGTTCGGGCCGCCGGATGCGTTCAGGCCCGCCATGTAGACGAAGGCGTCCAGGGCCATGATCCCCAGGTAGATGTAGGCGGTCTGCACGTTGTCGCGCATCTGCGGCAGCAGGATCGACACCACGGTGCGGAACCGTCCTGCGCCGTCGATGCGCGCGGCCTCGAGGGTCTCCGCGGGGATGCCCTTGATCGCGGCGATGAACAGCACCATGTAGAAGCCGACCATGCTCCACACGATCACGAAGATCGTTGCGCCCATGGCCGTGCGCTGGTCGCCGAGCCAATCGATCATGTTGGCGACGCCGAACACGCGCAGCACGCCGTTCAGAAGTCCGTTGGACGGCTGGTAGATCATGCTCCACAGGATCGCGATGACGATCGCCGGGATCACGTACGGGAAGAACGAGACCACGCGGTAGAAGCTCGAACCCGCGAGACCCCGCACTTGTCCGTGGCTCGGGCCGCCGACCGTGATCATGCTCGCGAAGACGAGCGCGATGACGATCGTGATGAGGGGCACGACGATCGCGAGCAGGACGTTGTTCGCCATGGCCTGCAGGAACGTCGAGTTCTGGAAGAGCTTCGCGAAGTTGTCCAGACCGACGAAGCTCATGTTCGGCGAGAAGCCGGTCCAGTTGGTCATCGCATAGTAGACAGCCTGGATGAACGGCGAGATCACGAAGATCAGGAACAGTGCCACCGGGAGTACGAGGAACACCAGCAGGAACGACACGTAGTCGAAGGTCAACCGACGATGCCCCAGACGGAGGGCCTTGCGGCCCCCCGTGCGAGGAGCGGTCACGGCCACGGTGTCCAGCTCAGCGCTGTGCAGTCCCGGACCGCTGGTACTCATTACTTGATCTCGATCTTGGTGACGGAGCTGTCGTTGCGGATCTTGTCGGTGAGGTCCTGCAGCGCCTTGGTGAGGTCGGCGACCGACATCTTGCCGTCCAGGAACGAGTTCCAGATCGGCAGCTGGTCGGAGTTCATGCCGTACAGGCCGAACGACTTGATCGTGAAGACGTTGTTCCCGGCCTTGTCCAGGAGCTCCTTCTGCGACACCAGAGCGGTGGATCCGAACCCGTCGTCCGGGACGATGCCCTTGACGATGGTCGGCGCCAGCTTGCTCTTGGCGAACGCGGTCGCAGACTCCTTGGACAGCATCGTGCGCAGCAGCTCCTTGCCGCCGGCGGGGTTCTTCGCCTTCGACGGAACGATGAACGGCTCACCGGCCTCGGCGCGCAGGGTGCCCTTCGGGGTCTTCTGGTTGCCGTCGAGCGGCAGTTCTCCGATGCCCTTCATGGTGAAGCCGTCGGCGGTCTGCTTCTTCATCTCGTTCTCGATCCACGAGCCCGAGGGATAGAGCAGGGCCGCCTCGTCGAGGCTCCACTGCGACTGCGCCTGGGTGAACTGCGTGCCCGCGCCGCCGGGCTTCATGTAGCCGGCCTGGATCAGCTCGTAGAAGATGTTCAGGATGTCCTGGATGACCGGGTTCGACCAGCAGTTCTCCTTCAGGTTCTCGAGCGGGAGGCGCACGTCGTCGCCGCCCTGGATCACGGCCGAGTCGACGACGAGGGTCTGGTAGTACGTCGCCGCCTCCTTGCCCCAGACGAACAGGTACTTGCCCTTCGCCTTGGCGGCCTCGCCGAGCGCCTTCAGGTCCTGCCAGCTGGTCGGCACGGTGAATCCGTTGTCCTTGAACAGCTTCTCGGAGTACCAGATGCCGTAGACCGTCATGACGTAGTTCAGCGCGACGAACTTGCCGTTGAAGGTGCCCGGATCCTTGACGCCGCCGTAGAGCGTGTCGCTGATCTTGGTGCCCTCGAGGTTGTTCGCATCCAGGACGTCGTCGAGGGTCTCGAGCTGATCGAGGATGGTGTTCCAGCCGATCTGGTTGGCGCCCGAGTTGTCGATGAGGTCCGGTGGGTTGCCGCCGACGAAACGAGGCTGGAGCTCCTGGGCGATCTTGGTCGAGGCCGAGACCTTGACCGTGACGCCGTCGAGCTTCTTGTTGGCGTCGACGATCTTGCCGGCGTTCTCGACGTAGTCCACGCCGTAGCCACCGTCGAAGATCACCGCGTCGACCTTCGAGTTCGCTGCCACGCCGAACGGGTTGTCCGCCGACTTCGTCCCGCCGCCGGCGCTGCCGCCGCTCGAGCCGCCGCCCGGGGCTGCGCAGGATGCCAGGCTGACGCCGAGCGGCACCATGACGGCTGCGAGAGCCGCACCGCGCAGCAGCGAGCGCCGGCTGATGGAAGCGTCTTTGGTTTCCATGTGCTTGTTGCCTTCCTTAGTGAGGGGTGAGGGAGAGGATGAGTCTGTGGGGCGCTCACGCGCCGCGGCGGAGCCGATCGAGGTAGCGGGCCTCGAGGGCCGCATTGTGCTCGTCGCCGCCGGGGATGTTCGCCGAGATGTACATCGGCGGCACCTCGCCGGCCTCCGCGATCGTGCGGGCGACGCCGAGGGTGAGCAGCTGCGCGATGAACGCCGCGGTGATCGATGAGATCGCGCCCGCCGAGATGGTCTCGGTGACCTGCAGGGTGGAGTCGCCGTAGGGGGCGAGGTTGTCGATCACGACATCGGCGATCTCGCTGAGGCGTTTGCCGCTGGGGTGCTTGGGCTCGACGCGGGCGGTGTGCTCGAGACTGGTCACCGCGATGACCTTGTGGCCGTGCTCCTTCGCCCACAGCGCGACGCCGACGATGGATCCGTTCACTCCCGAGTTGGAGGCGATCACGAAGACGTCGTTCTCGGTCACGGGGGAGACGGCCATGAGCTCGTCGACCACCCAGGGCTCGCGCTCGAGCGAGCCGGTGAGCACCTCGGCGGGGCGTTCGCCGTGCAGCACGATGTCGCGCAGGGCGATGCGGTTGGTCGGGATCAATCCGCCCGCCCGTCCCGCGATCTCCATCGCGAACGCCTCGGAGTGCCCGGTGCCGAACGCCTGGATGATCCCCCCGGCGCGGAGCGCCGCGACGAGCAGGTCGATCGCCGGGTCCAGGACGCCGTCCTGTGCGTCGGCGGCGAGCCGCTCGAGGCGGCCGGTCGCTTCGTGGAGCAGATCCTGCGGGGAGGCGCTCATCGGGTGGACTCCTTCTGTCGGCGGGGGCCGCGGTCGTCGGGGGAGGACGGTCCGCGGCGGTGGGCGGACACGGCCATCGCACTGGCCGCGAGTCGGGTGGCGGCTTCGCCGAGGGTGCGCTGCGCGACGAGCACGTAGAGCAGATCGATGACGAGCAGCTGCGCGTGCTTGATGGAGAGGTCGTCCGGACGCTGCGCCGGGTTCTCGGAGGCGGTGATCAGGGCGACGTCGGCGCTGGAGGCCAGCCACGAGTCCGCGTCGGTGGTGATCGCGACGGTGAGGGCGCCGGCCGCGCGTGCGTGCGACAGCATCTCGATGGTCTCCTCGGTGCGACCCGTGTTGGAGATCCCGACGGCGACGGACGTGGCGTCCTGAAGGACGGCGCTGGTGAGGCCGTCGTGCACGTCGGACCAGGAGTGGGCGTTCACACCGATCCGGTACAGGCGGCCGCGGAACTCGTCGGCGATGACGCCGCTGCCGCCGACGCCGTAGATGTCGACGTGTCGTGCCTCGGCGATCGCGCGCGCCACGAGCTGGACGTCGTCGAGGTCGAGCAGCCCGGTGGTGATCTCCATGCTCCGCGTGTGCAGGCCGAGCAGGGTCAGCAGCACGCGATCAGCCGGGTCGTCCTGCCCGATGTCCTCGGCGATGTCGGTGCGCCAGGTCGTCCCCGCGTCGCCGCGGCCCGACTCGGCGGCCACGCCGACGCGGAACTGCGTGTAGCCCTCGAAGCCGATCGCGCGGCAGAACCGGGTGACGGTGGCGGCGGAGGTGCCGGCCTGCTCCGCCAGCTCGGTGATGGTGAGCTCGACGGGCGCGGTGGGATGGGCGGAGATCACGTCGGCGATCTTGGCCATGGCCTTGGGCATCGCGGGACGGCGCAGCGAGATCCGCTGCGTGATCGACAACTCGTTGCCGACGTCCTGCATGAGTGGCACCATTGCCTCCGGTGAAAATGAGTCGTAGAACGACGCGTTCGGGTGAAAAACATTCTCATCCGGTCTCGGCCGAAAAATCAAGTAGGACAGATAACAAATTGGGGTGCAACATGCTCGTGATCGGTGTCGACGCGGGAGGGACCTCCACCAGAGCCGTGCTCGCCACGGCCCAAGGGCGCGTCGCCGGCTTCGGTCGCGGCGGTAGTGGAAACCCCACTTCATCGGGGATTCCCATGGCGCTCGCCGGAGTGCGCGGCGCGATCTCCGGCGCGCTGGAGGGGACGGGGGCCACCCTCGCCGACGTGTCGGGGATCGTCATCGCGATGGCCGGTCACGACGCGCGCGGCAGCGCGTCGGAGTGGGTCCTCGACCCACTGAAAGAGGACGGGTTCGCCGGGCGGCTGACGTTCGAGTCGGATCTGCTGGCGATGTACGCGAGCGGCGCGGTCGAACCGGTCGGCTACGCAGTGGTGTGCGGGACCGGGGCCAGCGCGGTCCGCGTGGAGGAGGGGCGGATCGTCGCCACGGCGGACGGGCTGGGGTGGCTGCTCGGCGATCGCGGCAGCGGTTTCTGGATCGGGCGCCGTGCTGCCGCGGCGGCCGTGGACGAGCTCGACGGGCTCGGACCCGTCACCGCGCTGACGCCGCTCGTGCTGCGGGCGGCGGGCGTCGCCGCCGAGGGCGTCGGGACCCGGGGCGGCGGCGGACGGCCGGCGGCTCTGGAGCAGCTCGTCCGCGTGCTCTACACGCAGCGGCCGGTGCAGCTGGCTGCCTTCGCCCCGCTGGTGTTCGACGCCGCCGACGCCGCCGATCCGGTCGCGGAGCGGATCCTGGCCAGGGCGGGGCAGCAGCTGGTGCGCACCGTGGAACTCGTGCAGGCGGCTCCCGGCCCCGTCGTCGTGGGCGGCAGCATCGTGTCGAGGGCGGGCCTGCCGCAGCAGCTGCTGCGCACGCACTTCGCCGCGGCCTTCGGAGCTCAGCCGTTCGTGCTGGTGGACAGCGGCGCCGCGGGGGCGACGATGCTCGCGCTGCGGCACGCCGGCGTCGACGTGGACGGGGCGACGCTCGCACAGGTGCGCGCAGGGGTCGCCGGCTGATCTTCGTCAGGCCTCCCGCGTGGAGCGTCTCCGCCGCGGGGTGGACGCGGTGAGTCCGATCCTCGGCGCGGAGCGTCTCCGCCGCGGGGTTCCGGGCGGCGGCACGCCGTAGAATCGGAACCCTATGAATCCCGAAGCCCTCGCCACAGCGATCCTGTCCGTCCTCGTCCCGATCGCGGCCGAGCGGCGACCGGGGGAACCCCTCGCGCTGACCGCAGGCGACATCGTGCTAGAGCGCCCGCGCAACCGCGCGCACGGCGACTGGGCGACCAACGTCGCCATGCGTCTCGCCAAGCAGCTCGGCACGAACCCGCGCGAGCTGGCCCAGCAGGTCGCCGACGGACTCGGCGCCGTGGACGGCATCGCCGAGGCCGCGGTCGCGGGACCGGGATTCCTCAACGTGCGCCTCGAGGCGGGCGCGGCCGGCGCTCTTGCCCAGGTGATCGTCGACGCGGGAGAGGCCTACGGGCGCAACGAGCACCTCGCCGAGGAGACGATCAACCTGGAGTTCGTCTCGGCAAACCCGACGGGCCCCATCCACCTGGGCGGGACACGATGGGCCGCGGTGGGCGACGCCCTGGCCCGGATGCTCGAGGCCCAGGGCGCCCGGGTCACGCGCGAGTACTACTTCAACGACCACGGCGGCCAGATCGACCGGTTCTCTCGCAGCCTCGTCGCAGCTCACGACGGCCTTCCGACGCCTGAGGACGGCTACGGCGGCGGTTACATCGCGGACATCGCCCGAAGGGTCGCCTTGGCCTATGACGGCGATATCGACGGGCTCGAGCCCGACGCCAAGCAGGAGGCGTTCCGTGAGCTCGGCGTTGGCTTCATGTTCGACGAGATCAAGCAGAGCCTGCACGAGTTCGGCGTCGATTTCGACGTCTACTTCCACGAGAACGAACTGCACGAGTCGGGGGCCGTCGAGCACGCGATCGACCGGCTGCGCGAGCTCGGGCACATCTTCGAGCAGGACGGCGCGATCTGGCTGCGCTCGACGGAGTTTGGGGACGACAAGGATCGCGTCCTCATCAAATCGGACGGGCAGGCCGCGTACTTCTCCGGGGACTTGGCCTACTACGTCAACAAGCGAGAGCGTGGCTTCAACCGATGCATCATCATGCTGGGGGCCGACCACCACGGGTACGTGCAGCGCATGATGGCGATGTGCGCCGCCTACGGCGACGAGCCGATGGTGAACCTGCAGATCCTCATCGGCCAGATGGTCAATCTGGTGCGCGACGGTCAGCCGATGCGGATGTCCAAGCGGGCGGGCACGGTCGTCACGCTTGAAGACCTCGTCGAGATCGTGGGCGTCGACGCCGCTCGTTACGCACTGACGCGCAGCTCGGCGGACTCGAACCTCGACATCGACCTCGATGTGCTGCAGAAGCGCACGAACGACAACCCGGTCTTCTACGTGCAGTACGCGCATGCGCGCACGCACAACGTCGCCCGCAACGCCGCCGACTCCGGCGTGGACCGCTCGGCGTTCGCGCCCGAGCTGCTCACGCACGAGACCGAGTCGGCGCTCCTGGGCGCGCTCCAGGAGTTCCCGCGGATCGTGGCCTTCGCCGCCGAGGTGCGCGAGCCGCACCGCGTCGCGCGCTACCTGGAGGAGCTCGCGGGACTGTACCACCGCTGGTACGACAACTGCCGCGTGATCCCGCAGGGCGACGACCCCATCGAGGACGTGCACCGCACCCGCTTGTGGCTGAACGACGCCACGGGCCAGGTGCTGCGCAACGGCCTCGACCTGCTCGGGGTGTCCGCGCCGGAGCGGATGTGACGTGAGCGGCGCCGCGGACGGTACGCACCCGACGGAGCCGTATCCGCGGGACCTCGGCTCCGAGCATCCGACCGTGCCGCTGCCGCCGGCGGGCGGGTCGCAGACGGCGGCGTCGAGCGCGCTTCCGGTGCCGGACGCCGCATCCGGTGCGGAGCTCCCGCCTCGGCCCCCGCTGCCCTCCGCGCCCGTCGCCGTGCCGCCGCCGCGGCGGCGTGCGCGCTGGCCCTGGGTGCTCGGGATCGTCGTGGTCGTGCTCGTGGCGCTCGTCGTGGGCGGCGAGTTCGTGGCGCGCGCGGTCGTCGCGCAGCAGATCCGCTCACAGGTGATCACGGCGCTGAAGCTTCCGGCCGATCAGCAGCTGGACGTGAGCGTGGGCGGCATCGTGCTGCCGCAGCTCGTGGCAGGGCGGCTGGACGATGTCCACCTGTCCTCGAAGAGCGTCGCGATCGGGCCGATCACGAGCGCCGCGGAGGTCGCCGCCACGGGCGTGCCCATCCGCGGCGGTCGGCTGGGGAGCGCCGAGGGCACCTTCCGGATCACGGCCGACCAGCTCGAGAAGGCCATCACGGCGGCTGCCGGATCCGTGCCGGTCGAGTCCGTGACGCTGGACGGCAAGGGCGTCACGGCGACCGGATCCGTGAAGCTCTTCGGCGCCACCGTGCCGCTGGCTCTCGCGCTCACGCCGGGAGCGGCGGGCGGCGAGCTCACCTTCACGCCGACCTCCGCGACGATCGGCGCGATCACGGTCGGCCCCGACACGGTCGCGTCATCCCCATTCGGTGCGGCGCTGAAGCCGTTGTTCGCCACGCAGAAGCTCTGCATCGCCGATCGGCTGCCGGCGGGCGTGCACCTGAGCGGGCTGCGCGTGGACGGCGGCGCACTGGTGGCGACCTTCTCCGCGGACAGCGCGATCACGACCGATCCGAAGCTGCTCGAGAACGGAACCTGTCCGGCGTCCTGACTGAGCGGGGCCCGCCCTGCTCCGCGGCGACGGCGTCGCGCGCCGCGTCGCGTTCGGCTGTTGTCGTGGTGAGCAGGCGCTCTGCGCGATCGAGTCGGCGCTCCGCGAAGGATCGCGGTCGGCCGGAGCTGCGATCCTCGCCGTCCTCGACCCCGGTGATGATCCAGGCGCCGGCGAGCAGGACGACCTGGGCGGAGAGGTTGAGCCACAGCAGCAGCGCGATGAGGGCCGCGAACGAGGCGAGAAGAGGATTCGCCGACGCGCCTCGGACGAACAGCGTCGACAGCTGCTGCAGCACGAGCAGGCCGCCGCCGCCGAGCGCGGCACCCGCCCACAGGCGCTTCGCCTCGGTGCGCACACCGGAGAGCACGGCGAAGAGCGACGCCACGAGCGCCGTGTCGAGGACGAACACGACGGCCGATGTGACGATCCGCTCCGTCCACGCGGCGGCGACCGCGTGCTCGGCGCCCAGGAGCAGAGCGATCCGATCGACGCCGAACGAGCCGATGACGGTCGTCGCGGCCGAGAGGGCGAAGCCGACGCCGATCCCGGCGGCGAGCCCGAGGTTGCGCAGGATCACCCAGCACCACAGCACGTCGTCCGCGAGGCGCCCCGCGAGGGTGCGCAGCGCGATGCGCAGCGAGCCGATCGCGCCGAGCGCCGCACCGATGAGGCCGATGAGCGAGAAGGCGCCCGCGATCGAGAGACCCGTCGGGGCCGTGATCGTCGCGGGGTCGATGAGCCCGTCGGATCCGATCAGCCCGGGTACGGCGGCGTCGACGGCCCGGACGAGCGCGGCCAGCGCCTGTGCGTCGCCGGTCAGCCACAGCCCGGCGGCGGAGAAGCCCAGCAGCACCGCGGCGAAGACGCTGAACAGGGCACGGTAGGTGATGCCGTCCGCCAGGGTCGGCCCGTGCTTCTCGGAGTACAGCAGCCACGTGCGTGCCACCCGCCAGCGCAGCACGCGCGCCAGCAGCGCGTCGATCCGCTTCTGGATCCGCGTCTTCTCGGCCGGCGCGTGCTCGGGGGCGGTGCGGGTACCCATCCTCCGAGCGTAGCGAGAGGCGGGATCCGGTCCGGAGGGGCGTGACGGAGGGTCGCCGGGAACGACACGTGCCGGGGATCCCGGCCCGGCGCGATTCGTCGTGCCATCGGAGGCGCGGCGTGTCGCCGGCGAGTCGTCGGTGCGGACATCCCGCGCACCCGACCGGGTGCGCGGCCGGCGGAACCGGATCAGATCTGCGACCGTGCCGCACAGCGCCGTCCCGCAGCGTCACACCCGTCCGGCCCGGCCGGCGCCGTGCCTTAGAATTCTCAGAACCCGGCCCGCTCTGGGCCGCGCTCGAAACCCGAGACCCACACGACGATTGGTGCACCGTGCTTTCCGCATCGCCCGAGGACGCGCTCGCCCCGGCCTGGCTGGAAATCCCGGCCGATCCGAACGGACTCGCCCCGGGGGTGTGGCCCGCGTCCGCGCATCGCGACGCGGACGGAGAGCTCGAGCTCGGAGGCGTGGGCGTCGCCGAACTGCGCGCCCGCTTCGGGACGCCGCTGTACGTGCTCGACGAGGCTGAGGTGCGCGCCCGTGCGGCCCGCATCCGGGGCGCCTTCCGCGACGCCGCGGCTGCGCACGGGACCAAGGCGCGCGTCTACTACGCGGGCAAGGCGTTCCTCAGCACCGAGATCGCGCGCTGGGTGACGCAGGAGGGGCTGCGCGTCGACGTCTGCAGCGGCGGCGAGCTCGAGATCGCACTGGCGGCCGGCGTCAAGCCGGCGCGGATCGGCTTCCACGGCAACAACAAGAGCGTCGCGGAGCTCGAGCGCGCGGTCGCGGTCGGCGTCGGCACGATCATCCTCGACTCCGCGATCGAGATCGAGCGCCTCGGCGCGATCGCGGAGCGCCGCGGTGCGGTGCAGCGCGTGCTGCTGCGGGTGAACAGCGGCGTGCACGCCGAGACCCACGACTTCCTCGCCACCGCGCACGAGGACCAGAAGTTCGGGACGCCGCTGGAGGCCGCGCCCGCGCTCGTCGAGCGGATCCGCGAGATCCCCAGCCTGAAGCTGCGCGGCCTGCACTGCCACATCGGCTCGCAGATCTTCGGATCCAGCGGGCTCGCCGAGTCGGCCTCCCGGATGATCGAGCTGCACGCGGCGCTGCGCGAGGGCGGCGAGCTGCCGATGCTCAACCTCGGCGGCGGCTTCGGCATCGCCTACACGTCGGCCGACGACCCCACCCCCGTCGAAGAGCTCGCCAACGCGATCGTCGACGCCGTCGCCCGCGAATGCGAGGTGCGCGGCATCCCGATCCCGACCCTCGCCTTCGAGCCCGGCCGTGCGGTCGTGGGCCAGGCGGGCGTCACCCTGTACGAGGTCGGCACCACCAAGGAGGTGTCGCTCGGCGAGCGCGGCGGGCGGCTCTACGTGAGCGTCGACGGCGGTATGAGCGACAACGCCCGCACCGCGCTGTACGGATCCCAGTACTCGGCACGCATCGCGTCGCGTGAGGGCACCGGCGCCCCCACGCTCGCCCGCATCGTGGGCTCGCACTGCGAATCGGGGGATGTCGTCGTCGATCACGAGTACCTCCCCTCCGACGTCACCCCGGGCGACCTGCTCGCGGTGCCGGCGACCGGCGCCTACTGCCACGCGCTGTCCAGCAACTACAACCACACCCCGCGCCCCGCGGTCGTCGCCGTCCGCGACGGCCAGGCGCGGGTGATCGTGCGGGGGGAGACCCTCGCTGACCTCCTCTCCCGGGACGCCGGCATCGCCGCCCCCGGGACATCGGAGCGCACCGGTGCCCGCACCGGAGAAGGAGAAGCATGACGGAACTCGACGGCCACCGCCGCACCCTCCGCATCGCCCTGCTCGGGGCCGGATCCGTGGGGTCGCAGGTCGCGCGCCTGCTGCTCCAGCACGGGGCCGACCTCTCCGAGCGCAGCGGCGCGACGCTCGAGCTCGCCGGGATCCTTGTCCGCGACGTGGACGCGCCGCGCGACGCCGAGCTGCCACGCGAGCTGCTCACCACCGACGCCGAGGCGCTGATCCTCGGCGCCGACATCGTGATCGAGCTCATGGGCGGCATCGAGCCGGCGCGAGGATACGTGCTGCAGGCGCTGCGCAGCGGGGCCGACGTGGTCACCGGCAACAAGGCGCTGCTCGCGACGCACGGCGCGGAGATCTTCGAGGCCGCCGATCAGGTGGGCGCCTCCGTGTCCTACGAGGCCGCCGTCGCCGCCGCGATCCCGATCATCCGCCCGCTGCGCGACTCGCTCGCCGGCGACCGGATCGAGCGGATCTTCGGCATCGTCAACGGCAGCACGAACTTCATCCTCGACGCCATGGACCGTCAGTCGCTGAGCGCCGAAGAGGCGCAGCGGATCGCCACCGAGCTGGGCTACCTCGAGGCCGATCCGACCCTGGACCTGGAGGGCTACGACGCCGCGCAGAAGGCCGCGATCCTCGCCAGCCTCGCCTTCCACACCCAGGTCTCGATCGACGACGTGCATCGCGAGGGCATCTCGTCGGTCACCGCCGACATGATCGAGGACGCCCGTCGCGCCGGCTATGTGATCAAGCTGCTCGCCGTGTGCGAGCGGCTCGCCGAGCCCGTCGGCGATGCCGTCTCGGTGCGCGTGTACCCGGCCCTGATCGACCGCGACCACCCCCTGGCCAGCGTGCACGGCGGGAACAACGCCGTGTTCGTGGAGGCCGAGGCCGCCGGCCCGCTGATGTTCTACGGCGCGGGTGCCGGCGGGGTGCAGACCGCGTCGGCCGTGCTCGGCGATGTCGTCTCCGCCGCCCGCCGCCATCTCGCCGGCGGGGTCGGCGTGGGCGAGTCCGCCCGGCAGAGCCTGCCGATCGCGCCGTTCGGGCACATCACGACCCGCTATCAGATCACGATCGAGGTCGCCGACGTCACCGGCGTGCTCGCCACCGTCGCCGGGATCCTCAGCGACCACGGCGTCTCGATCGCCACCGCGCTGCAGACCATCGAACGCGGCGAGGACAGCGCGACCGCCCGCCTCGTGATCGGCACGCACCGCGCCACCGAGCAGGCCCTCAGCGACACCGTCGCCCGTCTGGCCGGCAGCGACGCCGTCACCCGCGTGGTGTCGGTGCTGCGGGTCGAGGGGGAGTGACGTGAGCGCTCCTTCGGGACCGATGCCGGGGCGCACCGTCGACGTGCGCGTCCCGGCCACCAGCGCCAACCTCGGCCCCGGGTTCGACACCCTGGGCCTGGCGCTGAGCATGTACGACGAGCTCGAGGTCACGGCGCTGCCGCCGGGCGTCTACGAGATCGAGGTCTCCGGATCCGGTGCCGAGGAGATCGCGCGCGACGCGTCGAACCTCGTCGTCCGATCCATCGCCCACGTCTTCGCCGATGCCGGCGTCGCGATGCCGGGCATCCGCCTCGTCGCGCGCAACGGCGTTCCGCACGGTCGCGGACTGGGATCCTCCGGAGCCGCCGTGGCCGCGGGGGTCCTCGCCGCCAAGGGGCTGCTGGACGGGATCGTCGCGCTCGACGACGAGACGCTGCTGCGCCTGGCCACCGAGCTCGAGGGACACCCCGACAACGTCGCCCCGGCGCTGTTCGGCGGGCTCACGATCGCGTGGACCGGCGAGCGCGGCCCGCAGCACAAGAAGCTGCTGGTGCATCGCGGGGTCTCCCCGCTCGTGCTCGTGCCGGGGTACACGATGTCGACCAAGGCGGCGCGCAGCCTGCAGCCGCAGCACGTGCCCAGCGAGGACGCGGTGTTCAACGTCTCGCGTTCGGCGCTGCTGATCGCCGCGCTCACGCAGAGCCCCGACGTGCTGCTGGACGCGACGGACGACCGGCTGCACCAGGACTACCGCGCACCGGCGATGCCGGAGACCAGCCGCCTCGTGCGGGCGTTGCGGGCGGAGGGCTTCGCGGCCGTCGTCTCGGGCGCGGGGCCGAGCGTGCTCGTCCTCTGCGACGGCCCGCGCAGCAGGCTCGAGGCGGTCCGGATCGCGGAAGCGGCGACGGACACTCCGTGGATCGCGCAGATGGTCGCCGTGGATGTGCGAGGTGGTACAGTGAGGGAACGAGCGGAGGGTTCTTCGTCACAATCGTGATCCCGGCCCGCGACGCACTTCCTGCGTCAGCCGCACAGCATCCGAAACCGCACCGCGAGCCGGTCACCGAGTTCGTCGCGAGCGTGTTCTCCGGGTGGCATGCAGGGGACAGCCCGTTCTCGGCATGATCGTGCGGTCGCGCCCCGGCATCTGCCGTGTGCGCGTCGAACACCCATGTCTTACCAGAGGAGTACTCGTGGAGACCATCTCCGAGACCCAGATCCAGAACTCGGCTTCGGCCGATCAGGCGCCCGCCGCGGACGCCGGCGCGCCGGAGGCGGCGAAGGCGCCGCGCAAGCGCGCCCCGCGCCGCGCGACCACGGCGACCGCCGCCGCACGGGCCGCCGAGACCGCGGACGCTGCGCCCGTCGCCGCGGATGCCCCCGTCGCCGAGGCCGCGCCCGCTGCGGATGCGACGGCCGAGGACGCACCGAAGGCGAGGGCCCCGCGTCGCAGCCGCGCCAAGAAGACCGAGGACGCTCCGGCCGAGGCCCCCGCTGCCGAGGCTGCCGCTGCCGAGGCTCCTGCCGCGGAGGCGCCCGCCGAGGACGCACCGAAGGCGAGGGCCCCGCGTCGCAGCCGCGCCAAGAAGACCGAGGACGCTCCTGCCGAGCCCGGCGATGCGGCCCCGGCCGAGACCGTCGCCGAGCCCGCAGCGAAGGAGGCGCCGGCCGAGTCGGTCGCCGCCGATGCGCAGTCTGCGGAGACCACGGCTGAGGGCGGCGAGGAGACGACCAGCCGCAGCCGCAGCCGCTCCCGCTCCCGCAGCCGCAGCCGCAACGGCGGTCAGGACGGCCAGGGCAACGGCGGCAGCCAGGGCAACGGCGTCCAGAACCAGAACCAGAATCAGAACGGCCGCGGCGGTGCTCCCGCCGATGCCGACGAGGACGGCGGCTCCAGCCGCAGCCGGCAGCGCAACAAGCGCCGCGGCGGCTCGAACCAGAACGTCGACGAGTTCGAGACCGAGATCGGTGAGGACGACGTCCTCATCCCGATCGCCGGCATCCTGGACGTGCTCGACAACTACGCTTTCGTGCGCACCACCGGCTACCTGTCCGGTCCCAGCGACGTGTATGTGTCGCTCGGCCAGGTGAAGAAGTACAACCTGCGCAAGGGCGACGCCGTCGTCGGCGCGATCAAGCAGCCCCGCGAGGGCGAGCAGCAGGGCCGCCAGAAGTACAACGCCCTGGTCAAGGTCGACTCGATCAACGGCCTGAGCACCGAGGACGCGGCCGCCCGCGTCGAGTTCTCCGCGCTCACGCCGCTGTACCCACAGGAGCGCCTGCGCCTGGAGACGTCCGCCTCGAAGCTCACTCAGCGCATCATCGACCTCGTCGCCCCGATCGGCAAGGGCCAGCGCGGCCTCATCGTCGCGCCCCCGAAGGCCGGCAAGACGATCGTGCTGCAGCAGATCGCGAACGCCATCGCGATCAACAACCCCGAGGTGCACCTCATGGTCGTGCTCGTCGACGAGCGCCCCGAAGAGGTCACCGACATGCAGCGCACGGTCAAGGGCGAGGTCATCGCCTCGACCTTCGACCGCCCCGCAGAGGACCACACCACCGTCGCCGAGCTCGCGATCGAGCGTGCCAAGCGCCTCGTCGAGCTGGGCCGCGACGTGGTCGTGCTGCTGGACTCGATCACCCGCCTCGGCCGTGCCTACAACATCGCCGCTCCCGCCTCCGGCCGCGTGCTCACCGGCGGTGTCGACGCTTCCGCGCTGTACCCGCCGAAGCGCTTCTTCGGCGCCGCGCGCAACATCGAGAACGGCGGATCGCTCACGATCCTCGCCACCGCGCTGGTGGAGACCGGATCCAAGATGGACGAGGTCATCTTCGAGGAGTTCAAGGGCACGGGCAACAGCGAGCTGCGCCTGTCGCGCTCGCTCGCCGACAAGCGCATCTTCCCGGCCGTGGACGTCAACGCGTCCTCGACGCGTCGCGAGGAGATGCTGCTGAGCCCCGACGAGGTCAAGATCACCTGGAAGCTGCGCCGGGCGCTGGCCGGGCTCGACCCGCAGCAGGCCCTCGAGGTCGTCCTCGGCAAGCTCAAGGAGACCGACTCCAACGTCGAGTTCCTGTTGCAGATGCAGAACGCCCAGCTGGGCAAGCCGACCGTCGGCACCGGCCACAGCCACGCGTCCGAGAACAGCATCCGCTGACCCGCGTCCGCGGATCAGCCACCGTCCGGGATCCGGTCGTCATGTTCGAGCAGGTCGAGGCGCTGCGCGACGAGCATCGCAGGGTGGAGAGGGAGCTCTCCGACCCCGAGGTGCACGCCGACGCCGCGCGGGCGAAGCGGGTCAACCGCCGCTACGCCGAGCTCAGCCGCATCGTGAAGGCGCATGACGACTGGATCGCCGCCGGCGAGGACCTCGTGACCGCGCGCGAGTTCGCCCGCGAGGACGAGTCGATCGCGGCGGAGATCCCGGGGATGGAGGACCACCTCCAGCAGGCGCAGGAACGGCTGCGGCGCCTGCTGATCCCTCGGGACCCGGACGATGCGCGCGACGTGATCATGGAGATCAAGGCGGGGGAGGGCGGCGCCGAGTCCGCCCTCTTCGCCGCCGACCTGCTGCGCATGTATGTGCAGTACGCCGCATCGAAGGGCTGGAAGACCGAGCTCCTGGAGCGCACCGAGTCGGACCTGGGCGGCTACAAGGACGTGCAGGTCGCGATCAAGGGATCCTCGACGGATCCGTCGCAGGGCGTCTGGGCGCACCTCAAGTACGAGGGCGGCGTGCACCGGGTGCAGCGCGTTCCGGCGACCGAGTCGCAGGGCCGCATCCACACGTCCACGACCGGGGTGCTCGTGTTCCCGGAGGTCGACGAGCCCGACGAGATCGCGATCAATCAGAACGACCTGAAGATCGACGTGTTCCGCTCCTCCGGTCCCGGCGGGCAGTCGGTCAACACGACCGACTCCGCCGTGCGCATCACGCACCTGCCGAGCGGCATCGTCGTCTCCATGCAGAACGAGAAATCCCAGCTGCAGAACCGCGAGGCGGCCATGCGCGTGCTGCGCGCCCGGCTGCTCGCCAAACAGCAGGAGGAGCTCGACGCGGCGGCCTCCGACGCACGCCGCTCGCAGATCCGCGGCATGGATCGCTCGGAGCGGATCCGCACCTACAACTTCCCGGAGAACCGCATCGCGGATCACCGCACCGGATTCAAGGCCTACAACCTCGATGCGGTGATGGACGGCGCGCTCGAGCCGATCATCGAGTCCGCGATCCACGCGGACGAGGAGGCGCGGCTCGCGGCCCTCGGCGCCGAGGGCTGAGCCTTCCCCGGCGGGCCGTGGACACGGTCCTCCGCCCTGTCACCACGCTCCGCGCGTGGGCGTGCGCCCCTCCCGCGCGTCGTCCGGGAGCGCCATCTCGGCACGCATTCCCAGCAGCCGCACGGCGCGGTCCGGGTCGATCCGGGCGATGAGCTCACGCGCCTTCTCGACGATCGCGGCCCGATCGGTGGTCTCCGGGATCCGCTTGGTGAAGGTCTTCGTCGTGAACGGCGCGTAACGCACCTTGAGCCCCAGGCCGATGACGCCGCGTCCGTCCTCCGCGACATCGTCGAGCACCTGATCGAGCAGCGTCAGCGCGGCGCGCTCGATCTCCGCACGGTCGGCCAGATCGGTCTGGTAGGTCGTCTCCCGGCTGTGCCCGCGGGGGATCCAGGGCGTGTCGTCGACGACCGCGGATCCGCCGCCGCGTCCGAGCTCGCGATACCAGAGCCCCATCCGCGGGCCGAATTCGGCCACGAGCGCGTCCTCGGGCGCCGACGCGAGCTCGGCGACCGTGCGGATGCCCCGCGCCGCGAGACGCTTCGAGACCTTCGCCCCCACGCCCCACAGCGCGATCACGTCGCGCTCGCCCATCACCTCGTCCCAGTTCTCGGAGGTGAGACGGTACACGCCCCGGGGTTTGCCGAACCCGGTCGCGATCTTCGCCCGCACGAGCGTGTCGCCGATGCCCACGCTGCAGTGCAGCCGGGTGCGCTCCAGGACGGCTCGCTGCAGCCGTCGCGCATACGCCTCGGGATCATCGGTGTCGACGCCCGCGAACGCCTCATCCCACCCGAGCACCTGCACGACCGCGCCGGGCTGTGCGCGCAGCTCATCCATCACCTCCGCCGAGGCGGCGAGATAGGCGGGCGCGTCGACCGGCAGGATCACCGCGTCCGGCGCCTTCCGGGCAGCGATCCGCAGCGGCATCCCCGAGCCCACGCCGAACGCGCGCGCCTCATAGGAGGCCGTCGATACGACGGCGCGCTCGGCCGGGTCGCCGCGACCGCCCACGATCACGGGCCGCCCGGCGAGCTCCGGACGGCGCAGCACCTCGACGGCGGCGATGAACTGGTCCAGGTCGACGTGCAGCACCCACCGCATGCCCCGACCTTACGCGGATTCCGGCCTGCGCGCCTCGTCGCTCAGATCGAGTATTCCGGCACGGACAGGATCCGGGCCGTGCTCTCGCCCTCGCCGCGAGGCCGCGCACGGGCCGGGACGCCGGTGAGCACGGAGTCGGCCGGCGCGTCCCTGGTCACGACCGCGTTGGCGCCGATCGCAGACCGGGCGCCGATCACGACCGGTCCGAGGATCTTCGCGCCTGCGCCCACCACCACACCGTCTTCGAGCGTGGGGTGGCGCTTGCCGGCGTCACGGGTGCGCCCGCCCAGGGTGACCCCGTGGTACAGCATCACGTCGTCACCGAGTTCGGCCGTCTCGCCGATCACGACGCCCATGCCGTGGTCGATGAAGAACCGGCGCCCGATCTGCGCGCCGGGATGGATCTCGACGCCCGTCAGCCACCGTGCGATCTGCGACCCCATCCGCGCCGGGAAGCGCAGGCCGCGCGCCCACAGCGCGTGGTTCAGCCGGTGCGCCCAGATGGCGTGCAGACCGGGGTAGAGCAGGGCGATCTCGAGTCCGCTGCGCGCGGCGGGGTCGCGGAGCCGGGCGGATGCGACGTCCTCGCGCATCCGCCCGGCCCACGACATCTCCGGGTTCGGCATCAGTCCTCGCGCAGGTCCTCGAACAGCGCGGTGGACAGGTAGCGCTCGCCGGTGTCGGGGATGACCACGACGATGGTCTTGCCCTCGTTCTCCGGGCGCTTGGCGACCTCGAGGGCGGCCCACGCAGCGGCGCCGCTGGAGATGCCGACCAGCAGACCCTCCTGGGCCGCGAGCGCGCGGGACGTGGCCAGGGCATCCTCGAACTCGACCGTGACGACCTCGTCGTAGACGTCGGTGTCCAGGATCGGCGGCACGAAGTTCGGGCCGATGCCCTGGATCTTCGCCGGTCCCGGGGTGCCCGTCGAGAGCAGCGGGGAGGCGGTCGGCTCGACCGCGATGACGGTGACGTCGGGCTTGCGCTGCTTGAGCACCTGGCCGACGCCGGTGATGGTGCCTCCGGTGCCGACGCCGGCGACGAAGATGTCCACGTCGCCGTCCGTGTCGCGCCAGATCTCCTCGGCGGTGGTCACGCGGTGGATCTCCGCGTTCGCCTCGTTCTCGAACTGGTGCGCGAGGATCGCGCCCGGCGTCTCCGCCGCGATGCGCTCCGCCTCGGCGACCGCGCCCTTCATGCCCAGCGCCGGGTCGGTCAGCACGAGCTGCGCGCCGAACGCCTTGAGCAGGACGCGGCGCTCCTTCGACATCGAGGCGGGCATGGTCAGGATCACGGTGTAGCCGCGGGCCGCGCCGACGAGCGAGAGCGCGATGCCGGTGTTGCCGCTGGTGGCCTCGACGATCGTGCCGCCGGAGACGAGGGATCCGTCCTTCTCCGCGGCGTTGATGATGGCGATTCCGAGACGGTCCTTGACGCTGGAGCCGGGGTTGAAGTACTCCAGCTTTGCCAGCACGGTCGCACCCGCGCCCTCGGTGACGTGGTTGAGACGGACCAGCGGGGTGTTCCCGAATGCCGTGGTGATGTCGGGGTGGATGCCTGCCATGACTGACCTTTCGATGGGCGCACTGCTTCGGGCGGACGGGTCTCGTCCTTTCGATGGACTTCGATGGACGAGGACGCGATCGTCCTCAGCCTAGGACGGGCGCCGGTGTGCACGGCGAATGTGACGCCCGCATTACGCTGGACGTCTATGTCCGAGCCCCTCGTCGATGCCCTCCGCCGTGCCGCGACAGCCCTCGGGGAGGCCGGGGTCGCCGACCCCGCCGTCGATGCCGAGCTCCTCGCCGGCCACGTCCTGGGTACGGGCCGTGGCGCCGTGCAGGCGGCGACGATCCGCGGCGACGTGCTCGACGACGCGCAGGCGGCGACTCTGGACGCGCTCGTGGCGCGGCGTGCGACGCGCGAGCCGCTGCAGCATCTCACCGGGACGGCCCCGTTCCGTCATCTCGAACTGGCGGTCGGACCCGGGGTGTTCGTGCCCAGGCCGGAGACCGAGGTCGTCGCGCAGTTCGCGATCGACGCGCTGCTGGCCGCCGCCTCGCCCGAGCCGGTCGGCGTCGACCTGTGCACGGGATCCGGGGCGATCGCGCTGGCGATGGCGACCGAGGTCCCGCACGCGCGGATCCATGCCGTCGAGCTGTCCTCCGAGGCGTATGCCTGGGCTCAGCGCAACACCGCAGGGCAGCAGAACCTCACGCTCGTGCAGGGCGACCTGCGGGACACGCTGGAGGAGCTCGACGGCAGGGTGGACGTGGTGATCTCCAACCCGCCGTACGTGCCCGACGACGCGATCCCGCGCGATCCCGAGGTGCGCCTGTTCGATCCGGCCCTCGCGCTGTACGGCGGTCCGGACGGGCTCGACGTGGTGCGCGCGATCAGCCGACGCGCCGGGGCGCTGCTGCGCCCGGGCGGGACGCTCGTGCTCGAGCACGCCGAGGTGCAGGGCCCCGCCATCCGGGAGCTGCTCGCCGCGGACGGCTGGCGGGCGACCGCGACGCATCAGGACCTCACCCGCCGCGACCGCGCCACCACCGCGATCCGCCCATAGCGCGGCGGGATCCTCACCGCGGCTCCTCCGGGGCGCGCTCAGCGGTGCGAAGGCGTTCGCCCCGTAGACTGGGCCGGTCATGTCCTCCCTCATCGATACCCGCGACGCGGATCAGATCCTCACCGGCATGCGCCAGGCCCGTCTGGCCATCGGCCGCGGAGAGCTGGTCGTGCTCCCCACCGACACCGTCTACGGCGTGGGCGCCGACGCGTTCAGCCCCGCCGCCGTGCAGCGCCTGCTCGACGCGAAGGGGAGAGGGCGCCGGCAGCCGCCGCCCGTGCTCGTCGGAAGCACCGCAACGCTCTCGGCCCTGGTCGAGACCGTGCCCGAGCCCGTGCAGCGCCTCGTCGACGCGTTCTGGCCGGGCGGCCTCACGATCGTGCTGCCCGCGCAGCCGTCGCTGGTCTGGGATCTCGGCGAGACGCACGGCACCGTCGCGGTGCGCATGCCCGACCACAAGGTCGCGCTGGCGCTGCTCGAGGAGACCGGCCCGCTGGCCGTCTCCAGTGCGAACCTCACCGGACAGCCCGCCGCGGTCGACGCCGAAGCAGCGCGGGGCATGCTCGGCGACAGCGTCGCGGTGTACCTGGACGCGGGGGAGGCGACGGGCGGCGTCGCCTCGACGATCGTCGACGCCACGTCGCTCGTGCGTCCCGGGGACGGCGATGCGACCGTGCGCGTGCTCCGCGAGGGCGCGATCTCCCGCGACGCGCTCGCCGGCGTGCTCGGGGATCTGCTCGAAGAGCAGTCCTGACGGTCCGCGGAGGAGAGCGACGACGTGAAGCAGTACCTGTTCACCGTGATCCTCACGGCGGCCGTGACCCTGGCCTGCTCGTGGGCGGTGTGGCAGCTGAGCCTGCGCTACAAGCTCTACCCGGGGATCCGCGAGCGCGACGTGCACACCACCCCGACCCCGCGGCTCGGGGGCGTGGCGATGCTGCTCGGCATCCTCGCGGCCTTCGCCGCCAGCGCCGCCAGCCCCTTCTTCCACATCATCTGGGCGCAGCCGCCGACGATGTGGTCGGTGCTCGGCGCCGTCCTGCTCATCGCGATCGTCGGCGTCGTCGACGATCTCTGGGACCTGGACTGGATGATCAAGCTCGGTGCGCAGTTCCTCGCCGCCGGACTGGTGACGATCGTCGGCGGTCTGCAGATCGCGTCGCTGCCGCTGGCGGAGCCGGTGATCGGATCTCCCTGGCTGAGCATCGTCATCACGATGTTCGCGATCGTCATCGTCATGAACGCCGTCAACTTCATCGACGGCCTGGACGGCCTCGTCGCGGGCGTGTGCCTCATCGCCAACGGCGTGTTCTTCGCGTACTCCTACATCATCGCCCACGACATCGGCCAGTCGAGCTACTTCAGCCTGGCGCCCTTCATCGCGACCGTGCTGATCGGCGCCTGCATCGGCTTCCTCCCGATGAACTGGACGCCGGCGAAGCTGTTCATGGGCGACTCCGGAGCCCTCGTCATCGGCCTGCTTATGGCCACCAGCGCCGTCGCGATCACCGGACAGCTGAATCCCGCAGTGCTCGCCAACGCGCAGATCGGCCGGTCGCAGCTGCTCGGGGCGTTCATCCCGATCCTGCTTCCGGTCGTGGTGGTGCTGCTGCCGCTGCTGGACTTCGGCCTCGCGGTGCTGCGCCGCATGGGCGCCGGCAAGTCGCCGTTCTCGCCGGACCGCAAGCACCTGCATCACCGCATGCTCGATCTCGGCCACCGCAGCCGTGACGCGGTGCTGATCTTCTACGCCTGGACCGCGATCATCTCCCTCGCCGTGCTGCTGATGTACATCGGCTCCCGTGAGGGCTGGTACGGCGAGTACGCGGGCGGCATCGTCTTCGGCATCGTCGGGGCCGCGGCCTGTCTCGTCGTCACTTTCCTCCCGTCGCGTCCGCGCGCCACCCAGAAGGATCCCGAATGAGCTCTGCGAGCCCCCGACCCTCATCCGGCGCGAGCGCCGTCACGAGCACGCCCGTCCTGCGCACGGCGCTGATCGCATCCGGTGCCGCCGCCGTCGTGCTCGCGATCGTCGCCGGGATCATCGGGGGAGTGCTCAAGGGAGCCCCGGGGATGTGGAGCGGCCTGATCGGCGCGCTCATCGCGGTGCTCTTCGGCGCGATCACCGCCGCCAGCATCCTCATCGCCAACCGCTGGTACGGCCAGGAGCTGTACGTCCAGCTGTTCTTCGCGATCGTGATGGGCGGATGGTTCCTCAAGCTCGGGCTGTTCTTCGTGCTCATCCTCGTGCTGCGCGGGCAGCCCTGGCTCGAGCCGATCGTCTTCTTCTGGGCCCTGCTGGCAGGCGTGCTGGTGTCGCTCGCGATCGATGCGGTGGTGTTCCTGAAGATGCGGCTGCCTGTCGTGGGTGACGGATCGCTGCCGACCGTCGCTCCCGATGACGTCGCCCCGGGCTCGGGAACCGCCTCCCAGCGGTCTCCCGACGGGGATTCAGGCAACTCACACGTCTGATAGGCTGGGATGCGAGCCCGCTCGTCCCGCGAGCGCTGCGCTGTGAAGCACATCGACCGACGCCCCGGTAGCCCCCGGTGCCCCGAAGCTGGAGCCCGCGCTGTTTAATCTTGCTGCGACCATGATCCCTCGACTGGCCAACGACAGCGGTTTCCACGGCCCGTCGATGGACGAGTTCTTCCCCGAGATCCTCTTCAACGTCTTCGGCGTCCCGATCCACCGGATCCACCTCGTCCAGTTCGTCTCGGTGGTCGCCGTCGTGCTGGTCCTGGTGCTCGGCACTCGCCGCATGAAGATCGTCCCCGGACGCTTCCAGAGCGTGGTGGAGATGGGTCTCGACTTCGTCCGCGGCGGCATCGCGCACGACCTGCTCGGCCGCAAGGACGGCGACCGGTTCCTGCCGATCCTCACCACGATCTTCTTCATGACGCTGTTCATGAACATCACGGGCATCATCCCCGGCCTGAACATCGCCGGAACGAGCATCATCGGCGTCCCGCTGCTGCTCGCCGTGATCAGCTACGTGACGTTCATCTACGCGGGCGTCAAGAAGAGCCCGAAGAACTTCTTCAAGAACGCGCTCTTCCCCGCGGGCGTGCCGTGGCCGGTGTACATCATCGTCACGCCGATCGAGTTCATCTCGACGTTCATCATCCGCCCGGTGACCCTCACCCTGCGACTTCTGATGAACATGGTCGTCGGTCACATGCTGCTGGTGCTGTGCTACTCGGCCACCGCGTTCTTCTTCTTCACGGCGGGCGGCGGCTGGGCCGCGCTCGGCGTCGGAACCCTCGCCTTCGGCGGCGCCTTCTCGGTCTTCGAGATCCTGGTCGCCGTCCTCCAGGCCTACGTCTTCACCGTCCTCACCGCGGTCTACATCCAGCTCGCGGTCGCAGAAGAGCACTGACAACCCCTGCGGGCGGCGCACCTGCCGCCCACAACGAAAGGAAAAATCCGTGGACGCTACTACGGTTCTCGCAGCAGTCAACGGCAACCTCGCGGCGATCGGCTACGGCCTCGCCGCCATCGGCCCGGCCATCGGCGTGGGCATCGTCGTCGGAAAGACGATCGAGGGTGTCGCCCGTCAGCCCGAGCTGGCCGGTCGCCTGCAGGTTCTGATGTGGATCGGCATCGCCTTCACCGAGGCGCTCGCGTTCGTCGGCATCGCCGTCGGCTTCATCCCCTTCCCGTAATCCGCACTCGAATCCCGAAGGAGACAGGATGCTGAACGCTCTTGTCACGAACCTCGCGGCCGAGACGGGGAGCGCCAACCCGCTTCTGCCCGCGTGGTACGACCTGGTCTGGTCGGCGCTGTGGTTCGTCGTGATCCTCCTCGTGGTCTGGCTGTACGCCCTTCCCCGGTTCACGAAGATGCTCGACGCGCGCTCCGCGGCCATCGAGGGCAACATCGCGAAGGCGGACGAGGCTCAGAAGCAGGCCGAGGCCGCGCTGGAGGAGTACACCCGGCAGCTCGCCGAGGCTCGCACCGAGGCCGGCACGATCCGCGAGACCGCCCGTGAGGACGGCAAGAAGATCGTCGCCGAGGCGAAGGAGACCGCTGCCGTCGAGGCGGCGCGTCTGACCGCTGCCGCGCACGCGCAGATCGAGGCCGAGCGCCAGACGGCGTTCGTCTCGCTCCGCAACGAGGTCGGCGGCCTCGCTCTCGACCTCGCCGGCGGCGTGGTCGGCGAGAGCCTCTCCGACGACCAGCGTGCGACGGCCGTCGTGGACCGCTTCCTGGCGGACCTCGAGGCCTCCGAGGCGGCGACCCTTCGACAGGCTCAGGGACCGGTGTCCTGATGGGGAGTGCGACCGCTCAGGCCCTCGAGGCGTCGAGCAGTGCTCTGACGGCCGCGCAGGGGATCACCCTCGACGTCGCCGGGGACCTGTTCTCCGCCACGCGCCTGATCGGTGAGTCCTCCGCGCTGGGCGGCGCGCTCGCCGATCCGTCCGCTTCCGTCGAGGCCCGCACGGCACTCGTGGCGCGTGTCTTCGCCGGCGCTTCGGCGCCCGCGCAGCAGGTGCTGTCCGTCGCGGTCTCGCAGCGCTGGTCCTCCGCCTCCGACCTGGTCGACGGCGTGGAGGAGCTGGCGGTGCGCGCCGCAGCGATCGCCGCACCCGATGCCGACATCGAGGGCGAGCTGTTCTCGGTGTCGCGCCTGGTCGCGGACAACGCCGACCTCGAGCTGGCCCTGGGCAGCCGCCTGGGCGGCGGCGAGGGCAAGGCCGCGCTCGTGCAGAAGCTGGTCGGTGCGAGCCTGCATCCGGCCACATCGCTGATCGTCATGTCGCTCGTGCGTCAGCCGCGCGGCCGCCGCGTGCGCCGGCTGCTGAGCAGGGCGATGCGCATCGTGTCCACGCAGCGCGACCGGATCGTCGCGACCGTGCACACCGCCGCTCCTCTGAGCTCGTCGCAGCGCGACCGCCTCCGCGCGGTGCTGGCCGGTCGCTACGGCCGCCAGATCGCGCTGAACGAGGTGCTCGACTCCTCCGTCGTCGGAGGCCTGCGCGTACAGGTCGCGGACGACGTCATCGACGGCAGCATCTCCGCCCGCCTCGCCGATCTCCGGCACAAGCTCGCGGGCTGAAACACGACTTCGCGCGGGAAGCCGCGCACCCATACACAAAGGGAAGACAATGGCAGAACTTTCGATCAGCCCCGACGTCATCCGTGACGCGCTGAAGGACTTCGTCGCCGCGTACGAGCCCACGGGCGGCGTGGCGACCGAGGTCGGCACCGTCATCGACGCCGCGGATGGCATCGCGCACGTCGAGGGCCTGCCCGGCGTCATGGCGAACGAGCTCGTGACCTTCGCCGACGGCACCAAGGGTCTCGCGCTGAACCTGGACGAGCACGAGATCGGCGTCGTCGTGCTCGGCGAATTCTCCGGTGTCGAGGCCGGCCAGGAGGTCACCCGCACCGGCGAGGTGCTCTCGGTGCCCGTCGGCGACGGCTACCTCGGCCGCGTGGTCGACCCGCTCGGCAACCCGATCGACGGTCTCGGCGAGATCGCCACCGAGGGCGTGCGGGCGCTCGAGCTGCAGGCGCCCGGCGTCATGCAGCGCAAGAGCGTGCACGAGCCGATGCAGACCGGCATCAAGGCCATCGACGCGATGATCCCGGTCGGGCGCGGCCAGCGCCAGCTGATCATCGGCGACCGCCAGACCGGCAAGACCGCGATCGCGATCGACACGATCATCAACCAGAAGGCCAACTGGGACTCCGGCGACGTCGACAAGCAGGTGCGCTGCATCTACGTCGCGATCGGCCAGAAGGGCTCGACCATCGCCTCCGTCAAGGGCGCGCTGGAAGAGGCCGGCGCCCTGGAGTACACGACCATCGTCGCCGCCCCGGCGTCCGACCCGGCCGGCTTCAAGTACCTCGCCCCCTACACCGGTTCGGCCATCGGCCAGCACTGGATGTACGGCGGCAAGCACGTCCTGATCATCTTCGACGACCTGTCCAAGCAGGCCGAGGCCTACCGCGCCGTGTCGCTGCTGCTGCGCCGTCCGCCGGGCCGCGAGGCCTACCCGGGCGACGTCTTCTACCTGCACTCCCGCCTGCTGGAGCGCTGCGCGAAGCTGTCCGACGAGCTCGGCGCCGGTTCGATGACGGGTCTGCCCATCATCGAGACCAAGGCGAACGACGTCTCGGCGTACATCCCGACCAACGTGATCTCGATCACCGACGGCCAGATCTTCCTGCAGTCCGACCTGTTCAACGCGAACCAGCGTCCGGCTGTCGACGTCGGCATCTCGGTGTCCCGCGTCGGAGGTGACGCCCAGGTCAAGTCGATCAAGAAGGTCTCCGGAACGCTGAAGCTCGAGCTCGCGCAGTACCGCTCGCTCGAGGCCTTCGCGATGTTCGCGTCCGACCTGGACCAGGCCTCGCGCCGTCAGCTGGCCCGCGGAGCGCGCCTGACCGAGCTGCTCAAGCAGCCGCAGTACTCGCCGTACCCGGTCGAGGACCAGGTCGTCTCGATCTGGGCCGGCACCAACGGCAAGCTCGACACCATCGAGGTCTCCGACGTGCTCCGCTTCGAGCGCGAACTGCTGGACCACCTGCGTCGCAACACCACCGTGCTCGACACCCTCCGTGAGACGAACGTCCTCGATGACGCCACGGTGGCCGAGCTGGACAAGGCCACCGACGCCTTCATCCTCGAGTTCCAGGGCGGCAAGGGCCACGGCATCGGCGCTCCCGGTCACGAGGAGCACAGCGCCGCGGACGTCGACGACGTGAATCAGGAGAAGATCGTCAAGGGCCGCCGCGCGTAAGCGCGGGGGAGACTCACCGCTATGGGCGCACAACTCCGGGTCTACAAGCAGAAGATCTCTTCTGCTCAGACGACCAAGAAGATCACGAAGGCGATGGAGCTCATCGCGGCTTCGCGCATCCAGAAGGCGATGGCGCGCGTCAACGCGTCCTCGCCCTTCGCGCGGGCCGTGACGAGGGCCGTGTCCGCCGTCGCGACGCACTCCAACGTCGACCACCCGCTCACCCGTGAGCCCGAGACGATCCGCCGCTCCGCGGTCGTGATCTTCTCGAGCGACCGGGGTCTGGCCGGCGCGTTCAACTCGCAGATCCTGCGCGAGGGCATGGAGCTCGCCGAGCTCCTGCGCTCGGAGGGGCGCGAGCCGGTGTTCTACCTCGTCGGCCGCAAGGCCGTCGGCTACTTCCAGTTCCGGCGCCTCGAGGCCGCCGCGGAGTGGACCGGTGACACCGACACGCCGTCCTTCCACACGGCGGAGGCCATCTCCGCCGCGCTGCTGGAGGCGTTCGAGCGCGGTGGCGAGCAGAGCGGGGTCGACGAGATCCACCTCGTGTACAACCGCTTCGTCAGCATGATGACGCAGTCGCCCGAGACGGTGCGCCTGCTTCCGCTGGAGATCGCGGAGGCGGACGAGACCGACGCCTCGAGCGCCGTCTACCCGCTGTACGAGTTCGAGCCGGATGCGGCGACGGTGCTCGACGCGATCCTGCCGGTGTACATCCAGAGCCGCGTCTTCAACGCCCTCCTGCAGTCGTCCGCCGCCAAGCAGGCCGCGACGCAGAAGGCGATGAAGTCGGCCAGCGACAACGCCGACAAGCTCATCACCGACTACACCCGTCTGCGCAACAACGCGCGCCAGGCGGAGATCACGCAGCAGATCGCCGAGATCGTCGGCGGCGCCGACGCGCTGGCGTCGAGCAAGTAAGACCCTCAGGAGAGAGACGAAATATGACTGCCACCGCTACGACGGTCGTCGGCCGCGTTGCTCGCGTCACCGGCCCGGTCGTCGACATCGAGTTCCCGCACGACTCGATCCCCGACATCTACAACGCGCTGAAGACGACGATCACCATCGGCGAGGAGTCGACGGAGATCACGCTCGAGGTCGCGCAGCACCTCGGCGACGACCTCGTCCGTGCCATCTCGCTCAAGCCCACCGACGGCATGGTCCGCGGCCAGGAGGTGCGCGACACCGGCGAGGCCATCTCGGTCCCCGTCGGCGACGTCACCAAGGGCAAGGTCTTCAACGTGATCGGCGAGGTCCTCAACGCCGAGCCCGGCGAGCAGATCGAGGTCACCGAGCGCTGGCCGATCCACCGCAAGGCCCCGAACTTCGACCAGCTCGAGTCGAAGACCACGATGTTCGAGACCGGCATCAAGTCGATCGACCTCCTCACCCCCTACGTGCAGGGTGGGAAGATCGGCCTGTTCGGCGGCGCGGGCGTCGGCAAGACGGTCCTCATCCAGGAGATGATCCAGCGCGTCGCGCAGGACCACGGCGGCGTGTCGGTGTTCGCCGGTGTCGGCGAGCGCACCCGTGAGGGCAACGACCTCATCGGCGAGATGGAGGAGGCGGGCGTCTTCGACAAGACCGCCCTCGTCTTCGGCCAGATGGACGAGCCGCCGGGGACGCGTCTGCGCGTCGCCCTGTCGGCCCTGACCATGGCGGAGTACTTCCGCGATGTGCAGAAGCAGGACGTGCTGCTCTTCATCGACAACATCTTCCGCTTCACGCAGGCCGGATCCGAGGTCTCCACGCTGCTCGGCCGCATGCCGTCCGCGGTGGGCTACCAGCCGAACCTCGCCGACGAGATGGGTGTGCTCCAGGAGCGCATCACCTCGACGCGTGGTCACTCGATCACCTCGCTGCAGGCGATCTACGTGCCGGCCGACGACTACACCGACCCGGCGCCGGCCACCACGTTCGCGCACCTCGACGCCACCACCGAGCTCTCGCGTGAGATCGCGTCGAAGGGTCTGTACCCGGCGATCGACCCGCTGACCTCGACCTCGCGGATCATGGATCCCCGCTACCTGGGCGAGGACCACTACCGCGTGGCCACCACGGTCAAGCAGATCCTCCAGAAGAACAAGGAGCTGCAGGAGATCATCGCGATCCTCGGTGTCGACGAGCTGTCCGAAGAGGACAAGATCGTCGTCGCCCGTGCGCGCCGCATCCAGCAGTTCCTGTCCCAGAACACCTACATGGCGAAGAAGTTCACCGGTGTCGAGGGCTCGACGGTTCCGCTCAAGGACACGATCGAGTCGTTCGACGCGATCTGCCGCGGTGACTTCGACCACGTCGCGGAGCAGGCCTTCTTCAACGTCGGCCCGATCTCGGACGTCGAGGAGAACTGGGCGCGCATCCAGAAGGAGAACGCCTGATCATGGCGCCCGGTGCTGCATCACTGCATGTCAGCCTCGTCTCCGCCGACGCGGAGGTCTGGACCGGTGAGGCCAGCCTCGTCGTCGCGAAGACCGTCGAGGGCGAGCTCGGCTTCATGGCCGGACACGAGCCCGTGCTGGCCATCCTCGCCGAGGGCCAGGTCCGCATCACCCAGCTGGACGGCACCAAGGTGCTCGCCAGCGCTCGGGACGGCTTCGTCTCGATGGAGGGCGACACCCTGACCATCGTCGCGGGCAACGCGGCGCTCGTCGCCTGACCGAACCTCTCACGCAAGCGCCGGATCCCCTCGGGGGTCCGGCGCTTGCGCGTCTGCATCCGTCTGAGGAGTCCTGCGCATGATGATCCTGCTGCCGCCGAGCGAGACCAAGCGTCCCGGCGGGCGCAGCGCACCGGCGGATCCTGCCTCCTGGGCGCTGCCGGGCCTGACGCCGCAGCGCGAGCAGGTGCTCGATGCCCTCGTCGCGCTGGCCGCGGATGCGGAGGCGACCCGCCGGGTGCTCAAGCTCAGCGACAAGCAGCTCGCGGAGGCGCTGCACGACAACGCCGGGCTGAGGACCGCCGCGGTGATGCCCGCCGTGGACCGGTACACGGGCGTGCTCTACGACGCGCTGGGCGCCGCGACGCTCGACGGCTATGCGCGGCGCTGGCTCGGGGCGCACGTGCTCGTGCACAGCGCGCCGTTCGGCCCCGTCGGCGCGCTGGATCCGATCCCGTCGTACCGGCTCGGCGCCGGGGCGTCGGTGCCCGGGCTGCCGGCCCTCCGCCGGTTGTGGGCCGACGCCGTGTCCGCCGAGTTCGCGGCGGCGGATCCGGATTTCGTGCTGGATCTGCGCTCCGAGGCCTACGCCGATCTCGGGCCGATCCCCGTGGACGTGCCGTCGGCGTACGTGCGTGTGGTCACGACGCAGGGCAAGGCGCTGAACCACTTCAACAAGCACGCCAAGGGGGAGCTCGTGCGGCGCCTCGCGACCGAGCGGCCGAAGATCGGGTCCCTCCGCACACTGCTGAGCTGGGCGCGCCGATCCCAGGTCGGACTCCGCACCACCGAGCATGCCGGAATTCTGGAACTGGTCACGGATCAGCCGACTGCCGCAAATAGTTCGTGAGTGCGGAACCGGGACAGGGTAGGGTGTTTCGCGTCGAAGCACTCAGCTGTTTTTCAGCTGGGGCTGCTCGATGCGAATGCATCTTAAGACTGATCCCTGGAGGGAATCATGGACAACGGTTACGGCTCCGCTGACAGCGGTGCAGCGCTGGCGCTCCTCGCAGCGATCTATGGCATCGTCTTCGTCTTTGCCATCATCGTCTACATCATCAGCTCGATCTTCCTGATGAAGATCTTCGAGAAGGCCGGTGTGCAGGGCAAGTGGCGGGCGTGGGTGCCCGTGTATTCGTCGATGGTGCTGCTGAAGCTCGGTGACCTGAGCCCGTGGCTCGTGCTCTACGCCGTCGGCGGATCGATCGTGCTGGGCTGGATCCCTGTGGTGGGCCAGATCATCGGCCTGGCGGCCTTCGTGCTCACGGTTCTCGCCGCATGGCGTGTCGGCCTGAAGCTGCAGAAGGGCGCCGGCTGGGTTGTTCTCTATGCTGCAGGCGTGATCACGGGCGGCATCACGACGCTCATCTGGGAGGGCATCAACGCGTTCGACAAGTCCCGCTGGAACCCGAACATCGTGCCCGCCTCGTGGGCCGGCAACGCCTTCTTCGCCGACCGCACGGTCTGGCAGGGCATCCCGGTGCAGCCGTCCGCACAGGCTCCGGCTCCGGGCTACGGTGCCCCGCAGGGCTACCAGCCGCCGGCCGCCCAGGGCTACGCTCCGCCGCAGCAGCCCGGCTACGGACAGCCGGCCGCGCCCGAGGCCGCCGCGGCACCGCAGGCGCCGACGTTCCAGCCTCCGGCCGCTCCGCCGGCTCCGTCCGCGCCGCAGCCGCCGGTTACCCCTCCCGCGCCTCCGGCGCCTCCGGCTCCGCCGTCGGCGAACCCGGACGCTCCGCAGACGGGCGAGCAGCCCCCGGCCTGACGCTCATCACGGAGCCCCGGTCCTCGGACCGGGGCTCCCGGCGTTCCCGGGCGCGGGGGCCGCAGGCCAGGATCACGACCTGTAGTTTGGAGGCATGAGCGCTGAACGTCGTGTCGGATCGTCCGGGCTCCTGGTCTCCGCAGTGGGACTCGGATGCAACAATTTCGGACGGGCGGGAACGGCGACCGAGACGCTGCAGGGCACCGTCCAGGTGCTGGATGCGGCGATCGACCACGGCGTGACGTTCCTCGACACGGCGGACATGTACGGCAAGGATCCCGGCCTCAGCGAGACGCTGATGGGCCAGGCACTGGAGGGGCGCCGCGACCGCGTCGTCCTGGCGACCAAGTTCGGGTACGCGTCCGCCGACATGGGCTACGACTTCCCCGCCGGCCTCGGATCCCGCCGTTATGTGCGCAAGGCCGTCGAGGAGTCGCTGCGCCGCCTGCGCACCGACTGGATCGACCTCTACCAGCTGCACTGGCCGGATCCGCGCACCCCGATCGAGGAGACCCTGGACGCCCTGGACGAGCTCGTCCGCGAGGGCAAGATCCGCTACTTCGGCCACTCCAACTTCACCGGCTGGCAGATCGCCGAGGCCGAGCTGAGCGCGTCGAGGAGCGCGCGCTTCATCTCCTCGCAGAATAAGTACTCGCTGCTGTCCCGGGCTGCCGAGCGGGAGGTGCTGCCGGCGGTGAACCGATTCGGCCTCGGCTTCTTCCCGTTCTTCCCTCTGCACAACGGCCTGCTCACCGGAAAGTTCACGCGTGAGGGGGGACCGAGCCAGAGCAGGATCATGCGCACTCGCGCGCATCTCTGGGAGAACGCGCCCTGGGATGCCCTGGACGCCTACCGCGCCTTCTGCGACGAGCGCGGCATCACCATGCTGGAGGCGACGTTCGGCTGGCTGCTCGCGCAGCCGGGCGTCGCGTCGGTGATCGCCGGCGCCACCTCCGCGGAGCAGATCGAGGCGAACGCCCGTGCGGGAGCGGCGTGGGCGCCCTCCTCCGAGGACGTCGCGGCGATCGGCGCACTGTTCCCGCTCCCGGCGGATCCGGCGGCCTGAGTCGCGTGTCGAGGTCAGGGATCCACTACGATGTGTGAGATTTCAGCGGTCGTTCCGATCGCCCGAGGATGGGGAGGACCGCGATGAGCCAGAATTCCACGGCGCACGCACGCGAGGTCGCGCTGGCGTCCGGCGACACGGTCTTCCTGACCTGGGCGGGTGCGACGGACACCGGTCGGCGCCGGGAGAGCAATCAGGACTCCTTTCTCGCCGAGTTCCCGCTCTTCGCGGTCGCCGACGGCATGGGCGGCCACGCGGGCGGCGAGATCGCCAGCCAGCGCACGGTCGCGCGCCTGCAGGAGGCCGTCGCTGCCGGCGAGATCACGACCGAGACGATCGAGACCGCCCTGGTCGCTGCGGTGCAGGACATCACCGCGCATCCGGACACCACCGACGACGGCACCGGCACCACCCTGACCGGCGTGTTCTTCACCCTCGCCGACGACGACGCACGCTGGATCTCGCTCAACATCGGCGACTCCCGGGTCTACCTGCTCCGCGACGGAGCGCTCAGCCAGATCACCACGGACCACTCCGTGGTGCAGGAGCTCATCACCGCCGGGCGGCTCAGCCCCGAAGAGGCCGAGGGGCACCCGTACAGCAACGTGATCACGAGGGCGGTCGGAGTGAGCGAGGCGCTCCCGCCTGACTACCGCGAGTTCGGCGTGCGGGACGGCGACCGGTTCGTGATCTGCTCGGACGGGCTCACCAAGGAGCTCACCGACTACGGGATCCAGCACTTCCTCGGTCTTCATCCCACGCCCGACGGCGCCGTCGACGCGATGCTCTCCGCGGCGCTGGAGAACGGCGGACGCGACAACGTGACCATCATCGTGGTGGACGTGCGACGCGCTTCGTCCGAGGGCGCGGAGCCCTCGTCCTCCACAGCGCCGATCCCCGTCCTGTAGTGCACGGATCGCGCTGAGCCCCTCCCGCGCACGGGCGCGCTGCGGTGGGATGGCGGAATGGATCCCGTCGAGACGATCGTCCTCCCCACCGCCCCCGCGGCTCCTCATCGCGGTTCGCTTCCGCTGCTCGCGGCGATCGTGCCGGTGGTCTCGGGAGTCGTGCTGTTCGCGATGACCGGATCCCCGATCTCCCTGTGCTTCGCCGCGCTCGGACCCGTCATGATCCTCGGATCCTTCCTGGACGGGCTGCGGCAGCGCCGCCGGGCCGCGCGCACCGCACGCGCCGAGGAGGCGAAGGCATGGGCCCAGGTGGAGGAGACGGTGGCCGAGCACGAGCACGCGGAGCGCACCCGGCGGCGGCGCGCACTGCCCGATGTCGCCGACTGCCTGTCCGACCCTCCCACGCGCCGCACGGTCGTCTCCGGCGATGTCGACATCGCGGTCGGACGCGGCGACGGCGCCTCGTCGCTGCGGTTCACCGGAGCCGGTGAGCGCTCCGATGCCTTCCGCGCACAGCACCGCACCGTGCCCGGCATGCCGTTGCCGGCACGGCTCGCCGAGGGACTGTGCGTGCGCGGGCCGGAACCGATCGCGGTCTCCGTGGCCAGGGCGATCGTGCTGCAGCTGTGCCTGCGGCACGCGAACGGCGCCATCCGCCTGGACGGCGATGGGGTCGCGCTCCTCGGCCTGGACGGGCTGCCACAGGCGGGCGCCGTCCGGCCGGGCGCGGAGACCGTGCATGTCGGCGCCGAGCGGTTCGCGATGACGGGGCCGCGGCTGTGCGTCATCGGGTCGGGCGCCGGAGTGCCCGCCGGCTACCAGGCCGTGCTCGACGTGATCGAGCCGGGGGCGGCCCGGCTTCGCACCGCAGACGGCGTGCGGGACTGCGCGGCGGAGGGGATCTCGCAGGAACAGGCCGATGCGCTCGTGCGAGATCTCGCCGATGAGCAGGGCGCCGAGGCGACGATCCCGACGGCGGTGGCGCTTCGCGAGGTGCTCCCCGGCGGTGCCGGTGTCGGCGGCGCGGCCGCGTTCCCGGAGGAGGGAGGGGGTCCCGCGGAACGCGGTGCCGGGTCGAGAGGATCCGCGGCCGAGGGCCTGCGGGTGGCGATCGGCCGGGATGCGGAGGGTCCGGTCGCCCTCGACCTCGTCGCGGACGGGCCGCATGCCCTGGTGACCGGAGTCACCGGGGCAGGCAAGAGCGAACTGCTCGTGAGCTGGGTCGCGGCGCTCGCCGCAGCGCACTCCGCCGAGCAGGTGAGCTTCGTGCTCGCGGACTTCAAGGGAGGCACGGCGTTCGAGCCTCTGCGAGTGCTGCCGCACGTCGCCGCGGTCATCACCGACCTCGACGACGCCGGCGCCGAGCGCGGCGTGCGGAGCCTGCGGGCCGAGCTGCGGCGCAGAGAGGGGCTGCTGGCCCAGCTCGGGGCCCGCAGCGTCGGCGATGCGCGCGGACGGCTCGGACGACTGGTCATCGTCGTCGACGAGTTCGCCGCGCTGCTGCAGGAGCATCCCGACCTCGGTGCCGTGTTCACCGACATCGCCGCGCGCGGACGCGCCCTCGGCATGCACCTCATCCTGGGCACGCAGCGCGCGACCGGGGTGATCCGGGACGCTCTCGCGACGAACTGCCCGCTGCGAGTCGCACTGCGCGTCACGGATCCGGCAGACAGCCGCGCCATGATCGGCACCGAGGCCGCGGCAGCGCTCCCGGGCGACGCAGACGGACGCGGGCTCGCGTACCTCCGGCGTCCGCAGGACGCGGTGCCCCTCGCGTTCCGCGTGGCGCGGACGGGGGAGGAGGAGCTCACGATGCTCGCCGCCCGCTGGCGCGGCGCCCCTCGCGCGCGCAGCCCGTGGCAGCCCGCGCTGCCGACTCAGGTGCGGCGGGCGCAGCTTGCGCCGTGCGAGGCGGATCGGATCCTGCTGGGCCTCGCGGACGAACCGGAGCAGCAGCGCCGGAGCGTGCGCACTCTGCGCGTCGGGACGGATCGGGGCCTCGCCGTGTTCGGAGGCCCCGGGGCAGGCAAGAGCATGGCGCTGCGGACGTTGGCCGAGCAGGTGCCCGGTGCGGTGCTGCTCGGCCCGGATCCCGAGCAGGCCTGGTCGGTCATCGACGAGATCGCAGAGGCGCGGCGCCCGCTGCCCGCGCTGCTTGCAGTGGACGACGTGGACCGGCACCTGGCGGCGTTCCCGCTCGAGTACGCCTCGGCCTGGGCGGAACGGCTGCAACGCGTCATCCGGCTCGCGGGGGAGCGCGGCGGCACCGTGCTGCTCAGCGCGTCCCGGTGCACCGGCCAGTTCTCCGCGCTCGCGGACCTGCTGCCGGAGCGTGCGCTGCTGCGCACCGCGAGCCGGACGGAGCACCTCACGGCCGGCGGTGAGCCGGCCTCGTACGACCCCGCGAGACCACCGGGACGGGCGCGGCTGGGCGGGGTCGAGGTGCAGTTCGCGCTCGCGGAGGGGCAGAACGCGGTATCCGGGGCCACGACGCGTGGGGCCGCCGGACCTCCGCGCGTGCGCACGCCGCTGTGGGAGCCCCGTTCGGTGCTGGTGGGCGTGGTGAGCACCGCGCCTGCCCGCACCGCCGAAGAGCTCGGCGCGCGGTTCGGCGCCGCGGCGGTGCAGGTGCTCGGCGACACGGCGCCGGCGATCCTCCCGGGCGGCGTCCACGGTTCCCCAGGCGTGCCCGCGGCGGTCGGAGACGCCGGCCGGCCCGTCACGGGAAGGCGCACGACGGAGGATCTCGCCGTGCTGATCGGCGACGCCGAATCCTGGCAGCGGCAGTATGCGCTCTGGCAGCGCATCCAGCGCAGCGGGGAGGTGGTGGTGGTTGCCGAGGCGGCGCGGGATCTGCGCACCCTGGGCGGCGTACGCGAGCTGCCGCCCTACGCGGCGCCGTATGCGGGGCGGGCGTGGACCGTCGATCCGGACGGGCGACCGTCCAGGGTGATCCTGCCCGCCCCGCGGGACGCCATCAGCCCAGCAGCTCCGCCAGCGGAGTGAGAGGCAGGTCGTGCGCCGTGGCGACGCCGGCGTTGGCGATCTTGCCGCCGGTCACGTTGAGACCGCCGGCGAGGGCGGCGTCGGCGCGCAGCGCCGCCTGCCAGCCGCGACCGGCGATCTGGCGCACATAGGGCAGCGTCGCGTTCGTCAGCGCCGACGTGGACGTGTTCGGCACCGCGCCCGGCATGTTCGCCACGCAGTAGAACACCGTGTCGTGCACGCGGAACGTGGGGTCGTCGTGGGTGGTCGGGCGGGTGTCCTCGAAGCAGCCGCCCTGGTCCACGGCGATGTCCACGAGCACGCTGCCCTGGCGCATCTCGGCGACCATGTCGTTCGTGACGAGCTTCGGCGCCTTCGCCCCGGGGATCAGGACGGACCCGATGACGAGGTCCGAGTTCACGACCGCGCGACGCAGGTCGAGGGGGTTCGACGCCGCCGTCTTCACCCGGCCGCCGAAGAAGTCGTCCAGGTAGCGGAGGCGGGCGATGTTGGTGTCGAAGATGGTCACGTCGGCGCCCATGCCGGCCGCGATCACGGCTGCGTTCGCGCCCGCGACGCCGCCGCCGATCACCGTCACGGTGGCCGGACGCGTGCCGGGCACGCCCGACATGAGCAGCCCCAGCCCGCCGTGGGAGCGCATCAGCGTGTTCGCTCCGACCAGCGGGGCGAGCCGGCCCGCGACCTCGCTCATCGGAGCGAGCAGCGGCAGCGCTCCCGAGGTCAGCTGCACCGTCTCGTACGCGATCGCCGTCATGCCCGACTCGGCGAGCCGATCGGTCAGCGCCCGGTCAGCGGCGAGATGCAGGTACGTGAACAGGACCAGATCGCTGCGGAAGCGGGGGTATTCGCCGGCGATCGGCTCCTTCACCTTCAGCACCAGCTCGGCGCGCGCCCACACCTCGTCGGCGTCATCGAGCAGCGTCGCTCCCGCCTCCCGGTAATCGGCATCCGACATCGAGGAACCGGCACCGGCGCCGGTCTGCACGAAGACCTCATGACCGGCCTGCACCAGATCGTGCACACCGGCCGGGGTGAGGGCGACGCGATACTCGTTGTTCTTCACCTCGCTGGGGACAGAGATCCTCATCGTGGCTCCTTTCCTCCCTGACGGGTTCGGCCCCTTCTGGGGGCGCTCAGATCCCGGCGCCGGGGCGTATGGCGCCCACGCCGGCGCCGCCTCCGAGGACGGCAAGGGGAAGCGCCGACGCCAGGCTGTCCACCTGCGCGTCGGTCAGCGCGCCCGCACGGGCGAGCAGGGTCGCGGCCACGATCGTCGCCGCACGTCCGGAACCGTCGAGCATCTTCAGGGCGACGGTGGTGCCGTTCGGCGCGACCATGACCATCACGCCCTCGGCGCCGAATTTCGTGAACACGCCGAGCTTCTCGGTCGCGATCGTGTCAGGGCGGCCCGGGCCCTCGATCGTCCACGGGTTCTCGCGCACGGCGCGCACCAGCGCGCCGGCGACCCGGTGCAGGGCGAACGGGGAGCGCTCGGACGCGCTGCCGATGCGGTGCAGCGCCCGGGCGAGCCCGGTGAGCGTAATGGCGTGCACCGGGGCGCCGCAGCCGTCGATCGCCGTCGTGGCGACGCGCTCGCCGCTGAGCCGCTCCACAGTCTCCTTGATGTGCACCTGCAGCGGGTGGTCGAGGCCGAGGTAACCGGCGATCGGCCAGTCGTTGGCGACGCACGCGCGCAGCATCGTGGCGTGCTTGCCCGAGCAGGTCATCCGGATGCGGGCCTTGCCCGCGTGATCGCGCACGAGCTCGTCCCGCGTGGCGGAGTCGCCGGGCCAGTCCGCGGGGCAGCCGAGATCGTCCTCGGTGAGCCCGCCGGCGGCGAGGATCTCGCGCACGACCGAGACGTGCCTGTCGGTGCCGCTGTGGCTTGCCATGGCCAGGCCCAGCTGCTCGCCCTCCAGCACGGCGCCCGCCGTCAGACTGGCGACGGCCTGCAGCGGCTTGAGGCTGGAACGCGGCAGCACCAGCGCTTCGGGGTTCCCGTGGCGGGCGACGATCTCGCCCTCCGGAGAGAGCACGACGGCCGCTCCGATGTGGCGGGATTCGATGAATCCGTTCCGTTCCACGACGGCGAGTTCCACGGCATCCTGGACGGTCAGAGTCTGCACCACGACAGTCAGCTTAGTTGCTGGCACGATGGATCCATGAGCCTCGGCACGCACCGCTACGCCCTCGCCACGACCTGGACGGGAAACCGCGGAACCGGCACGTCCGGGTACCGCGACTACGACCGTGCGAGCACCGTGCGCGTCGAGGGCAAGCCGGATCTCCTGGCCTCCTCGGACAAGCCGTTCCGCGGCGATCCCTCCCGCTGGAATCCGGAGGACATGCTCCTCGCCGCGCTGAGCGAGTGCCATCTGCTCAGTTATCTGCATGCGTGCGTGACGGCGGGCGTCGTCGTCGTCGACTATCGCGACGACGCGACAGGCACCATGCTGGAGGACGGCCGCGGGGGAGGCGCGTTCACCGAGGTGACGCTGCACCCCGTCGTCACGATCGCGGAGGAATCCATGCGCGCCGCCGCCGAGGCCGCGCACACGCAGGCGAACGCGTGGTGCTTCATCGCGAACTCGGTGTCGTTCCCCGTGCGCCACGAGGCCACGATCCTGGTCGCGGCGCCGTCGAGCTGACGGTCAGCGCCGCTCGTGCGGCAGAGCCTGCTTGATCTTCTCGATCGCCCCCTGCGCGGGGACCTCGTTGTAGACGCCCGCGAGCTCCTGCTCGCTGAGCGCGTGGATCGCGGCCATGATCTCGTCGGTCGCACCGCGGCGGGCACGGCCCGAGTTCGCGGCGCCGTGGTGCGAGAGATCCAGCGGTTCGCCGAAGCGGATCGTGACCCTCGCGCCGATCTTGGGCATGCTCGCGCCGACGGGCATCGCCTTGTCGGTGCCGATCACGCCGACCGGCACGACCTTCGCGCCGGTCTGCAGCGCGAGGAAGGCCACGCCCGTGCGCCCCTTGTAGAGGCGGCCGTCTGTCGAACGCGTGCCCTCGGGGTAGAGCGCGACCGCGAGTCCTCGATCCAGCAGCTTGCGCTGCTCGTCGAGGGCGTCGAGCGCCGCCTGGCCGGCACCGCGGCGCACCGGGATGGCGCCGACCGCGCGCATGAAGCTCGCCACGAAGCGACCCTTCAGGCTCGTGCCCTCGAAGTAGCTCGACTTGGCCAGGAAGTGCACGCGCCGCGGAGCGGCGACCGGGATCGCGATCGAGTCGATGAAGGAGAGATGGTTCGACGCGACGATGATCGGGCCGTCCTTCGGCACGTTCGCGCGCCCTTCGATGCGCGGGCGGTAGATGAGCCGCGTGAGCGGGATGAGGATGATCCGGCCGAGCAGGTAGGTCGCACCGGCGCGGTGCACCTCGGCGTCCTCGGTGCGGTCGTTCTCCGCGACTGCTTCGTCGCGGTCCGCGGACGCTGCGGGTTCGTGTTCCGGGGTCACCCGACAAGGCTAGTTCAGGATCCATTCCGCGATCGGAATGCGCACGGAGACGCGGTTCCCGGGCGACGCCAGGGCGTGCGCCAGGCGCGGGAGGGCGCCCACTTTCAGCGGCGGCAAAGCCCGATAGGGCAGGATGGCCGGGTTCATCCCTACGTCTCGAGGTCTTCCGTGCGCATCCGCCTTGTCGCCGCTCTTTCCGCCGTCGCAGCGACGGCCCTCTTGCTCTCCGGCTGCGCCGGCGCCGCGAACCCGTCGGCGTCGCCGAGTCCGTCGGCGTCGTCGAAGTGCCTGCTCGACGCCAAGCCGGGCAAGGCCTCCGACGCGGTAAAGGTCGAGGGCGAGGGCAAGGACCTGAAGGTCACGGTGCCGTCCGGCACGGACATCGACGCCGCCACCGCGGTCGAGCGCACCGTGGTGAAGAAGGGCGACGGGAAGAATGTGGTCGCCGGAGACCTGGTCTCCGTGCAGTACCGCATCGTGAACGCCGCCGACAGCACTGTGCTCGACTCCAGTGCCCGTGGCGTGGACGACCAGATCCCCGTGCTTCTCGACCCGAACCAGCAATCCCTCTTCATCGCGGCGCTGGAGTGCCAGCCGCTCGGATCCTCCGTCGTGCTCGCCGTGCCCGGCAAGCTGCTCGGGGAGGGCCAGAAGGCGATCGTCGTGTACGCCCAGTCGGCGAAGGCGCTCTCGACCGTCGCGACCGGAAAGGATGTCGCACCAGTGGCAGGCATGCCGACCGTGAAGCTCGACAAGGACGGCGCCCCCGAGATCACCATCCCGAAGTCCGACCCGCCCACCGCGACCACGATCGCGAACCTCAAGGAGGGCGACGGGCCGACCGTCGCGAGCGGCGACTTCGTGATCGTGCAGTACCGCGGCGTGACCTGGGCGGACGGCAAGGAGTTCGACTCCAGCTGGAAGCGGAAGGCGCCCGCGCAGTTCCAGACCACGGGAGTGGTCACGGGCTTCAAGAAGGCGCTCGAGGGTCAGAAGGTCGGGTCCCAGGTGCTCGTCGTCATCCCGCCGGCGGAGGGCTACGGTGCCCAGGCGCAGCAGTCGATCCCCGCGAACTCCACGTTAGTGTTCGTCATCGACATCCTCGGGACCGTGCCGTCGTCGGCCCCGGCGCAGTGATCCGCACCGGATCCTGATCGGGGCCCGCCGCGTCATCGACGCGGCGGGCCCTCATCCGTGTGTGTCTCGCCCTAGGCTGAGGCCATGCGTCGCGTCCTCATCCTCGGCTCCACCGGCTCCATCGGCACGCAGGCCCTCGATGTCATCCGGGCGAATCCGGATCGGTTCGAGCTGGTCGGACTCGCCGCGGGGACCCGGGCGGACCTGCTGGAGCAGCAGGCCGAGGAGTTCGGCGTCGACGACACGGCGCTCGGCGCCGCCGAGGCGGAGCAGCTGGTGCGCGACGTCGAGGCCGATGTCGTGCTCAACGCGATCACCGGATCCATCGGCCTCGGTTCCACGCTCGCCGCGCTCAAAGCCGGCCGCACGCTGGCGCTCGCGAACAAGGAGTCCCTCATCGTGGGCGGCGCCCTGGTCACCGCACTGGCCGCGCCGGGGCAGATCGTGCCGGTCGACTCCGAGCACTCGGCGATCGCGCAGGCGCTGCGCTCCGGAGCCAAGCAGGAGGTGCGCCGCCTGGTGGTCACCGCCTCCGGGGGACCGTTCCGCGGTCGCACCCGTGAGCAGATGAGCACCGTGACGCCGGCCGAAGCGCTCGCGCACCCCACCTGGGACATGGGTCGCATGGTCACCACGAACTCCGCGACGCTCGTGAACAAGGGCCTCGAGGTGATCGAGGCGCACCTGCTGTTCGACGTGGACTACGAGCGAATCGACGTGGTCGTGCACCCGCAGTCGATCGTGCACTCGATGGTCGAGTTCGTGGACGGATCCACGATCGCTCAGGCCTCCCCGCCCGACATGCGCCTGCCCATCTCGCTGGGCCTGGACTGGCCGAACCGCGTGGGCGGCGCCGGGCGGCCGATCGACTGGACGAAAGCCACGAGCTGGACCTTCGAGCCGCTCGACAATGCGGCCTTCCCGGCGGTCGCGCTCGCCAAGCACGTCGGCCGGGCCGGGCGCACCTTCCCTGCCGTCTACAACGCCGCGAACGAGCAGGCGGTGAACGCCTTCCACGAGGGGCGGCTGAGCTTCCTGGGCATCGTCGGCACCATCGAGCGGGTGGTGGACGCGCACGAGCCGCCCGACGAGCTCACAGTCGAGTCCCTGGGGGACGCCGAGGCCTGGGCGCGGGCGACGGCCGACCGGATGATCGCCGCCCAGGCGTGACCCGCCGGGCCGGACCCCTCGGATCCGGGCGACTGCACAGGTCCGGCACGGGCGTTTCCTAGCCCTGCACGGGTAGCGTGGCGGCGTGGAGATCCTGCTGTACGTCGGTGGCCTGCTGTTCGTGCTGGTCGGGCTCGGCGTGTCGATCGCCCTGCACGAGCTCGGGCACCTCGTGCCCGCCAAGCTGTTCGGCGTGCACGTCGGCCAGTACATGATCGGCTTCGGGCCGCGGCTGTTCTCGAAGAAGATCGGCGAGACCGAGTACGGCGTCAAGGCGCTGCCGGTCGGCGGCTTCATCTCGATGTCCGGCATGTACCCGCCCTCGCCCGGGGAAGAGGGCCGGGACGACGCTGCGCAGAGCCGATCGCGGGGCGCCTTCCGCACGCTCATCCAGGACGCGAGGGCCGCCAACGACGAGACCATCGACCCGGGGCGCGCGAGCCGTGTCTTCTACCTGCTCCCGGTGTGGAAGCGGGTCGTGGTCATGGTCGGCGGGCCGTTCATGAACCTGGTGCTGGCGGTCGTGATCTTCACGGTGCTGCTGAGCGGCATCGGCCTGCAGCAGGGCACGACCACGATCGCCTCGGTCTCGGAGTGCGTGCTGCCCGCCGGATCCACGCAGACCTCGTGCTCCGCCTCGGATCCGGTGGCTCCCGCCGCCGAGGCCGGGGTGAAGCCGGGGGACCGGATCGTCGCGGTCGACGGGAAGGATGTGGGCACCTTCGCCGAGGCCAGCGCGATCATCCAGGCCTCGCCCGGCAAGGCCATCCCGCTCGTCGTCGAACGGAACGGATCCCGGCTCACGCTGCAGCTGACCCCGGTCGCGGCCCAGCGGCAGGAGACGGACGACAACGGGCGCGCGGTCGTGGACGACAAGGGCAACGCCGTGATGCACACGGTCGGCTACGCCGGAGTCGGTGCGCAGCTCGCCTACGTCCGGCAGCCGCTGTCGGCCGGTTTCGATCAGGCGATGGCGAACACCGGATCCGTCGTGCAGCTCATCGGCAACCTGCCGGTGCGGCTCTGGGACGTCGGCGTCTCGCTGGTCACCGGCGCCCCGCGTGACCCGAACGGACCGCTCAGCGTGATCGGCGTGGGACGGATCGCGGGGGAGGTGGCCGCGGCCGATGCGCCGCTGCTGAACCGGTTCGCCGTGCTGCTGAGCCTCATGGGATCGCTGAACATCGCGCTGTTCGTGTTCAACCTGATCCCGTTGCTGCCCCTGGACGGCGGGCATATCGTCGTCGCCCTCTGGGACGGACTGAAGCGTGCCTGGGCGAAGCTGTTCCGGCGGCCCGAGCCCAAGCCGGTCGACGCCACCCGGCTGGTGCCGTTGACGGTCGTCGTGGCCGCGCTGCTGATCGGGATGGGCGGCCTGCTCTTCGTCGCCGACCTGTTCCACCCGGTGTCGATCGGCTGAGACACCGGTGCAGACGCGGATCGCGATCTCGATCTGCGTATCAGGGGGACATGCGCCGACTCTCTAGGGACGAACGCTGCGGGCATCCGCAGCCCTCCCTCCAGGAAAGGCCCCTCGATGAACACCGTCGCCACGGCGCGGCGTGCCGTGATCACAGGTCTTGCGATCGCCGTCGCCACCGCACTCTTCACACCGGCTCCCGCCTTCGCGAGTCCGGTCGGCCAGAACCAGACCGTCGCCTTCAGCCAGGCGATGGATCTGCCGGCCACCACCTACACCGTCGCCGGTGCGCTGAACGGCTCCGTGAGCCTCACCAGCCATCTCGCGCTGTCGCAGTCGGACGTCGTCTCGGTCGGCTGGGACGACAGCACGGTCCGCCAGGGCGGAGCGGTGAATCCGCAGGTCACCCGTCAGCCCGGTGCCGGCACGCTCACCGTGGAGCACACCGTCGGCTTCTCCGGGACGGTGGACGTGAGCGGCAACTCCGTCCCCATCGCGTTCGCGCCCACGGTCATGAACGCCAGCACACCGTGCAGCCTCGGCGCGGACGGCGACACGGCCACCTGCGTCGCGGAATCCGGAGACGTCACCGTGGTGCCGCCCCCGTGCCCCGACATCCCCGGATCGGCCCCCGACGCCAACACCTGCCCCCTCAACCCTCAGGTGTCGGCCAAGCTGCGCACGACCGCGACGTTCTCGGTGTCCGCGGTCGCGGCGACGAGGTCGCTGAACGGTCAGACCGGCCCTCTGGATCTCGGCACCGGCCAGCCGGTGACGGATCAGGTGTCGGTGCCGTGCACCACGCCGGTGGGCTCTCCGGTGACCTACGCCCTGTCCGGCCTCGGGCTTCAGGGCACGGTGCACACCGTGACGGAACTGGTGTGGACCGTCAAGGTCTCGGCTCCGGTGCCGATCCCGATCGTGGTGCCCTATCCGCCGTTCTCCCTCCCCGGCGCGCCGAACATCACGGTGTACGACACGACCGACACGCTCGCCACGAACGACAGCGGGCTCGCCGAAACGGCACCCGACGTGGCGTACGCGCTCGGCAGTGCGATGGCGAACAACGTGCCGCCCACGGTGACGGCTGCCCCGACCTTCACCGGAGACGAGGGGAGTGCGATCCCGTTCAGCGCGGTCGCCACAGGACCGTGCGCCGCAGGTGCCACGTTCGTCTGGAGCTTCTCCGACGGCGGCACGGCCTACGGCAGCCCGACGACGCACGTGTTCGCGGAGTCCGGCCCGTTCTCGGGCATGATCACAGCGTCGGACGTGACCGGGCTGTCCGGCACGACGACGTTCGGCGTCGGCGTGACGAACCTTCCGCCGTCTGTGATCGTCACCCCGGCCGATCCGACCGTCGCGTGGGGGCGTCCGCTGACGCTGCAGGCGCAGGCCACCGATCCCGGCGCTGCCGAGCAGTCGACGCTGACCTACGCGTGGGACTTCCACGACGGCTCGGCGATCGTGACGGGAGGGCCTTCGGAGACGCACCAGTGGTCGGATCCGGGAACCGCGCAGGTCACGGTGACCGTGTGCGACAAGCATGCCGCCTGCACCGGCAAGGACGTGTCGGTCACGGTGCGCCAGCGCACCACGAGCACGTCGTTCACGGGTGACCTGACGGCGACGTATTCGGCCCCGGTCGCCTATCGGGGTGCGGTGATCGACGAGTTCGGCCGGCCGGTGAACGGCGCGGCCGTGACCTTCACCACGGCCGGAGGCGCCACGCTGCTCGCCACGGCGACCACGGACGGCACCGGGACCGCGGTGGCCACGGTGCCGGAGACGCTCCCAAGCGGCTCCTATCCGATCACGGCCGCCTTCGCCGGTGACGGCAGGTACGTCGCGAGCGCATCGGCGCCGGTGACGCAGACAGTGACGTCGATGGCGTCTGCGATCGCCTACACGGGCACGCTGTCCAGCAAGCCGAACGCGACGATCCCGCTGTCCGCGATCGTGACGGACGTCGCCGGTCACCCGATCGCGAACCGCACGGTCACCTTCGTGATCGGCAGCCAGACGGTCACGGCGCAGACCGGCACGAACGGTGTCGCCGGCACCGCTCTGAAGCTGACGCAGAAGCCGGGCACCTACCCGGTCACGGTGTCCTGGCCGGGAATCGCCGGGCGCTACGCCGCGGCGACCTGGGCGGGCAGCTTCAAGCTGAACACGAAGTAGCTTCGCGAAAAGGAGGAGGCGCCGCCCGGGCCGGGCGGCGCCTCCTGGCGTGCTCGAACGCGGCACGGACGCGCGCAGGGCGACACGGCGCCTCGGGATCAGGCGAGCGCGTGCCCGACCAGGCGCTGCAGCGTCGTCATCCCGTCCCGGGACAGGATCGACTCCAGGTGGCCCTGCACCGACGCGAACGAAGGTCCGCGCAGTGCATACACGTCGCCGGTGGCCGGGTCCGCCGAGACCTCGGCCACGCCGATGGCCGTCGTGCCCGGATCCACCTGTGCCGTGAAGGTGTTGTAGAAGCCGATCGAGGCGTCCTCGCCGAACACCGGCACCGACTTCTGCAGGCCCTGATGCGGGCTGGCGAGCGGTGCCAGCGCGATCCCGAGGGAGTCGGCGAGGATCTGGTGGCTGAGGCACACCGCGAGCAGCGGGCGTCCGCTTTCGCGGCGTCGCGCGACGAGAGCGCGCATCCGGGCGATGCGGGGCGAGGAACCGTCTCGCGGGTCGCCGGGGCCGGGGCCGGCGACGAGCAGATCCGCGGCGTCGATGGCGTCGTCATCGGCCTCCGCCCAGGGCAGGATCCGCACGTCGAGTCCGAGGTGGCGCAGCTGGTGCGCGAGCATGGTCGTGAACCGGTCCTCGGCATCGACCACCACGGCCGTGCGGCCCGCGAAGGGTGCCGCGGCCGACGACGCGGTGCCGCCGTCCTGGGGGTTCATCCAGAACTCCGCGAGGCGCGCGTTGCGGGAGGCGAGCAGCGCCTGGATCTCCGGATCCTCGGCGGGCGTCGAGCCGGATCCGGGGGCGTCGGCGTCCTCGCGAGCCGAGGCGCCACGAGACTCCGCCACGAGGTCCCGTGCCACGGCGCCGATCGCGCCCAGCACCCCCGCGGCCTTGCCGTGGGTCTCGCCGACCTCGCCGGCAGGATCCGAGTGGCGCACGAGGGTGGCGCCGACCGGGACGCTGACCTCGCCGTCCTTCAGATACACGGTGCGGATCAGGATCGGCGCGTCCAGGTCGTGCCCGCCGGCGTCGTTCGGCGTGAAGAGGGCAGCCACGCCCGAGTAGTAGCCGCGCGGCTTGCGCTCGTGCCGGCGGATCACCGTGCAGGCGTTCTGCATCGGGGATCCCGTCACGGTCGGCGCGAACATCGTCTCGCGCAGGATGTCGCGCGGATCCAACCGGCTGCTGCCGCGCAGCATGTACTCGGTGTGCGTGAGCCGCGACATCTGCTTGAGGTGCGGGCCGGTGATCCGGCCGCCGTCGGAGCAGACGGCGCTCATCATCTTGAGCTCCTCGTCGACCACCATGAACAGCTCCTCGGTCTCCTTCGTGGAGGAGAGGAACTCGCCCAGCGCCGCCGTGGTCGAGCCGCCGGCGGGATGGCGGAAGGTGCCGGAGATGGGGTTCATGGTCACCACGCCGCCCTGTGCGACGACGTGCGCCTCGGGGCTCGCGCCGACCGCGACGACGCCCGGGGTCACGACGGCGAACGTCCAGTACGCGCCGCGCTCATGCTCGAGGAGCGCCCGGAACCAGGCGAGCGCCGCGGTGCGCTCCGCGTCGGGGACCGTCGTGTCGATGCGGGCGGTGTAGTCGCGGCGGATCACGAAGTTCGCACCCTCGCCGCGGCCGATCTCGTCGGCGATCACGCGCTCGACGATCGCGGCGTACTCCTCGTCGCTGAGGTCGAAACCGCCGTCGCGCAGCGGGATCGGCTCCGCGGGCAGCGCGGCCAGAACCTCATCGGCGGGCAGATGCAGATGCTCGTCCACGAGCAGGCAGCGCAACGGCGCCCCGTCGTCCTGCGCCTCGAAGCCGCGTTCGCGCACCTGACGGTAGGGGACGAGCGCGAACACCTCGCGGCGCTCGCCACCGGTGCCGAGGGGGATGTCGGCGAGGTTCGTCACGTCGACGATCTCGCCGGTGAGCAGCTCGACGCTCGTCGACCCCTCGCGGGCGAGCAGGACGAAGGACGAGTCGAGCGCGTTGATCCGGTCGGATGTGGTCATCAAAGGGGCTCCTGACTCGAATGTCCCCGCAAGGGCGGGGAAATCCGGGCCTTCTGATTGTTCATCGGCCGAGGGTCGGGGGATGGGATCCGACGCGGCAGAAATGACAAGACCGCCCCGGAAGGCGGTCTGGATCGTGGTACGCGAACTCACCGCCTAGGAGGCGGGCCACCAGGTGCGGTTCGCGGACATGCGCCGAAACTATCACAACGGCGCGGTGCCGTCGCCCGTCGTGTCGTGCGGAGACACGGCTCCTATTCAGGCCGTGCGAGGATCCCGCCCAGCTCTGCACCGGTAACCTGGACACGTGCCAGCTGTGAACCTGGGGATGCCCAAGATCCCCGACGTCCTCGCCCCGCGACGCAAGAGCCGCCAGATCAGGGTGGGCAAGGTGCTCGTCGGCGGCGATGCCCCCGTGAGCGTCCAGTCGATGACGACCACGAAGACCACCGACATCAACGGGACGCTGCAGCAGATCGCCGAGCTCACCGCGTCCGGCTGCGAGATCGTGCGCGTCGCCGTGCCCTCGCAGGACGACGCGGACGTGCTGCACATCATCGCGAAGAAGAGCCAGATCCCCGTCATCGCCGACATCCACTTCCAGCCGAAGTACGTGTTCCAGGCGATCGACGCCGGCTGTGCCGCGGTGCGGGTGAACCCGGGCAACATCCGCAAGTTCGACGACCAGGTCGGCGCGATCGCCCAGGCGGCCAAAGACGCCGGCGTCTCGCTGCGCATCGGCGTCAACGCCGGGTCCCTCGACCCGAGGCTGCTGGAGAAGTACGGCAAGGCGACCCCGGAAGCCCTCGCCGAGAGCGCGCGCTGGGAGGCGTCGCTGTTCGAGGAGCACGACTTCCACGATTTCAAGATCTCGGTGAAGCACAACGACCCGGTCGTGATGGTCAAGGCCTACCGCCTGCTCGCCCAGATGGGCGACTGGCCGCTGCATCTCGGCGTGACCGAGGCGGGCCCGGCGTTCCAGGGCACGATCAAGTCGGCGACCGCGTTCGGGATCCTGCTCGGCGAGGGCATCGGCGACACGATCCGCGTCTCCCTGTCGGCTCCTCCCGCCGAAGAGGTCAAGGTCGGTCACCAGATCCTGCAGTCGCTGAACCTGCGCGAGCGCAAGCTCGAGATCGTCTCCTGCCCGTCCTGCGGGCGCGCGCAGGTCGACGTCTACACGCTCGCCGAGAACGTCACCGAGGGACTCAAGGACATGACCGTGCCGCTGCGCGTGGCTGTCATGGGCTGCGTCGTGAACGGTCCGGGCGAGGCGCGCGAAGCCGACCTGGGCGTGGCCTCCGGCAACGGCAAGGGGCAGATCTTCGTCAAGGGCGAGGTCATCAAGACCGTGCCCGAGGAGGACATCGTCGCCACCCTCATCGAGGAGGCGAACCGTATCGCCGACGAGATGGGTCCCGGCGCGCCGGTGGGCACCGCGCAGGTCGTCACGAGCTGATGGCGAGCACCGTCGTCACCTTCCCCTCGGGATCCCTCGTCGAGACCGCGCACGTCGTCGGCGTGCATCCCACGGACGAGGGCGCCGTCGTGGTCCTGGACCGGACGCCGTTCCACCCCGTGGACCACACCTGGCCGGATCAGCCGGGGGATCGCGGCTCGCTGCGCGTGGACGACGTCGAGGTCGCCGTGACGGAGGCGGTCATGGCCGCTGTGAGCGACGAGGGCGTGGTGGCGATCGGCGCGGGCATCCCGGTCAAGCGGGGTGCGGAGGGCTGGACCTGGTTCGTCGGGCACCGCGTCGAGGCGGTTCCGTCCGCGCTCGTCGCGGGCGCTACGGCGGAGGCCATGGTCGACGCTCCGCACCGGGCGGGGCTGAGCCGTGGGCACACGGCCTGCCACCTCGCGTCGCTTGCCCTGGACCTGGCGGTCACCGGCCTGTGGCGCAAGGATCCCGGATCCGACGCCCTCGGCGCTCCCGATTTCGAGGGGCGCGCGAACCAGACCAGCTTCATCCACGAGGACGGCGCGGTCGACGAGTACCGCCTCGGCAAGAGCCTGCGCAGGGCCGGCTTCGACACCGAGGCGTTCGCGGCCACTCTCGCCGAGCGCGGGGAGCGCATCAACGCCCAGCTCGCCGCGTGGGTCGCATCCGGCGCGCCGAGCCGGATCGAGGTCGAGGGCGAGACGATCGTCGATCGCCGCCGCTGGGTGTGCGAGCTGCCTGAGGGCACCGCATCGATCCTGTGCGGCGGCACGCACGCCGCGTCGCTCGCGGAGTTCGCGTCGATCACGGTGTCGCTGGATCTCTCCGATCCTCAGCTGCTGGTCATGACGACCTCGGCGGTGCCGGCGTAGCGACGGGCTCTGGATCGCGGGCGGTGGGGCGCGGTCGCGACCTGTGCGGGTCCGACGTGCGGAACGTCGCGACCTCAGGCGGGGCGATGACCCGACCGGCCTCGTCGTCCCGAACCGCGTCGTTCCTCCTTCGGGCAGGTTCGACCTGCTCGGCTCCGCGTTCAGGCAGCTTCACCCGCCCGGGTGCGGCGCCGTACTCGGGCGTCAGGCGACAGGGCGGAATCTCCTCGGCGGCGGGTCGATGCCGGCCCAGGCATAGGTGAGTGCAGGTTTGGGTGGGAGCCTGAATGTCTGCCCGCCCGGGTGGTGGAGGAGGAAATCGTCCTTCTTCTGGCGGGTGATCCGCCAGCCGCCGAAGTGCAGCTGTCTGTGGTGAAAACGACAGAGCAGGATCCCGCGGTCGATGTCGGTGCGTCCGTCGTCTCTGTGCCATTCGTCGATGTGATGCGCTTCCCCGTAGGAGGCAGGCCGGTCGCAGCCGATCCATCGGCACCCGCCGTCGCGGATCGCGAGCGCGAGGTGCTGTTTCGACGTGAAGAGTCGATGCTCGCGGCCGACGTCCAGGGGGTTGCCGCGCGAGTCGACGGTGACGTCGATGGCGCCGAGGTCGCATTTCTGCTGGTCGGCGACCGCCTTGGGGAAGGTGTGCAGGTGATCTTCCGTGTGCGCGATCGGATCCGCGACCCGGTCACCGTCCACGACCTGCACGACGCGGACGCCGGCGCGCCGAGTGCCGAACACGGTCGGGGCATCGGCGATGGCGCCCACGCGGAGCAGATCCATGAGCAGATCGTACGTGAGCTGGTCATTCGTGCGGGTGTCGTCGGTGAGTGCCTGTGCGCGGGTCTGTTCCTCGGCATCCACGAAGCGGGGCCCGCCGGTGCGCGGGCGCATCGCGTTGGCGACGATCGTGCTCGCCCACGCGTAACCCTCGTCCTCGAAGTCGATCGCGCCCCGCTTGCGCCCGTCGGCGGTGATCCACAGACGGAACGAACGCTGCGCGTACCGTTCCCCGTATCGACGGGCAGCGCCATCCGGGTCGAGCCGGTCGCGGATCGCCCGCGCCGCCGCGCCCAGCATCTCCGGAGCGTCGTGCCCCGCGGCGTCGATGAGCTGATCCGCAGCCACGGCCCACAGTTCGCGCATCAGCGCGTCGTGCTCAAGGCGCTCCCGGCCGTCGACGGACGTGTCCGCGACCGGAGGATCGGCGAGGCCCTGCCGGATCGCGTCGTGCTTCGCTGTCGTGAGCCGGCCGTCCAGCAGCGCGCCGTCGAGGCCCGCGTGCCAGGGCGCAACGGGTCGATTGCCGGCGGGCTCATCGTGGTCGGAACGCGAACTCCCATCCTGCGCGTCCGAGGAGCCGGAGGGTGCCGACGCGAGAAGCGACTCCCCGACGCGCACCTGACGGCTTGCCTCGGTCCTCGAGGACCCGGTGAGGTCCTGTACGAGAGATGCTGCATTCCTGTGGCCACGCGACTGCGCGAGACCGCTCTGCCCTGCGTCGCGGGACGATCGTGCTGCGATGACACCGGTCGCGGCAGTGCGGATCCGCTCTGCGCAGTGGATCAGCGCCGTCGTCGCCGTGATCGCATCGACAGCCCGTGCGTCGCTCAGATCCTGCGCACGGGCGACGAGGTCGGCCGGCTCGAGGGCATCACCGAACAGCGCGTGCAGGCTCCGCACCTGCGCGTCGATGTCGGTGAAAAGTTCCATGCTTCAGTCTCTCAGCGACCACGGACATTCGCTGAGAGGATCCAAGAACTGTGGATGACTTCGCCGAATCGGGCTTCGGACGGATGAGCCGGCATGGCTAGGCTTCAGGCATGTCCCTGATCGCCCGGCTCGATGAGCTGATCGTCGGATTGGATGCCGCTGTGGTCTTCCAGCTGCAGGCGATTCCGCTGGCATGGCTGGTGGCGATCGGTGCTGTCGCGATCGGATCGATGCTCCTGGTCGCCGTGTGCGCCGCATTGATCGCCGGGGTGATGCGGGTCGGCGGCGAGGTGGGCGCGGGCGTCTCGACAGTGGGGCGCGATCCGGTCGTCGAACTCTGGGCGATGCCGCTCGCATGTCGTGGACGTTCCGTCGGAGCGCGCGGAGCACGGGCACCAGGCCGCACGATGTGGCGTCCTGTGTTCCTGGGCTGATCCCTCCCTGCTCGATCGCCTGGTGACGCGAGGACGCACGGTCTTCGTCCGCCACGTCCTCAGGAGATCTCTTGCCCACGTTCACGCCCCCATCCCGCCGACCCCGCTGGATGCGGATCCTCCGCTATCGCGCTCGACGCGCGGGCGTCAGAGCGTCCGATGCGCTGCTCCGCCTGATCGCGGACGCCAACACCTGTATCCAGGCGCTCACGCGACGGCAAAGGAGGCCTGCCCCTTCGGCACGTCCACCGCGTCGAGCGTCACGCGGATCGAGCCCCCTGCGGCCGCCGAGTCCGGCAGCCTGAGCGAGGCGGTCACGGGCGGATCCGTGATCTGCACCGTGCCCCGTTCGCCGTTGCGGCGGATGACCGCCGCGTCGAATGTCTCGCCGACGAGCGGCGCCAGCAGCGCGGCCTCCACGAGGTCGAGCGTGCGCGAGTTCAGCGTCGACGAGCGCTGCGCAGAGGCGCGCATCAGATCCGGCACCTGCGTCAGGCTCTCGTGCACCCAGGCGGGGATCTCCTCACCACGGCTCACGGCGAGCGAGATCGTGAGCGACCACCGGTCCACGAGGCGGCGCAGCGGAGCGGTCGTGTGCGCATACGGTGCGGCGATCGCCGCCTGCGTCGTCTCGGCGGGCACCTCGCCGTCGAACGAGACGTACCCCGCACCGCGGAACAGGGCCGACGCCGCCTCCAGGATCGGCAGGGTGCGCGGGTCCTCGCGGTCCAGCCCGCGCAGGTAGTCGCCGTACCGCCCTGTGGTCCAGGGCGCGCCGAGCGCCTCGGTCTGCCGCCGGAACGTCGCGAACGCGGCATCGTCGGGCTGAGGCATGGTGCGCAGGATCCCGACCTTCGCCTGCAGCATGAGCTGCGCGGCCGCCATGCCGGTCATGAGGGACAGCTGCGCGTTCCAGTCCTCGATCGGCAGGGGCGTGCGGCGCTCGATCGCGTACGTGCCGTCGTCGCGGCGCACCACCTCGTCGTCGGGCAGGTTCAGGCTCGCGCCTCCCCGTTGCGCCTCCTGTTCCAGCCGCAGCCGCCCGACCTCCGGCAGCAGCGCGGCGGGCGTGTCGCGCCCGGCATCGAGGCCGGCCTGCGCGGTGACGTAGTCCAGCTTCGCGCGGGAGCGGATCAGCGCGCGCTCGAGCCGCGTGTCCGTGACGGATCCGGCGGCGTCGAGCGCGAAGGTCCACACCAGTGCCGGGCGGTCCTGGTCGGGCAGCAGCGAGGCGTGGTCCTCGCTGAGCACGAGCGGATGCAGCGGGATCGTCCCGTCGGCGGCGTAGAGGGTCTCGCCGCGGGCGCGGGCCGCCTCGTCGAGCGCGCCGCCCGGCGTCACGAACGAGGGGACATCCGCGATCGCGTACCGCACGGTGTACCCGGATCCGCTCCGCTCGATCTGGAAGGCCTGGTCGAGATCCATGGATCCGGCCGGGTCCAGTGTCGCGAAGGCGATGTCGCGCAGGTCGAGATCCGGCACCGGGGCCGTGGCCGAGGCCGCTTCGGCGAGGGCTTCCCGGGAGAACTCGACGGGGGCGTCGAGCTCGGTGCGCAGCGTCGCGAGCGCCGTGGCCAGCTCCGACTGCGCAGCGGACGGGGCGACGTGCGATCGGCGCTGAGGCATGGGTTCAGCCTAAGCCGCCCGCGCGTCCGGGGCGGGCGTTAGCGTGGTGACCATGACCACCTCTGCCGACAAGGCCCGCACCCTCGCCGCGCTCTACACGGCCCCCGAGATCCTCCGCGTCGTGAACGTGTGGGACGTCGTCTCCGCCCAGGCGATCGCCGCCCTGCCCGAGACCACGGCCATCGCCACGGCCGGCCACGCCATCGCCTCCTCGTTCGGCTACGCCGACGGGGCGATCCCGCGGGAGCTCATGCTCGACATGGTCGGCCGCATCGCCGCCGCGATCGAGCTGCCGGTCACCGCGGACCTCGACGACGGCTACGACGACGCGGGGGAGACCGCACGTCTCGCGATCGGCGCCGGCGTCGTCGGCGCGAACGTCGAGGACCGGCTGCGTCCACTCGACGAGTCGGTCGCCCGCGTCGCAGCGATCGTCCGCGCGGGTGAGGCCGAGGGCGTGCCGTTCGTGCTGAACGCGCGCACCGATGCGTTCGCGCGCGGCGGCGGACGCCCCGTCGCCGAGTCCCTGGCCGATGCGATCGAACGCGGCCGTGCCTTCCTCGATGTCGGAGCGACCTGCGTGTTCGTGCCCGGAATCCTCGACGCCGACACCACGCGCGCCCTCGTCGACGGGATCGGGCACGGCAAGGTCAGCGTGATCGGCCTGCCCGGCGCTCTCACCTCGACCGAGTACGAGGCGCTCGGCATCGCCCGCATCTCGTACGGCCCGCTGCCCCAGCGTGTCGCCCTCACGGCCCTGCAGGACAACGCGGCGGAGATCTACGCCGGCGGCATCATCCCCGCCGGCACTCGCGCCCTGAACTGACCCGCCCGGACGATCGCCCCGCCTCTGCGACCCGCACAGACGGGGCGATCGTCGTCACGACCTGTGGGTGATCCACGACGTGAACTTCGAGTTCCACCTCGCGATGAGTCGGGCGGGTGGGCTCGCTCTTCTGTTTCGATGCGGCCTGTTTCGATCCGAGCTTCCGTGAGGGGCATGTGCAGCCTTCCCGCGGGCCGTGTCCCGGTCGGGCGCGGCGATGCGTGCACGACGTCGGTGCGGAGGCCGTGCGAGCGGAACCGACGATGATCGTCAGGCTGCATCACGGATGATGCGAGTACGATGCGGCTATGCGAACCACCGTCGACCTTCCTCCGCGCACGCACGATCGCGCTCGGGCTCTGGCCCGAGAGCGGGGCATCTCCGTGTCTGCGATGGTCGCGGAGTTGACAGCTCGCGGCCTCGCGCAGCTCGATGAGCCGCTGACCGTGCTTCGTGACGAGATGACCGGGCTCCCGGTCATCTCCCTCGGGCGTCGGGTCACGTCCGAGCAGGTCGCGGAGATCCTTGACGACGAAGAGTGACCCGGTGACGAAGAGCGGCTCGGTTTCGGCGAGCGGCTTCCTGCTCGATGCGAACGTGCTCATCGCGCTGACCGTGGTCGAACACGAGCACCATGAGGTTGCGAGGCGGTGGTTCGTCGATATCGACGGGGTCTGGTTGTGTTCGCTCGTCGAAGGATCGCTGATCCGCTTCCTGTTGCGGTTCGGCGAGAGCGCGACCATCGCGCGAACGATGCTGGCGATGCTGGCTGAGGATCCGAAGGTCGGATTCGTGACGACATCGCCGTCCTACCGCGACGTGGACCTCGACGGCGTGCGGGGGCATCGTCAGGTGACAGACGTGTATCTCGCGGAACTGGCCGCCGTGCAGGGGCTTCGGCTGGCGACCTTCGATCGTGCGCTCACAGCGCTCCGCCCGGCGCACACCGTGTTGATCCCGACCTGATCTGCGGACCGGCCCACGAGGACGGGGCGGCAGTCCTGCGTCACTAGACTTGTGCCGTGGTGACTCGTCTCTCGAACTTCTTCCTCCGCACGCTCCGCGAAGACCCTGCCGACGCGGAGGTCACCAGCCACAGGCTGCTGGTCCGCGCCGGGTACATCCGCCGTGCCGCCCCGGGAGTGTTCACCTGGCTGCCGCTGGGCCTGAGGGTGAAGGCGCGCATCGAGGCGATCATCCGAGAGGAGATGTCGAACGCCGGCGCTCAGGAGGTGCATTTCCCCGCGCTGCTCCCGCGCGACCCCTACGAGCAGTCCGGCCGCTGGGAGTCCTATGGCGACGGCATCTTCCGCCTCCAGGACCGGAAGGGCGCCGACTATCTGCTCGCTCCCACGCACGAGGAGATGTTCACGCTGCTCGTGAAGGATCTGTACTCCTCGTACAAGGATCTGCCGCTCACGATCTACCAGATCCAGGACAAGTACCGCGACGAGGCCCGCCCTCGCGCCGGCCTCCTGCGCGGCCGTGAGTTCACGATGAAGGACGCCTACTCCTTCGACGCGTCCGACGCCGGCCTCGAGGTGAGCTATCAGGCGCAGCGCGACGCCTACGAGCGCATCTTCCAGCGACTGGGCCTCGAATACATGATCGTCAACGCCGACAACGGACTGATGGGCGGCGCGCGCAGCGAGGAGTTCCTGCACCCGACCCCGGTCGGCGAGGACACGTTCGTGCGCAGCGCCGGCGGCTACGCCGCTAACGTCGAGGCGTTCACGACCGCCGTCCCCGCACCGGTGCCGTTCGACGCGGACGGCGCTCCGGTCGTCTTCGATTCCCCGGACACGCCCACGATCGAGACGCTCGTGGCGCACGTGAACGCGAACCTCGAGGGCGACTTCACCGCGGCCGACACCCTGAAGAACGTCGTGCTCGCGCTCACGCACCTCGACGGCACCCGCGAACTCGTCGTCGTCGGCATCCCCGGCGACCGCGAGGTCGACGAGAAGCGCGCCGAGGTCGCCTTCGCCCCGGCCGAGGTCGAGGCGGCGACACCGGACGACTTCGAGAAGAACCCGCTGCTGGTCAAGGGCTACATCGGCCCGTGGTCGCCCACCGGTGCGGTTCTCGGCGAGGAATCCGCGACCGGGATCCGCTACCTCGTCGACCCGCGCGTCGCCGAGGGCACGAGCTGGATCACCGGCGCCAACATCGATCAGAAGCATGCGCACTCGGTCGTCGCGGGGCGCGACTTCGGCGCGGACGGCGTCGTCGAGATCGCCGACGTGCGCGAGGGAGACCCCGCGCCCGACGGGTCCGGCCCGGTCGAGCTCGCCCGGGGCATGGAGATCGGCCACGTGTTCCAGCTGGGGCGCTTCTTCGCCGAGACGCTCGGCCTCAAGGTGCTCGACGAGAACGGCAAGCTCGTGACCGTCACGATGGGCTCCTACGGCATCGGCGTGACCCGCATCCTCGCGATCATCGCCGAGCTCAACAACGACGACAAGGGCCTCGTCTGGCCGGCCTCCGTGGCGCCGTTCGACGTGCACGTCGTGGCCGCGGGCCGCGACCAGGTCGCGTTCGACGTGGCGGCCGACGTATCGGCGCAGCTCGAGGCGGCAGGCCTGGACGTGCTGTACGACGACCGGCCCAAGGTCTCGCCGGGTGTGAAGTTCGGCGATGCCGAGCTCGTCGGCGTGCCGCGCGTGCTCGTGGTGGGCCGCGGCGCCGCCGACGGCCAGGTCGAGCTGTGGGATCGCCGCACCGGCGAGCGCGACACCGTGTCGATCGCGGAGGCGCTGCAGGCGCTCACCGCGCGCTGAGACGGCCGCCTGCAGGGTGTGCCCGTCGGCGGCTCGGCGGACGGCGCCGTCAGATCCGGTCGCGACCTCGGATGCTTCGGTCTGGTCGGCCCCGCGGGGCCGCCGAGCGGGATGGAAGCCGTGCGTCGACGCGGTCGAGACTGGGCCCGAGCGGGCCGGCACGGCGCAGTCGCGCACCGTGCGCTGACCTCTCACGCGCGTGCCGATCCTGCAGGATGGGGGCATGGACACCACGCCCGCCGCCTGGTTGAGAGCACGCCCCTCGCTGACCGGATCCCCGCCGGCACTGCATCCCGAATCGGTGACCGACGATCCGCTCGCCCTGTTCCGGAACTGGATCGCGGCCGCGGCGGAGGCCGGTGTCGCCGAGCCCCACACGGCGACCCTGGCGACGGTCGACGCTGATGGCGTTCCCGACGCGCGCACGCTCATCCTCAAGGATCTCGACGAGCGCGGCTGGGCGTTCGCGGGAACGCGATCGTCCGCCAAGGGGCGCCAGCTCGCGGCGAACCCTGTGGCCGCGCTGAATTTCTGGTGGCAGCCGGTGATGCGCGCCGTGCGCGTCCGAGGGCCGGTGCACGAGGCGTCCGCGGACGAGAGCGCGGCAGATCTCGCCGCGCGTTCGGCGGCCGCGAGGTCCGGTGTGAGGGAGGGGGACTGGGTGCTCTGGCGGATCGTGCCGAGCCGGATCGAGTTCTGGCAGGGCGCGGCGGATCGCCGGCACACCCGCATCGTGTACGCCCGCCACGGGGACGTCTGGCTCCGGTCGTGGGGCGACGGCGACGGCGGTCGCGACGGCACGCAGAAGGAGGCGAGCGCATGACCGACTACGAGGTCACGATCATCGGGGACCCCGACGAGTGGCGAGAGTTCCACGGCGGATTCGATGCGGCCCGCTCGCGCGACGGCCGGCGGGTCGTCGACCACGAGCTCACGATGCAGTACATCGGGATGACCGCCAACGCCCTGGTCCCCGGTGAGGAGGCGGGCTACTGGCATACGCATTCGCGGATCGAGGAGCTCTACGTGTTCCTCGCCGGACGCGGGCAGATGGGCGTCGGCGACGATGTCGTCGAGGTCGGGCCGGGCACGGTGGTGCGGATCGGCCAGGACGTGCCGCGCACCTGGCGCGCCCGCCCGGACAGCCCGGGTGAGCTGCGCTGGCTGTGCATCCGTGCCGGCGGCGAGCGGCTGCCGCACCTGCCCGACGACAGTGCGCGCCTGCCGGAGCGGCCGATGCCCTGGGAGGCTGCGGACTGAACGACCTCTCAGGGCCGTCGCCGCGAGCGGGCGAGCGCGTCAGGCCCGTTCCGCGAGGTCGATGACGCGGACGATCTTGCCGAGCCCTTTCACATCTGTGACGTTCAGCGTCACGAGTGCGAGGTCGTTGGCGGCCGCGACCGCCGCGATCATGCGATCCGTGCGATGTGCTTTCGGGTCTCCGGAGTGCTCGGCGATCGCGGACGTGATACGGCCATAGAACATCGCGGCACGGTCGTCGAACGGCAGGCCCGGCCCGAAGACGTCTTCGACGATCTCCAGCGCGGTGAAGCGACGTCGAGCAGTCGTGTCGGTGCGCGCCATCGCTACGCCGAGCCGGAGCTCGGCATAGGTCAATGCCGAGACGGCGACACGATCGTATGCCGCAAGGTCGAAGTTCCGGCCTTCCTGAGCAAGGGCGATGACGACCGACGTGTCGAGGAGGGCCGCTGTCATCCCCAGTAGTCCCGATCTTCCGCGGAGCGTGCGATGCGCAGGTCATCCAGCCAGTCGGCGTCGACCTCGAGCAGACGCAACCGAGCCATCGCCTCGATTCCGGACACTCCGAGCCGGCGATGCGGGACGAGATCTGCGATCGGGCGATTGTGCTTCGTGACGACCACCGTCTCGCCGTCCGCGACCGAGTTCAGAGCATCGGTCGGGTTCTGCCGCAGCTGTCCGACGGACAGAGTCTTCATCGTGCTCCTTTCGCTGTCGATCGACCGTGAGTAGATAATAATCTACTCGCCAAGGGCGTGAGAGAGGTATCCGAGGTCGTGACCGGGATCCGTGTGGCAGCGCCCAGAGCTTGCGCCTGCGTGACACGCTGGAGGCATGATCGACGAGATCCTGCCACCGGGCCTCCGGGCCGAGATCAACGCCGTGCTCGACGACGCCGGGGTGTACGCCGACCGGCGTCTCGTGCTGCGGATGCTGCAGACCGCGGTGCTGCTCGGCGAGGACCGCACCGACCGGCTGGATCTGAAGATCGCCTCCGCCGCGCTCAGCGAGATGCGCGACGCGTTCCGGCTGTTCGTCCCGTTCCGCGGGGTGCCGAAGGTCACCGTCTTCGGATCCGCGCGCACCGCGCAGGACGACCCGCTGTACCGGCAGGCGCGGGACGTGGCGGCCGCGCTCGCCGCGGAGGGCTGGATGGTCGTCACCGGTGCGGGGCCGGGGATCATGCAGGCCGCCGCAGAGGGCGCGGGCCCACAGCGTTCCCTCGGGGTGTCGATCCGCCTCCCGTTCGAGGAGAAGGCGAACACGATCGTCGCCGAGCAGGAGCACGTCGTGGCGATGAAGTACTTCTTCACACGCAAGCTCATGCTGATGAAGGAGTCGCGCGGCTTCATCTGCCTGCCCGGCGGCTTCGGCACGCTGGACGAGATGTTCGAGCTGCTCACCCTGCAGCAGACCGGGAAGGCCGAGCCGATGCCGATCGTGCTGCTGGACGAGCCCGGCGGGAAGTTCTGGCGAGGGCTGGAACGCTTCGTGCAGGAGGATCTGGCACCGACCGGCGTGATCTCGCCCGGAGACTTCGACCGCGTGCGGATCACCGACTCCGTGTCGGAGGCGGTGGCGGTCGTCACCGGCTTCTGGCGCAACTACGACTCGCTGCGGTGGGTGGGCGACCTGCTGGTGCTCCGCCTGCGCGCGGAGCCGGCGGCGGACGAGATCGCGCAGCTGAACGAGCAGTTCGGATCCCTGCTGTCCTCCGGCCGGATCGAGGCCTGCGGTCCGCAGTCGGTCGAGCTCGCCGACAAGGATCGCCTCGAGCTGCCCCGGATCTCGCTGCACCTGGATCAGCGCAGGGTCGGGAGCCTGTTCCGGCTCATCGGCGCGATCAACCGGTTCGGCTCCGTCCCCGAGAGCTGATTCAAGGCTCCGGTGGCGCGTCGGGCACGTTGCCCCGGCTTTCCCGATTCCCGGGATACCAGGGCCTCGGTCTCCCGGACCCGGGAACTCCGCCGGGATAGGGGAACAGTGATGGGCTACGATGTAGAACATGACAACGGTGGGAATCAGGGCTCTGAAGCAGAACGCTTCCGACGTGGTTGCGCGCGCCCTCGCCGGTGAGAACATCACGATCACGGACCGTGGCAGGCCCGTCGCGAGGATCTCGGCTCTGGAGGCCACGGCGACCGAGCGTCTCATCGGGGCAGGACGTGCCCGTCCGGCGTTGAAGAGCCTGGTCGATCTGCCGATGGCGACGGTCTCCGCCGAAATCTCCGCGACCCTGGCGCTGATGCGCGAGGACGAGCGGTTCTGATGTTCTACGCAGACACCTCCGCACTGGTGAAGCTCGCGGTGCTCGAGGCGGAGACGGGTGCTCTGCGGACCTGGCTCGCCACCGGACAGTCTGACCTCGCGACGAGCGACCTCGCTCGCACCGAGCTGCTCCGTGCGGTGCGCCGTGCGGCTCCGTCCGCAGCGGGAGCGGCGCGCGATGTGCTGTCGCGGATCATGCTCATCTCCGCGACCGCAGAGATCCTCGACGACGCCGCGCGACTGGATCCGGTCGAACTGCGCAGCCTCGATGCCGTCCATCTGGCATCGGCTCTCGCACTGGGGGACGACCTGGAGGGGCTCATCACGTACGACGACCGTCTCGGGGACGCGGCGCGGGCGCTCGGTGTTCCGGTGCTCGCTCCGGGCTGAGCCCGCGCCGCATCCGGCGCCCGCATCGTTCACCCCTCGGCGCGCTGGATCCCCGCGGCGAAGGTCGCGAGGTCGACGCCCCGGTCGAGGATCCGCTCCGCCGCCCGTACCCCGGAGGCGCGGGCGCCGCCGTGCGTCGCCGGACCAGGGTATCGTTGTACGGATGTCGTGCGCGCCGCTGCGTGCCGACGAGAGCTGAACAGGGAGGCCGCCATGGATATCGATCTCGGATTGCTGCGCACGATCGAGCGGGAGAAGGAGATCCCCTTCGACGAGCTCATCGCGATCATCGAACAGGCCGTCCTGACCGCCTACGCCAAGCAGGACTCGAATGACGGCGTGCTGACCGAGGGCACCCGCGTCGAGCTCGACCGCAAGACCGGCCACGTCGCCGTGCTGGTCCCCGTCCGCGACGAGGACGGCGCGATCATCGGCGAGGAGGACTCCACCCCCGACGACTTCGGCCGCATCGCCGCGTTCGCGGCGAAGCAGGTCATCGGCCAGCGTCTGCGCGACATCGCCGACGACGCGGTGCTCGGGGAGTTCCGCGGCAAGGAGGGAGACATCGTCGCCGGTGTCATCCAGCAGGGCCCGAACCCGCGCATGATCCACGTCGACCTCGGATCCGTCGAGGCGATCCTCCCTCCCGAGGAGCAGGTCCCGGGTGAGGAGTACACGCATGGATCCCGCATCCGCGTCTACGTGACCTCCGTCGCCAAGGGGACGAAGGGCCCCGCGATCACCGTGTCCCGCACCCACCCCGGCCTGGTGCGCAAGCTGTTCGCGCTCGAGGTGCCGGAGATCGCCGCGGGACTGGTCGAGATCGTCGCCCTGGCCCGTGAGGCCGGCCACCGCAGCAAGATCGCGGTGAAGGCGAACGATCCCTCGATCAACGCCAAGGGCGCCTGCATCGGCGAGATGGGCCGGCGTGTGCGCGCGGTCACCGAGGAGCTCGCGGGGGAGAAGATCGACATCGTCGACTACCACCAGGACCTTGCGACGTTCGTGGCGCACGCGCTCTCGCCGGCGAAGGTGACGAGCGCCTTCGTGCTGGATGCCGGAACCAAGGCCGTGCGCGCGCTGGTGCCCGACTACCAGCTGTCGCTCGCGATCGGCAAGGAGGGGCAGAACGCCCGCCTCGCCGCCAAGCTCACGGGCGCGAAGATCGACATCCAGCCGGACTCGGTGCTCGACGGCGCCTGAGCGTCCGCGTTCGCCTGCCGCTGCCTCGGTGTAACATGGATCCTGTACGAACGTGTGTCGGTTGCCGCGCTCGTGCATCTCGCGCCGCCCTGCTCAGGGTGGTCATCCGGAACGGTGAGCTCGTCTTCGACGAGCAGGCCGTGCTGCCGGGGCGGGGTGCGTGGGTGCATCCGACGCCGGAGTGCGTGGAGACCGCCCTGCGGCGCCGCGCCTTCGCCCGTGCGCTCCGTGTGTCCCCTGTGATGGAATTCCCGGAAGCAGAGAACATGCAGACCCTCGAACAGTATCGCTCGAAAAGCAGAGGCTGAACGGCTATGGAAACAAAGTGAACGGCTCGAAATGAGACCCGTCCGCGACTAGTGGTCTGCCCTGCCAGGGCGGACTGACCCTGACAGGAGAATTGTGGCTGGTAAACCACGCGTGCACGAGATCGCCGCTGAACTCGGCGTCGACAGCAAGTTCGCACTCGCGAAGCTCAAGGAGCTCGGCGAGTTCGTGAAGTCCCCCTCATCCACGATCGAGCCTCCGGTCGCGCGCAAGCTGCGCGCCGCCATCGAGGCCGACAAGCCGGCCGGTGCCGCTCCCGCGAGCGCCCCGGCCGCGAAGCCCGGTGCGGCGAGGCCCGCGGTGGCGGCGTCCGGCGCGCCCAAGCCCGGGCCCAAGACGCCGACCCCCGGCCCCAAGCCGGGTCCGGCCAAGCCCGCAGAGCCGGCTCCGGCTCCGGTGGCGGAGAAGCCCGCGGCTCCGGCTGCGCCCGCGGCTCCGGCTGCGCCCGCCGCGGAGAAGTCCTCCGCTCCCAAGCCCGGCGGATCCGGCGCTCCGCGTCCCGGCGCCCCGCGTCCGGGCAACAACCCGTTCGCCTCGCAGCAGGGCATGGGTTCGCGCCCCGCAGGGCCGCGTCCGGGCAACAACCCGTTCGCCTCGCAGCAGGGCATGGGCCAGCGGCCGACCCCGGGCAACATCCCGCGTCCGCAGGCTCCGCGCCCCGGATCGCCGCGCATCGGCGGTCCGCGTCCCGGCCCCGGCGGTCGTGCCGGTGGTCCCGGTCGTCCCGGTGGTGCGGGTCGCCCCGGCGCTCCGTTCCAGCAGCGCACCGGCGGCCCCGGTCGTCCCGGTGGTGCCGGTGCCGGTGTCGGCGGTGGCTTCCAGCGTCCCGGCGGCGCTCCGGCCGGCGGCTTCGCCGGTCGCCCCGGCGGTGGCGGCGGTCGCGGCCGTGGCCCCGGCGGCGGCACGGCCGGCGCGTTCGGCAAGGGCGGCGGCAAGAGCAAGCAGCGCAAGTCGCGGCGGGCGAAGCGGCAGGAGTTCGAGATGCGGTCGGCGCCGGTCGTCGGCGGCGTCAACGTCTCCAAGGGCAACGGCGAGATCATCCGTCTGCGCCGCGGCGCCTCCATCGCCGACTTCGCGGACAAGCTCGAGGCACTGAACGGCTACACCGTCCAGCCCGGAACGCTCGTCACGATCCTCTTCAACCTCGGCGAGATGGCCACGGCGACGGAGTCGCTGGACGAGGCCACCTTCGAGGTGCTCGGCGAGGAGCTGGGCTACAAGGTGCAGATGGTCTCGCCCGAGGACGAGGACAAAGAGCTCCTCGAGGGCTTCGGTCTCGACCTCGAGGCCGAGCTGGAGGCGGAGAGCGAGGACGACCTCGAGATCCGTCCCCCGGTGGTCACCGTCATGGGCCACGTCGACCACGGTAAGACCCGACTGCTCGACGCGATCCGAAAGACCAACGTCATCGAGGGCGAGGCCGGCGGCATCACGCAGCACATCGGCGCCTACCAGGTGTGGACCGAGCACGAGGGCATCGAGCGTGCGATCACCTTCATCGACACCCCGGGTCACGAGGCGTTCACCGCCATGCGTGCCCGCGGTGCGCAGGTGACCGACATCGCGATCCTCGTGGTCGCCGCCGACGACGGCATCATGCCGCAGACGGTGGAGGCGCTGAACCACGCCCAGGCGGCCGGTGTCCCGATCGTGGTCGCGGTCAACAAGGTCGACAAGCCGGAGGCCAATCCGGCCAAGGTGCGCCAGCAGCTCACCGAGTACGGCCTGGTCGCCGAGGAGTACGGCGGCGACGTCATGTTCGTCGACGTGTCGGCTCGTGCGAACACGGGCATCCAGGACCTCCTGGACGCCGTGCTGCTCACGGCCGATGCGGGCCTGGACCTCACCGCCAACCCGAACAAGGCCGCGCGAGGCATCGCCATCGAGGCGAAGCTCGACAAGGGCCGCGGTTCGGTCGCGACGGTGCTGATCCAGTCCGGAACGCTCCGGGTCGGCGACGCGATCGTCGCCGGCACCGCCTACGGACGCGTCCGCGCCATGATCGACGAGAACGGCGACGCGGTCGATGCCGCAGCGCCCTCCCGTCCGGTGCAGGTGCAGGGACTCAACTCGGTCCCGCGCGCCGGCGACGTCTTCATCGTGACCGACGAGGACCGCATGGCCCGTCAGATCGCGGAGAAGCGCGAGGCCGTCGAGCGCAACGCGCAGCTCGCCAAGGCCCGCAAGCGCATCTCGCTCGAGGACTTCACCCGTGCTCTGGAAGAGGGCAAGGTCGAGACGCTCAACCTCATCATCAAGGGCGACGTGTCCGGTGCCGTCGAGGCGCTGGAGGAGTCGCTGCTCAAGATCGAGGTCGACGACTCGGTGCAGCTGCGCATCATCCACCGCGGTGTCGGTGCGATCACCGAGAGCGACGTGAACCTGGCGACGATCGACAACGCGATCATCGTGGGCTTCAACGTCCGTCCCGACACCAAGGCCCGCGAGGCCGCGGCGCGCGAGGGCGTGGACGTGCGGTTCTACTCGGTGATCTACAACGCGATCGACGAGATCGAGAACTCCCTCAAGGGCATGCTCAAGCCGGAGTTCGAAGAGGTCCAGTCGGGTGTCGCCGAGATCCGCGAGGTGTTCCGCTCCTCGAAGTTCGGCAACATCGCCGGTGTCATCGTCCGCTCGGGCACGATCACGCGCAACGCCAAGGCGCGCGTCATCCGCGACGGCGTGGTCATCGCCGACGGCCTGGCCATCGAGTCGCTGCGCCGCTTCAAGGACGACGTCACCGAGGTCCGCACGGACTTCGAGGCGGGTATCGGCCTGGGCAAGTACAACGACATCCAGGTCGGCGACGAGATCGAGACCACCGAGATGGTGGAGAAGCCGCGCGGCTGATCGCACGTGGTTTCGCCGTTCGGCACCCTGTGTCGGCCTTATGGGGCCCCGGTCCGCTTCGCGGACGCCCCAACGGCCGCCACAGGGTGCCTGCCGGCTCCGCGCTCCTCAGGGCGCGGATGGATAGAGCAGGATCCGCTTCGCGGGCGCCTCGACGGCCGCCGCAGGGTGCCTGCCGGCTCCGCGCGCGTGAACGAGCGCGTATCGCGTCAGAAGAGATAGGTTTTGGGAATGGCCGGAGAACGACAGGCACGACTCGCGGATCGGATCCGCGTCATCCTCGCCGAGCGGCTCGAGAAGGGGCTGCGCGATCCGCGTCTCGGCTTCGTGACGATCACCGACGTGCGCGTCACGGGCGACCTGCAGCACGCGTCCGCGTTCTACACCGTGCTCGGCTCCGAGGAGGAGCGCGTCGCATCCGGTGCGGCGCTGACCTCGGCGACGGGCCTTCTGCGCAAGGAGGTCGGCCGGCAGCTCGGTGTGCGGCTCGTCCCGACGCTCGAGTTCATCCCGGACGCGCTGCCGGAGAACGCCGACCACATCAGCGATCTGCTCCGGCAGGCGCGCGAGCGCGACGAGGAGGTCGCCGGCATCGCCGCGTCCGCCTCGTTCGCGGGCGAAGCCGACCCGTACGTCAAGCCGCGCGAGGGCGACGAGGAGTGAGGCGAACTCACGGTGCGAGACGCCGTGAGATCGAGCCGAGCGAGAGGCCCCGGGGACGACGTTCCCGGGGCCTCTCTCGCGCGCGACGGGTCGAGAATTCTTCGCCGAAGCCTAAGAACTTTGGAATCTGCTGGGAGTTCTTGTTAGCATCCGACGCACACGCGCGACGATGCGCGATGACCACAGCGGGGGCTGCGACGTGGATGACTCGACGGGACGACGACGGACGGAGCGCCCGCGCACGGGTCCCCAACGCCGCAGCGCGGGAGCGGCGGAGGGTGCCGCTCCCACGGCCCGCCTTGCGTCCGGATCCGAGGCCGCGCCGCATGTGAGGTCGGTGATCGGCGCGGTCTGCGGTGACGATCGGGCGGCCGCCGAGGTGCTGGCCGCGCTGGATGCCGAGCAGCGTCGCGGATGGCGGATCCTGCCCGAGTCGCTTCCGTTCCCTCCGGCGCTGCAGCTGCAGGCGCGGCGTGCTCTGCCGCGCGGCACGGATCCGGATTCGGTGCTCGCGCTCGCGCTGTGCCCGGCCGGCCCCGTGCAGGTGCTGTGCGCGATCGCCGGGTGCGAGCCGGACGCGATCGCGGACTCGCCGCTCGCCGGGCTCGTCGAGCTTCACGGCGGCCGGTTCCGCTTCGTGGACGAGGCGCTGCGGGCACGGGTGCTCGCCGCGTCGACGATGCCGGAGCGGCTGCGCGCCCACCGGCGGCTCGCACCCCTCCTGGCCGAAGCCGGGGCCGGGGGTGCCGCGACGTGGCATCGTGCGCGCGGCGCCGTGGCCGGCGATCCCGCGCTCGTCGAACCGCTCCTCGCGCAGGCGCACGATGCACTGCGGGACGGAGACGCCGCACGGGCGTGGGCGTGCGCCGCGGAGGCCGCGGATCATGCGCCGCCCGGCGGGCCCGTGCACGCCAGGGCGCTGCTGTGCTGCGGGCAGGCGGCCCTGGCCGGAGGCTGGGTCGTGGACGCCGTGGAGCGCATCGAGCTGGCGCTGCGCATCGAAGGCGACCATCGCGGGGAGGCGACGGCGGCGTTCGTGCTGGCGCACGCTCTGCGGCACGGCACTGTGCCGGCACCGGATCCGCTGATTCCCGTCGATGCGGGCGGGCACGGGTTCCGGATCGCCGTGGTGCGGGGAGCGGTCCTCGCCGCGGAGCGGGGCGACCGCGAGCGCAGCGCGGCCTGGCTCGCCGCAGGGGCGCGACTCGGCGAGCACGCGGACCACGGTGCCGTCCTGCGCGCCTGGTGCGACGCGCCGGCCGGCGATGCGGACGCCGCGATCATCGAGGACGGCGACGGCGACGGCGATGATGCGATCCGGCACATCGTGCACGCGCTCCGCACGGGCCTCGGCGGCGATCCGGACGCCGGGGTGCGAGTGCTCACGGAGGCGGGGACGGCGGAAGGATCGGACCGGCTGCCCGGCTTGCCCGGGTCCAGCCCGCTGCTGCGCGCATGGCGGGTGGTCGCGGAGGTGGTGCTGCACGTGTGGGCGGGGCGGATCGGCACCGCTCACGAGCTGCTCGCCGCCTCCGCGGCGGAGCTGCCCGTGGCCCTGCCGTTCGGCGGCCTCGCGGTGACGCTGTCCCGCCGGCTCGACCTGGCCGTGGACGGGCGCATCGGGCGTCTCTCGCACGACCTCGCCGCATCCGTGCCGTGGACGCAGGAGCCCGATGGCTTCGTGGACAGAGCCATCGACGCCTATCTGCAGGGCCGCAGCGACGAGGCGGCCGTGCATATGGGCCTCTGGGCGGATCGCGGATGCCCCTCCGAACCGCTCGGTCTTCCCGGACTGGACGAGATCGGCCCCCTGGGCGCGGCGGCCGCGCCGGAGCCTCCGGAGGCGACCGTCGCGCGGAGGCTCCGCGAGCGGGTCCGTGCCGCGCGCGAGGTGTCCTGGCGCACCGACCTGGACGCGGTGGCGCAGGAGTGCCGGGGGATCCGCTCGTCGTTCGAGCGCGCGAGGATCGAGGCGTTGCTCGGCTCCACCTGCGCGGCACGAGGCGACCGCGGATGCGGGATCCGGCATCTGCGCGCCGCGCGAAGCCTCTTCGACGAGTCCGGCGCACGGGCGTGGCGCGGGATGGTCGACCGGCGGCTGCGGATGCTGGCGGAGCGCCGCCGGCGCGCAAGCGGCGCCGAGGGTCCGGTGGGCGCAGCCCCGTCGTCGCTCGAGGTATGCCGGGCGATGTGGGGGCCGATCCTGACGATCCGCGAGCTCGAGGTGGCGCTGCTCATGGCCGAGGGACGAACGAACCGGGAGATCGCACTCGTGCTGCACGTCTCGGTGCGGACCGTGGAGGTGCACGGCGGGCGGATCTTCGCCAAGCTCGACGTGCGCACCCGGCACGAGCTGACCGTGCTCGCGCACCGCACCGACCAGCACCTGTGACCGTGCCGGCGCCACCCGTCGTGCTGCCGCGGGCTGCGCGCCCCGCCGTGCTGCCGCGGAAAGCCCCGGGACGGCAGACCGCATCGGGTCAGCGCGGAAGCAGCAGCTCTCCGTCCGCCGCCTCGAGCAGCCCGTCCGCGATGAGGGAGTCGATCGCGCGATCCCGCTGGATCGGATCGGGCCAGTCGGCGAGCACCGTCGCGGCCGGCAGGCGATGTCCCTCGGCGTGCCGCAGGGCGCGGAGCACCCCGCCCCGCGCCTGACGGTCCGACCCCTCGTACTTCGCCTGCCTCCGACGGCGGTCCTCACCATCGGGGAAGCCCGCAGCGCGCCAGGCGCAGAGGCCGGCGAGCGGACATCGCGTGCAATCCGCGCTGCGGGCGGTGCACACCGTCGCACCGAGCTCCATCGTCGCGGCGTTCACGACCGCGGCGTTCGACTCGCCCTCCGGCAGCAGCGCCAGCATGTCGTCCAGGTCGCGACGGGAGGGCGGATCCGGCTGCGCGCGTCCGTGCACGGCGCGCGCGATCACGCGGCGCGTGTTCGTGTCGACGACCGGGTGGCGGTCTCCGAACGCGAACACCGCCACGGCGCGCGCCGTGTAGTCGCCGATGCCGGGCAGGGCCAGCAACGCGGGCACCTCGCGCGGAGTGGCTCCGGAATGCTCGTCGCGGATCGCGATCGCGGCGCGATGCAGCCACAGCGCGCGCCGGGGGTAGCCGAGGTTCGCCCACTGCTGCAGCACCTCGGCCGGGGTCGCCTCCGCGAGCGCGAGCGGATCCGGCCAGCGCGCCAGCCAGGCCTCCAGATGCGGGATCACCCGGCCCACCGGGGTCTGCTGCAGCATGAACTCGCTGACCAGCACGCCCCACGCGCCGTACCGGGTGAGGTACTCGGCACGGCGCCACGGCAGATCCCGGGCGTTCTCGCGGTACCACGCGATCAGCGCGGACGCGATCGCTGCGGAGGCGGGGGAGTCGGGCACGGGAGTCCACGCTACCGCCCGCGGACGCCTGCACGGAGTCCGGATCCGGGCGCCGTGCCCTCCCCGGCCCCAGGGACTCCACGCCTCCGGGCCTTCGGGCGCAGCCGGCCGCAGCTAGTAGTCTGACGGGATGCCATCCAGCGGGATCCTGCTCGTCGACAAACCGGGCGGGATGACGAGTCACGACGTCGTCGCCCGCACCCGCCGGGCCTTCGGCACCCGCAAGGTCGGGCATGCCGGCACTCTCGACCCCATGGCCACGGGCCTTCTCGTCATCGGCATCGAGGCGGCCACGCGCCTGCTCACGTTCGTGGTCGGAGCCGACAAGACCTACCGCGCGACGATCCGGCTGGGGCAGAGCACCGGCACGGACGACGCGGACGGCGAGATCATCGCCACGGCCGCCGGCGAGCGCGTCGCGGCCATCACCGCGGACGAGATCGCCGCCGGCATCGCCGCGCTCACCGGCGCGATCTCGCAGGTGCCGAGCGCCGTCTCCGCGATCAAGGTCGACGGCCGCCGCGCCTACGACCGCGTGCGCGCGGGGGAGGACGTCGTGCTCGCGGCCCGCGACGTGGTCGTCTCCCGGTTCGACCTGCAGGGCGACCGCCCCGGCGTCCCGGCGGACTCGGGGGCCGTCGTGCGCGATCTGGACGTGGTGGTGGACTGCTCGTCCGGCACGTACATCCGCGCCCTCGCGCGCGATCTCGGCGAGGCGCTCGGCGTCGGCGCGCACCTGACCGCATTGCGCCGTACGCGCGTGGGGCCGTTCGACGTGGCCGATGCGGCAGGTCTGGAGGGTCTCGCCGAGGCGCAGCCGTTGACGGCCGCCGAAGCCGCCGCCCGGATCCTGCCCGTGCTCCCGGTCACCGCCCAGGAAGCGGTCGACCTGCGGCACGGCAAGCGCCTGGTCGGGCAGCGCGCCCGACTGGAGGGCGCCCGTGCCGCGGCGATCGACCCCGACGGCGCGCTGATCGGGATCATCGAACCCCGCGGCGCGGATCTGAAGAGCGCCATGAACATGCCGGAAGGGGCCTCATGATCCTGTGGTTCACCGTCGTCCAGCTCGCCGTCGCCGTGGCCGCGGGGCTGTTCTGCCTGGTCATGGGGTTCGCGGGCAAGCGCCCGAGCGACTGGACGGTGGGATCGCTCGCTCTGATCGAGGTGCTGCTGATCGTGCAGGCGGTGATGGCGATCGTGTCCCCGTTCGCCGGAAACCCCGCGCTCGGGGATCCGCTCGAGTACGGCGTGTACCTGGTCTCCGCCGTGCTGCTCCCGATCGGCGGCGGAGTCTGGGCGCTCCTGGAGCGCTCCCGCTGGAGCACCGTGATCATGGGCGTGATCGCCCTGTCGCTGGCCGTGATGATCTGGCGGATGCAGGTCATCTGGGTCACCCCGATGGGCGGCTGAGAGAACCGCCGTGCGGCGGACCGCTGCCCTGCGGGTTCCGTAGAATGGACCCCGCCATGAGCACCCCGCGACCTTCGACCCCGTCCGACTCCGCTTCCCCGCCGGAGACCGCATCCGCCGCACCGTCCGGTCCCCGGATGCGCGGCGTGGGGCGTGTGCTGGTGATCGTGTACGCCGTGATGGCGCTCGGCGCCACCGGGCGCTCGTTCGTGCAGATCGCGCGCGCGTTCGACCAGGCGCCGCTCGCGTACTCGCTGTCTGCAGCCTCCGCGGTCGTGTACATCGTCGCGACGCTGGCTCTGATCCTGTCCGGGCGTCCCGGCTGGTATCGCGTCGCGTGGGTCGCCATCGTGTTCGAGCTGGCCGGCGTGCTGGTGGTGGGCACCCTGAGCCTCACGCACCCCGCGCTCTTCCAGCATCAGACCGTGTGGTCGCAGTTCGGGCTGGGGTATGTGCTCATCCCGCTGTTCCTGCCGATGGTCGGGCTGTGGTGGCTCGTGCGGCACCGTCCTTCGCGTCCGGCAGCGATCGCCCGGACCGTCTCCGGCTCGTCGGACGGATCCGGGGCATGATCGTGTTCCGCGATCCGTCCGAGGTCCCGGCCGACTTCGGACGCACCGTCGCCGCGATCGGCAAGTTCGACGGCGTGCACTCCGGCCACCGCGCGGTGTTCCGTCGCGCGCAGCAGGACGCGGCGCGCATCGGGGCGAAGACCGTGGCTGTGACCTTCGACCGCAACCCGCTGAGCGTGCTGCGTCCCGATCGCTGCCCCGACGACCTGGTCTCCGTCGACCGCAAGATCGAGCTGCTCTCCTCCTGCGGGCTCGACGCGGTGCTCGTGCTCACCTTCGACGAGCAGCTGGCCGCGCGCGAAGCCTCGGACTTCGTGGCATCGATCCTCGTCGACGCGCTGCACGTCGCCACCGTCCTCGTCGGTCGCGACTTCCGCTTCGGCCGCGGCGGCAGCGGCACCCCCGCGCTGCTCGCCGAGCTCGGCGCGCAGAACGACTTCACCGTCGACGAGATCGAGGACGTCTTCCTCGAGGGCACCGAGCGGCGCGTCTCCTCCTCGTGGGCGCGCGAGCTGCTCGCCGCCGGGGACGTCGCCCTCGCCGGCGCCGTGCTCGGGCGCCCGGTGTCCGTGCGTGGCGAGGTCGTGCACGGTCTCAAACGCGGACGGGAGCTCGGCTTCCCCACGGCGAACCTCCCTGCGCTGCTCGACGAGATGGTGCCGGCGGACGGCGTCTACGCCGGCCGGCTGGTGGACCGCACCACGGGCCTCGCTCATCCGGCGGCGATCTCGGTCGGCACCAATCCGACCTTCGACGACGTTCCGCAGCGCCAGGTGGAGGCGCACGCGATCGACAGTCCGGGCCTCGACCTGTACGGCCACGACGTGACCGTGGAGTTCAGCCATCGGTTGCGCGGCATGACGGCCTTCGACAGCATGGAGGCGCTCGTCGCCGGGATCGCGTCCGACGTGGCGCAGGCGCGGAGGCTGCTGGGGATCCCGGATCCTGCGAACCGGCCGGTCGCGTGACCGCATCCGGTCCCGCGTGGCGTAAACTGGCGGCGAACCCGTCGTGATGGACGTGCGCGATGCACGTCTGCGGGGTTCTCGTCCGCCCGGACTGCGATGCCGATGGGCCGCCGCCCGTCCGCGGACACCGCATCGCCCGGAGGCACTTCCATCCGGACGATCGATGTTCGGACCAGTCGCCGTCCTTCTTCAGACGGCATCCACGCTCAGGAGGAGCATGCCGACCACGGCAACCGCCACACGGCGGAAGAAGACGTCGCGTCGAGACGAGGACGCGCCGCTGATCCCGATCCTCGCCCGCAAGGTGCGCGAGATCGAGGCCAAGGCCCAGCACGGGAAGCTCGGTCCCACGAACCGTGTCAAGTTCCAGGTGATCGCGTTCCTGGTGCGCGAGGAGCGCGCCAGGGTCAAGAGCGACCCTGAGTTCGGCGATGCGGCCCGTGCGGAGCTGCTCAAGCGCCTGGACGGCGTGGCCACGATCCTCGCGAAGACGGCGGCGCGCGACACCTCGCTGATCCAGCTGCTGGAGGCCGATCAGGCCACGAGCCCCGTCGCGAAGCGGATGCGGCGCGATTGGCTGCTGGAGTCGGGCGCGGAGCTCGCGCCCGAGGAACTGGTCATCGCCGACGTCGTCCGGGTGCAGCAGGCGCCGGTCGTGCCGGCGGCGCTTGCGGAGCGTCAGGTGACCCCGCCGTCCGTGGAGTCCCGGATGCTGGCGAACCCGTTCCTCGCGCCCGACCTCACGCCCCGGCCCGCAGCGACGCCGCGGAGGCGCCTCGACGGGTGGGAGCTCATGGGGCCGCTGTACAAGGCCTTCGAGACCGGTGCCGGCGGCGCCACGGCGTCGATGGAGCTCCCGCCGCTGCCGGAGTACGATCACCTCTCGCCGAAGGGTCTCGAGGTGATGGTGCACCAGTCGCGCTTCCTCGAGTCCGTGCGCGCCGGGCACCGCTCCTTCCTGCTCGCCGACGAGCCGGGACTCGGCAAGACCGCGCAGTCCGTGCTCGCCGCCTCGGTCGCGAACGCGTACCCGCTGCTGGTGGTCGTTCCCAATGTCGTGAAGATGAACTGGGCACGCGAGGTGGAGCGGTGGACGCCGCAGCGCCGCGCCGCGGTGATCCAGGGCGACGGGCAGGACGTCGACGCCTTCGCGGACGTCTTCATCGTGAACTACGAGATCCTGGACCGGCACCTGTCCTGGCTCGGCGAGATCGGCCTGCGGGGCATGGTCGTCGACGAGGCGCACTTCATCAAGAACCTGTCGTCGCAGCGCTCGCAGAACGTGCTCGCACTGGCGTCCCGGATCCGCGAGCAGGCGGCCGGGGTGAAGCCGCTGTTCATGGCTCTCACCGGAACACCGCTGATCAACGACGTCGAGGACTTCGACGCGATCTGGCGCTTCCTCGGCTGGACCAACGGCGAGCGCCCGTCCGCGGAGCTCGCGGACAAGCTCGACGCGACGGGGCTGACCCCCGCGGACAAGTCGTTCTACGGCGAGGCCAGGGACGCGGTCATCTCGATGGGCATCGTGCGCCGCAAGAAGAAGGACGTCGCGGCCGACCTGCCCGACAAGCTCATCGCCGATCTGCCCGTGCAACTGGATGACGAGTTCGGTCGCAGCATCCGTCAGGCCGAGGCCGAGCTCGGTGCGCGGATGGCGGCGAAGTACCGCCGCGTCATCGAGGCGCGCGGAGACCGGGGCCTCGTCCACGGCGAGATCGACGAGGACATCGTCCGCCTCGTCGCGCACGGCGAGCTCGAGGAGTCGAAGGCGGCGGGCACCGGGGGGGACAACGTCTTCACGATGGTGCGCAAGATCGGTCAGGCCAAGGCGCAGCTCGCGGCGGACTACGCCGCGCAGCTGCAGCGCTCGGTCGGCAAGGTCGTGTTCTTCGCCAAGCACGTCGACGTCATGGACCAGGCCGAGGCGCACTTCGCCGCGTCCGGCATCCGCTCGGTGTCGCTCCGCGGGGACCAGACCGCGATCGCGCGACAGCAGGCGGTTGACGCGTTCAACGGCGACCCCGAGGTAGGGATCGCCGTGTGCTCGCTCACGGCGGCCGGCGTCGGCGTGAACCTGCAGACGGCGTCGAACGTGGTGCTGGCCGAGCTCAGCTGGACCGCGGCCGAGCAGACCCAGGCGATCGACCGCGTGCACCGGATCGGTCAGGACGAGCCCGTCACGGCCTGGCGGATCATCGCCGCGCACACGCTCGACACGAAGATCGCCGAGCTCATCGACCAGAAGCAGTCCCTCGCGGCGCGTGCCCTCGACGGCGAGGCCGTCGAGGAAGGCGCCAGCGAGTCGGTGCAGCTGGCGGCGCTCATGCACCTGTTGCGCGAGGCGCTCGGCGGCAGTTGACGCCGAGTCCGCGACGATCGTAAAGAACGGCGCTTCTTCACCTGCTTTCGGGTGGCGGAGCGTCGTTCCTCGTCAAGAAGCCGAGAACTCGGCAACAGGGTGCATAAGAATGCTGGTTTTCGGCGTGCTCGAATGGCGCCGCCGAGCGGATCGGCACTAGTGTCGAACGAGGCAATGGCGCCGTGCTCCCATCCCCCTTCCCTCCCGAGGACGACCCATGAAGATCGGCATCTTGACCAGCGGTGGCGACTGCCCCGGCCTGAACGCGGTCATCCGCGGCATCGTGCTCAAAGGCACCGAGGCGTACGGCCTCGAATTCGTCGGCATCCGCGACGGCTGGCGCGGCGTCGTCGACGGCGACTTCTTCCCCCTCACGCGGCACGAGGTCAAGGGACTCTCGAAGGTCGGCGGAACCATCCTCGGCACCAGCCGCACCAACCCGTACGAGGGTCCGCGCGGCGGCGCGGAGAACATCGCCAAGACGCTGTTCGGGCACAAGATCGACGGCATCATCGCGATCGGCGGCGAGGGCACGCTCGCGGCGGCGGACCGCCTGTACAAAGAGGGGATCAACGTCGTCGGGGTGCCCAAGACCATCGACAACGACCTGCGCGCCACGGACTACTCGTTCGGCTTCGACACGGCCGTCAACATCGCCACCGAGGCGATGGACCGTCTGCGCACCACCGGCGACTCGCACCGGCGCTGCATGGTCGCCGAGGTGATGGGCCGCCACGTCGGCTGGATCGCTCTGCACGCGGGCATGGCGGCCGGAGCGCACGTCATCTGCATTCCCGAGGTGCCGATGTCGCTCGAAGAGATCACCGCCCTCGTGACCAGCGCGAACGATCGCGGGCGGGCGCCGCTCGTCGTCGTCTCCGAGGGCTTCAAGCTCAAGGACATGGACGAGGCGTACAGCGACAAGGGCCTGGACGCGTTCAACCGCCCGCGGCTCGGCGGCATCGGCGATCTGCTCGCCCCCGAGATCGAGCGGCTCACGGGCATCGAGACCCGGGCGACGATCCTCGGTCACATCCAACGGGGCGGCGCCCCGTCCGCCTTCGACCGGGTCCTCGCGACGCGGCTCGGCATGCACGCCGCGGATGCGGTCGTCGCCGGGGCGTGGGGGCAGATGGTCGCCCTGCACGGCACCGAGATCGTGCGGGTGCCGTTCGCAGACGCCCTCGGTGAGCTCAACACGGTGCCGCGCAACCGCTACGACGCGGCGGCGACCCTGTTCGGCTGAGTTCAGGTCGCCGGCCCCGCATCAGGCGCCGGCGGCGCCCAGGCGGTCCAGGATCCAGGCGAGCTCGAAGGCGCGCTCGCGCCAGGAGTTGTACCGGCCGCTGACGCCGCCGTGGCCCGCCACCATCTCGCACTTGAGCATCACGTCGTCCGATCCCGCGTCGCGCAGCCGCGCCACCCACTTGGCGGGCTCCACGTACAGCACGCGGGTGTCGTTGAGAGAGGTGACAGCCAGGATCGACGGGTAGGCGACGCCGTCGCGCACGTTCTCGTACGGTGTGTACGACTTCATGTAGGCGTAGACCTCGGCGTCGTGCAGCGGATCGCCCCATTCGTCCCACTCGATCACGGTGAGCGGGAGAGACGGATCCAGGATCGTCGTCAGCGCATCCACGAACGGCACCGAGGCGAGGACGCCTGCGAACAGCTCCGGCGCCAGGTTCGCGACGGCGCCCATGAGCAGGCCGCCCGCGCTGCCGCCCTCCGCCACCAGGCGGTCGGCCGCGGTGACTCCGTCCGCGATCAGGTGCCGCGCCACGGCGACGAAGTCGGTGAATGTGTTCCGCTTCTGGCCGAGCTTGCCGTCCTCGTACCACTGGCGGCCCATCTCCCCGCCGCCGCGCACATGCGCGACCGCGAACACGACGCCGCGGTCGAGCTCCGACAGCCGCATGACCGAGAGGCCGGGGTCGATCGAATGCTCGTACGAACCGTAGCCGTACAGGTGCACCGGGCGCGGCTCGGATCCGGGCTCCCCGAACGAGCGCTTCCACACGAGCGAGATCGGGATCCGGGTGCCGTCGTCGGCGAGAGCCCAGTCGCGGCGCTGGCCGTAGTCGGCGGGGTCGTAGCCGCCCAGCACCGGCTGGCGCTTGCGCAGGTGCAGCGCCCGCGTCGCCAGCTCCAGGTCGTAGACCGTCGACGGGGTGACGAAGGACCCGTAGCCCAGTCGCAGGAACGGCGCCGCCCACTCCGGGTTGCCGCCGAAGCCCGCCGAGTACAGCGGCTCGTCGAAGCCGAGCTCATCCAGCGCGCCGGTGGCCGGATCCATCAGCGCGATGCGCTCGAGTCCCTCGAAGCGGTAGGCCACCACGGTGACGTCGCGGAACGCATCCACGTCGAGCAGTCGCCGGCCGGGGGTGTGCGGCAGGATCGTGCGGCGCTCGCCCTGTGGATCGGCGGCGGACACCGCCACCAGCGCGAAGTCGAGTGCGCCGTCGTTGTGCAGCACGAGCAGCTCGTCTCGGCCGTCGATGACGGCGTGCTCGATCGAATACTCCACGCCCTCGCGGCGCGGCCAGACCACGCGAGGCGGCGTGGTGAGGTCGTCGAGGTCGACCAGGTGCTCCTCGCTGGTGATCGAGGATCCGACGCCGATCACGAGGTAGCGGCGGCTGCGGGTGATACCCGCGCCCAGCCAGAACCGCTCGTCCGGCTCATGGAAGAGCTGCACGTCGTCGGACACGGGAGTGCCGATCCGGTGCAGCCACAGCGTGTCCGGCCGCCATGAGTCGTCCACGGTCGTGTAGATCACCGCGTCGCCGGCGGGCGTGAAGAACGCCCCGGATGTTCCCGGGATCTCGTCGGGCAGGGTCTCGCCGGTCAGCAGGTCACGGACGTGCACGGTGTACCGCTCGTCGCCCTCGAAGTCCGTGGACCAGAGCAGCCGGGTGGCGTCGTCCGAGACGTCGAAGGCGCCCATCGCGAAGAACTCGTGCCCGATGGCCTCGACGTTGCCGTCGAGCAGGATCTGCTCGCCCGGCACGGGGACGGCGGCGTCGAGCACGGGCGGCGTCCAGTCGTCAGGGGAGGAGACCGCGGCGCGGCATTGCAGGCCGTACTGCTGTCCTTCGACGGTGCGGCCGTAGTACCACCAGTCGCCACGACGCGTCGGCACCGACAGATCCGACTCCTGCACGCGCCCCTTGATCTCCTGGAACAGCGTCTCGCGCAGCGGCCCGAGGTGGGCGAGGCGGGCGTCGGTGTACGCGTTCTCGGCCTCGAGGTGCGCGATCACCTCGGGATCGTCCTTCGCGCGCAGCCAGTCGTACGGATCGTCGAACACGTCGCCGTGGTGGCTGCGGATCAGCGAGCGGCGGGCCGCGCGCGGCGGGACAGGGGAGGAGGGCGCCGAGGTGGTGGCGGGGGCGGAGGTCACACCACAACGCTAGCCGCTGCGGCACTGTCGAGGCCCTGCGCGGGCCGGGGGAGGTGTCGAGTTGACCGGCCTGGGCCGGGGTGGGAGGATGCAACCGGCCCGTTAACGGATGCTGTACTCCCGGTGAACTCTTCGTTCGTCACGTCCCTCCACTTCACGAAAGCGAACGGTGGAAACCGCAGCCCTCATCGTCGTGCTGGTGATCCTGCTGGCACTCTTCTTCGACTTCACCAACGGGTTCCATGACACGGCGAACGCCATGGCCACCCCGATCGCCACGGGTGCGCTCAAACCGCGGACCGCGGTCATGCTCGCCGCAGGGCTGAACCTCGTCGGGGCGTTCCTGTCCACCGAGGTCGCCGCGACGGTGTCCGGCGGCATCATCCAGGAGGATTCGAGCACCGCGCACCTCATGCCGTCGCTCATCTTCGCCGGCCTCATCGGGGCGATCACCTGGAACATGCTGACCTGGCTGCTCGGACTGCCGTCCAGCTCCTCGCACGCGCTGTTCGGCGGGCTCATCGGCGCCACGCTGGTCGGCGTCGGGCTCAGCGGGATCAACTTCGGCGTCGTGCTGTCCAAGGTCGTGCTCCCGGCGCTCATCGCGCCCCTCACGGCCGGGCTGATCGCCTACCTCGCGACCAAGACCGCGTATCTGATCACGCGTCGCTACGACGGCAAGCCCGACGGCAGAAGCGGCTTCCGGTGGGGACAGATCTTCACGTCCTCGCTCGTCGCGCTCGCGCATGGCACGAATGATGCGCAGAAGACCATGGGCGTGATCACGCTGGCATTGATCTCGGTCGGCTGGCAGGCACAGGGCGACCACCAGCCGCACATCTACGTCATCGTCGCGTGCGCGTTCACGATCGCGCTGGGCACCTACCTGGGTGGATGGCGCATCATCCGCACGCTCGGCAAGGGCCTCACCGACGTCAAGCCCGCACAGGGTTTCGCGGCGGAGACCTCCACCGCGGCGACGATCCTCGCCTCCAGCGCGCTCGGCTTCGCACTGTCCACCACGCAGGTCGCCTCCGGGTCCGTGATCGGATCCGGGCTGGGCCGGCGCGGCTCCGCCGTGCGCTGGCGCACCGCGGGACGCATCGCGATCGGCTGGGTGCTCACCCTTCCCGCGGCGGGGCTCGTCGGCGCCGTCGCGGCGTTCATCGTGGTCCTCGGCGGCAGCTGGGGCGTGCTCATCGATGCGGTCCTCGCGCTCGCCGTCATCATCGCCCTGTTCCTGCGCTCGCGTCGCAACGCCGTCACGGCCAACAACGCGTTCAGCGAGGTCGCCGACTCCGGACGCGCCATCGAGGTGCCGGAGGAGCCGCCGCTCACCCCGAGACAGGCCAGGGCGCAGCGCGCCCGCGAACGCGCGAAGGCCAAGGAGAAGGGGGCGGGACGATGACCGTGGTCATCCACTGGGAGGCGTTCTTCCAGGTGCTCGGCGCCGCATTGGTCGGCACCCTCGTCGTTGTGGGCTTCTACGCGCTGGGCCTGCGGATGCTCGTCCGCGCGGGCAGGGTGCCGGTCGTCACGCCGGCCGAGTTCACCGACGCGATCACCGTGATCAGCGAGAAGGAGGCCAGGCGCGCGGCGAAGGCCGCGGCGAAGACCGCCCGCAAGAGTCCGCTCACGGGCGCCCAGAAGACGCTCGCCCAGATCGCGGCCTCCGCGTGCTTCGCCGTCTGCGCGGTGGCGGTGCTCGGCGGCATCCTGCTCATCGTCGTGAAGTAGCGGGCAGGGCGGTCCGGCACGCGCCGCTCGGGTATGCGCTCGTCTCGGCGCTAGCCTGAGGTCCATGACTGTGCAGTTCGGCCGCTACGCCCCGCCCACGCACACCCTGGTGCACGTGAGCGACCCGCACCTGCTGGCCGGGGGAGCAGCCCTGGGCGGACGCTTCGACGTGGACCGCACCCTGGCGCGCACGCTCGCGGCGATCGAGACCGCGACGGATGGGCCCGACGCGATCGTCGTGACGGGCGACCTCACGGACCTCGGTGAGCCGGACGCGTACCGTCGGCTGCGTTCGGTCGTGGATCCGGTGTCCGAACGCCTCGGCGCACCGGTGATCTGGGTGGCCGGCAACCACGACGAGCGTCCTGCGATGCGGCAGCACCTGCTCGACGTCGAGCCCAGCGAGGATCCGGTCACGGGCGTCTGGGACCTGAACGGGCTGCGGGTGATCGCACTGGACTCCACGGTCCCCGGCTGGCACCACGGCGACATCGGCCCCGAACAGCGCGCCTGGCTCGCCGATCAGCTGCGCACTCCCGCACCGCACGGCACGCTGCTCGCGATGCACCACCCGCCGGTGCCCAGCCACATCCCGTTCTTCGACATCCTCGAGCTGCGCCACCAGGACGAGCTCGCCGAGGTGCTGCGCGGATCCGACGTCCGCGGCATCCTCGCCGGGCATCTGCACTATTCGCTGCACGCCACGTTCGCGGGAATCCCGGTGAGCGTGGCCTCCGCCACCTGCTACACCATGGATGTCGCGAGCCCGGGCGACCGGGTCAACGGCATGGATGCCGCGCAGTCCTTCCAGCTCGTGCACGTGCGTCCCGAGACCATCACGCACACGGTGGTCCCCGTGGTCGAGGCGACACCGATCGACACGTTCGGCCCGGAATGGGTGGCGCGGATGGCGCGGCTGACTCCCGAGCAGCGGCTGGAGGCGTTCTCGCGCAAGCCGGGCCGCTGACTCGAATGTCCCCGCAAGGCGGGAAAATTCGAGTCCTTCTGGGTGGTCAGCGGCCCAGGGGCGCTGACTGGAATGTCCCCGCAAGGCGGGAGAATTCGAGTCCTTCTGGGTGGTCAGCGGCCCAGAGGCGCTGACTCCAGGCCCGGCGTTCGCCGAGCCGGAGAAGCCGGTGCCGGGACTTCGCCGAAGCGGCGATGGCTGCCCGGATAGGATGGAGGCATCCCCCTTCCCTGTTCGCCATCACCCACGAGGATGTGTCCATGGCCGCCGTTGCGCCTGCCACCCGAACCGAAACCGACTCCCTGGGAAGCAAGGAGATCCCCGCTGACGCGTATTGGGGGATCCATACGCTCCGCGCCGCCGAGAACTTCCCGATCACGAAGCGCCCGATCTCGGTCTACCCCGAGCTGATCGAGGCGCTCGCGATGGTCAAGCAGGCCAGCGCCCGGGCGAACAAGGAGATCGGCGTCCTCGACCCGGAGAAGGCCGACCTCATCGACGCCGCCGCGCAGAGGGTCGTCAACGGCGAGTTCCACGACCAGTTCATCGTCGGCGTCATCCAGGGCGGCGCCGGCACCTCGACCAACATGAACGCGAACGAGGTCATCACCAACATCGCGCTCGAGCTGGCCGGCCGCGAGAAGGGCGACTACGCGTTCCTCTCGCCGATCGACCACACCAACCGCAGCCAGTCCACGAACGACGTCTACCCGACCGCGGTGAAGATCGGCCTGTCGCTGAACCTGCGCTCCCTTCTCGATGAGCTCGACCTGCTGCGCGTGTCGTTCCTGACCAAGGCGCGCGAGTTCCACGACGTGCTCAAGGTGGGACGCACGCAGCTGCAGGACGCCGTGCCGATGACCCTCGGCCAGGAGTTCCACGGCTTCGCCTCGACTCTCGGCTACGATCACACGCGCCTCACCGAGAACGCCTGGCTCATGTACGAGATCAACATGGGCGCCACCGCGATCGGCACGGGCATCACCACGCACCCGGACTACGCGCCGGCCGTGCTGAAGCACCTGCGCGAGATCTCGGGCCTGGATCTGGCCACCGCGAGCGACCTCGTCGAGGCCACCAGCGACACCGGATCCTTCATGTCCTTCTCGTCGTCGCTCAAGCGCAACGCGATGAAGCTCTCCAAGATCTGCAACGATCTGCGTCTGCTCTCCTCCGGCCCGCAGGCGGGTCTCGGCGAGATCAACCTGCCCGCCATGCAGGCGGGATCCAGCATCATGCCGGGCAAGGTCAACCCGGTGATCCCCGAGGTCGTGAACCAGGTCGCGTTCGCCGTCGCCGGATCCGACATGACCGTCACGATGGCCGCCGAGGCCGGTCAGCTGCAGCTGAACGCCTTCGAGCCCGTGATCGCGCACTCGATCTTCCAGTCCATCACCTGGATGCGGCAGGCCATGTGGACCCTGCGTGTGAACTGCGTCGACGGCATCACCGCCAACCGCGACCGCCTGGGCGCGATGGTCGGCTCCTCGGTCGGCGTGATCACGGCGCTCACGCCGTTCATCGGCTACGCGGCCTCGGCCGCGCTCGCCAAGACCGCGCTGCTGACCAACCGCAACGTCGCCGACCTCGTGGTCGAGGCGGGCCTGATGTCGCGCGAAGAGGTCACCAAGCAGCTGTCTCCGGCGCGCCTGTCGGGCTTGGAGGCGGTCACCGCCGCGATCCCGGTCATCCCGTCCAAGGACGTCGACGCGCGGGTCTGACCCGCCGGACACGACGACGGCCCGTCACTCCTCGGAGCGGCGGGCCGTCGTCGTGTGTTCGCCGTGGCGGACGCGGCGAGAGATCAGTCCAGGATCCGGCAGTGCGTCGTGAGCTCGCCGATCCCGTCGATGCCGACTGTCACGGTCGAGCGGTCGCGGAGGAAGATCTGCGGATCCCGCGAGTATCCCGCGCCCCCCGGGCTGCCGGTGGAGATCAGCGTCCCCGGCCGCAGTGTGAGCGAACGGGACAGGTGCGCGATGAGGGCGGACACCGGTCGGACCATCTGCCCGGTCGAGGCGTCCTGAACCCGGTGGCCGTCGACGACGGTCCAGATGTGCAGGTCCTGCGGATCCGGGACCTCGTCGGCCGTGACGACGACCGGACCGGTCGGGGAGAAACCGTCGAACGACTTGCAGCGCGACCACTGCGCCTCGGCGAACTGGATGTCTCGGGCGGTGATGTCGTTCACGACGGTGTAGCCCCAGACGTGGTCGAGGGCTTCCTCGGCGGACACGTCCTTCGCGGCGGTGCCGATCACGACGCCGAGCTCGGCCTCGTAGTCCACCGACTCCGACAGCGCGCGCGGCCAGGACGTGGTCTGCTCATGCCCGGTCAGGGAGTTCGGCCACAGGGTGAACACCGTCGGCGCGGTGTCGGTCTTCAGGCCGAGCTCGCTCGAGTGCGCGGCGTAGTTGAGTCCGATGGCCAGCACGACCGGGGGAGCGAGGACGGCGGCGCTGTAGGCGAAGCCGTCGAGCGGGTGCACCGGGGCGTCGCCGCGGGCGTGCGCAACGCGGACGGCATCGAGAAGGACGTCGCCGCCCTCGATGAGCTGCTGGAGAGTGGCAGGGGCCGGATCCACGAGATCGGAGACGAGCGTCGCCCCGGAGCCGTCGATGACGGCGAGGGCGGGAAGGCCGGATTCGGGACGGCGCAGATGAGCGAACCGCATGCCTCCACGCTACCGGGCGCGTCCGCTGTCCCGCCGCGGTGAGCCTCTAGGCTTTGGGCATGAGCTTTGGAGGACACGGCGATCCCGCCGCGCAGCGCCCCGCCTCGCATCCGCCGGCGCCCGCCCGGCCGCCGGCCACCGGGCCGACGCCGGCGCAGGATCCCGCCGTGTACCCGCCGTCGCCGCAGTATCAGCCGCCGGCGGTGCAGCAGCAGTCCGCTCAGCCCGCGAACGCCTATCAGCAGCCTCGGTATTCTCCGCAGCCGCAGTACGTGCAGCCGCAGTACGTGCAGCCGCAGGCCTACCCGCAGACGTCGTCGACGCCGCTCGCGCCGGTGTACGGCTCGGTGCTGGCGCAGCGCCCCGAGCATCACGGCGCCGTCGCCTATGACGCCTACACGCCGCCCGCGCCCGTGCAGGCCGTGCCTGCCCTGCCGGTGCCGTCCGCGAAGGGGCGGCATGCGTCGGTGTGGGCGTTCGGAGCGCTCGGATTCGTGCTGCTGGGACTCATCGCCTACTTCGTCTGGGCACTCGGACCGGCCGCGTCGCTGATCGGCATGGTGCTCGCGCTCGTCCCGCTGACGATCGTGTTCTTCGGCGTCTTCTTCATCGATCGGTGGGAGCCCGAACCGCGGTCGCTGGTGGCGTTCGCGATCGCCTGGGGTGCGATCGCGTCGGTCGGGCTCGCGCTGCTCATCGACCTGCTGCTGACGCTGCTGCTCGGGCGCCGCGGCGACGACCTCACCGCGGTGCTGCAGGCGCCGATCGTAGAGGAGTCCGCGAAGGGCCTGGGCGTGCTCCTGATCTTCCTGATGGCGCGCAGGGCCTTCGACGGCCCTGTCGACGGCATCGTCTACGGCGCCCTGGTCGGCGCCGGGTTCGCATTCACCGAGAACATCCAGTACTTCGCGATCAGCCTGATCGAGGGCGGCGCGTCGGATCTGACGGTGACTTTCGTTCTGCGCGGCCTGATGTCGCCGTTCGCGCACGCCATGTTCACCTCGGTGACCGGGTTCGCGATCGGGCTCGCGGCGCGCCGCGGAGCGTCGACCGGGCGTGTGCTCGGTCACGGTGTCGTGGGCCTCGTCGGCGCCATGGCGCTGCACGCGCTGTGGAACGGATCCTCGATGATCGGCAACTTCTTCGTGCTGTACCTCGTGCTGCAGGTGCCGCTTTTCGCCGGCTTCATCATCGCGATCATCCTGCTCCGCAAGGAGGAGGCGCGGCTCACCTTCGCCCGGCTCAGCGACTACGCGACGGCCGGCTGGTTCACGACGCAGGAGGTGCTCATGCTCGCCACGCCCGCGGGCCGGCGCGCAGGCATGCGGTGGGCCGGGGGGCTGCGCGGCGACCGGCGCCCGATCATGCGCGGTTTCATCAAGGATGCGACGACGCTCGCCTCGGTGCGTCAGCGCATCATCACCGGCCGGGATCCGCTCGCCGCGCAGGACGAGCAGACGCTGCTGCAGCGCACGCACGCGGCGCGGGACGCCCTGCTGGCGGTCTGAGCGGCAGACGAGTTCTCCTGGGCTTGCAGGAGGTTTCGACTCGCTGCGCTCGCTCACCCTGCCATGCCGAGGACTCGAGTCCGCTGCGCGGCCGTGAGCCCTCGCAGGGCAAGACTCAGCGCCCGGTGCTGCGGCGATGCCTGCGAGTCCTCCGGGCGCTGAGTTGATCTGAAGACAGGTTGCACCCGCGGCGGTGACGATGTCAAGGGATCGGGCCGGATCGCGGCGACTGCGCGGCCCGTCCTGTTCGCCGTCGGCGCAGTGCCTCGCGTTGACCGGTTCGGAGCCGTCGGGTTGGATGGAAGGCATGACTGAGCGCACCAAGCCCGAGTTCGACGCCCCCACCGGCCCCGCTCCCACGGAGCTCGTGATCCGCGACATCATCGAGGGAACCGGCGACGAGGCGAAGCCCGGCGACACCGTGACCGTGCACTACGCGGGTGTCGAGCACGACACCGGCGAGGAGTTCGACTCCTCCTGGGGTCGCGGCGAGACCATCCAGTTCCCGCTGCGCGGCCTGATCCAGGGCTGGCAGGAGGGCATCCCCGGGATGAAGGTCGGCGGACGCCGCGAGCTGATCATCCCGCCGCAGCTCGCCTACGGCCCCGCCGGATCCGGTCACTTCCTTGGAGGCAAGACCCTTATCTTCATCATCGATCTCATCGCCGTCGGCTGACGCTGCGATCGACGAAGGCCCGTCCGAGGACGGGCCTTCGTCGTCTGCAGGCACGCTCCGAAAAAGTTCGACGAATCGGGAATGCATTCAAGTGAATGCAAGTTGGACTCTGATGTCGCCGCACCAGCGGTGGCCGCAGAACTTCCGACGAGGAGCATCCATGAGCATCGACATCCCCGGCTACCGCAGCGGCACCTGGTCCCTGGACCCGGCCCACAGCGAGGTGACGTTCAGCGTCCGCCACATGATGATCTCGAAGGTGCGCGGCACCTTCGGCGTCAAGAGCGCGACCCTGGTCGCCCCGGAGAACCCGCTCGACGCCCGCGTCGAGGCGACGGTCGACGTGACCTCGCTGAGCACCGGTGACGCCGGCCGCGACGGTCACCTGTTGTCGGGCGACTTCTTCGACGCCGAGAAGTTCCCCACGATGGACTTCGTCTCCACCGGCGCGCGTGCCGAGGGCGGGGACCTGTTCGTCGACGGCGACCTCACGATCCACGGCGTCACGAAGCCGGTCACGTTCGAGCTCGACTTCGGCGGCTTCGGCGCCGACCCCTACGGCAACTACAAGGCCGGGGCGTCGGCCAAGGCCGTCATCAACCGCGAGGACTTCGGCCTCACCTGGAACGCGGCGCTGGAGACCGGCGGCGTGCTGGTCGGCAAGGACGTCACGATCACGCTCGACCTGCAGGGTGCGCTCCAGGCGTAAGCAGGATCCATCCGTCGCGGGCGGGTGCCGCATCATCGAGCGGCGCCCGCCCTCGGCGTCACGGCCTGGCGTGAGGCGCCGCCGTTCACCGTGCGGAAGCGGGCCGCGCTCGTGCTCACCGAGGCGCTCGCCCGGATCGCGGACAAGGCCGATCCGGTGCAGGACGAGCTGTGGCACGAGGCATCGGCGCAGTCCGACAAGCGGCAGCTGTCCGGGCTGATCCTCGCGATCGGCGCGATCAACGTGTGGAACCGCATCGATGTCGCGATCCGCCAGCCGGCCGGGCGGCGCTGACGTGCATCCCGGATCGGCGGCTCTCGACTCCGGTCAGGGCTGCGGATCGTCCGCGTCATAGGCCCGGAAGCGCGGGCTCATCCGCACGAACAGCGCGACGAGCCCGATCACGAGCATTCCGCCGAGCAACGGCGGGAACCACAGCGCGGTGAACGAGGCGAGCGCCCCGGCGTACAGGGCGCCGAGACGTGGGCCGCCCGCGACGACGATGATGAAGACGCCCTGCAGGCGGCCGCGCATGGTGTCGGGCACCGCGGCCTGCATCATGGTGTTGCGGTAGATCGAGCTGACGTTGTCGGCCGCGCCCGAGAAGGCCAGGGCGACGCAGCCGAGGGCGATCAGCGGCACGTTCGGATGATCCGCGGTAGCGTGCATGCCGGGGAGCAGCGCCCCCGCGAGCAGCACCACGCCGAACACCGCGATCATCGCACCGTACGCCTGCACGGCGCGGGCGATGCCGCGGCCGTGCCAGCGGTAGTGCACGATGCGTCCGGAGAACAGGCTCGACAGGAACGTGCCGACGGCGACGGCGGCCGTCAGCAGACCGGTGGTCACCGCGCCGCCGCCCAGGATCACGGTGCCGAGCGCCGGGAACAGCGCGAGGGGCTGGCCGAACGTCATCGCGCAGATGTCGAGGATGTACTGCATCCGGATGTTGCCGGCGCGGCGCATGAAGCGCCAGCCGTCGGCGAGCGACGCGAGCCCTGGCCGCACGATCTCGCCCTCGGGCTTGAGCGCGGGCAGCATCCACAGGCCGAGGAACATCGAGAGCATCAGGATCACGTCGATCGTGTACGTCCAGCCGTAGCCGGTGAGCGCCACGAGGATCCCCGCGAGCGCCGGGCCCGCCATGACCGTCATGCCGAAGGCCACGCCGTTGAGCGCCGATGCCGGGGCCAGCATGTCGCGGGGGAGCAGGCGGGGCACGATCGCGGTGCGCGTGGCCATACCCACCGAGTTCGCCGCAGCGATGATCATGCTCAGCGCATACAGCCACCAGATCGTCTCCGCATGGGTCCAGGTGAGGGCCGCGAGAAGGGCGGTGGCGGCGAAGGTGATGACGGCGGCGATGAGGGCCACCCGGCGACGGTCGAAGGCGTCGGCGAGCATGCCGCCGTAGAGGCCGGCGAGGATCATAGGCACGAGCCCCGCCACCGCGATCATGGAGACGGCGAACGTGCTCTGGGTCAGCGTGAACACGTGCAGCATGACGGTCACGACCGTGAGCTGACCGCCGATGCCGCTGAGAGTGGATCCGATCCACATCCGGGCGAACGCCGGGCTCTGCCGGAAGGGGCTCAGGTCGATCAGGTGACTCACCCATCGAGCGTATCGGCGCGGCGAGGTCCCGGGATCCGGCTCGGGCGCACGGCGCCGTCCGGTGCTGATAGACTTGTGCGGTTGCCGTTCGATCGGCCGCGGATAAAGAGAGCCCACGCATCCGGCGTCGGGCACCGCGCAGCAAAGAGGAAGGGGATCACCTATGGCACTGGATGCAGACGTCAAGAAGGCGATCATCGAAGAGTACGCGACGCACCCCGGTGACACCGGATCCCCCGAGGTGCAGGTTGCGATGCTGACGCAGCGCATCAAGGACCTCACCGAGCACCTCAAGGAGCACAAGCACGACCACCACTCGCGTCGTGGCCTGTTCCTGCTCGTCGGTCAGCGCCGTCGTCTGCTCGGCTACCTCCAGGACGTCGACATCAACCGCTACCGGTCGTTGATCGAGCGTCTCGGACTCCGCCGCTAAGCAGCGCAGCCAGCGTACAATCGCGCAGAACATTCTTGCGAGGTCCGTCCCACGGTGTGGGGCGGGCCTCGACGTTTGTCCTGAGGGCGGATCCGTCGCGGATCCGGGAACCCCTCCGTGAGAAACCACATCCAGCATGAGACATCACGGGTGCAGGTGGGTCTCATGCTGGAAGTGGTTTCTCACCGACGGCATTGATCCCCGATCGACTTTCCTGTAGGAAAGTCGAAGGAGCTTTCCTACAGGAAAGCGAACCGACGATTCGGGGGGACCGATGGAGCAGCAGTCCATGCGGGGCGCAGAGCCTCGGAGGCAGCCGGATGGGGCCACCGTGCCGGGGCAGGACGCGGCGCGGGCCGCGCTCGACGCGCTGCCCGGTATCGCGGGGCGACGCGAAGAAATGCTCGACCGTCGCCGGCTCGGCCGGATCCTCTTCTTCGATGCGATCGTGCCGACAGGCGCCTTCGTCTCGTGGTTCCTCACGCAGCTCTTGCGGGATCCCTCGGTGAGCGCACGGTCGCTGCCCACCCTGGCATTGCTCGTGGTCGTGCTGATGTGGAGTCAGCTCGAGCGGGGGCTCCGCGAGCGCTATCGCGCGGCCCAGACGCTTCGAGGCGCGGCGCGTCTCGTGCATCAGGTGCTGACCGGTGCGGCGGCTGCGGCATTCGTGCTGGCGCTCGTGATCACCTTCCTGCGTGGCGACCCTCCGGCGGCTCTCGTCGCGTTCGGAGGACTCCTCGGTCTCGGGGCCGGGCTGTGGGCGTGGGGCGCGATGCGCCGGGGCGCCCGCGACGCGGCCCCCGTCCCCGTCGCTGAGCATGCCGAGATGAACACCGCCGTGAGGATCGCCACCGGCTCCTTCGGTGTCGGGCTCGCGCTGATCGCCGCGGTGAATCCCCTGTTCGCCGCAGGCAGGGGCTTCCAAGGGCTGTCCGTGGTCGCCGCGCTGCTCGCGGTGGCGATCGCCGCACTCGGGCGCTTCCTGAATGCGGTGCCCGCGATCGGCGCGGCATGGCGCGTCCCTCAGTGGACGGCGTTCGCGATCTCGGTGGTGATCACCTGCGTCGCGCCGATTCCCGCATTCGCGCATCCCCCGCTCGGCGGTCTGATCGGCGTCGTCGCGGCGGGGGCGATCCTGGTGTTCTTCGTGGTCACAGCGCTCTGGCCGGCCGGTCCCGATGGCTGAGCCGCACCCGCGCATGCGCCTGGACGACACCTTCGCGGGCGCGATCCGCTTCTCGATGATGGCGGCTCTGCGCGACGGCGTGGAGATGGACTTCGCGACGCTCGCGCACGTGCTGCAGGCGAACGATTCCGCGGTGAGCAAGGCGATCGCCGCACTGTCCGGGGCCGGCTACGTCGTCAGCCGGAAGGGCCAGGTCGGCACTCGGCCGCGCACCTGGGTACGCGCCACAGCACCGGGTGCGCGGGCGTTCGAGGCGCACGTGCAGGCTCTGCGGGACATCGTGGCGGGAGGCGGGCCGGAGATCTGAGTCGCGAGTCCGCCATGAGTGAGTGCGCGAGAAACCACATCCCGCGTGAGAAACCACATCCAGCATGAGACATCACGGGTGCAGGTGGGTCTCATGCTGGAAGTGGTTTCTCACCGACGGCGCGCGGCGCGAGTGGGGTCGGCGCGGATCGGCGACTCAGGCCGGTGCGCCGACCAGATCCGCGTGGTGGATCGCAGCGACGTCGGGATGAGCACGCAGGCGCGACTTCAGGGCGTTCTCCCCGTACAGGGCGTGGATCGGGTTCGACGGATCCTTGGTGACGCCGCGCGCCTGCGCCGCGAGCTCGGCCGGCAGCTCGATCAGCGGCAGGCGCGCGTCGAGGGCCGGGTTGAAGAAGAAGGGGATCGAGATCCGCTCGTCCGGCGCCTTCGGCGAGACCACGCGATGGTTCGTCGCCTTGAGGTAGCCGTCGGTCGCATACTCCAGGAGCTCGCCGATGTTGACGACGAACGCGCCGTCGACCGGGGGAGCGTCGACCCAGGCGCCGTCGCGCTCGACCTGCAGCCCGCCCTTGCCGGGCTCCACCCACAGCAGGGTGAGCACGCCCGAGTCCTTGTGGGCGCCGACGCCCTGCTGCGGCTCCGGCTCGTGTGTGCCGGGGTAGCGGACGATCTTGATGAGGGTCGACGGGTCGCCGAAGTTCTCCTCGAAGTAGCTCTCCGCCGCGCCCAGGGCGAGCGCCCACGCGCGCAGCAGCGTGCGGGCGACGCCGGAGAGGTGCGCGTGCCACTCCGCGACGATCTCGCGCAGCTCGGGCTGGGCCTGGGGCCAGAGGTTCGGCCCGATCAGACGGTTGTATCCGGGACCGCCCTCGACCGCGGCGCGCTCCGGGCCGATGTCGATCTGCTCGCGCCAGTCCACGGCGCCCTGGGTGCGCTCGCCGCCGATCCGGGTGTAGCCGCGGAAGTGCGGGCTCTTGACGTTCTCGATCGCGAGCTTGTCCTCTTCGGGCAGCGCGAAGAAGTCCTTGGCCGCCTGGTGCAGCCGCGCCTCGAGCTCGGGTGTGACACCGGTTCCGGTGAGGTAGAAGAAACCGACGTCGTGGGTCGCCGCGCGCAGATCGTCTCGGAAACGCGCCGCCGCCTCGGGGCCCGCGTCGAGCTGGGAGAGATCCAGGATCGGAAGGTTCAGTTCGGACATGAGGCGAGGCTAGATCGCGACAGACGCCGGGGCACGAATGTTGCCCCGGATTACTCGCGGTCTCCGGCGATCCTCGCCGGAGAGGCGCGGACCGGGGGACCGCCGCCGAGGCGGGAGCGCGACGGCGCGGGTGCTACAGTTTCTGAGGTAAGGGATGCCTTACCTCAGAAACTCGTCAGGAACAGTCTCTCCGTGTTCGCCACCTTCCTCATCGGCCTTCGTGAAGGCCTCGAAGCCGCGCTCGTCGTCGGCATCCTCGTCGCCTACCTGAAGCGTCTCGATCGCAAGGACGTGCTCCCGCGCCTTTGGACCGGAATCGGTGCCGCGGTGCTGCTCGCGCTGGTCATCGGCGCGGTGCTGACCTTCGGCGCCTACGCCCTCACATTCCAGGGGCAGGAGATCATCGGCGGCACGCTGTCGCTCGTCACGGTCGCGATGGTGACCTGGATGATCTTCTGGATGCGCAAGGCGGGTCGCACCATGAAGGCCACGCTGCAGGGCGGCGTCGACCGCGCGCTCGAGGCGGGCACCGTGTGGGCGCTCGTCCTGGTCGGGTTCGTGTCGGTGGCCCGGGAGGGCATCGAGACCACGCTGCTGCTGTGGTCGATGGTGCAGTCGTTCGGGGATGCGCCCTCGGCGATCCTCGGCGCGGCCCTCGGGCTCGCCGTCGCGGTTCTCGCCGGCTGGCTCCTGTCGCGCGGTGCCGTGCGGCTGGACCTGTCCCGCTTCTTCACCTGGACGGGCGGATTCCTCGTCGTCATCGCGGCCGGTGTGCTCGCCTATGCGATCAGCGACCTTCAGGAGGCCGGTGTCGTGCCCGGCCCCTTCACCGCCGCCGCCCCGCTCGACGGCGCCGGGGCCGTGCTCGTCGGCGCTGCGGGCTTCCCGTTCGGCTGGGCCTTCGACGTATCGGCCGCGATCCGCCCCGACAGTGCGCTCGCCGTGCTGCTCCAGGCCTTCGTGGGCTTCATGCCGAGGATGAGCTGGATCCAGGTGCTCGCCTGGGTGCTGTACCTGGCGGTCGTCGGCACGCTCTTCGTGCGCGGCCTGCGCCGCACCGCTCCACGCGCCACCGCCTCGCGCTCCGCCTCCGATCCCGTCCCGTCGTCCGCGTCGGCGCTCGTCGCGGCCGAGCCGTCGGCCGCTCGCGTCGCGTCGACGACCGTCTCTTCCGAAGGAGCCTCATGACTCTCTCCCGCCCGATCGCCATGCTCGGGGCCGTGGCCGCCCTCGGCCTCACCCTCACCGGCTGCGTCGCGAAGAGCGACGTCGCCGCCGCCGGACGCCTCACCGTGTCCTCCACGGCCGAGGCGTGCACGGTCTCCGCGGGCACCGCGAGCAGCGGCACCCTCGCGTTCGACGTCAGCAACAAGGGCGACGAGGTGACCGAGTTCTACCTGCTCGCGGAGGACGGCGTGCGCATCGTCGGCGAGGTCGAGAACGTGGCGCCCGGCGCGTCGCGCACCCTCACCGTGGTCGCCCAGCCCGGCAAGTACTTCACCGTCTGCAAGCCCGGCATGATCGGATCCGGCGTCGGCAAGGCCGACTTCGCCGTCACGGGCGCCAAGGTCGCCGAGGCTGGAGGCGACGCTGCGCAGAAGAAGAAGGCGGTCGACCTCTATGCGGCCTTCGTGAAGGACCAGGTCGGGCAGCTGCTCCCCGCGGCCAAGACCTTCGCCGACGCCTACCGCAACGGCGACGACGCGACGGCCAAGGCGCAGTTCTCCGTCGTGCGTTCCTTCTACGAGCGCATCGAGCCCGTCGCCGACAAGCTCGGCACGCTGGATCCGCGCCTGGATTTCCGCGAGCTCGACGCCAAGGCCGACGGCATCGACTGGACCGGCTTCCACCGCATCGAGAAGGATCTGTGGGTCCCCGCCGCGGGAGCCATCAACTCCGACCGCACCACGCCCGCGACCCAGGACTGGGCTCCGTCGACACCGTCCGAGCGCGGCGTGTACGCCGACCGGCTGCTCGCCGATCTGCAGGAGCTCTACGACCACGTCCACTCCGACGCCTTCCCCAAGGACCTCGAGGCGCAGGGCATCGCTGGGATCTCCAACGGCGCCATCTCGCTGCTGGACGAGGTCGCCAACGGGAAGATCACCGGTGAGGAGGACTGGTGGTCCGGCACCGACCTGTCCGACTTCGCGGCGAACGTCGAGGGCTCCAAGATGGCGTTCTCGCTGGTGCGCGACTTCGCTGACGGGAAGGGCGCGGAAGGCAAGAAGCTCGTGTCCCAGATCGACCGCGGCTTCTCCGCGCTGGAGGCCGAGCTCGCCGTGCACGGATCGCTGAAGGACGGCTTCGCCCCGTACTCCACAGTCACGGACGCGCAGAAGCGCGACCTCACCGACCTGCTGAACGCGCTCGCCGAGCCGCTCTCCAAGCTCACCAGCATGATCCTCGGCTGACATGAGCGTTCCGGACCCCGTGGAGGGGCAGGAGACGCCGGCCCCGGTGTCGTCCGGCCCGGGAGACGCATCCGCCTCGGAGGGCGATCGGCCGGGCATCAGCAGGCGCGGTCTGATCGGCTGGGCGCTCGGCAGCGGCGTCGCCGGAATCGCCGCCGGTGCGGGCGGAGCGGCGGCGATCGCGTCCAGCGGAGTGCTGGGCGGGGCCGCTCCCGCGGACGAATACGCCTTCGAAGGGGCGCATCAGGCCGGCATCACGACCCGGGTTCAGGAGCACCTGCACTTCGCGAGCTTCGACATGATGCCGCGGGCGAGCCGCGAGGACCTGATCTCGCTGCTGCAGGACTGGAGCTACGCGGCGTCGCGTCTCATGAAGGGGCTCGACTTGAGCGCCGCAGGCGCCGTCGGCGGCTCTCCCGAGGCGCCGCCGGACGACACGGGGGAGGCGCAGGGCCTGACCGCGGCGGGGCTGACGCTCACGTTCGGTCTCGGTCCGTCCCTCTTCCTCGCCGCGGGGGACCGGTTCGGGATCGCATCCCGGCGCCCCTCGGCCCTCGTCGAGCTCCCCGGGTTCGTCGGCGATGCGCTCGACGCCGCCTACACCGGCGGGGACCTGTGCATCCAGGCCTGCGCGGACGACCCCCAGGTGGCCGTGCACGCGGTGCGCAACCTGAGCCGGATCGCCTTCGGCCGGGCTCGGCTGCGCTGGTCCCAGCTCGGTTTCGGGCGCACCTCGCGCACGTCGGCGGACCAGCAGACGCCGCGCAACCTGTTCGGCTACAAGGACGGCACGGCGAACATCCTCGCGGACGATGCGAAAGCCCTCGCCGAGCACGTCTGGGTGGGGGAGAAGGACGAGCCGGACTGGATGGCCGGCGGCTCCTACCTGGTCGCCCGCAAGATCGCGATGCTCGTCGAGACGTGGGATCGGCTGCGCCTCGCCGAGCAGGATCGCACCATCGGGCGGGCCAAGGGCAGCGGGGCTCCGCTCTCGGGCGGCGGCGAGATGACCGAGCCGGTACTCTCCGGCTCGGCGATCGACGAGCACGCCCATGTGCGTCTGGCGCATCCGACGGTCAACGACGGCATCAGGATCCTGCGCCGCGGCTACAACTACGTCGACGGCAACAACGATCTGGGCCGACTCGACGCGGGACTGTTCTTCCTCTCCTATCAGCGCTCGCCGGAGCAGTTCGTCACCCTGCAGAAGCGCCTGTCGACCGACCTCATGAGCGAGTACATCCGGCACATCGGCTCCGGGATATGGGCGATTCCGCCCGGCGCGGAGAAGGGCTCCTCCATCGGCGCGGGCCTGTTCGCCTGAGACACGAGATACGAGACACGAGACCTGAGACCGTCACCTGTCCCGGAGCTCGCGTTTCCCTCCTCCCCGCTTCATTCCCTCCCCTGAGTGACGTGCGTCAGGGGAGGGAACGGCGGTGTTATCTCGCAGGACTTCGGTGACGGTTCTGCTTCAGGACTTCGGTGACACGACGCGCGGTCTTGGTGGTGACGCTTCTCCGGTCGACTTGATGGGTGAAGAGCAATGAGCCCGTGGATGCC
>Ga0153918_1000017_pt1 | contig 197207 bp, 173 predicted proteins | sample TSFL002MetaG_FD_104687 | JGI IMG/M metagenome (GOLD analysis project Ga0153918, IMG submission 104687) | Attine ant fungus gardens microbial communities from Florida, USA - TSFL002 MetaG | ecosystem: Host-associated > Fungi > Mycelium > Unclassified | place: USA: Florida, Paynes Creek Historic... | reverse complement strand
TCATCCGGGCTGATGCCGCAGTCCATCAGAATCCGCGCGAGACGGTTTGCCTTCGCATTCAGCTCGCCGTACGTCCAAGACTGGCCGTTGTATGTGACAGCCGGGCGGTCTTTGTGGCGCTGGACAGTCTCTTCGAATAGCTGATGAACCGTTTTGTCTGTCGGCACAGGCAGCGCTTTACCCTTCCATGCCTCAAGAAGCGCTTGCTTTTCTGTCTCGGTGACCAGTGACAGACTGGAAAGCGGCTGGTTCGGGTTCCCAGTAACTGCATCTAAAAGCTCCATCCAATATTGCTTCCATCGTTCAATCGTTTCCTGCTTAAACAGAGCTGTATTGTATTCGAGTACGAATGTAAGCCCTCCGTCGGTTTCGTCAGCCGTCAGCGTGAGGTCAAACTTGGCTGTTTTCCGTTCAAACGGATGCGGCTCAAGCTGAATCCCTTTCATTGTTAAATCCTTTATATTCGCATTTTGCATTGAAAAAACTGCATCGAATAACGGGTTTCTGCTTGTGTCACGCTGAACTTGAACATTTCCGATCAAATCCTCAAGCGGGTAATCCTGCGCATCAAAAGCGCTGAGTGCCGTTTCTTTCACTTCGTTAAGATAGTCAGCAAAGGTCTTTTCACCCTTCGGAGACGTGCGAAGCGCCAATGTATTGACGAACATTCCGATGACGCGGCTGACGTCCGCTTGAGATCGTCCGGCCACAGGTGAACCGACGATGATATCGTCTTGCCCGCTAAGTTTTGATAAAAATGCACTGTATGAAGCCAGAAGCACCATGTAAAGCGTGGAATCCGTTTCTTTTGCAAGCCTGCGCAGAGCATCAGCTTTGCCTGCTTCTAATGAAAATGCAATGCGGTCTCCCTCAAATGTTTGAACGGCAGGCCGACTGTAATCAGTCGGAAGCGTCAGCACCGGCAGCTCTCCGTCCAGCTCCTTCAGCCAATGCTCTTCTTGCTTCTTGTAAAGCTCAGACTGAATGAACTGCTGCTGCCACACGGCATAATCCTTATATTGAATACGGAGCGGCTCAAGGATTTCTCCGTCGTACAGCTTTGAAAGCTCCTCAATCAGCACACCGACAGATGCACCATCAGAAATAATATGATGCATATCGAACAGCAGCACATGCTCAGTGTCTGAATGCTTGATAAGCCCTATTCTGAACAGTGGAAGTTGGTCGATTTTGAAAGGCTTAATAAACTCAGAAACGATCCGCTCTGTCTCTTCTTCCGGGGCTTCGAAATAGGCTATCTCGCACTCAGCCTCTTCCCAGATCCGCTGCACCGTTTCTCCATCTTTTATTTCAAACGTGGTTCTCAAGGCTTCATGACGCTGCATTAACTGCTGCATGACGCTGTTAAGCCTTTCAACATCAAGCTCACCTGTCAGGCGCAGAACCGCCGGCATGTTATAGCTCGTTTGCGCATCCTCAAGCTGCTGAAGCACGTACATCCGTTTTTGCGGTGAAGAAACAGGATACGTATCTTGTTTCTCTGCCGGGCTGATACTTGCGGCTGTCCCTTTTTCAGCAGAGGCAATCACCTGTGCCAAGCCCTCAACCGTCGGTGACTGGAAGAGATCCTTGAGTGACAGCTCAACGCCCAGTTCCTGATGAACCAAGGCAAGCATCTTCATGCCTGCTAATGAATGTCCGCCAATGTCAAAGAAGTGGTCATAAGCGCCGACTTGTTCAGCCTGAAGCACATGTGCCCAAATGTCTGCGACTTTTTGTTCCGTTTCATTGCGTGGCGCAACATATGAAACACCTCTTGAAACGTTGGCATCAGGAATCGGCAGCGCTCTCCGGTCAATTTTTCCGTTCCCTGTCAGCGGCAGCTCGTCCATTTGGATAAACACCGCAGGAACCATATATGCCGGCAAGTCCTTCGCAGCATGCTCTCTCATCTCTTGTGATGAGATGTCTCCATCTCCGACATAGTAAGCGCAAAGCAGTTTATCTCCCGCTCCTTGATCAACGGCAAGCACAACACTCTCCTGAACACGATCATGGGTTTGCAGCTGATGTTCGATTTCTCCAAGCTCGATGCGCTGTCCGCGAATCTTCACCTGATGGTCGATTCGCCCGATAAATTCGATGTCGCCATTCGGCAGCCATCTCGCAAGGTCTCCCGTTTTATACATGCGTTCGCCGGATGTAAACGGATGGGGAACAAATTTCTCCTCAGTCAGTTCTGGACGGTTGTAATAGCCTTTCACGAGTCCTTCGCCACTGACGCAAAGCTCTCCGGCAATCCCGGCAGGCTGCACGTGTCCCGTACTGTCAAGAATGTATACTTCCGTATTGCTGACCGGTTTTCCAATCGGAACAGACAGCGTGTGCTCCTCCAATTCATCAACCGGATGATACGTCGCGAAAACCGTGCTTTCAGACGGTCCATACATGTGAAGGAGCTTGCCCTTTCCAACCGTTTGCAAAGCTTTTCTGACATGCTCAACCGAAGCCCGTTCCCCGCCAAACATAATCTTGCGAAGCGTTGACAAGCACGCCGGATTCAAGTCCACAAGCAAGTGGAACAAAGCGGTTGTAATCATGAGAATGCTGATATTCTCCCGTTCAATGACGCGGGACAGACGAGCCATGTCCAAAACGGTTTCCTTCGGTATCAGCACCAGCTTGGCTCCGTTTAACAAAGATCCGAACATATCGAACATAAACGCGTCAAACACGTAATTGGAAAGACCGAGAATCGTATCCTGTTCTGTAATGCTGAGATAATTCGTTTCCTTCACCGTGCGGAGAATATTGGCATGTGTCACGATATTCCCCTTAGGTGTTCCAGTCGTTCCAGAGGTATACGTCAGGTTGGCCATTGCTTCAGAATCAAGAGGCAGTGCGAGATTGCGCGCATCGGCATGATAGCTCTCTTCCTCATCGGCTAGCACGATAACGCCCTTAAATTCCGCTTCTTCCGCTAAAGCCTTTAATTTCCTCTGAGTGAGAAGCACCTTTGCTCCGCTGTCACGGAAGAAATGCTGCATCCGCTGACTCGGATGTTCCGGATCAATCGGAACATAAGCCGAACCTGATTTTAATACTGCCAAGATCGACACAATCATATCCATTGACCGCTCACATAAGACAGCCGCAGTTCTGCCTTCGCCAGCTCCAAGAGAAAGAATGCCGCGGGCTAAACGATTGGCCCGTTCATTCAGCTCACGATAAGTGAGTGATTCGCCTTCATATTGAAGCGCCGGATGGTCTGGCGTATTCGCCGCTTGCTCCTCAAACAGCTGAACAATTGTTTTGTCTTTCGGATAAGGTGTTCTGCCCGGGTTAAACTGCTGAATTTGCGAAGCAGCCTCCTCTTCAGAAAGAAGCTTATACTCAGAAATCGGCTTCTCTGGATCAGCCGCAGCATCTTCAAGCAAACGCGCAAAATGCGTAAGCAGCCTGTTTGCCGTGCTTTGTTTAAACAGCTTTGTGCTGTAATCCAAATCAAGCTCAATGCCTTCATCGGTTTCTCTCGCCTGCACCGTCAAATCAAATTTGGCAATCTTGAAATTGGTCTCATGAACAGACAAGGACAGATCGCCGACAGCCGGAATGCCCTCTGTCGCGTTTTGAAGGCTGAACATCGTGTCAAACAGCGGATGCCTGCTAACATCACGCGGGATGTTCAAATCTTCAACAAGCCACTCAAACGGATAGTCCTGATGAGAAAAGGCATCCAGCACCCGTTTGCGGACACGCGAGATCAATTGGGTAAACGTCTCATCCTGCTTCACCTCACTGCGAATCGCAAGCGTATTGACGAACATCCCGATAATGCCCTCTGTATCGGAGTGATTTCTGCCCGCTGACGGTGTCCCGACAATGATGTCATCCTGCCCCGTATACTTTGACAAAAGCGTATAGTAAGCGGAAAGCATCACCATATATAAAGTGGCGCCGTTTTGTTCAGCCAAACGATTGAGGCGATCCTTTACCCCCGCATCCAGCTTGATTGACACCCGATCCCCTTCAAAGCTTTGAACAGGCGGTCTTGGGTAATCGGACAGAAGCTGAAGCACCGGGAGCTCGCCTGCAAAGACTTCCTTCCAATAAGCCTGGTCCTTCTTGTACCCTTCAGCAGCCTGTCTGCTTTGCCATACAGCGTAGTCCTTATACTGGAGACGAAGATCAGGAAGCTGTTCGCCTTTATAAATGCGTGCTAACTCCTCCAGCATAATGCCAATGGATACACCGTCAGAAATCAAATGGTGCATGTCAAACAGCAGCATATGACGGTTCTCTTCAAGCCCCAGCAAACCGATTCTGAACAGCGGAGCTTTCGCCAAATCAAATGTCCGAACGAATGAAGCCATAATTGCCTCATCTGAGCGGCCGCCTCTTTCAATCATTTCGATGTTGAAATCAACGCTATCGTGAATGTTCTGTCTCGGCGTGCTGTTTTCAAGAACAAATGATGTTCTCAATGACTCGTGGCGTCGGATTAACCCCTGAAATGCGCGCTCCAGTTTTTGAATATCTAAAGGCCCTTCCAGAATTGCTGCCGCAGGCATGTTGTAGCCGACTCCCGCATCCTCGAACTGGCTGACGATATATGTTCGCTGCTGTGCCAATGAAAGCGGGTAATGCTCCTGTTTTTCAGCAGGTTCAATCACCGAAAATGCCCGGCTTTCTCTGTGATCAGCTTCCTCTGCAAGAGCCGCAATCGTCGGATGCTCAAACAAAAATTGAAGCGGAATCTCGATGCCTGTTTCCTTATGAATCTTTGTTAAAAGGGTCATGGCCTTCAATGAATGCCCGCCCGTTTCAAAGAAATTGTCAAAGATCCCCGCCTTCTTAACGTTCAGCACGTCCTGCCAAATAGCTGCGATTGCTTTTTCAGTCTCATTTCGCGGCGCTGTATAGGCAGTGCCGCTGACAGCCTTCACCTCTAGCGCAAACAGCTTGCGGCGGTCGACTTTGCCGCTTGGCGTAAGCGGAATTTCTGTCACTTCTGTAAAGTAAGCCGGCACCATATAGTCAGGAAGCTGTCTGGCCGCATGCTCCCTCAAGCCGGCTGGCGCAAATTCGCTTCCAGGCTTCTGCACAACATATGCGCAAACCTCAAGATTTCCCTGTTCGTCAGGGCGTGCCAAAACAACGGCTTTTGCAACGTCTGGCGCCTGCTGAATCACGGCCTCAATTTCCCCAAGCTCAATCCGGTATCCGCGGACTTTGACCTGGTCATCCTCTCTGCCTAAATATTCGATTGTTCCATCTGGAAGCCAGCGCACCACGTCTCCGGTCCGGTACATGCGATCGCCCGGCACGAATGGATCTTGTAAAAACTTTTCTTCCGTTAATTCAGGCAAATGCAAATAGCCTCGGCCCACACCGTCTCCCGCGATATAAAGCTCGCCCGCCACGCCTTCAGGCTGCAGCCGGCCTTTTTGATCCAAAATATATAAGCGATTGTTCCCCAGCGCTTTCCCGATCGGCACATACGCTGATTGAACTGCACTCTCAGGGATAACCGGATGAACAGACGCGTCAACGCACGTTTCAGTCGGCCCGTACACATTGGTCAAACGCGGCGCTGTGCCGGCTTCTTTAAACAGCTTCAGCAGCTTGTCCGCAACAACAGATGACAGGCCTTCTCCTCCGATCAGCATGTGCTTCAGTTTTAGGCCTTCAAAATCGCCCGCTGCTGCCAGCATTTGCAAATGAGCCGGTGTTCCGTCCGTCGCCTCAATGCTGTTCTTCCGATAATATTCAGTAAGGGCGGCCCCGTTCGTCACTGTTTTCTTCGGTACGATATAAAGGGTTTGTCCCAAAAGAAGCGACGCGAAGATCTGCTTCACTGACGCATCAAAGTGGAACGGCGCAAGCAATGCCATCCGCAGGGTTTGGCTGCCGCTTTGGTAAATCGTCTGCTGCAGAGATTCAACCAAGTGATGAACCTGGCGATGCTCGATCATAACACCTTTCGGACGTCCAGTTGTTCCCGATGTGTAAATAATGTAGGCAAGGTTCCGTGCGTTCACATCTGCATTCAGGCTTTCTTCTGCACCTTCTGCAATTGCCTGACCTAAGTCAATCAGCTCAGCATCGGCTTCAGGCGCCGCAACCTTCGATTCAGTCAGGATGAAGTCCGCCCCGCAGTCCTCCAAAATATATTGAATGCGCTCAGCAGGAAAACCCGGATCAATCGGCACATAGGCTCCGCCGGCTTTTAAAATTCCCATGATAGCTGTAATCATCCGTTCAGAGCGTTCAATCAAAACCGCGACAGGACTGTCCGGGCCAACCCCTTTCTGTTTCAGCACATTGGCGATGCGTGCCGATTGTTCATGTAACGTTCGATAGGACAATGTACGATCTTCAAATACAACCGCCGGATGATCTGAAAGCTGCTCAGCCTTTTCTTGGAACAGTTCCGGGATCGTCATGTCCTTACGGTAGCTCACAGATTTACCGCCGGCCCTCGCAAGCAGCTTCTCTTTCTCCGCATCAGAAATCATCGTTAATTCATCAATTGTATGTTCTGGATGCGTTAACGCGTTCTCCAGCATTGTAATCATGCGCTCACAAATCATGTTGATTTCTTCACTTGAAAATAAATCAGTGCGGTAGTCAAAATCTATGGTGAGTTTCCCAGTATCCCATCGATCCTTCACATGGATCGAGACATCATTTAATCCGCTGCCGCTGAAAATCGGCTCAGTCAAAAAGGCAAGGTCCTCTTCTTTTTGCCACTGCATCACCTGATATTCAAGAGAAACAGTAAACAGCTTGGTCAGAGAGCTCTTTGTTTCACGCAAATCGTTGATCAGGAGATTATACGGGTACTTTTGGTGGCGGAGTGTCTTCATGAGATCCTTCATCCGGTCTTTGACAAATTCTAAAAACGCCTGCCCGCCGTCAATGTTTGTCCGAAGCGGAACCGTAGAAACAAACATGCCAAGCATCTGCTTCTCTTTCGCATTTGTCCGGTTGCCCATAAAGGTTCCCGTCACAACATCATTTTGGCCGCTGACCCTGTACAAATAGGCGGCGAGCAGCGATTGAAATACCGAAAGAACACTGACTTTATTCGCCTCACAAAACGACAGAATCTGCTGATGTAGCGCTTCAGGCACATCTTTAGAGAACCTCTCAGCATCTAAACTTCCCCCTGCGGATGCATTCCGTTTCAAGGAAACAAGTTCAGGCACCGATTCAAATTGTTTGTTCCAAAACGCCTTGTCCTTTTCAAACCGCTTCGATTGAGCATAGTCCTGTTCAGATAAAACATGATCGATAAATGAATGCGAGATTCCTTCTTTTGCCTCTGAGCCGCTGGCTAATTCTAAATAAATGTGCATGATCGCATTCCCGAGAATATTCATGGAGATACCATCAGAAATCACGTGATGAACATTTGCGTAAAACCACACTTCATTTTCCTTTATGGTGAACAAGGAAAAACGGAACAAATCACAATCGTACAGCGGCAAAGGTTTCTTCGTTTCCTCCCGGCTCCATTGTGAAATAAACTCTATCGCATTAGGATCTTCAGTAGTGTCAGTATGTTTTATATCAACAGGCCGATACTCGCTAATATATTGAACAGGCTCCCCGTTTTCATCTAGCCGCAACCGAAGGCGCATGGCGTCATTTCTGCGAATAAACTCTTGAATCGCCTGCTCAACAAGCACATAATCAATCGCATCAACTGAAACCAGCTTACCAATCCCCGCAAGGTTTGAAATGCTCGTGTGAGGATAGAATTTTTCTGTATACCAAATTCGTTTTTGTGCATCCGTTAAAGGATAAAAAGTTATTTCCATATTTTCATACCTCCCCTAGTCTTCATAAGCAGTGAACTTGTGCAGAGCATTTTCTCTTTTTTATCCATACCAGCTTTTAATTCTTATGAACTAACAACCGAAATAGCCCAAAGTACTACACTTAAAAAGCAGTGCTTCCAATCTGCCGCTATTAAAACAGGCTGCCATCAGTCAGCATTGCGGGGTTTAACACAAGCGGATAAAGACCGCAAGACTCTCACCCTAATAGGAAACAATTTTGGCTATTTATTCATTGTTTTCAATATTTTTTATCTTGCTACCGTTCACTTTAAATGAAAAAAATGTTTTTATCACCGAAAAATGGGTGAAAAGTTTCATGCGGGATGCCGAAAGATTCCAGTTTATTTACAGGGATATTTTTGCGGGATGCCGCAATCATTTCCACTAAACATTATTTACAGAAAAATAAAAATTTTTAAACCAAACTGCTGCGTTCAATTTTTTTTATTGCTGAATGCAATTTACAATCTTTACATGACTATGTGTACCGCGCAAAAACCGAAAAAAAGGCAAAAAAAAGACACCCTTGCGAAGAGCGTCTTACAACGATTCTTTCATGACATTTTTGTCGATATCAATCAATTCCATATAGCCTTTCCCCCACTCATACATGGCTTCAAGAATAGGCATGAGGCTTTCTCCATGCGGGGTCAGAGAATACTCAACCTTCGGTGGGACAACCGGATACACTTCCCTGTGAACAATCATATCCTGCTCAAGCTCTCTCAGCTGATTCACGAGGATCTTCTGCGTAATATCAGGAATCAATGTTTTTAATTCATTGAACCGTTTTGTGCCTTCTTTTCCTAAATGCCATAAAATGACCATCTTCCATTTACCGCCAATCACTGCAAGCGTTAATTCCTTCTCACAATTAAACCTTTTGTCGTCCATCCGGCTCAATAGAATCCCCCCCTTAGTAACCTTTTTGTATGTTAGATACGTATCATCACTTACTTACTTTTTTTGCAGACTCTTTTTTCATTATACTCACTCATAAAATCAAGCGAAAGAAATCTGATTGTCTCTCCTCACAGTATCCTCCAAGTAACTTGTTGACTTCAAAGTGCCTACTTCTCATCAAATAAGAGAACCTATAGAATGAAAAATAATTCGAAAAAGGGAGTGGATCAACAATGGAATTACAGCTTGCATTAGACCTCGTCAACATCCCGGAAGCCATTGAGCTCGTCAAAGAGGTAGAACAATACATCGACGTAGTTGAAATCGGAACACCGGTCGTCATCAATGAAGGCCTAAGAGCCGTTAAAGAAATAAAAGAAGCATTTCCTCAATTGAAGGTTCTTGCAGACCTGAAAATCATGGATGCCGGAGGCTACGAAATTATGAAAGCGTCGGAAGCAGGCGCTGACATCATCACCGTTTTAGGGGCTACAGACGATGCAACGATTAAAGGCGCAGTAGAAGAAGCCAAAAAACAAAAGAAGAAAATCTTAGTGGACATGATTAACGTGAAAGATATCGAATCCCGTGCGAAAGAAATTGACGCACTCGGTGTTGACTACATCTGCGTCCACACTGGCTATGATCTTCAAGCAGAGGGCAAAAACTCTTTCGAAGAATTAACGACAATCAAAAATACCGTAAAAAACGCAAAAACCGCAATCGCGGGCGGCATCAAACTTGATACACTGCCAGAAGTGATCAAGCAAAACCCTGACCTTGTCATTGTTGGGGGCGGAATTACAAGCGCAGCTGATAAGGCGGAAACAGCTTCAAAAATGAAGCAGCTGATTGTCCAAGGATAACTCCGATGAAAACGACTGAATACGTAGCGGAAATTCTCAATGAGTTACACCGTTCAGCAGCTTATATTTCTAATGAAGAAGCTGACCAGCTTGCCGATCACATTCTTTCATCCCACCAAATTTTCACCGCGGGTGCGGGGCGGTCTGGCCTGATGGCAAAATCCTTCGCGATGAGATTGATGCACATGGGCTTCAACGCCCATATTGTAGGTGAGATTCTCACTCCGCCGCTCGCCGAAGGAGATCTAGTTATTATCGGCTCAGGATCAGGCGAGACAAAGAGCTTGATTCATACCGCAGCAAAAGCAAAAAGCTTACACGGAATTGTTGCCGCTTTAACCATCAATCCGGAATCAAGCATTGGAAAACAAGCGGACTTCATCATCAGAATGCCTGGTTCTCCTAAAGACCAGTCTAACGGAAGCTATAAAACCATTCAGCCAATGGGATCATTATTTGAACAAACTTTGCTGCTATTCTATGATGCAGTGATTTTAAAACTCATGGAGAAAAAAGGACTCGATTCTGAAACTATGTTCACTCACCACGCAAACCTTGAATAGCATCACACAACCGGCCTGAAGCTCAGGCCGGTTTTATTTTTTCTAAAATAAAACTTTAAACCCAAAAACCCGATAAGTAATATGACCTACAAATCATAAAGGGAGGAATTATGTTGATAAAACGACTTGAGATGAAGCTAGGAACTAAAATTCTTTGCCTCGTTTTCGTGGTGATTCTTTTGTTTTCGGCATCAGTTGGCACTGTGATGCTTAAGGAAATTACAGAAAGCATGAAACAAATGGCAACTGAAAAAGCGAAAGGTGATCTCGCTTTAAGCAGCACTTATATTGATGATGTCATGTCAGGCGACTGGCAGGTGAAAAACAATAAGCTCTATAAAGGGCAAACACAAATCAATGGAAATGAAGATATTGTTGATCTGCTTGGCGAAAAAACAGGTGATACCATTACCATTTTCCAAGGCGATACTCGTGTTGCAACCAATGTCATGAAAAATGGCGAAAGAGCTGTCGGCACCCAGGCTTCTTCTGAAGTTATTGCCGCTGTTTTAAAGAAAGGAAAGCGTTTTTACGGACAAGCAGATGTAGCAGGTTCTTCTTATCAGACTGCATACATGCCGTTAAAAGATCAAAATGGGAACATCATCGGCATGCTGTATACCGGAGCTAATCAAAGTATTTTAACATCACTTACACAATCACTTTTCACTCAATTCGCTATCGTTCTTGTTATCGTGATTATGGTATCAGTCATCCTTGTCTTGGTTTTCACCAGAAAAATCAACAAGCGGCTGAACGCTTTAAAAAGCGCCTTTGAAAGTGCCGGAAACGGAGATATGACAATAGAGGTGTCAGACAAAACCGGTGACGAGCTATCAGAACTAAGCGTCTATTATAATAAGATGAGAATGAAGCTGAACGATACCATACAAACCGTACAACAATCAGCCCTTCAGCTTGCGTCAGCCTCTCAGCAGCTCTCAGCCGGAGCAGAGGAAACAAATCAAGCTTCAGAAAAGATCACAGAAGCTGTACAGCAGATTGCAAATGGAGCCCAAGATCAGATCACCCGAATTGAAAACAGTGAAAGCTCATTAAAACAAGCTTCAGCAGACATCCGGGATATTTCTGCAAATACTGCCGCTATCGCTGACAAAGGGCAGCTCGCGCAATCAAAAGCAGACATTGGGCAAAAGGAAATTGCAAATGTACAGGCGCAAATGGATGCGATTCACCAGTCAATTCAGAAAAGCGGAGAAATCATACACCAGTTAGACGGCCGCTCTAAACAAATTGAGCAAATTTTATCGGTCATCACCCAAATTGCCGATCAGACAAACCTGCTTGCGCTGAATGCAGCAATTGAAGCTGCCAGAGCCGGTGAACAAGGAAAAGGCTTTGCTGTTGTTGCTGATGAAGTACGTAAATTAGCGGAAGAGTCTCAACAGTCTGCGGGACAGATTTCAAAACTGATCATAGAAATACAAAAGGATATGAACCGGTCTGCAAGATCTGTTGAGCATGTGAAAACAGAAGCTGCAGAAGGAGTCACCATGATCCAGCGCACCAGAGATGCATTTAAGGAAATTGCAGCTGCAACAGGTGAAATCAGTGCCGAGATTAGTGATTTATCAGCATCTGTAACAAACATTTCAGCCAGTGCACATCAAATAAATGATTCCTTTGCAGCAAATACGGCCGACATTAAAGAATCTACTAAAAATACCCGGCAAGCGGCTGCATTAACAGAGGAGCAATTTGCTGCAATGGAAGAGATTACTGCAGCTTCTGAAACGCTGTCTCAATTAGCTGAGGAGCTTACCGGTATCATAAGCCAATTTAAAATGATTAATCAAGCCGAAAACGGCTGATGACTTACTATCATTATTGTAAATTGGCAATCGTATTTTGCTGAAAACAAATATTTCGACCTGCTAAAATTACGATTTTTGCAATAAACTGAGCGTAAAACATAAAATTTAAACCTTTACACCAAATGCTTTCTGGATTACTCTTGTGTCAGTTTTAAAAGCGGGAGGTGAACATCACGACGGACATCATAAAAACGATACTTCTCGTCATCGTCATCATAGCAGCTGCAGCTGCCGGCCTGATAAAAGGAGACTTTTTCTCAGCTGATCAAAAAACGTCTCACACGAAAGAATATGATGAAACAATCGCCTTCCCATCTGACCGATATCCCGAAACGGCCAAGCATATTAAGGATGCGATAAATGAGGGGCACTCAGAGGTGTGCACTATCGACAGAGACGGAGCTGAGGAACGCCGCGAGCAATCATTAAAGGACGTACCTTCCAAAAAGGGGTATGACAGAGATGAATGGCCAATGGCCATGTGCAAAGAAGGCGGTGAGGGAGCTTCTGTAGAATACATTTCTCCCGCTGACAACCGCGGAGCAGGCTCTTGGGTCGGGCATCAGCTTACCGATTACCCAGACGGCACAAAGGTTTTATTCACAATTCAGTAAACAGTACATAGAGGAGGAACAGCACATTGATCAAATCATGGAAGCCGCAAGAACTTTCGATTTCATATCATCAATTTACTGTATTTCAAAAGGATTCTACACCTCCTGTAATGGATTGGACTGACGAAGCGATTGAAAAAGGATACGCTGCGGCAGACGGAGCCATTTCCTTTGAGGCACAGCGAAATACAAAGGCCTTTATTCTTTTGCGCCTGAACAGTTCAGAAACAGTAAACTCCTACGAAACAAAAGTGACTGTTCCTTTTCATGTCACAGAAAACGGAATTCATATTGAAAGCATCATGTCTAAAAGACTGTCCTTTGATCTGCCTAAAGGAGACTATCAATTGACATGCTGGACTGTGCCGGCTGAAATGTCAGATTTGCACGCCGACACTTATATTATTGATGCTGTTTCTGTGTAATGAAAAACCCCTGAGAGAATAACTCTCAGGGACTCTTTATAAACTTTCTCCGTTTGTCTTGATGACATCTTGATACCAATAAAAGCTTTTTTTCTTCAAGCGTTTTAAATCGTATGTGCTTACTTCATCACGATTGACATATACAAATCCGTATCTTTTTTGGTAGCCGTTCAGCCAGCTTAACAGATCAGTAAACGACCAGCTGCAATAGCCGATTAAATCGACACCGTCACTGATGGCTTGTCTGCATTGCTCAAGATGCGAACGCAAATAATCAATTCGATAATCATCCTGTACAGTGCCGTCCTCAACTTTATCAAATTCACCCAAACCGTTCTCTGTTATAAACACTGGAAGCTGATAGCGGCTTGTAATTCGGCGAAGACCGATACGCAGCCCAATTGGGTCAATTGTCCAATCCCAGTTGCTCGTTGTCAGATGCGGATTTTTTTTCGTTTTGAACACTCCGGGTATCCCCGTCTCCTGATTGGTTCCCTTTTGGCCTGTCGTATTCATTTTCCCTTCAGACACACCATCAAGCGGATTTCGTTCATAGGTCATCGTCTGATAATAATTGACACCTACAAAATCAGGCTTCCCTTTGGCAAGCAGCTCCATATCTCCTGCTTCGATTGTCGGCGCCCATCCCTGTTTTTCCAAGTAGCGGAATGGAATTTGCGGGTAGGTTCCCCAGCAATACATGTCAAGCCACCAATTGTTCATAAATTCTTCGGCGTTTTCAAATGCCAGTATATCCTCTGGATGGCTTGATAAAGGGTAAGCCGGAGAATAAGCAAAGCTAGGACCTATTTTGCCTTCAGGCACATATTCTCTAAATGATTCGATGGCTTTTGCATTAGCCAGAAACGCAATATGGTTTGCTTCGTAAAATCGTTTTCTGTCTTTCACTCCAGGCGGATGCATGGCTGTAATAAATCCGTGATTAAAATTGTAGTTCTGTTCATTTAACGTAACCCAATATTTCACCCTGTCTCCAAAACGTTTATAAAGAGTAATACAGTAGTGATTAAAATCCTCTATGATGTTTCTGGATTCAAACCCGCCGTATTCGTCCATAAGCGCTTGAGGCAAATCCCAGTGATATAAAGTCAGAACCGGCTCGATGTGATGAGAAAGCAATTCATCAATCAGACTATCGTAAAACGCTAGACCTGCTTCATTGATCTCTCCTTTTCCTTTTGGAAAAACCCGTGGCCAGCTGACGGAAAATCGATATGCTTTTAACCCCATCTCAGCCATCAGAGCGACATCTTCTTTAAATCGGTGATAATGGTCAACCGCAATGTCGCCATTGGTTTCTTTAAACGTTTTGCCCGGTATTTTCGTAAACACATCCCAAACAGAAGGGCCTTTGCCATCTTCATTCCAAGCGCCTTCAATCTGGTACGCTGCAGAAGCAGAGCCCCACAAAAAATGTTTCGAAAAAGATTCTGGATGCTGGTGGATCATAGTGTTTATCACTCCTGAATTATTTGATAAACCTATCATAGGCTATGAAACGCGTTTCATATCAACTCGATGTTAGTCGCGGAACAGCTCAGCTAATATTTTTTCTCTTTGTCCAAGAAAATATCGTGTTAATTGAACATGCTCTGTATTCTCATATTCAATATGATGTATTCTTCCACCATCAAAGCTTAAAATATTAGCATTGGGATAGCCCAGTAGGATTGGGGAGTGAGTCGCAATGATCATCTGTACATTTCCGCCCTTCACCAAATCATGTATAACTCTCAAAAAAGCTAATTGTCTAGCTGGAGAAAGTGCTGCTTCTGGCTCATCTAAAAGGTAAATCGCTTTCTCTTTAAAACGATGACGGAATAGAGACATAAAGGACTCTCCATGTGATTGATTGTGTAGCGGCCTCCCTCCATAGGAACGGTATGGCTGAGGAGCATCTAGTTCCATCTCATCCAGATGAAGAGAAAGATGATAAAACGATTCAGCCCTTAAGAAGAAGCCATTTGTTACCTTTGGAAGCCAAGATAAACGTATGTAATCTCCTAAATGGGAATCTGACTCCCGTAATTCATAGACATTATTTCGGCTTCCGCCCGCTGTATTGAATTCACACTTATCTGCTATCGCTTCAAGCAAAGTAGATTTTCCAGATCCATTTTCCCCCACAAAAAAAGTCACTTGGCTGGTAAATAAGATGTCATTTAATTGACTTATAGCCGGGATAGTAAAAGGAAATCTGTCAAAGTCCAAAATCTTATCTCGAAGAAGAGTAACCTTTTTTAAAAACATAGCATCTCCTTTCTATACTCAGTTAAATAATATATTGAGAAAGATCTTCTGCATCCATAAAAACATAGCCCATCCTAGTATTCCAACACATAATGCAAACCAAAACGGCACATGAATTTTCAGCAAAAAAGCAAAATAGCTAGTAAACAAACTGTAGCTGGGATTCCTGTAAGCACACCAGATGCAAATTGACTTAATTGAGCTGTTTTTTCACCTTGTATTTGCATCCAAAAAAGGCTTAATAAGCTGACCAAGGGCAAAGCAGCAATGATGCCGCCATAGGTCGGATGTCTTTTTGATATTTCAGTAACAAAACCGATAATCAACGCAGAGATGATTACTTTACTTAAAACTGCCATTGTTTAGCTTCCCTACTTAAAAGTTCAAATGCCTGTTCAAGTAATTCCTTTTCTGATGTGCTCATTCGTTCAATTATTTCTTTTAATTTCTCTTTATCTAGCTGTGTATGCTGTTCAAGAACAGATCTTCCTTCTTGTGTTAAGAAAACTAAAACTTTTCGTTCATCCTGTTGACTTCGCCGTTTAGCTATAAATCCCTTTTGAATCAAACGTTTAGTATGCTCTGACGCCGTATTGTGAGAGACAGACAAGTATTCAGCCAAAGCTCCTATTGTCGCCTCACCTTGCTTTTCAATATGCTGCATAATCCGTATTGCCTGGTGAGAAATATTATCTTTATGTTGATAATGTAATAAATAATAAATATCTGTCCACTGCTGATTAAGTTTAGAGATTAAATCCATTTCCATCATTATACACCCCATTTATATCTTATTATAAGATATAATTAACAAAAGCGATATATTTTTCCGGAAAATTCATTCAGTAACTTTTAACAATAAAAAAGCACCCAATTCCAATTGGATGCTTACCATTTTAATGTCTTTTTTCAAATTTATGCGGATGAGGATGGTGCTTTGGAACAAAGCCGTTTTGTTTCATCATTTCAAAGTGTTTGTCCAAGTGATTTTTGATGTGTTCTCCTCTTTCTTTAGGCAGGACACCATATTGTACATACTTTGAGATCACGTCTTTGCGCTTTTTAAGAATCTCTGCTTCCAGTTGTTCAATCTCTTTCTTTTGCTGATCTGTCAGTGTAACATTTGCGGGAGGCTGCTGCTGTTTTTCAACGGCCTCAGCTGTACCGGTCAGAGAAATGACAGCCGCTGCAATGAACATTGTGATGATGTTGATGGTTATTCGTTTCATCCAGTTTATTCCTCCAATCCTATTTTTCATATGTTTTGCTGCCTTGTATTTTTTATGCATAAAAATCAAAAGAGCGAACCATTATTCGCTCTTTCTAATCTCTTCGTCAGCATTAAGTTCTTCTTCACCTGGTGTCGCATAAGTGACATACGTTCCCGCGATTAAATCATGCAGGGTCCGTTTGTCTTCTCGTACGGCAATCAGAATCAGGCTGGCGATCAAGCCGAGTCCGAAGGTTATACCGTAAAACAGGCCGGCTACAATAACCCGTAAAAACATTGTTAACAGGCTGACTTGTGATCCGTCTTTTTTTACGATTCTGATTCCGCAGATTCTTTTTCCGATAAGGTATCCGCGCCAAAACACCGGCAGCAAAATAGAGTACAGCAGTACAATCAGGCTGGTTTGTAAATATTCATTTGACTCCCCATTATGATTTAAATGTTTCCATTTTCTTTCTCATCGAATATATCATATGCCTTAGGGGCATCAGCAAGACTTAAATTATTCTGAAGATCGGTTTCATGCTTCTTGACCATTTCTTACGGTATTGGCATAGATGAATGACGGATCTGCTGCACCTTCACTTCACAAGCTCCTATCCATGCACGTCTGGCATTCATCCTTGGACAACTCCTTTTTTCATCACCTCTTCCCTTCATAGACGCTTTTAAACACCCACCCATGCCTTTTGTATACACAATTCGAACTTTTTGAAAACGCGATCAACATATTGCAACCCCTTATGTTCAATGCTATCTTTTTAGTTGATTAACAGATTGGGGGAAATATAGGTGAAATCATTCAAGCAATCCAAAGCCGTTATATTCAGTTTCACAATGGCTTTCTTTCTTATATTGGCAGCCTGTTCCGGCAAAAATGAAGCTGATTCCAAGGATACAGGCTGGGAGCAGATTAAGGATAAAGGGAAAATCGTAGTCGCTACATCAGGTACGCTCTATCCCACTTCTTATCACGATACTGACTCTGGCTCTGATAAGCTGACGGGCTACGAGGTTGAAGTTGTTCGTGAAGCGGCAAAACGCTTGGGGCTGAAGGTTGAGTTCAAGGAGATGGGCATTGACGGGATGCTGACAGCGGTGAACAGCGGACAGGTTGACGCAGCCGTAAATGACATCGATGTCACGAAGGACCGTGAGGAGAAGTTCGCATTTTCCACTCCATATAAATATTCATACGGCACGGCAATTGTCCGAAAAGACGATTTATCAGGGATTAAAACGCTCAAGGATTTAAAAGGGAAAAAAGCGGCTGGCGCGGCTACAACCGTCTACATGGAGGTCGCGAGAAAATACGGCGCCAAAGAAGTGATTTATGATAATGCGACGAATGAGCAATATTTAAAAGATGTTGCCAACGGACGCACTGACGTCATTTTAAACGACTATTACCTGCAGACACTTGCGCTCGCGGCATTCCCGGATCTCAACATAACAATTCATCCTGACATCAAGTACATGCCGAACAAACAGGCCCTTGTCATGAAAAAAAGCAATGAGGCACTTCAGAAAAAGATGAACGAAGCATTGAAAGAGATGAGCAAGGATGGCTCTTTGACTAAACTGTCGAAACAATTCTTCAATAAAGCAGATGTATCAAAAAAAATTGATGCCGACGTTCAGGACGTTGATTTGTAATCGGACGCCATGATCAATAGCATTCAATGGGAATATATTTTCAACACGAAGCTGGCTATTGAATCGTTCCCTTATGTCATAAAAGGCATTGGATATACACTGCTCATCTCTTTTGTAAGCATGTTTGCGGGAACTGTGATCGGCCTGTTCATATCACTCGCCAGAATGTCTAAGCTTGCTTTGTTAAGATGGCCGGCGAAGCTCTATATCTCATTTATGCGGGGCGTTCCGATTTTGGTGATTTTGTTTATCCTTTATTTCGGGTTTCCTTATATCGGCATTGAATTTTCCGCGGTCACGGCTGCTTTAATCGGCTTTAGCCTAAACAGCGCCGCCTACATTGCGGAAATTAACCGTTCAGCCATTTCATCCGTCGAAAAAGGACAGTGGGAAGCCGCATCCTCGCTGGGTCTTTCCTATTGGCAGACGATGAGGGGCATCATTTTGCCGCAATCGATACGTATTGCGCTGCCTCCGCTTGCCAATGTATTGCTCGACTTAATCAAGGCGTCCTCTCTCGCTGCGATGATTACAGTGCCGGAATTGCTCCAGCATGCGAAAATCATCGGGGGCAGAGAGTTTGATTATATGACCATGTATATTCTGACCGCTCTCATTTATTGGGCCATCTGCTCCATTGCCGCGGTCTTTCAGAATATCCTTGAGAAAAAATACGCTCATTATGTTTAAACAAACGTTTCATTAAAAAAAGCCGCTCCCCAGGGGACGGCTTTTTTTCTATTGATTCAGCTTCCATTTAAACGGGTCCTCAAACAGCGACCAGTCGGAATCAAATTCATATTCAGTCAGCAGGCATTGATCAAGCTCTTTCGTGATCGTTTCTTCATCCAGGTCAGTTCCGATAAAAACTAGCTGCGTTAGGCGGTCGCCGAACTCCGGGTCCCACTCCTCCAGGATTTCCGGCTCCTGCTGTTTGACTTGCTCCTGCTCAAGCTTCGGCAGCGCCGCCACCCAATAAGATACAGGCTCAATCGTAACCGACGGACCTGCTTGCGACATCAGCAAAGCGAGGTTGTTATGAGATGCGCACCAGACGATTCCTTTGGCACGTACCACGTTCTTTGGCATTTGATCCAACCAACGGTAAAATCGTGTAGAATGAAACGGCAAACGTCTCTTATATACAAATGAAGAGATACCGTATTCTTCTGTTTCCGGGGTGTGTTCCGCATGGCCTGCCGTCAGCTCTTGAATCCAGCCGGCCGATCCGCTCGCTTCCTCGAAGTTAAATAACCCTGTATGCAAAATCTCCTGCGGTTTTACATTTCCTTTGACGGAACGAATGAACCTGGCTCTTGGCTGCAGTTTACGAAGAACGTTTTCAAGCTGTTCGAGCTCTTGCTCGCTGACCAAATCACATTTATTTAAGATCAGTACATCGCAAAACTCAATTTGATCGATCAAGAGGTCGGCGATTTCTCTTTCATCCTCTTCCCCCAATGCTTCTTTGCGGTCCAGAAGGCTTTCGCCTGACTGATAATCATGCCAAAAACGGTTGGCATCAACCACCGTCACCATCGTATCCAGCTGACAGAATTTTGTAAGATCGATTCCCATCTCTTCATCGATATAAGAGAAAGTCTGGGCCACCGGGATCGGTTCGCTGATTCCTGTCGATTCGATGACGATATAATCAAACCGTCCGTCTTTTGCCAGCTTCTCAACTTCAATTAATAAGTCTTCGCGAAGCGTGCAGCAAATGCAGCCGTTTGACATTTCCACAAGCTTTTCATCTGTTCTGGAAAGGCCCCCTTCCTGCTTAACCAAGCCCGCGTCAATGTTCACCTCGCTCATATCGTTTACGATAACCGCTATTTTCAAGCCTTCGCGATTTTGCAGAATGCTGTTCAGCAATGTTGTTTTTCCCGCACCTAGATAACCGCTCAGTACGGTAACCGGAATTTTTTTCATAACAGTGCCTCCATTAAAATAGAATGATTACGATTTAAATTGTATACTTCGCCATATGTACAATGGTGTAGAGCAGCTTTTCGCGCTCATTTCTCGCTGCCGCCCGATTTCTAAATCAGTAAAGGCTATCCTTTTCCCCATCGCAAATCCTTGCCGACAGCAAGATCCTTAATCGATGCCTTTCCGCTTTTCACAGATACAGACAATGATAAGCCATTTATCACAAAACGTAATTGTTACGATTTAAATTGTATGGTCTTTTTTCCTTTTTGTCAACGGTTTTCAATTCAGCTGATCACCACTTTTGTATGTTCAGGGATATTTTCATATACCCATTTCGCATCTGGAATGGTCAGCCTGATACATCCGTGAGATGCTTTCGTTCCTAGTTTTTCTGCTTCCGTTTTGATGACTTTTTGATCCTTAGTCATTGGCACACTATGAAATAGAAATTCACCGTGATTTTTCCATGATACCCAGTATTCTGCGCCTTCCCGGTATCCTTCGGAGAAAAACCATTCTCCCCCTTCAGGCTCTACATAAAAGGTGCCCTTTGGCGTAGCATCATCTTTTGTTTGATCAAGACCAGAAGAGATCATCATTGTATAGATGGTGTTGCTTCCTTCCTTGATGTAAGCCTTCTGCTCCTTCACATTCACATCAATCCAGACATGCTTCTGTTTAATATCCGGGTATTCTCCGCCCGAAGGCTTCGTCCAATCAATGCTTGTTTTTGCTGTTTTTCGAACGTCCGTTATGTTTTCGACCGTTTTCTTTGTATTGATACTTACGTGTTCTTCTGCATGATCGGAGCAGGCTGACAGCAGGCTGGCTGGCATAAGAACTGCAATAATGAATAATGAGAGTTTCATATTCTATCCACTTCCTTCGAAAAACACAGCTTCGCATAGGCATCGTGGAGATGGATCGATTCTTCATTGCGGCATTCAATCTCAAAGGCTGACACCCATTCAAGCTCAAACAAATCAGCAGCAATCAGCCGGACGAGATCCTCAACAAATCTCGGGTTTTCATAGGCCGTTTCTGTCACGGCTTTTTCATCAGGCCGCTTCAATACCGGATGCAGTCTCGCAGAAGCATTTGATTCTGCGGCATGAAGCAAATCAGCTTTAACATCACTTGGCAGCGATGCGGCCGGGTGAATATCCGCCCAAATGCTGACCATTCCCCTCTGATTATGGGCACTGTATTCGCTGATTTCCTTGGAGCAAGGGCACAGAGTCGTTACTTTTGCTGAGATGCCGGCACGCTGTTTAAACGGCTGATCTTTGCGATAGGTGACAGACATGAATATATCAGCATGCATCAAACCCGCTTTCTCAAGCTTCGGGCTTTTCCGTTCGAAAAACCACGGAAACCGCACTTCGACTGAAGCAGAGGACTGGCCCATGTTTTCCGCAAGCTCTTTCGTAAATTGCTGAAGAGAGGAAAATGAGAGAATCCAGCCATTTTGATGATAGACTTGCAGCAGCTCTGTTAACCGGCTCATGTTAATCCCTTTCTGATTTCTCGGCAAATTACAAGTCATTGTAAAGTTCGCAGCCGTTGTTTGCTCGGCAGGCATCATGGCAGAAGTGATTGTGACTGGATGGGACACATTAGCGACACCTACATGCTGAATGTCAAAAAAATAATCCTTCCTGATATTTTGCAGGTCCTTCATTTTCTCTTTTTCCACTGGTTTCTCGCCTTTGATCGGACTGACCGATCCAAAGTATTGAAGACGCTCCGTTTTTTTCGGGAGCAGCGTATGTTGATTCATTCAGAAAACTCCTCTCACTAACAAATCGTAATAATTACTATTTATTTTGATCGGTTCGCTGTTGAAAATCAAGAGAAAATAAAAAAGACACGCACAAATGCGTGTCCGTCAAAATCCTATACATCCGCCGGGCTGCTTTCCGCGCTCCAGCTTTTCCGCCAGTAATAGCCTGCGGCAAGGACAAGTGCAAACGCCAGCAGCGCGATACAGGAAAACGTGATAAAACCGATAGCATATGTGCCTGTCATCTGTTTGAGAGATCCTAAGATGTTCGGCAGGAAAAACCCTCCGATTCCTCCGGCCGCACCGACGATTCCCGTCACCATGCCAATTTCTTTGCGAAAACGCTGCGGCACGAGCTGGAATACTGCGCCGTTTCCCATTCCGAGCCCCATCATTCCGACAAACAATAGAACAATAACCATTGAGAGAGATGGCAGGCTGCTGACTCCGGCCATACACAGTGCCACGATGACAAACAGTACAGAAAGAACTTTCGTGCCGCCGACACGATCCGAAATCAAGCCCCCGACAGGCCGGAAAAAGCTCCCCGCCGCCACACATAATGTAACGAAGTCCCCTGCGTGAATTTTTGACAGCTGGTATTGATCAACAAAGAAAATAGATAAAAAGCTTGAGAGCCCGACAAATCCGCCAAATGTGACGCTGTACAGCAGGCAGAAAAACCATGTTTCCTTTTGCCCGAACACATGCAGATAGCTTTTGAGCGGCTGCGGAGCCGGCTGTGCAGGAGAATCCTTTGCCATGGATACAAAAAGAATAAAGACGATCAATAATGGAATTAGCGCAATTCCCATGACAATGTGCCAGCCGAACTGCTCTGCCAGACGAGGGCCAAACAGGGTTGCAAACAACGTGCCGCTGTTCCCCGCTCCGGCAATCCCCATCGCAAGTCCCTGCAAATGAGGCGGATACCAGCGGCTGGCCATAGGCAGCGCTACAGCAAAGCTTGCCCCCGCCACGCCAAGCAGAATCCCGATGGCATACAGCTCAGTCAGGGAACGGCCGCCGAATGTCCCCCAAAGCAGCGGAATCATCGTCATCAGCATCCCGATCACTGCCGTTTTTTTCGGTCCGATTCTGTCCGTTAAAATACCAAGAATGATACGAAACACAGATCCAGATAAAATCGGCACAGCTACGACAAGCCCTTTCTCAAAAGGAGACAGGCCAAAATCCTGAGAAATATAAACACCCAGCGCCCCAAGCATAACCCATATCATAAAACTGACATCAAAGTATAAAAAGGAACAGAGCAAAGTGAGTGGATGACCGCTAGTTTTCAGTTCCGACAGCTTCATAAGATTCCCCTTTCTAGACCCTCATTATTTTACATTTTCTGAATCAAGGATATAGGACCATTATTTTCTGGAAAAGACATGTGTAAGTTTTTGTGACACGTTTAATGCGTTAACAATGCATTGTGACATAATTTTTAATAGGAGAAAACTTACGAGCTTCGCCAAAGGAGGTCTGATACATGAAGAAACAAAGATTGGTGTTAGCGGGAAACGGCATGGCCGGAATCCGCTGTATTGAAGAAGTATTAAAGCTGAATCGCCATATGTTTGAGATTGTCATTTTCGGAAGCGAGCCGCATCCCAATTACAATCGCATTCTCTTATCCTCTGTATTGCAGGGTGAAGCGTCACTCGATGATATTACACTGAACAGCAAGGATTGGTACGACAAGCACGGGATCACGCTTTACACAGGCGAAACGGTTATTCAGATTGATACAGATCAGCAGCAGGTCATCACAGATCGGAAACGCACTCTGTCGTATGACAAATTAATAGTGGCAACAGGTTCCTCCCCTCATATTCTCCCTATCCCCGGGGCAGACAAAAAAGGTGTCTATGGATTTCGGACAATAGAAGACTGCCAAGCACTGATGAAGATGGCCCAGCACTTTCAAAAGGCTGCGGTAATCGGAGCCGGCTTATTAGGACTGGAAGCTGCAGTCGGTTTACAGCATCTCGGTATGAATGTCAGCGTCATTCACCACTCCGCCGGCATTATGCAAAAACAGCTCGATCAAACAGCGGCGCGGCTGCTGCAAACAGAGCTGGAACAAAAAGGCCTAACCTTTCTTTTGGAGAAAGACACCGTCTCCATTTCCGGCGCCACGAAGGCAGACCGAATCCATTTTAAAGATGGCTCTTCATTAAAAGCAGACTTGATTGTGATGGCGGCCGGCGTCAAACCGAATATTGAATTGGCTGTATCCGCTGGAATCAAAGTGAACCGCGGGATCATCGTGAATGACTTCATGCAGACAAGCGAACCGAATATCTACGCCGTTGGTGAATGCGCTGAGCATAACGGAACGGTGTACGGATTGGTGGCTCCGCTTTATGAGCAGGGAAAAGCGCTCGCCAGTCATATTTGCGGCGTTCCATGTGAGGAATATCAAGGCTCAGCACCATCAGCGGCGTTAAAAATAGCTGGAATCGATGTGTGGTCAGCAGGAAAGATCCAAGAGGATGAACGCACGACGAGCATCAAAATCTACGACGAACAAGCAGGAGTTTATAAAAAAGCGCTTTTTGTAGATGACAAACTGGCCGGCGTTATTTTATTCGGAGACACCCGTGACAAGCAGCGGCTTCTCGACAGCCTCCTTAAACAACGAGACATCTCCATTGTCAAAAAGCAGATCATCGAACCGGAGACAAGCGGCCCTTTATTTGAATCCATGCCTTCCAGTGAAACGATTTGCCAATGCAACACAGTGACGAAAGGCGCGATTGAAGAAGCGGTGCACACGAATAGCTTAACAACTGTTGAGGAAGTCAAGCACTGCACCAAAGCCACTGGGTCCTGCGGAGGATGCAAACCGCTCGTTGAAGACCTTTTGAGGCACATGACCAACAGCGAATATACGAAGCCCGCCGGCACACCTTCGTTTTGCAGCTGTACTGATTTTACAGAAGACGACATCATCGCTGAGCTTCAGCGCAGGCCATTCACTAATCCGGCAGAAGTGATGAACCAGCTTGACTGGAAAACAAAAAACGGATGCAGTACTTGTGTTCCTGCGATTCAATACTATCTGGAAATGCTGTACCCTGGGTTTGTCCAGCCTGAGCCAGCCACTGAAGAGACATGCATCCTGATCCCGCAAATGTACGGCGGGCGGACAAACGCGGAGCAGCTAAGAACCATCGCCAACATCATTGAGGCATACAGCATTCCCGACGTATCCATCACTCACGGCCAAAGGCTGAAGCTTTCCGGGATCAAGCCTGCGGATCTCCCGAACATAAAAAAAGACCTGAAGATGCCCGTTTACACTAATGAACACCGACACGCGCTGCAAAGCATCAAAGCATGTACATGCGGGCAAAATCGATCAATTCAGCAGCTGGCAGCCCAAATCGAAAGACAACTTGAGATGCTTCCCTTACCCGCTCCCATTTCTATCAGCTTATCATGTGAAACAGACTGTACCGATGCCGCCCTGCAAGATGTCGGCGCAATTCGGAGACAAGCTGGCTGGGACATTCACATCGGCGGCGTCCGGGGAACTCATGCCCGTTCAGGAGCTTTGTTTTGCGTGACTGAGAACGAAGACAGCACTGCCGGCATGATCATAGGACTGATCCAGTATTATCGGGAAACGGCTCATTACTTAGAAGGTGTTCATCAGTGGATAGACCGTCTCGGGATCGTTCATATCAGAGAAGTGCTATTCGAAGAAGACCTAAGGGCACAGCTGCTGGAAAGCCTCCAAACAGATCTGTCACTGATTCAAAACCCGACTGTAGAGACGGGTGCATATAAGAAAGGATGAGGCATTTTGACTGAACGACTGCTTAGATATTTCCGTGATAAACAGCAAGACGTCCAATCAGAAAAAACATATGACACTCAATGCCCGTTTTGCAGCATGCAGTGCAAAATGCAGCTCGTGGAACAAACCATCGTCACGCGCAAAAAGTACACTGCGATCGGGATTGATAATCCTACAACACAGGGCCGGCTATGCATGAAGGGCATGAACGCCCACCAGCATGCCCTGAACTCCTCCCGCATCACCCGGCCGCTGCTGAAGAAAAACGGCGAGTTTATGCCTGTTTCCTGGGAAGAAGCACTGAATTACATTAAAGACCAAGTGACAATGATACAAGTAGAACACGGCCATGACGCTATGGCGGTATACGGAAGCGCCTCGATTACAAATGAAGAGGCGTATTTGTTAGGGAAATTCGCACGGGTGGGCTTACAGACAAAATACATCGACTACAACGGGAGGCTTTGTATGTCCGCCGCAGCAACCGCAGCCAACCAAACATTCGGCGCGGACAGAGGCTTAACGAATCCCTTATCAGACATTCCCCACACCCGTGTGATCATTCTGGCCGGCACCAATATCGCGGAGTGCCAGCCTACGATTATGCCATATTTTGAAAAAGCGAAAGAAAACGGAGCTTACATCATTGCCATTGATCCGCGTGAAACAGCGACAACAAAAATCGCCGATCTTCATTTGAAAATCAAACCCGGCACAGACGCCGCCCTTGCCAACGGTCTCGTCAAAATCATCATCGACGAACAGCTTATAAACGAGGATTTCATTCAATCACGAACAAATGGATTCGAAGAGCTGAAGCAGCATACTGACTCGTTGGACCTGAATGACATCGCCGAACAGACGAGTGTCCCGCTGGCGGATATAAGAAAAGCGGCTGTAAAGTTTGCCAAGGAAACGTCCGGCATGCTGTTTACAGCCCGCGGGATTGAACAGCAAACCGATGGAACAGCGGCTGTGAAAGGCTTCTTAAACATGGTGCTGATCACAGGAAAAATCGGCAAGCCTTACTCAGGTTACGGGGCGATCACCGGACAAGGCAACGGGCAAGGTGCAAGAGAGCATGGCCAAAAAGCCGATCAGCTTCCGGGCTATCGATCTATTGAAAACGAACAACACCGGGCACATGTTGCGCAAGTGTGGGAAATCCATCAGGATGATCTGCCGCGAAAAGGTGTCTCAGCCTATGAAATGATGGAAAAAATCAATGACGGCGACATCAAGGGATTGTTCCTCATGTGCTCCAATCCTGCTGTCTCCAGCCCAAATGCGAATCTCGTAAAAAAGGCTTTACGTAAACTGACATTCTTTGTTGCAATCGATTTGTTTATTTCTGAGACTGCGAAATACGCAGATGTGATTTTACCCGCCTCCTCTTACTTAGAAGATGAAGGCACCATGACAAATGTAGAAGGACGCGTGACATTAAGAGAAGCAAGCCGGCCATGTCCCGGCGAAGCAAAGCATGATTGGCAGATCATTTGTGATCTCGCATCCGCTCTCGGCAAGGGCCGCTACTTTTCTTATACGTCAGCGGAGGATATTTTTAATGAATTGAGAGAAGCGAGCCGAGGCGGGATTGCCGATTATTCAGGCATCTCATACGGCAGGCTCAGACGTGAAGGCGGCATTCATTGGCCGTGTCCGGAATCTGATCATCCCGGAACTGGGCGCTTGTTTACAGAATCATTTGCTCATCCGGATCAAAAAGCGGCATTAAGTGTGATTCCAAACGAACCACCTGTTCCAAAAGAGAAGCCGACAGCCGATTATCCGCTTTATTTAACAACAGGCAGAGTCATGTCTCACTACTTAACAGGCGTCCAAACAAGAAAAAGCGCCGCCCTTGCCGCGAGACATTTTGAATCGTTTATCGAAATCCATCCGCAAACAGCAGCGACCTACAATATCGAGGACCGTGTGCTGGTAAAAATAGAATCGCCGCGGGGAAGCATCACCGTCCGCAGCAAATTATCAGAACAAATCAGAAAAGATACTGTTTTTGTTCCCATCCATTGGGCAGACGCTCAAAATGTGAATGATTTAATCGGGGAAGCCTTAGATCCAGCCTGTAAAATGCCCGGTTTTAAGGTATGCGCCGTCCGAATCAGACCTATTTAAATTTTTCATAAAATTTTTAGAACTTTTCGTATATTTTGTTACATTTTATAACATGTATCTTAAATATTCCTTTTTGCTGTGCTACGCTGGAAAAAACATTGATAAGGAGCGGATCATCTGATGGGAAAAAAACAGCTAGTTCTTGTTGGTAATGGAATGGCCGGGGTAAGGGCCATTGAAGAGATACTGAGTGTTGCTAAAGACGAGTTTCAGATCACAATTTTCGGTGCCGAACCGCATCCCAATTACAACCGAATCCTTTTGTCAAAAGTGCTTCAAGGCGATACAGATATTAAAGATATTACGTTAAACGATTGGGACTGGTACGAAGAAAACAACATTCAATTGTATACAAATGAAACAGTCATCAAAGTGGACACGGAAAACAAAACAGTCATCACAGATGCAGACAGAATCCAGCCTTACGATGAATTGATCTTGGCGACAGGCTCGGTCCCTTTTATCCTTCCGATTCCGGGCGCAGACAAAAAAGGCGTCACAGCTTTCCGGGACATAAAAGATACAGACACAATGCTCGCCGCGTCAAAACAATATAAAAAAGCTGCCGTCATCGGCGGAGGACTTCTTGGTTTGGAAGCCGCTCGCGGACTGCTGAATCTTGGCATGGACGTGTCCGTCATCCACCTTGCCCCATTCCTGATGGAGCGCCAGCTTGATGCAACGGCAGGACGCCTGCTGCAAAACGAGTTAGAAAAACAAGGTATGACCTTTTTACTTGAAAAGCAAACAGAAGAAATTGTCGGTGATGACCGTGTCGAAGGCCTTCGCTTCAAAGATGGCACAAGCATTGAAGCTGATTTAGTCGTCATGGCTGTCGGCATCCGTCCGAATACAACACTCGGCGCCGAGAGCGGCATTCCGGTTAACCGCGGCATCATCGTCAACGATTATATGCAGACTAAAATCCCGCACATTTACGCGGTCGGCGAATGTGCCGAGCACCGAGGAATCGCCTACGGACTTGTGGCACCGCTCTATGAACAGGCAAAAGTGCTGGCGAAGCATATTTGCGGCATCGAAACAAAACCGTATGAGGGCTCCGTTCTCTCCACACAGTTAAAGGTATCAGGCGTCGAGGTTTTCTCTGCCGGTGACTTTAACGAATCAGAAGAGAAAAAAGCGATTAAAGTCTTCGATGAGCAGGACGGCATCTATAAAAAAATCGTCCTGAGAGGCAATCAAATAGTCGGTGCTGTTTTATTCGGCGACAGCAGCGAAGGCAACCGCCTGTTTTCTATGATTCAAAAAGAAGCCGATATCTCTGAAACCTCAAAAATATCAATCTTACAGCCTCTCGACCAACAAGCAGGCACAAGCATAACCGCAGCGATGAGCGACGATGAAATCATCTGCGGCTGTAACGGCGTGTCAAAAGGTGCGATTATTCAAGCCATACAGGAAAAGGGCTGCTCGTCAACGGACGAGATCAAAGCATGCACCGGCGCATCCCGCTCATGCGGAGGCTGTAAGCCACTCGTAGAAGAAATCCTCCAGCATACACTCGGATCAGACTTTGATGCGTCAGCGCAAAAAGAAGCCATTTGCGGCTGCACCACATTGTCGAGAGATGAAGTCGTAGAAGAAATCAAAGCCAAAGGGCTGTCACATACAAGAGAAGTCATGAATGTGCTCGGCTGGAAAACGCCAGAAGGCTGTTCCAAATGCCGGCCCGCTCTGAACTACTACTTAGGCATGATCAATCCAACCAAATACGAGGATGACCGGACATCCCGCTTTGTTAATGAACGAATGCACGCCAATATTCAAAAAGACGGAACATACTCAGTCGTTCCTCGGATGTACGGAGGTGTGACCAACTCCACAGATTTGCGCAAGATCGCCGATGTCGTTGACAAATATGAGATCCCGCTCGTGAAAATGACAGGCGGCCAGCGAATTGATCTTATCGGCGTGAAAAAAGAAGACCTTCCGAAGGTATGGGAAGATCTTGATATGCCATCGGGCTACGCGTACGGAAAAACGCTCCGCACAGTGAAAACATGTGTAGGCGAGCAATTCTGCCGCTTCGGCACACAAGACTCCATGGCACTGGGCATTGCGCTTGAGAAAAAATTCGAAGGGCTGAACACGCCGCACAAAGTCAAAATGGCCGTGTCTGCATGCCCGCGAAACTGTGCGGAATCCGGCATTAAGGACCTTGGCGTTGTCGGCATCGACGGAGGCTGGGAGCTTTATGTCGGCGGAAACGGCGGAACCCACTTGCGTGCCGGCGATTTGCTGATGAAGGTGAAAACAAATGAAGAAGTCTTAGAATACGCAGGCGCTTACCTGCAATATTACAGGGAAACCGCAAACTATCTGGAGCGTACGTCCGCATGGCTTGAGCGCGTCGGTTTATCCCATGTCCAATCCGTGTTAAACGATCCGGAAAAGCGGCAGGAGCTGAACGACCGAATGAATGAAACACTCTCTGTCCACAAGGATCCGTGGAAAGACTTTTTAGAGGATAAACAAACCTCGAAAGAATTATTTGAAAATGTCGTGACCACATCATAATGACAAAAACAATCATTGAGGAGGAATGGGCATGGTAAACAAAGACGTAACAAAAGTATGTATCGGAAAAATTGAAGAATTGCCTGAACAATTAGGCAAAACAGTGTATATTGAAGATAAGGAGCTCGCGGTTTTCAAGCTTTCAGACGGAAGCATCCGCGCCATCGAAAACCGCTGTCCGCATAAAGGCGGCGTCCTGGCAGAAGGCATCGTCAGCGGTCAATATGTTTTCTGCCCGATGCACGACTGGAAAATTTCCTTAGAAGACGGAATCGTCCAAGAACCTGACCACGGATGCGTCAAAACATATGAAACGCTGATCGAAGGAGAACATGTTTATCTCGTATATTGATCAAAAGACCGGATCACTTTTCTAGTGGTCCTTCATTTTTTACAGTGACGGAAGGATGACATGATCATGAAGAACGGAATCGTATATTTCGTGGGAGCCGGACCCGGCGACCCAGGCCTGCTCACCATCAAAGGAAAACAGGCGCTCGAGGAAGCAGATGTGATTTTATATGACCGGCTCGCCAACCCGAAGCTGCTCGAATTTGCATCACCGGACTGCCAGTTTATTTATTGCGGAAAACTGCCAAACCGCCATTTTATGAAACAAAAAGAAATTAACGCCCTGCTGGTTGAAAAAGCATTAAATGGGTTAACCGTCGTTCGCTTGAAGGGCGGAGATCCGAGCGTATTCGGCAGAGTCGGCGAGGAAGCAGATGCTCTTCATGAGCACGGCATTCGCTATGAAATGGTGCCGGGAATCACCTCTGGAATTGCAGCGCCGCTATATGCGGGCATCCCCGTCACGCATCGGGATTTCGCATCGTCTTTTGCCATGATTACAGCGCATGATAAATCATTAAAAGGCACGCCGAACCTTGACTGGGAAGGGCTGGCCCGAAGCGTTCAAACCCTTGTTTTTTACATGGGTGTCAAGAACTTGTCTTATATTTGCCAGCAGCTTATTTCATACGGGAAATCACCTTCTGTCCCTGTCATTGTCATCCAATGGGGAACGTGGGGCCGCCAGCGGAGTGTGAAAGGAACACTTGAGAACATTCAGCAAAAAGTGCAGGAACACCAGATTACAAACCCTGCGATTATCGTCATCGGAGACATCGTCAACTTTCAAACACACAGCTGGTTTGAAAGCAAACCGCTCATCGGACGGCATTTGATGGTTGTGACTCATGGCGAAGATGAAGACCCGCTTGCAGACAAGCTGCGCGATTCCGGCGCCGATCTCATCGAGTGGCCGAAATGGCGGACCGAAAACATGCCTGTCAATGAAGAAATTCTTCGAAAGATTGGCACCTTTGAAGACGTTTTTTTCACATCGCGCCGGGCGGTTTGTGAATTTTTCAGAGCACTGGCTTCTCAGAAAATCGACATCCGCCAGCTGACAGCCAAACTGAGTGCAGCATCTGAGCAAGCAAAGACAGAGCTTGAGAAACGGGGCTTTCTTGTCACCGCCATTCAGCCTGATTCAGAGAAACGTCTTGTTGTCGGGAGCCGCCATGCAGTGGAAAACATGCAAAAGCATGAATCCTGTTCGTTTTATATCACTCATGAAAACGTCATAGATGACCGGTTCACCCACATGATTCAGCGTACCATCAGTGAATCCCCGCTGCACATGGTCATTTGCCCGAACAAGCTGTCCGTTCAGCAATTGATCAATGGTGGCGAACAAATTGGCATTTCGCCGGAATTGTCAGCAAGCCGGCCCCCTATCGTCTGTATAGGCGATGACTCAGCTGCCGAAGCTTATGGATTCACAGCTGTACAAGAACAGGATGAATTGCTAGCTTTCATTCAGAATCAACAGACGCAGAAAAAGCTCCTTCACAGCTGATGGCTGGCAGCCCTTTCCCCCAAGGGCTGTTTTATTTATGCACCAATTTTTTATGATGGGTGGAATACATCGCCATATTCTCGGCCTTAGGGTCCAGATAAGCCTTGGCACTGTTGACCGCTGTCGGGCCTTCCGTAAATCCGCCGGCAATCAATCTCAGCTTGCTTTCATAAAAAGCCGCGTCGCCCGCCACAAACACGCCCGGAAGATTCGTTCGCATATGTCTGTCAGCTTTCACCCTTCCTTCTTCAATCTCCAGCCCCCACTCCATCATCGGCCCGAGATCAATTTTGAACCCATGATTAATGATCAGCTCATCAATTTCTATGTCTTTCCTCTGGCCAGACTCAGTATGACAAACGGTCACGCTTTTGATGCCCTCTTCATCTCCGTTCAACTGCTCCAGCCGATAAGGAGTAAGCACCCGCACCGATGATTGTTTCATTTTCGTCACGCTGCTTTCCATTCCGCCGAATTCCTCACGCCGATGAACGACAGTCACAGACGCCGCAATCGGTTCAAGCTCATTAGCCCAATCGACCGCAGTATCTCCGCCGCCTGATATCACCACGCGCTTGCCTTTAAATGCATCAAGCTTTTCTACTCCATAATGAAGATTTTTGCCCGCATATCGGGCCGCATCCTCGCTGTCAAACTCATTGACCTCAAGTGTACCCATGCCGCAAGCCAAAATCACAGTTCTTGTATAGTGCTTTTCCCCTTCAGAACCCGTCAGTACAATGGTGCCGTCATTCAGGCGTTCAAACCCGGTCACACGCTGATTCAATACGATATCAGGATCAAACGTTGCCGCCTGCTCCTTCAGCTGCTCGATCAGCTGCTTTCCCGCAATCCCCGGTATGCCGCCGATATCGCGAATGATTTTCTCAGGAAAGAATAAAGACACCTTCCCTCCGAGCTTCGGCAAAAATTCGATTACCTTTGTTTTCAGCTCCCGCATCCCGCAGTAAAAAGCAGTAAACAGCCCGATCGGCCCCCCGCCTATTATCGTAACGTCATATACCTCTTGATTCTCAGCCATCCGTCCTGCCTCCCGTTCACATCTATATCAAATCATTTTAATTGAGAATGAATATCAATACAAAGTATATCATATTTCACGAGCCTGTGTTTATTCATTTCTTCACCTTGTGGTCAATTGCTGAAAACCCTATAATAGGAAAAAACCAATTGGGTGAAACAGATGAAAAGACGAGTCGAAACGATCACCTTCGATGGCAGTACACTAGAATATTCTGTGACAGGCAAGGGAACTCCGATCCTTGTCATGCATGGCGGGCATTCAAATTGTTACGAGGAATTCGGATACACAGCGTTGATTGAACAAGGGTATTCCATCATTACGCCTTCAAGGCCCGGCTATGGACGAACGTCAAAAGAAATTGGAAAAAGTCTTGCCAACGCCTGCCGTTTCTATGTGAAATTATTAGATCATTTACAAATCGACAGTGTCCATGTGATCGCCATCTCAGCAGGAGGGCCGAGCGGCATATGCTTTGCCTCACATTATCCAGAAAGAGTAAATACATTGACTCTGCAATCCGCGGTCACCAAAGAGTGGCTCACCCCAAAAGACACTGAATATAAATTGGGGAGAATTCTCTTCCGCCCGCCGGTGGAAAAGTGGATATGGAAGCTGATTTCTTCTTTGAATAACGCTTTCCCGCGTTTGATGTTTCGATCTATGAGCCCCCAATTCAGCACGCTTCCGTTTCAGCGAATCAAGTCCTTGATGAATGAAAAAGACATAGAAGCATTTCGGAAAATGAACAGCCGGCAGCGCTCGGGTGAAGGATTTCTGATTGACTTGTCACAAACCGCCGCTGTCTCTTTAAAAGACCTGCAAGCCATCATATGTCCCGTGCTGATTATGCAAAGTGTTTATGATGGATTGGTTGACTTGTCACATGCACATCATGCAAAAGAGCACATTCGTGGCGCTGTTCTCTGTTTGCTTCACTCATGGGGACACCTGATTTGGCTCGGAAAAGAAGCTGCAGAAACAGACAGTATCCTACTCGTTTTTTTGGAATCCTAACCAAAGTGAAACGATCCTTTCCCTTCCTCCGTCAAACAAGCAGTGCCTTTTTTTCTGGTATCATAAGAAAGGCAGCTTAACATGAGCGGAGGTTTTATTGTGACAGCACAATCATCTTTTCTTCAGCTGAATTCTATTTTTATCAGCATTTTAATAGAAGCCATTCCGTTTATTCTGATTGGCGTCATACTTTCCGGAATCATTCAAATGTTTGTTTCTGAAGAAATGATTGCAAGAATCATGCCGAAAAACCGTTTTCTCGCCGTTTTATTCGGTGCGCTGGCCGGCGTTTTATTTCCCGCCTGCGAATGCGGCATCATCCCGATTACGAGGCGGCTTCTGTTAAAGGGAGTTCCTCTGCATGCGGGCGTTGCTTTCATGCTGACCGCGCCTATCATTAATCCTATCGTTTTATTTTCTACTTATATTGCGTTCGGGAATAGATGGAGCGTGGTCTTTTACAGAGGCGGACTGGCTCTCGCCGTTTCGCTGATCATCGGGGTCATCTTATCCTATCAATTTAAGGATAACCAGCTTTTAAAGCCTGATGAACCCGGGCACCACCATCATCATCACGGCACCTTGCTCCAAAAACTGGGCGGGACCTTGCGGCATGCCATTGATGAATTTTTCTCCGTGGGAAAATATTTAATCATCGGCGCCTTTATCGCAGCCGCTATGCAGACGTATGTCAAAACATCCACTCTGCTTGCGATCGGGCAGAATGATGTATCCTCTTCCCTCGTGATGATGGGTCTGGCGTTTGTCCTGTCGCTTTGTTCAGAAGTTGATGCGTTCATCGCGTCTTCCTTCAGCAGCACATTTTCATTAGGATCGTTAATCGCCTTTCTCGTCTTTGGCGCAATGGTGGATATTAAGAATCTATTGATGATGCTTGCGGCCTTCAAAAAACGATTTGTTTTCCTGCTGATTACATACATTGTCGTGATTGTTTTAGCGGGATCACTACTGGTAAAGGGGTGATTGGGTGTTTCGTCTATTGGTGCTGATGGGATTTACGTTTTTCTTTTATCATCTGCATGCCTCAGGAAATCTAACAAAATATATCAATATGAAATATTCCTATCTGTCCTTTATTGCGATCTTCCTGCTGGCTATTCTGACCGCCGTCCAAGCGTATCTATTTATCAAGTCGCCTGAAAAAAGCGGGCATCACCATGACCATGATTGCGGATGCGGCCATGATCACGAGCATGACCATGAACAAAACAAGCCATTTTATCAGCGTTATTTGATTTATGTTGTTTTTCTTTTTCCTTTGGTGTCAGGCATCTTCTTCCCGATTGCAACGCTTGACTCATCCATTGTCAAAACAAAAGGGTTCTCGTTTAAGGCGATGGAGAGCGGAGATCACTACTCCCAAACACAGTATTTGCGGCCTGATGCCAGCCTTTATTACGCGCAAGACAGCTATGACAAACAAATGAAACAGCTGTTTAATAAGTATTCCAGCAAAAAAGAGATTTCTCTGACCGATGACGATTTCCTAAAAGGAATGGAAACCATCTATAACTATCCGGGTGAATTTCTCGGACGGACGATAGAATTTCATGGATTTGCTTACAAAGGAAACGCAATTAACAAAAATCAGCTGTTCGTATTAAGGTTTGGCATCATTCACTGTATCGCTGATTCCGGCGTGTACGGGATGCTTGTGGAATTTCCGAAGGACATGGACATCAAGGATGATGAATGGATTCACATTAAGGGCACTCTGGCCTCAGAATATTACCAGCCATTCAAGTCAACTCTCCCTGTCGTCAAAGTAACTGACTGGAATACCATTAAAAAACCTGATGATCCGTATGTTTACAGAGGATTTTAAGTGAAGACGAAACCAGTACAAGTACTGGTTTCTTTTTTATTTCTTTTTCATCAGCATCAAATCGAGATAGAGCTGGCACCGCGTTCTGAAATCGCTTAAATCGATCGACGTCATCTCAGTAATCTGTTTGATGCGGTAATTCAATGTATTTTGGTGAATAAACAGCTGTTCTGCCGCTGGTTTTGTTTTGCAGTTGTTGAGGAGATAGATTTCCAAGGTTTTGAGCAGCTCAGTGCTGCTTTCTTCGTCTTTTGCTTTTAATAAAGCTAAATCTTTATTCTCGTATTCTAAAAATTCATTTTTCTGTTCGATGCTTTCTAAATAGCGGTAAATGCCGAGTTTGGCATATTCATATGGAATGTTTTCCTGATTGCCGGTGATTTCTGCGGCTTTGATGACTTCAAGTGCTTCTGTGTAGCTCTTGCCAAGTTTTAATAGGTGATTATATTCGTTTCCGATACCGATATAAATAGGGGTAGGTATTTTTTGAAAGTGAAAATGTGTTAACAGCTTGTTAATAAACTCAGAAGCTGCTGAGGAGACGGAGCTTTTTTGGGAAAAACTCGCTACGACGATGACAATATTTGATTCGATCGTTAAGACATGACTGACCTTATCCCGTAAATTCAGGTACGACCTGATATTTTCCTTTAAATCCTCTACCGCTTCCCCATCCCCATTTGCGGCGTGCAGGATAACAACTGAAAACATGGAAGGCAGCACGGTGTTGATCCTTTCAGCTTCCCGTCTGAGTTCCTTCTCAGAGGTAAATTGCTGATAGATCGCCCGTTTGATGAGATCCTCTGCTTTTTCTTCCTTTTCCTGTTTCAATTTATTCGTTTTATAAATAATTTTCCCGACATGGAAGGAGGTCTCGTACAAAAAGTCGAGCTCTTCATCCGTCAGATTTTGGTCCAGCTCCTGAATCCAGATGTAGCCCATGACTTCCCCTTTGTGCTTTGCACTCACGACCACCCTCTGGTTTAACCCAATGCTTTCAATTTTATTGACGCGAAAAGGCTCAGGCTCTGTTTTCAATTTTTCAATAATTCCGTCCTTCAGAAACCTCTCAAAAATCTGGACCGGACACTTTTTCGAAAAAATAGTCTGCTGGTTGGCAGAATCAAAATGGTTAATATAGTAAGAATTATAGGCTAACAAAAAGAAATCCGCGCTTTCCAGTATCACTGGCTTTTGCAGTTCATAGCTAATAAAATCAATCAGCTTATCAACATCTGAAAATGAAAAAACTCTCTCTAAAAGCTCTTCCATACCTTTTTCTCCTATACTTTTTTTACTTTAATCATATCCATACGGGGTCTTTTTGTATAGAAAAAAATACGTTTGTTTCCAAAAGAAAAAAATGGCCGCTTAAAAGGAGAAAAGAGGAAAAAGGGACAGCCCCTTCCTCCTCCTTTCGATCTTTATTGCGACATTGTATCTTGGTAGTCGTTGAACTGGTCTGTGACAGCTTGTGACGGAGCCTGCGTCAATATGCTGACAAAAAAGACAGATAATAGACTCGCAGCAAAACCAGGTATCATTTCATACAGAAAGTCCGAAAGACCGGCATTCGCCCAAATGATTACAGTCGCTGCTCCCACAATCATGCCGGCGAGTGCCCCCCATTTGGTCATTCGTTTCCAAAACAGACTGAGCAGTACAACTGGCCCGAATGATGCACCGAAGCCCGCCCACGCGTAGCTGACCAATCCAAGGATGGTGTTATTTTTCTCCCAAGCCAGAACCAACGCGACAATTGAAACAGCCAGAACAGCCAGTCGGCCTAAAAACACCAGTTCTTTATCTGAAGCTGAGCGTCTGAACATCGACTTATACAAATCTTCTACCAGAGAGCTTGATGTCACAAGCAGCTGGGAAGAAATTGTACTCATAATCGCGGCCAAAATCGCTGAAATCAGAAAACCCGTGATAATCGGATGGAACAAGATATTCCCTAATTGAATAAAAATCGTCTCTGGGTCCTTCAGTGTCATGCCGCGCTGATGGTAATAAGCGATTCCGCCCAAACCGGTCAGCACTGCGCCTACTGCAGACAAAATCATCCAGCCCATCCCAATTCTGCGCGCTCTTTTGATCTCTTTGACAGACGTTATCGCCATAAAACGCACAATAATATGCGGCTGGCCAAAGTATCCCAGCCCCCAGGCAAACAAAGAAATAATGCCAAGGACGCTCGTTCCTTTGAAAATATTAAACATATCAGGATCTACAGAGCGGATTTCAGCAACTGTATCACCTGCTCCTCCCGTGTGGAAAAACGTAACGATCGGCACAAGAATGAGTGCGGCAAACATAATAATCCCCTGAACAAAATCTGTCCAGCTGACTGCCAAAAAGCCGCCAAACAGGGTATATGCCACAACAACACCCGTCACAATCCACAGGCCGGTGTGATAATCCATCCCCAAGATGCTGTTGAATAAGACGCCGCCGGACACCATTCCGGACGATACATAAAACGTGAAAAAGACTAAAATGACAATTCCCGAAAACAGTCTGAGAAGCTTTGTTTGATCTCCGAAGCGATTTTCCAGGAATCCGGGAATTGTAATAGAATTCCCCGCTTTTTCAGTATAGGTTCTCAGCCGTGGTGCGACGTAAAGCCAGTTCGCCCACGCTCCAAGGCAAAGTCCGATGACGATCCAAGCGCCGCTCAGACCAGTAGAAAACATGGCGCCCGGAAGCCCCATTAGCAGCCAGCCGCTCATATCGGCAGCGCCGGCACTGAGAGCAGTTACTGCCGGACCCAAAGAGCGTCCTCCCAGCATGTAATCCGTCAGATTCGACGTACGCTTGTAAGCAAAGTAGCCGATTAGCAGCATTCCCGCCATATAAATACAAATCGAAATAATCAGCTGTGTGTTTTCTATGGCACTTCCTCCTCTTTTTTATAGTATATGGATGAAATGGACACCCCCGCAGGGAGGATGCCCATTTAGTCCCGCTTAGAACATTTCACTGATTGTTTTTGCTTGCATATGCAGAGCCAAGTAATCCGGCCCGCCTGCTTTTGAATCCGTTCCCGACATTTTGAAGCCGCCAAACGGATGGTAGCCGACGATAGCACCTGTACAGTTGCGGTTGAAGTATAGGTTTCCAACATGGAATTCCTGTTTCGCACGCTCGATGTGCTTGCGGTTGTTTGTGATAACCGCGCCTGTCAAACCATATTCAGTATTGTTTGCCACTTCTAAAGCTTCATCAAAGTCTGACACTTTACAAAATGCAACGACAGGTCCGAAAATTTCTTCCTGCATGAGTCTTGCTTTCGGATCAAGGTCAGCGAAGATCGTCGGTTTGATGAAGTATCCTTTCGAATCATCACCAGTACCGCCGCTTACTAAACGCCCTTCCTGTTTTCCAATCTCAATATAGCTCATAATTTTATCATAAGAACCTTGGTCAATGACAGGTCCCATATAAACATCTGCACTGTCAGGTTTAGCTGTTACTTTTGATTCCGTAATTTCAATGACACGCTCTAATACTTGATCATACACTTTTTCATGAACAACTGCACGTGAACCTGCAGAGCATTTTTGTCCCGCAAAGCCGAATGCTGAAGTAAAGATCGATTGAGCCGCTAATTCAATGTCCGCATCCTCATCAACAACAACCGTATCTTTACCGCCCATTTCAGCGATGACACGCTTTAAATGCTGCTGGCCCGGCTGAACCTTCGCCGCGCGTTCGAAAATTCTCGTACCAACTTCTCTTGATCCCGTAAATGTGATAAGGCTTGTTTTCGGATGGTCAACAAGATAGTCGCCTACTTCCGCTCCGCTTCCCGGAACAAAGTTGACTACGCCTTTTGGCAATCCGGACTCTTCAAGCACCTCAACAAATTTTGCTGCAATAACAGGTGTAGCACTCGCAGGTTTCAGAACCACTGTGTTTCCAGTAACGATCGGCGCCACTGTTGTGCCTGCCATGATCGCAAACAAGAAGTTCCAAGGCGGGATAACGACTGTCACTCCAGTCGGCGTGTATACATATTGGTTTTTCTCGCCTTCACGGCTGTTGACCGGTTTGCCTTTTGCCAGTTCGATCATTTGGCGTGCATAATACTCCATGAAGTCAATCGCTTCAGCCGTATCGGCATCCGCCTCGTTCCAAGGCTTTCCTGCTTCTTTCACAAGCAAAGCTGAGAATTCATGTTTTCTTCTGCGGACTTTGGCAGCAGCGCGGAACAGGACAGCCGCTCTCTCTTCAGGAGACGTATATCTCCACTCTTCAAATGCTTTTGCAGCCGCTTGAATCGCTTGCTCAGCGTGCTCTTGAGACGCTTTTGACACTCGGCCGACGACTTCTTCTTTATCAGCTGGGTTGATTGAAACGATTTTCGCTTCCGTTTCCACTCTCTCGCCGTTAATGACAAGCGGATAGTCTTTTCCTAAATATTCGCTTACTGTCGCAAGCGCTTTTTTAAACGCTTCCACGTTGTTTTGATCTTGGAAATTTGTGAATGGCTCGTGTTTGTAAGGTGTTGTCATGATAATCTCTCCTTTTTTACTTCTTTGTCATTCCTTTGAAAGCAAATGCAATGTTTGACGGACGTTCTGCAAGGCGTCTCATAAAGTAGCCGTACCAATCCTCGCCGTATGGCAGGTAGACTCTCATGTTATAACCTTCTTTTACGAGGCTGAGCTGGGTTTGCGACCGCATGCCGTACAGCATCTGAAATTCAAACTTGTCATTGGCAATGCCATGTTCCTTGGCAAGCTGCTTTGTAAAGTCGATCATTTTGTCGTCATGTGTGGCAATCGCTGTATAGTGACCGTTTAAGAGCTGCTTTCGGATGATTTTTTTGTAATTTTCATCGACATCGCTTTTCTCCGGGAAAGCTACTTTTTCTGATTCTTTATAAGCTCCTTTTACAAGGCGAAGGAACGGGTTTAAAGAATCCAAATCGTCAATGTCTTTTTCCGTCCGGTACAGATAGGCTTGCAGCACTGTGCTCACATGCTCGTATTTCTTTCTGAAATCTTTGAAAATATCAAGCGTTTTCTGGCATCTGACTTCGTCCTCCATGTCAATGGTGACCATGATTTTATGTTTCTCGGCCGTCTGAAGGATTTTTGTCATATTTTCATACACCAAATCCATATCTATATCCAAACCTAAAGACGTCATTTTTAAAGAAACGTGTGAGTTCAGCTCCTGATCTGCGATGGTCGCAATGGTTTGAATGCACTCTTCCGTACGCTCCCGTGCGACCTCGGCGCTGTTCACAAACTCGCCTAAATGATCGACAGTAACTGACAAACCTTGGCTGTTAAGCTGTCGAATGGTCGGGATTGAACTGTTAAAGTCATTCCCGCCGATAATTTTACCCGCTGCTACCCGGCTTCCCCAGTTCCTCGCCATTTTATTGAGAAAGCCGCTTTTGGATAAAAATAAGAAAAAATCTCTTGTGATCACTTCCAACCTCAACACCCCGCAATCTAAGAAGTATTTGTATGAGTTTATTGTAAATGGACAAAACCGACGTTCACAATATTCTCAAAATACAAAGATTCTGATTATTTTTGTGGGTTTGCCACAATCAGATAGTTAGAAAGTCGGGGGGGATTCTGTCGAATAAAGGAGAAAAGGAAGCGACAAAAAACATCAGCTTCCTCCATCCTTCCACACTTCTTCAACCGTATTCAAAAGCAAACGGTTCAACTCAGGTGTCATATCTTTTTTCTCTGCCTTCAGTTCTTTTGCCGCTTCCATGATTCTTTCGATTTCCGTTTCAATGAATTGGTGAATAACATTGATTCTTGCTTCGAGGTCAAGCTCTTCTCCTCTTCTTTTCCGTTCAAGCAAGGTTTCCATTTCAGCCTTCAGCTCGGGTTCAGCAACAAGTTCATTCATCAAAACAGTAAAGTCCATTGGCGGTATGGTTCCGTGCTTTTCAATCCATTGGCAGGCCAAAATAGGCCGAAGAACGTAGAAGTACTTTTTAATTTTGACCTCTTGTCCTTGTAGATAATCCTTGACGTTCCTTCTCGCCATATTGATATAGTGATACACGCTTGCTTCAGGCTTAAATGCCTCCGTGCGCAGTTTTCTTAACTGCTCTGCGGTCGTAAATGCTTCGTAATACACAATGTCTGAGGACAGCCATTCGAGGAGCGGAGGGTTTGACTTTTTGAAAAGCCGAAGCGTTTTTCTCAGCTCCCAGCCGCTGATATCCAGCAAATCGTGAATCGGTTCCTCAATGACATCACGCTCCTGCTCAATTGAAAAATACCACTCCTTTTTCGGCACATAAATAAAGCGGACGTCGTAATCACTATCCTGCGACGGAAATCCCCATGCGCGGCTTCCTGACTCGACGGCATACACGATTTTGACTCCATATGACTGCTCGATCCGTTTTAATTCATCAATGATTCTTTGTTTCATATCTATTCGTCTCCAGTCTGTTCTCATTCCGGCAGTTTGCAGAAAAAAACCGCCTGATGATATGCGGCGGCTTTTCACATTTATCAGCCTTTAAGATGCTGCTTAAAGAAAGCAAGTTTTTCCGTTTGAAAAGCAGGGATATACTCATGTCCGAAGTAGCGGTACACCTTCAGCTCTTTCTCTGTTTCCAAATGATTGTAGGCGGCAAACACGGTGGACGGCGGCGTGACCTTGTCAATCAGGCCGATTGACATCAGGACAGGCACCTTCACTCGGTCAGCGAGATTCATAATATCGAAATATGAAAGTGTCTTCATCGCCTGCACTTCTGTTTCCGGGCTGCCATTTCTTCTGAAGAAGGAATTGATTTCAAGGTACGGCTGTTCAAGCGCCACATCAATGGCCCGTTCGAAGTTGCTTAAATAAGGATAATCGGCAACCGCGGCTTTTGGAATGTCTGACAGCGCTGCTGCGGCAATGGTTAAACCTCCGCCTTGGCTTCCTCCTGTCACACCGATCCTTGTTTCGTCAACCTCGTCGAAGCTGCTGATGACCTCAAGCGCGCGGACGGCGTCCAAATAAACACCGCGGTAATAGTATGTATCTTTATCAAGAATTCCTTTCGTCATCCAGCCCAAAGCGTGACCGTGCGGTGAAATACTCGTATCCTCGCTGCTCTGCTGGCCGCGGACAAGCATGCCGAATGCGGCGTAGCCATGGAGTGCCCAGTTTACCATTTCATGAATCTCACCATCATAGCTTGCATTGTAGCCATGATATTTCACGATCGCCGGATGCGGGCCTTGCTTGTCAGGCACCGCGTACCATCCGGTAATGCGGGCGTTTCCGAAGCTTTTATATGTGAGACGGTACACTTTTACTCCGTCAGCAGGATAGTCAACCGGCTGTAGATCAGGTTCTGCTTGGACTTTTGCAAGTTCCTCCAAAGACAATTTCCAAAACTCAGAAAAATCTTTCGGTGCTGTTTTTTCAGGCTTATATGTTTGCAATTGGTCGAGCGGCAGATCGAATAGTTGCATTTCCGATTATTCCCCTTTGTTTTATAAGATTTAGTTTGTATTCCTATACTACCACGTTTCGTCTTTGTTTTCTAAATATTTTCATCTTTGTTTCCCAGACAGCCTTCATCAAACGTTTGTTTAAGACTTTCCCGGCTTAGTTCCATAAAGGCCTGGGCGGTCAGACTGACATAGCGGTTCTTTAAAAAGACGAAGACGAGGGTTCGTGATGGCGCGGATTGAATCGATAAATAGATCACACCCGGATCTTTATCCCTTCTGATCATATTCGGTGCCATTGTCACACCTAATCCGTTAGCCACAAGAGATTGGGCGGTTTCAATATGGCTCGTCTTAAAGGCAGCATTCGGCTTAAAGCCGCTTTCCGCACAGAGATCGAGAACTGTCCTGCGAAAGCCGAAGCCTTCTTTTAATAGAATAAAGGGCACGTTCCTTACCATGTCAATCGGCACACACGGCTGGCGTCCCTCCTTACCTTCCAGCGCTTTCTCAATCAGCGCGACCAATTCCGGCGGCATCCACCTTTGTTTTTCCTTCGGCACCGCGAGAACAACCGGTTCCGTGAGCAAGGGTGTAATGGAGAGCCGTTCATCCTCGATGGGCAAGGATAAAACAGAAAGGTCAACTTCTCCCTTTGCCGTCATCTCCTCTAATGAAACCGGATCTTTTTCAACAAGCTGAACCTCCACATGAGGATAGCGCGCCAAAAACTGCTTCAGCAGCGGAGGAAAGAGATATCTCCCTGTTACAGCAGGAATCCCGATGGATAATTTATGACCGATTCCCTGAGATCGCTCCTGCATTTCCCGAAGCAAATCATCTCTGGAACGAATGATGTCCTCGGCTTTTTCAATGAAACGCCTGCCGTGAGGTGTCAGTGTAACAGAGCCATGGGATCTGTGAAAAAGGATAAGCCCCAGCTCAGCCTCAAGCTTTTTGATTTGCTGGCTGAGAGACGGCTGTGCGATATGAAGATGTTCCGCCGCCTTTGTAAAGCTTTGGCGCCGGGCAATTTCCGCTGCATATTCCATCACTTTAATATCCATTTCAGCCTCCATAGGTTGAACCTATCATTTTCATCATTTTTATATCTTGGACGAATCATAACAGAAATTGCTAACATAATCCATATCATCATTTACGAAAAGAAGGAGCTGGTTCAAATGACAAATGAAACACCGTTTTCTAAAAACGCCGAGATGTATCGGGATGAAAAGGTATTTGCCGAGGGGGAAGATTTGGGGTTGATGATCAAAACAGCGGAATGCCGGGCAGAGCATCGAGTGCTGGATATAGGAGCGGGCGCCGGCCATACGGCGCTGGCATTTTCTCCTTATGTACAGGAGTGCATCGGTGTTGATGCAACGAAAGAGATGGTTGAGGTTGCGTCCTCCTTCGCGCAAGAAAAAGGAGTTGAAAACGTACGCTTTCAGCAAGGAACGGCAGAGTCACTCCCCTTCCCCGACGATTCATTTGACATCATCACCTGCCGATACGCAGCCCACCATTTTTCAGATGTCCGCAAAGCTGTCAGCGAGGTTGCACGCGTACTAAAACAGGACGGACGTTTTCTCTTAGTTGATCATTACGCGCCTGAAGATCCCATTCTTGATGAGTTTGTCAATCATTTGAACCGGCTTCGAGACCCTTCCCATGTTCGAGAAAGCTCATTATCAGAATGGCAGTCGATGTTCAGCGCCAATCAACTGGCCTATCAAGACATCCAAAAGTGGAACTTGCCGATTCAATACGATAGCTGGATCAAACGAGGCGGAACCCCCGCTGACCGAGAAAAACAAATCATTGCCCACTTGAACCACGCATCAGACGAAGCACGCGACACGTTCTGTATTACATTGAACCAAAACGGACAGCCCATCTCCTTTTGTTTAAAAGCGATTTTGATACAAGGGATAAAACGATAAAAAAAGCCGTGCGCTGCGCACGGCTTTTTACATCGGCTGATAAAGATCCCAGCCAATTTTTAATGTCTCAACAATGTAATCGGCAACCTCTTCCGGGGAAAGGTTGTCTGTTGCCACTTTTGAATTGTGCTTGTCATAAATGACTTTTCTTTCGTTAAACAGCTGTTCCATTTCATCCATTGAACGGTTATGCAGTACAGGGCGGCTTTCGATCAATAAATCCGCGCGCTGCTTCCAGTTCTCCCATGACAGGTCCAGATGAAGCACGAGACAGTTTTCCAGACAGCAATTTCTGATTTCTTCTTGTTTAAAAGATCCCCCGCCCAGAGATACGATTTTGAATCGTTTATGATGGCAGATGTCTAAAATATATTCCTTCTCCGTTTTCCGGAAAAAGTCTTCTCCCTTTTTCTCAAATATCTCAGGAATTGTCATATTGAAATCCTTTTCGATCTCTTGGTCAATATCAATAAAATCTCTATATAATTTTTTAGCGACCAATTGGCCGATTGTTGTTTTTCCTACACCCATGAATCCGATCAGGACGATATTTCTTTCTCTTACTGGGATGGCTCGTTTAGCGTTCATCTTCGGCGAAATCCTCCTAAGGAATGAAATTTTATATTCATTATATGCTTATTTAGCGAATATTTATATAGATACCGGCTTTACCGGTCAAGCTTATAGTGCGCTTTGTTGTTTAGCCATTTTTGCCTGAATGACATTCATTGTACAACATTTCTGTAGGTATTTTAATACTTCGACGCAAAAAAGCATTAAAACCTTCCGCCTTTATTGTTTTTCCAGCTGACTCTTCGATTGAAGGGTCTTTTTCTGTATGATGAATAGGAAGGGAGAAATGGCGATGATCATTTGGATAAACGGGGCATTCGGTTCCGGAAAAACACAAACAGCCTTCGAACTGCACAGAAGGCTGAACCCATCTTACGTGTATGATCCCGAGAAAATGGGTTTTGCGCTGCGCTCCATGGTGCCGCAGGAGCTCGCAAAGGACGATTTTCAAAGCTATCCCTTATGGCGGGCGTTCAATTACAGTTTGCTAGCTTCTCTGACAGATACATACCGCGGCATCATTATTGTGCCTATGACGATTGTACATCCTGAATACTTCAATGAGATCATCGGCAGGCTCAGACATGAAGGCAGGATCGTTCGCCACTTTACACTAATGGCTTCAAAGGAAACCTTGTTAAAAAGGCTGCGCACCAGAGCAGAAGGAAAAAACTCATGGGCCGCCAAACAAATCGACCGCTGTGTTGAAGGATTATCATCACCCATTTTTGAGGACCACATTCAAACAGACAACCTGTCGATTCAGGATGTGGCAGAGAACATTGCCGCGAGAGCCGAACTCCCATTAGATCCTGATACGAGAGGCAGCCTCCGAAGGTTCACCGACAGATTAATGGTAAAGCTGAATCATATCCGCATCAAATAAAGCTCCTGTACACGACAAAAGCCCGCTCCGAGAGCGGGCTTTCTTCAACTTATTTCCACCAGTCATCAAACATAGACGCCGGAACCTGGCGTTTATGTTCAGTCATGCTGTAGCGTTTTTCCAGCGCTTCTGATACTTTCGCTGATACTTCTTTTCCTTCGAGGTAATCGTCAATCTCGTCGTAGGAAATGCCAAGCTCTGTTTCATCCGACTGCTGCGGTTTTTCGTCGAGCAGATCGGCAGTCGGTTCTTTTAAGTATAAGCGTTCCGGTGCACCCAGCTCTTTCAGCAGGGTTCTTCCCTGGCGCTTCGTCAAGCCTGTCAGCGGCAGGAGGTCTGCTCCGCCGTCACCGTACTTCGTAAAGAAACCAGTCACTGCTTCAGCAGCATGGTCTGTTCCTAACACAAGAAGACCTTCCTGGCCGCCGATCGCGTATTGCGCGATCATTCTTGTTCTTGCTTTTACGTTTCCTTTATTAAAGTCCGTCAGCTGATCGCCTGTTTCCTGCTGATACTGATCAGAAAAAGCGCTGACTGTCGATTTAATATCAAACTTCCATGATTTATCCGGCTTAATAAACTTCAAAGCAAGCTGGGCATCGTCTTCATCCTGCTGTGTGCCATGCGGAAGACGGACAGCGATAAATTGAGCGTCTCCGCCCTCTTCGCGAATGCTCTCCACCGCAAGCTGAGCGAGTCTTCCCGCAAGTGTTGAATCCTGGCCGCCGCTGATTCCCAATACAAAGCCTTTAGCACCGGTTTTCTTTACATATTGTTTTAAAAAATTGACTCGGTCCTCAATTTCTTGCTTTGGATCAATTGAGGGCTTCACATGTAACTCACGCATAATCTTTTCTTGCATGCTCATCCCAATCATTCCTCCTGTACATTTTCCCTTGTTACTGATCATTTCCCCAAATCAATGAAAATGAATCATGACTGTTATGTATCCCTATTAAATATAGCACAGGTCTTCATTCACAGTGAACAAGAGAGATCAGCTGACTTCAACCCGTATGGATGTCACACTGTCGCCATTGCATTTCCCTTTTTCAATCGGGCAGGAAGAAAACGCGACAATTAAATCCATCTCCGCCCTGAGCCTTACATAATCTCCGGCATTCGAAAGCGGCGTTTCCACAGACAGATTCCCTTTCTCATCAAGGACAGTATTCATAAAAATCGCAAATGGGTAATGCATGTGGGGCTTCGGTACGCCAAACTGCTCAAGCGCACGGTTCATATTGTCATAGCACGTATCCTGAAACTCATCCTTTTGCTTCCCATATAAGAGCCTGTTCATATCAGGACGGCAGGCGGGCAACAGCAGATCATGCTTGCCGACCGTATCTTCAATCAGGGTTAACATCGGCTTATACAGGTTGGAGTAGAGATGGTCGTTGACCTTCACATGAATGGAGTGATTGGCGTCTATCGTCGCTCCCTGATCAAGGTGTTCATAAAAATCCTTGGCATGGTATGCGACAAAATCAGCCACCTGCTGCCCTTCTACATCAACCACCTTTAAAATCTGACCCTTTTTCAGCTTCAGCCCAAGCCCTTTTTTCGGCTCCACAATATATTGCTGTGTCATTGGTTTGCTCCTTTTTTCATTAGTATGAGCGTCCGCTTCCTTCTCCATGTAAAAAGAGGCAAAAATCCGATGTATATAAGCTTCGGACAGATCACAATCTAACCTTAGATAAAAGGGGTTGAATAATAATGAGCCAAACAAAAAAAGACCAGCCAAAAGGGAATCTGGCTTGGTGGCAGCTGTCACTGATCGGAGTCGGCTGCACGATTGGAACAGGCTTCTTTCTCGGTTCCAGCATCGCAATTGTAAAAAGCGGTTTTTCCGTTCTCCTTTCATTTCTGATCGCAGGGATCGGTACGTATTTTGTCTTTGAACAGCTCGCCAAGCTATCGGCGAAGCAGCCGGAAAAAGGTTCGTTTTGTGCGTATGCCCGAAAAGCATTCGGCAAATGGGCAGGCTTCAGCAACGGCTGGGTGTACTGGTCATCAGAAATGCTGATTACCGGAAGCCAGCTGACAGCCATTTCGCTATTTACGAAGCATTGGTTTCCTCAAGTGCCGCTATGGGTGTTCGCCTCAATCTACGCAGTACTGGGGCTCCTTATTATTTTCACCGGCCTGTCCGTCTTTGAAAAAACAGAAAACGTGCTGGCAGTCATTAAAACAGCTGCTATTTTTATGTTTATTGTCATTGCCATCCTGGCTTTATGCGGTATCCTGTCCGGCGGAAATCACGGCATACATGTTCCAAATAAGACGAGTGAGTTTTTCCCATACGGCGCCATGGGGCTGTGGACAGGTTTAATCTACGCGTTTTACGCTTTTGGCGGAATTGAGGTCATGGGGCTGATGGCGGTTCACTTAAAAAAACCTGAGGAAGCGTCTAAATCAGGGAAACTGATGTTGGCGACGCTGGCAATTATTTATATCATTTCAATCGGGCTGGCTCTGCTTTTGGTTCCGTTACACGCGTTTACTGAACAGGACAGTCCGTTCATTACGTCATTAAAAGGATATAACCTTGAGATCATCCTTGATATATTTAACGGGATTTTCATCATCGCCGGGTTCTCGACCCTTGTCGCTTCGCTTTTTGCCGTTACGACATTGCTTTGTACAATGGCTGATGACGGCGACGCGCCGAAATGCTTTACTCTCAAGGAAGGCAAAAAAATATGCTGGCCGGCACTTGGGCTGACGTTTGCGGGGCTTGTTCTCTCCATTATTCTGTCGTTAGTGCTGCCTAAAAACATTTATGAGCATATGACAACAGCTGCGGGGCTTATGCTTTTATACACTTGGCTGTTTATCCTGTTCTCCAGCAAAAAGCTGACTGATCCCGAGGGCATGGGAAAAACGCAAATTTATTTAGCGATGGTTCTGATTGCTGCGGCTGTGTCCGGTACATTGTTTGAAAAATCAAGCCGGCCCGGTTTTTTCGTCAGCATAGGTTTTCTCGTGATCATCGCCATCGTTACCATGATCTATCAAAAAAAGCAGGGTCATAAAGATCGCCCTGCCAGTCCTTGATTTATTTCATTTTGTTGAACATGTTCTTTAAATAAGAAAACGGGCACTTCGATACCTGTTTTTCGTCATCACGGAGGAAATACTGCTTCCATTCACGATTATCTTTTCCTCCGTACCAGCCTAATTGCGGGTGAATCGGAGCCTGATCATAGGCCTCTAAACGAGATCGGATCAGCCTGCTCATGTTACGGCCAAATGCAGTTGATCCATTTAGGTCATCAAACACCCACCTTGGCTGAAACGTGACCATAAAAAAAGGAAAGCTCCGGCTTCTTCTTGCCTCGTGCCCCGGTGTAGCGCACAGAATGAAATACGGCTCGCCGTCAAAACAAAACTCCCATTTATAATGCTCAGGATTGGCCGGAATGTCTTCCGGCCATTCTTTTTCGTCTTGATGACTCAGTCTATTTAAAAAGCGCCAAAACAGCTCTTCATACGCTTCAATCGAATAATGCTCCGCCAAATCTTCCGGTGTATCAAACAACACAACGAGGGATGCATATTTTCCCGTGTCCCGCGATATCTTGCCGTACTCCGCAAGCAACGGAGCCAGTTCCTCCGCTGTGCGGTTTTCCCGCGGATCTCCGGCAAAAGCAATCCGAAGCTGATCAGTCAGAAACGCCTGGCGTCCGGGAATGCACGGAAATGTATCCGCGTCGTCCCCCAGAGTTTCTGCCAGCAGCTCAAAAGCGATTCTTTGCCATTCAGGAAGCTCTTCCTGAATACGTTCCAGAAAACTTTTGGTGTAAATCCCATTCACCATTGATCCACCTCCAGTATCATCTGGATACTATATTAAAACTGGAAGCGGCAGGTGACTGTCCTTCATGAATCAGCCCAATAACTGTTTGATGCCCTGATAACCAAAGTAAAAGCCAAACACAAGGAGAGATACACCGGCGATTCCAGTCAATCCTCTCAATAGCTTTTCATGAAGCAGGTTTCTGAACGTACTGGCTGTGATAGCCATGCAGAAATCCCAGATTAAAATGCCGATCATGATGCCGGAGCTATAGATTAGAAGCTGATTCATATTGTAGGCCTCTGCTGTTTTCGCAAGAATGCTTCCGTAAATTCCAAGCCAAAAAAGGATGCTCAATGGGTTTGACAATGAAATGAGAAAACCCGATGCGAATGTTTTCCTGTATGACGGTTTCCCCCGCGAGCTTCGCACATCCATCGGTTCTCTGACGTTTTTCAGCGTTTCAATTCCGGTATAGGTCAGGACAAAAAAGCCGAACAGCCACAAAAACGTTTTTACAAATGGAGCGGTCAAGAATTGCGACAGCCCGAAATAGATAAAAAGCATGTACAGCCCATCCGCTGTCATGGCGCCTAAACCGAAAATCCATGCATGCCAAAAACCGTTTTTAATTCCTTTGTCTATTTGCGCCGCATTCACTGGCCCCACAGGCGCAGACAAGGACAGTCCCAGCACAATATAGCTCAAAAAAATGTTCACCGGCCCGTACTCCCTTCTCTTATGTAACTTGTACAATTTATTCGGGAACGGGCCAAGCTATGCACAAATTCACTTACTGTTTCAGACGTTCAAGCTCTTCCTCCATAATATCGGCGGCTTTGCCTACAAAACTGAAAATGAGTTCCAGCTCCTCTTCCGTATATTCGCGGCACAAATCCATCGTTGACTCAGACAGAGGACGGAACAAATCCTTTATATGTTTTTTCGAAGCAGTCAAAGGGACGATTACGACTCTCCTGCGATCGTTCGGGTCCTTTTCACGAGCCACATACCCCGCTTTTTCCAGCCGGTCAACAAGCGCCGTGACTGACCCCGTGCTGAGGCCGGTTTTTTTTCCCAGTTCTCCGGCCGTCATCGGCCCTGCTTCATTTAAAATGTCAGCTGATTTCAAATCGGTGGGAAACAGACCGAGAGCTTGAGCGGCTGCCTGATGAAACAGAACCGTTCTTGTGCCCAGTTTTCGAAAAAGCTGAACAGCAGTCTTTTCCAACTCACTTCTGGAATTTCTTGTTGACAACTGACAGTCCTCCCTATAAAATCGAGTTTATCTTGATAATCGAGATATTCAACAATCAAACTATTATCATGATATCAGAACTTACATAGAAAAGTAAGAGGAGGTAGAACAAATGGACACAACAACAGCAAAACAGGCTTCCACCAAATTTGTGGTCCTCGGTCTCCTGCTGGGCATCTTGATGTCTGCAATGGACAATACGATTGTTGCCACCGCGATGGGCAATATCGTAGCCGATCTTGGAAGCTTCGATAAATTTGCCTGGGTGACGGCATCCTATATGGTGGCGGTTATGGCTGGCATGCCGATTTACGGCAAGCTTTCCGATATGTACGGCCGAAAACGTTTTTTCCTGTTTGGACTTATTTTTTTCTTAATCGGTTCGGCTTTATGCGGGATTGCCCAGACGATGAATCAGCTGATCATCTTCCGGGCCATTCAAGGGATCGGAGGCGGCGCGCTCCTGCCGATTGCCTTTACCATTATCTTTGATTTGTTTCCGCCGGAAAAACGCGGAAAAATGTCCGGCATGTTCGGTGCTGTATTTGGATTATCCAGTGTTCTTGGTCCGCTCTTAGGCGCGATCATTACAGATTCGATCAGCTGGCACTGGGTGTTTTACATCAATGTGCCGATCGGCGCATTGTCATTGTTTTTCATTATTCGCTACTACAAAGAATCTCTGGAGCACAGAAAGCAGAAAATAGACTGGGGCGGCGCGATTACCTTAGTCGTATCCATTGTATGCCTGATGTTCGCCCTTGAGCTTGGCGGCAAAACATACGATTGGAACTCCATTCAGATCATTGGGCTGTTTATTGTATTCGCCGTTTTCTTCATTGCCTTTTTTATTGTGGAGAGAAAAGCAGAAGAGCCGATTATTTCTTTCTGGATGTTTAAGAACCGCTTGTTTGCCACAGCACAGATTCTCGCTTTCCTGTATGGCGGAACATTTATTATTTTAGCGGTATTTATTCCGATTTTCGTTCAGGCGGTCTACGGCAGCTCGGCGACAAGCGCGGGCTTCATTCTGACGCCGATGATGATTGGATCAGTCATCGGAAGCATGATCGGCGGAATCTTCCAAACGAAGGCAAGCTTCCGCAATTTGATGCTGATATCTGTTATAGCTTTCTTTATCGGCATGCTGCTTCTTTCCAATATGACGCCTGACACAGCACGGGTATGGCTGACAGTCTTTATGATGATTTCAGGCTTTGGTGTAGGCTTTAACTTCTCCCTGCTGCCGGCGGCATCGATGAATGATCTTGAACCCCGCTTTCGGGGAACGGCAAACTCTACAAATTCATTTTTGCGATCATTTGGCATGACCTTAGGCGTCACCATTTTCGGAACGGTGCAAACAAACGTATTCACGAACAAGCTGAGTGACGCCTTCAGCGGTATGAAAGGCTCAGCGGGATCAGGTGCTGCGCAAAATATTGGCGACCCGCAGGAGATATTCCAAGCGGGAACACGTTCCCAGATTCCTGATGCGATCCTGAATCGCATTATTGACGCGATGTCATCAAGTATTACGTATGTCTTTTTGCTCGCTTTGATTCCAATTGTCCTCGCGGCGGTTACCATTTTATTTATGGGGAAAGCCAGAGTGAAAACAACAGCCGAAATGACAAAGAAAGCAAATTAACATAAAAAAGCAGTACATGCTGGGCATGTACTGCTTTTTTCTATTACACTCCTAATCTTGCAACAATAAACGTCCATATACAAATGATCAATAACAGAATCAGGCTGTACGCCACTGTCCTTTTAAACAGTTTAGATTCCTTGCCTGTTTGGCCGACCGCTGCGGCAGCGATGGCGATAGATTGAGGAGAAACAAGTTTCGCCATGACACCGCCCGCCGTATTTGCGGCTAACAGCAAGTCTGAACCCGCACCGATCTGCGCTCCGGTGACAACCTGCAAATGACCGAACAAAGCGTTATTGCTGACAACAGAACCAGTAATGAACACGCCAATCCAGCCAAGAACAGGACTGACAAACGGGAACAGGTCTCCTGTTTTCGCCAATGCTAATCCAATTGAAGAGCTGAGCCCTGCGAAGTTGGCCAGATTGGCAAACCCCATCACGAAGCAGATCGTCATAATCGGCACCCACAGCTCTTTTCCTGTCTCCTTCAGGGAAGCAAAGGCATCCCGAGAGGAGAACTTTTTGCTGAACAGCCCTGTCACGATGACCGCCGCTAAAATCGCTGTACCAGTCGCTGACAGCAGATCAACTTTAAAGACTGCATCTAACGGCATGGCAGATGGCGCAATCGGCGGCATTTTCATAATTTGCTGATGCAGAAAAGGCATTTTGAACAGGAGCGTTGATTGATATAACAGCCCGCCTTCTTGGAAAAGCGCTTTGAAGGCAGGAAGGCTCCAAATGGTGATCGCCGCAGTTAAAATGTAGAAAGGAGACCACGCTTTCGCAATGTCAGCGGCACGGTATGCCTTTTTCTCACAAGCATCGCCGGCCCCTTCCTCGCGGTAAATCTCTTTCGGCTGCCATTTGCGGAGGAAGAGGGCAAGCCCGCCCATGCTGAATGAGGCCGCCAAAATGTTTGCTAATTCCGGCCCGAGCACCGCCATTGTCAGTGTCTGAACCGCTGTATACCCACCGCTCACAACCAGAAGAGCGGGCCATGTCTGTTTGATTCCTTTCATTCGGTCTAATAAGAATACAAGCAGGAATGGTATTAAAAATGAGATCATCGGCAGTGTCCACATTAATGTCCGTGACAGCTCAAGAGCAGACAAATCACCAATCTGCGCCCCTGTGATGACAGGAATCCCGATCGCCCCAAAGGCTCCGGAGGCGGCGTTTGCAATCAAGCAGAGCGCTGCCGCTTTTAACGGTTTAAAACCAAGTTCGACGAGCAGCGCCGCACTAATCGCAATCGGAACACCAAAACCGGCCGCGCCTTCTAAAAACGCGTTAAAACAAAAACCAATTAATAATAGCTGTAATCGTTGGTCAGGCGAAATGCCGGCAATGCTGGACCGAATAATGGTAAATTTCCCGGTTTTCACTGCGATTTTATACAGCCACACCGCCATCAGGACGATGTAGCCAATAGGCCACAGCCCACTCCCGATTCCTAACAAAACAGAAGAAATCGCTTTTTCAACCGGCATATGAAATGCCAAAACGGAGACGAAGAAACTGACGGCTAGGGTAAGAAATGCCGCAAGAATGCCTTTCATTTTCAAAACAGTTAAAGCCAAAAGAAAAAAGAGAATCGGAGTGAGCGCCACAAGTGCGCTCACATACTCGTTTCCAAACGGATCATACAACTGCTCCCACATTGACAATCAGCCCTTTACTCTAAAGTTGCGGTTAGTTGACTTTTTGTTCTGCAAAATGAGGTTTTAAAATGTTTTTAAGGACGCCGGCGCTGTGAAGGAACTGTTCTTTTTCTTTCTCATTTAAGTTCAGCTCAGTGATACCTGCGATCCCTCCGCGGTTCACGACAGCCGGCACACCGATGTACACGTCATCTGCAACGTATTGCCCGTCCAAATATGTGCTGACAGTTAATATGCTGTTTTCATTATGAAGAATGGCTTTTGTAATGCGAGCAAGACTCATCGCAACCCCATAATAAGTCGCGCCTTTTTTCTCAATGATATGGTAAGCTGCGTTTTTCACATCATCTACAATTTGGTCCAGCTCCTCTTGTTTGTACGCATAGTTTTTCTCAACGAGTTCACTGACCGGCACACCGCCGACATTCGCGTGGCTCCAAACAGGAAGCTCTGTGTCGCCGTGCTCTCCGATAATATGCGCGTGCACGTTTTGAGGCGCTGCGCCAAAGTATTCGCTCAGCATGAAACGGAATCTCGCAGAATCTAGTGTTGTGCCGCTTCCGATCACCCGCTCTTTTGGCAGGCCGCTGAATTTCCATGTTGCGTAAGTCAGGATATCAACCGGATTTGTCGCGATTAAGAAAATGCCGTCAAATCCGCTCGCCATGACTTCACTAACGATGCCTTTGAAAATCTTCAAGTTCTTTTCTACTAATTCAAGGCGTGTCTCACCAGGCTTTTGGTTTGCTCCGGCGCAAATGCAGACAATATCAGCATCCTTGCAGTCTTCATATGTTCCATAAGATGTTTTGACCGGTTGTGGCGCAAACGCCTTTCCGTGGTTTAAATCCATCACATCGCCCATTGCTTTTTCTTTATTTACATCAATGACCACAAGCTCATCTGTGATCCCTTGGTTAATTAACGCAAATGCATAACTGCTTCCAACAAAACCCGCTCCGATTAAAGCTACTTTATTTACATGTTTGTTCATCATTAATCATCCTTCCAGGGTATGTTTCTCTTTGATGTCTTTTTGTTTGTGAAGTATTTCACATTTATATTGTGCAACACTTCACAAACTTTTGCAAGAGAAAAGTTTTGTCTGATTTATGAACAAAAAAGAAACCATCATTGATGGTTTCTTTCGGTAAGTCCCGTCTAGCCTTGCCCTCAATGGGGAAGAGAACCGCTTAAGCCCGAGTCATTATATAAACCATTTAGCACGTAATCAAAGCCAGGCTGATTCTGACCGGGCACTTGGGCGCTGCCATTATTAAAAATCACTTTTGCGTTGGTTGTATCCGTGTCCGCAGGCAGCGTCAGCGTGTAAATTCCGTCTGCATTTTTAGTCATTGGTTTTCCAGGCCAAGATCCGGTCAATTCAATTACTCGGCTCCCATCATGTTTATAGATATAAGCATTTACCTGGCTCCAATGATTCGGATTTTGATAACCGATGGTTTTGGCCGACGCTGGATCTCTTTTAACAAAACTGTATTTCTCGGTCCTCGTTACACCATCACTGTTCGTTCCTTTTAACATGATGGTGTATGTTTTGCCAAATGGATCTCCTTTTCCGATTGTGAATTGATCTCCATCCTTAAACGCCGTCTCTGGTCCATTATTGATTTGATAAACGGCTTTTGTTGTATTCGCATCTGCACGCAAGGTAATCGTCAGTTGATCATTGAAAGAATGTGTTACACCTGTTTTGTAATTCTCAAGGAAAACATGAGGCGCTTTTGCAATATCATCAGGATAAAGCACAGCTACAGACCTGGCATTGATCGTGCCTGTCAGTTTACCATCGTTCACTTGAAATGAACCCGCTCCAGCTTTATTGTCATACCTGCCATCAGGCAATTTTGTTGCCGTATTGATAGAGACAGAGGATGAACCTGCATTTGCCAGCACAACGCCATGTGAGCCGCGCTGATTCATAAATATCTGGTTGTTTCCATTCGGGTTCGAGAGTTCCTCAGGCTGTCCAGCCATCACATTGTGAAATCTATTGACCGCAGTGATAGCCTGATCTTCAAATAAAGCACTCCCGCGATCGCCTATTTGGCTTTTCCCCGGGAACCTCACACCATTTCCGCCTCCCTCAGGTCTGGAAAAGAAAAGAGGCGTACTGCCTGAACGAGAAGCTATCACCGCCCAGCCTAAACGGATATCATCATCGCTCATCCATGTCGACTCTTCATCATCATTGGCATACGTATCATGCGACTCTACCCATGTCACTAGCTTGTCCGCAGACACATCAGATGCATAGTGGGAGATATTCGACACGCCCAGATTACGATTCTTTAAAGCGGACCTTATGGAATGCCCATAGTTAGACGCTGTCACATCCATATAATTCGCATATGCAGCATCTCTGGAGGCACTATCCTGCAGGATTTCTCCGTATTGGAACTCTGCAGATGTATTTGTGATATTCGGCCAAAATTGACTGCCGTAACTGCCATCATCTGGAAGCTCTATATGTTTGGCGGCATCAAATCGAAAACCGTCTGCCCCGTCATTCAATGCCCTTTCTAAGAACCGTTTCAGATAGGACTGTACTTGTGTATTTTGTGTATTCCAGTCATACAGCCCGAGCAATGAATTCTGCGTGACATCCCATCGATCAGACCAGTTTTTAATTTGTGTGTTTCCATGTGTCCAGTTTGGAATACTCTTAACCTCATTGGAAATCGCGGCATAATCACTGGTGGTATGATTGATGACCGCGTCAACAATGACCTTTATGCCATATTCTTCAGCGGCTGCACACATTTCTTTAAATTCTTGTTCAGTACCTAAGTAACGGTTGCCAATTTGATACGATGTCGGCTGATACAGCCAGTACCAGTTCGACATGCTTTTATCTCCTTGATTCCCTTCCTTTACTTGGTTAATCGGAGATGTCTGAATGGCTGTATATCCTGCATCATGAATATCCTTCATATTGTGTTTTAACGTATTGAACGACCAATTCCATGCATGAAGAATGGTTCCGCTTTTGATCGACGGTGCTGTAAGCTCATTCGATTTGTTCGCCGTTTCAGCACTCGCAGCCGCCGGTCCTGCCAGAACCAAATGAAACAGCAATAAAAATCCAGCGAATAACGGCAGTAAAGAGGTTTTGAATCGTTTTGCAAACATTCTTGACACTCCTTATTTGATTTTTTGAAGACTTACTTCGGAGTCAAAAATCCCTCTTACTTCATTCTTCCGCTTCCTCCTTTCAAACCGATGTGAAGACTGGAGAATTTTGTTAACGCTTACATTTAAAATTATCACAATCACTCTATCAAAACAACTTGGCAGAGTGAATACAAATCAATGTTCCTATAAAAAAAGCTGCCCGAAACTGTGAACGCTTCCCTCGCTTTCCAAACAAAAAAAGAAACCATCTATTTTTCAAGATGATTTCTTTTTTATTTCTTCTTTTACCGCTCTTCTGTAAGCCAGCTTCACAATCACATACCGAAGCAGAAACAGAACGCCGCCGCAGACGATAAAAAGAAGAATCATTTTCAGCCAAGCGAAGAATGTATGGGGAATCCCCCTGTCGTACATCGTAAGCACCACTACCGCAAAGGCGACCGCAATTGATTCTATTCGCTGCTGCTTCACCCGTTTTTGCAGTTCTTCTTTGGTGTCTATTCTCGGCATGAGCATTCCGGATGCCGCAGCCCTGATGCAGTAATATAAGATAATGATGAACAAAAACACAAGGCTTGCAGCCCATTCTTTAAACGGAAATTCAAACATAATGCCGCGGATGATCACATCAAGCAGCGCAAATGCTCCCGCTATCATCCCAATCTCCGACCAGATTTTTTGTTCTTTTTCTTTTACTCTCTTATTTTTCCCATTCACGCCTGAAAGTCTATTACGCAGATTATTCATGACCTTCCTCCCGCACTTTTACGAATGGCTTATGGCTTACATGTTACAATAACAGCCTGCGCTTCTGCAATGAATAACTCAAAAGCCCGCCGTACAAGCCGGCGGGCAGCAATCGTTAAAACGGCCCCCAATTGATCATGACGCCGATCACGATAAAGACAAGCCCGATCAAGAACCAAATCAGAGCAAGCGGCACCATAAACCGCAGCCACTTGACATACGGAATACCGCTGGCGGCAAGCACCGCCATGAGAACGCCGGATGTCGGGTTCACACAGTTGACGACCCCTTCTCCAAGCATAACTGCCTCCACCGCAACCTGTCTCGTGATTCCCATCAAATCAGCGAGCGGCGCCAGTATTGGAATAAATACAACGGCTTCGCCAGAACCTGAAGAGATGAGAAAATGAAGCAGCGCACTGGCGATATACATGCCGATTGCCCCGGCAATCGGGCTGAATCCATCCAAAAGTGAAGCCAAAGCATTGACGACAGTATCGAGAAGCTTTCCATTTTCAAGGATAACGGAAATGCTTCGTGCCATCCCGACAATCAGCGCCCCGTATACAAGACTTTGGCAGCCCGTAATGAAGGTTTTGGCAATATCGTTCGCCGCAAGCCCGCCTATTAAACCGGCAAGGACAGAAATAAAAATAAATGTCGCAGCCATTTGGGAATCTGACCAGCCAAGCTTCAAAGCGCCGTATAAAAATCCGACAAGTGAGAGTCCCGCCACAGCCAAAATCAGCTTATGGCGAACGGTAAACGGCACTGACTGATCTTCTTCTTTACCGGCTTCGGCCATTCCTGCCGCAGGGAACCAATCTGTTCCTAACACACTGGCATCTTTTGATTTTTTTAATTTTCTCGTATACAAATAGATATAAATAATAGAAGACAGCAAAAAGCATATGTATATCACAACTCGCAGGCCGATTCCTGAGAAAAGAGGGAGCTCCGCGATTGATTGTGATAAACCGAGCGGTGACGGTGATAATATGGTGGAGTTAAATCCAGCGTAGCAGCCGATGTATATAACAGCGGCTCCCGCGACTGCGTCCCATTTTAAGGATCGTGCCACAATGAGGCCGATGGGGATAAAACCGATAACTGAATTCACGACAATCCCGGTTGTTCCGAGAATGGAGAACAATGCGCCGACAATACAAATAAATAATAATTGCTTTGTGCGGAATTTGCTGATGACATTGTAAATCAGGCCATTGATGGCACCCGTTTTTTCTAGAATAGCAATGGTGCCGCCTGTGAATAGAATCAGAAAGATGATGGGTGCTGATCCAACCATTCCATCCTGTAGAGAAGTAAAAAAGCTGATCAAGCTGACCGGAGACTGTTCAATTGAATGATAGCTTCCCGGAACAGCGGTCGTGACATCCCCCTTTGTCACGCGGTCAAATTCACCTGCCGGCACAATATATGAAGCGATTGCGCAAATGAAAGCAATCATAAATAAGAGGACATAGGCGTCAGGCATTTTAAATGTCATTCGTTTTTTCTTAGGCTGTGTTTCGGCTGCTGGCATACTCATATTTCGATCCATCCCCTCTGTTTGAAAATATTAATTATTCTGAATAGTAGCAATATGTGCTATATTATATACAGCCTATCTTCCTGTTTCAATATAAATAAAGTAAAGAAGGTAAAAATTCATTCTGATAGAAGGAGGTATTTCTTACCATGCAAAAGCTTTCAGAAGACATGAAACAAACCATTATGGACATCTTCGAGCATCTGCACGCGAACCCTGAAGTCAGCTGGAAGGAATATGAGACAACTTCATTTTTGAAACAAAAGCTTGAGGATTTAGGGTGCCGGACGCGCACGTTTTCAGACTGCACCGGGGTTGTCGGCGAAATCGGCTCAGGCTCACCTGTTGTAGCGGTACGCGCTGATATTGACGCGCTGTGGCAGGAGGTTAACGGCACATTTCGCGCCAACCATTCCTGCGGACACGATTCACATATGACAATGGCATTGGGCACATTAATGCTGCTAAAAAAACAACCTGAGCTTCCGAAGGGCACAATCCGTTTTATCTTTCAGCCGGCAGAAGAAAAAGGCGGCGGCGCCTTGAAAATGATAGAAGAAGGCGTGCTTGATGATATCGACTATTTGTATGGCGTTCACGTCCGTCCGATCCAGGAAACACAGAACGGCCGCTGCGCTCCGTCTATTCTGCACGGATCAAGCCAGCACATTGAGGGAACGATCATCGGGGAAGAAGCTCATGGCGCCCGTCCGCACCTCGGGAAAAACAGCATTGAAATTGCGGCATTTCTTGTACATAAGCTCGGACTCATTCATATTGACCCGCAAATCCCGCATACCGTCAAAATGACAAAACTTCAAGCCGGCGGTGAAAGCTCTAACATCATTCCAGGAAAAGCATCGTTCAGCCTTGATTTGCGCGCACAGACCAATGAAGCCATGGAGGCGTTAATCGCCGAAACAGAAAGAGCCTGTGAAGCGGCCGCCGCTGCATTCGGCGCAAAAATCGAGCTGCAAAAAGAACACAGCCTTCCTGCGGCAACACAAAACAAAGAAGCTGAAGCGATCATGGCAGAAGCCATTACAGATATCATCGGGGCTGAGCGGCTTGATGACCCGCTTGTCACTACCGGCGGAGAGGATTTCCATTTTTACGCCGTGAAGGTGCCGAATCTGAAAACAACGATGCTTGGCCTAGGCTGCGGGCTCCAGCCGGGGCTCCATCATCCGCACATGACCTTTGACAGAAATGCGATGTTCAACGGCATTCACATTTTAGCGAATGCCGTGCTCAAAACATTTCAGAAGGCGGAATCACTTGCTGCCGCTAACGCTTCTTAACGCAAAAAAGCAGCCTGGCTACAGGCTGCTTTCTTCATTACTTCTTCAAATCTTCAATTGAGTTGACATTTTTCATATATTGAGGAACAACAAGCCCCATCTTCACACCAGTCATACTGGTGCCAATATCATCATATTTGCCTTTATATTTAGCAGCGTATGCTTTATGGGTATTCGGCAGCCATGCGGAAAGTGATGCATCCGCACTTCCCGTTGCAATTGCAGTCCACATCGGCCCAGCCTCTACCTGAGTAAGTGTTACCTCATAGCCCAAGTCTTCTAAGACTTTGCCTATGACGTTTGTACTTGCAATCTCACTGTCCCACGCCACATAGGCAAGGTTGATTTTGTCTCCCTTCACCTTTTGAACGCCTTTTGTCCATTCGGCTATCTGATCCTTGTGTTTATTGACGTACTCAGCAGCAACTTTGGCAGGTTTCTCGCCTTCTTCCACCTTGATCATGATTTCGCCCATTTCGTCTTGCGTCCATTTAAACTGGCTCAGAAGCTTTGCGGCATTCGGCTGCTCTTTGCTGAAGCCTTTGCGTGTGATCGTATGGATTTCCTCTGCGCTGCCATAAGATTGTTTCGGATCATCGAGATATTTCAGCTTATATCTGGAGAACATCCAGTGCGGTGTCCATCCTGTAATGATAATCGGTTTCTTACGGTCGTATGACTTTTTAAGCGTAGCGGTCATCGCAGCACTTGACGCTGAAATCAATGTCCAGTCATTCAGGTCATAATCCTTCATCGCTTTGTCAGTCAGGGACATAATCCCTGAACCGGGGTCAATCCCGATGATGGTCTTATTCACCTGTTCTGCTGCGGATGCATTTTCATCGTTTTCTGAACCGCAAGCCGCAAGTGAGAGCGCCAGCATGGCGGAAACGCCGATGCCGATGATTTTTTTAAGCATCAGGCATTCCCCCTGCTTTTCTTCTTCACTTTAATATTTTGAGTAATACGGTCCAGGGTAATGGCAACGATAACGATGGCGATACCGGCCTCTACTCCGACCCCGGTTTTCAGCTGTGTAACGGCACTGTATACTTCAGAACCAAGTCCCGGTGCACCGACCATTGCGGCGATAACAACCATTGATAACGCAAGCATGATGCTCTGGTTAATTCCGGCCAAAATCGTTTTTGTCGCAAGCGGAAGCTGAACTTTAAATAAACGCTGAGCTGTTGTAGAACCGAATGCCTCAGTCGCTTCAATCAGATCAGCCGGCACTTGTTTAATACCGAGAACAGTCATGCGGATTGTCGGCGGCATCGCGAAGATAACAGATGCAACAACACCCGGCACAACACCGATGTTAAAGAAGAAAATCGCCGGCAATAGATATACGAAAGCAGGCATTGTCTGCATTAAATCAAGAATTGGCGTTACAATACGGCGAACCGTTTCTTTCTGAGACGCCCAAATTCCGATCGGTACCCCGACCACAATCGAAATAATCACAGATGTCAACACAAGCGCCAATGTTTGCAGCATTGGGTCCCAATATCCTAAATAATCGATCAGAAGGAATCCAATCAATGTAAATAACGCAATTCCCCTTGTACTGATCCACCACGCAAGTGCGGCGAAAATAATCGTTAACAAAATAGATGGAATAAATCCAAGACCGGTGACAATTCCATTTACAAAAGCGGCCAATCCGTTAGCGATTCCGTCGAAGAATCCGCCAAACGTCATCGTAATCCAGTCAACAAAACGGTCAATAATATCTGCTAAAGGTATTCTAGGCAGTCTATCCATCTTATTTCACCTCCTGTGCAGAAGGATCTTGTGTTTGTTCGTTAGTGCCTTCAGCATTGATATACTCGTTATTGCCGGCAAGTGCGCCAATCAGCGCGCCTCTTACGACAATTCCTTTCATTCTTTGCTTCTCATCCACAACCGCAATTGGAATATTCGCATCGGACACAACGTCAAAAATCTCAGTCAGATACGTATTCTCTGGTACAGTCGTAAATTCTGTATTCAAGATGTCTTGAAGTGACAAATCAGACTCAGCCGCTTTTTTCGCATCAGACGCATAGATAACACCTAATAATTTCTTTTGTTTATCCACTGCATAAATTGAAGAAATTCCAAGGTTTTTCATCAGTGTCAATGCTACGCGAGGCCCTTTATCAATCCGCACTGTTTCAGCGCGTTTCATAATGTGGCCTGCTGTGAGGACTTTAGACAAATCAACATCTTCGACGAATTTCTCAACATATTCGTTAGATGGATTCATCAGGATTTCTTCAGGCGTGCCGATTTGAACGATGTTGCCGTCCTTCATTAGGACAATTCTGTCGCCGATCCGCAACGCTTCGTCCAAGTCATGCGTAATAAAGATAATCGTTTTTCCGACATTATCGTGAAGATCAAGAAGTTCATCCTGCATATCTTTACGAATCAATGGATCAAGCGCACTGAACGCTTCGTCCATCAGAAGGATGTCCGGATCATTTGTCAACGCGCGGGCAAGGCCGACACGCTGCTGCATCCCGCCGGAAAGCTGGTCGGGATATTGGTGTTCAAATCCTTCCAGTCCAACGAGCTTAAGAGACTCAAGCGCTTTTTGCTGCCGCTCTTGTTTGTCTACACCTTGAAGCTCCAGTCCGTATTCTGTGTTTTCAAGTATCGTTCTGTGCGGGAACAGAGCGAACTTTTGGAAGACCATGCTGATTTTCTTCCGGCGGACTTCCCGGAGCTGGTCTTTAGACATATTTGTTATCATGTCACCATCAATGTAAATATTTCCGGCAGTCGGTTCAATAAGCCGGTTTAACATCCGTACTAAAGTTGATTTACCGCTCCCTGATAGACCCATGATGACAAATATCTCACCATCATATACTTCAAAATCTGCCTGATTAACCCCAACGGTTGATCCGGTTGCTTTCAGGATCTCTTTTTTTGTCTTTCCGTTGGCAAGCATTTGAACTGCCTTCTTTGTTTGTTTCCCAAAAATCTTAGAGACTTTCTCGACTTTTATCTTAATTGGTTTCTCATCTACACTCATATTTTCCCTCCATATTAAGCAATCTTTATTACCGTAACATTTATGTAACTTCCCACACAAACAGCATATTCTCTTTTATTCTGTACCATTTCTTTATAAACATCCATGTGACCACATGATCTTATTTATGCTTCTAAATGCTCTGTAATCCTCCTATATGATTGTATTTTACGGGTGATTTTTCGCCTATCTTTAGTTGAAAACGCTTTTATTGGAATTGAATTCCTTCTTCCTCTTATGACTTCCCTCTCCTTTACTGGAAAAATAAGTTGCTTTTTCAACATCAATTATGTATTATAGTTTCATGACTATGAAACAATCAGATGATCAAATCAGAGCGCAAATTTTTAAAGCACTGTCTGATGAATCAAGGCTTGCCATTATTCGTACGCTTTATGTCAGCGGAAAAGAACTCAGCTGCGGTGAAGTAGGTGAAAAGTGCAATATTGTCAAAACCACGGCATCTTATCATTTTAAAACGCTGCGTGAAGCGGGATTGACGGCAACCCGGAAAGATTCGCGTACAAAATACGTCAGTCTGCGTGAAGACACATTTCAAACATACCTGCCTGGCTTTTTGGAAACCCTCTAACAAAGGGTTTTCTCTATACATATCTGTTTCATAGTTTCAAAGTTATAAAATAATAGGAGTGATAAAATTTGAATCGCATTTGGCTTTTCTTCAGTGTCATGTTTGTCATTGGCACGGATACCTTTTTGCTTTCGCCGCTTCTCCCCCTTTTACAGGATCAGTTTCATGTCTCTACTGATTTGTCAGGCTGGATGGTCAGTGCTTATGCACTCGGTTATGCGCTCTTCGCTTTCATTGCAGGCCCAATCTCAGACCGGCTGAACAGGAAAACAGTCATGCTGTGGGGACTTGCAGGCTTTATCGTATCCACATTTTTATGCGGCATCGCTCCCTCTTTTGCCGCCATGTGCCTGTTCCGTTTTGCCGCAGGCGTTAGCGCTGCGTTTGTGACGCCTCAAATTTGGGCGTCCATCCCAGTCATTGTCCAGCCTTCTCAGATCATAAAAGGCATGGGGATTGCGACAGCAGGTTTGGCCGCTTCACAAATGCTCGGACTTCCTATTGGAGGGTTTCTCGCTTCCTTTACATGGCATACGCCATTTTTCGTTTTGTCAGCGTGCTCGCTTATTCTTCTATTGATCCTGGCGGCGGTCATGCCTGATATCCTGCCTTCTGAACCATTGGTGCGCCCATCAATTGTCAACCCCTATCGGGAGCTTTTTTCATTGCCGAAAACATCGGTCATTCTGCTTGCCTATTTTCTGTTTCAAACCGGAAACTTCGCATCGTTCAGCTTTCTGGGTACTTGGCTTTCCGCGGATTATCATTTAACCGTGTCACAAATTGGCGCAGCTATGCTTGTACTCGGACTGGGAAATATGCTCGGGAGCCTTATCGGCAGCCGGGTTTCAGAAAAGCTGGGCATGTTTAAAACACTGATCAGCGGGATGCTGCTAATGGGCGCTCTCTATTTCGCTCTTCCGTTCTTTCCAAACTTGTTTTTAGTAGAAGCCGGCTTTTTTCTCACGTTCTTTACAGCTGGCATCATCTTTCCGTTAATGATGGGTGTCTTTCAATCCATTGCACCAAATGCGCGAGGAACCATCGCTTCCCTTTCCAATGCCGCTATGTATGCCGGGACCACTGTCGGTACAAGTATTGCAGGTTTTTTATATCAAAGCACACAGCATTTCGGAGCTGTCACAGGATTTACTGCCATTTTGTTCATACTTTCTATGACGCTCTACCAGGCAATCAGTAAAACCGGGAAACGCCAATCCGCAGCCCGGGCGCAAATGTAAAAATAGCACCTCATTCAAGAGGTGCCTCAGATTGTTGACAAAATCTTTTCAGCGTGATTGAAAACCCTTGAAGTCTAGGAAGGACGAGCATAGGAGCGGACATTCACAGGATGTGATGACGACGGCGTTTAGGCAGGACGCCTGAGAATTTAGCCGTTGATCCACTTCGCATTGAGCACCGAAGCGCAGTCCTGACAACGAATGCGAGGGTTTGTCGACACGCTGAAAGCACCTCATTCAAGAGGTGCTTTTCCTATTCTAGCTCAGTTTGTTTCGTTTCTTTCCCCATAATCAAAATACAAGCAACCGCGAGTAAGATTGCAATGCAAAAGATTGAAAAGATGACCGAAAACGAAATATGACGGGCTGCCAGGGTTCCGACGAGCAAAGGTCCGAAGATGCCGCCGATTCTTCCAAACGCTGCTGTCGTTCCTGAACCTGTTGCTCGAATCGCAGTCGGGTATTGCTCCGGGGTATAAGCATACAGCACGCCCCACGCACCGAGATTGAAAAACGATAACAGCATTCCAGCCGTAAGGAGAAGACTTAAGGAATCCGCCGTTCCGAAGAAATAGGCGCTTCCTGCTGTACCAATCAAGTAAATGACGAGTATCCACTTCCGGCCCGCTTTTTCAATCAGCCATGCGGCAGAGAAATAGCCAGGTAGCTGAGCAAGCGTCATCAGCAGGACATATTCAAAGCTTTGAATCATGCTGAAGCCTTTCAGCAGCATGACACTCGGGAGCCATAGGAACATGCCGTAATAAGAAAACACCACACAGAACCAAACGAGCGACAGCATCACGGTCGGCCGTATATACTGTCTTGCCCAGACGCTTTTTACATTCTCCCACACCGACCTCTTTTTGGCAGAAAGCGATTCATATTTCGGCGAATCAGGCAAACTCGTCCGCAGGTACAGCGCATAAAAAGCAGTCAGCGCAGTTAACAGCAGGGCAGCCTGCCAGCCAAAGCTTGGTATCACAAAGTAAGAAATCAAGGCCGCTGCGAGCCAGCCCACGGCCCAAAAGCTTTCCAAAAGCACAATCACTCTGCCTCGCTTTTCAGGCACAACCGCTTCCGAAACGAGTGTTGAAGCGACTGGAAGCTCTCCGCCAAGTCCCATACCAATCACGAAACGAAGGATTAGAAATGCCGATAAGCTCGTCACAAAAGCGGAAATGCCGCTTCCGATGGAAAAGCATAAAAGGGTGATGATAAACACTTTTTTGCGGCCGATTCGATCAGCAAGCAAACCAAACAAAAACGCACCCGCAGCCATGCCGATGGAATTGACGCTTCCGATCCATTTCATTTCCTCGGGCGACAGATTCCACTCTACATGGAGCGCGGCGATAATAAACGATAATATTCCGACATCCATTGCATCAAACAGCCACCCCAAACCGGCGACGCCCAGCAGTTTACGCTGGGATATAGGCTGTTGTTTTCCCATTGCCAACACCTCTGATATGCAAAATGATTACCGTTTAAGTTTACACCTGTCTTTACACATTGTCATTAACTAAATGATGTAATTGAGAAACCCCGCTTATGTTCCACAAGCGGGGTTTTTCTTATTGCTGCAATGCTGCTTTTTTAATATTATCCTGAAGCTGTGCAATTCGTCTCGCGCCGTCTTCGCGGAGGCGCTTGTTTTCTTCTTCGATTTGTTTTGTTTCCTGCATGCCGCTGACAATCGTGTTCCAAGACGATTCGATCGTTTCAATATCTATGCTCGGTCTGCCGGCCATTCTGGCAATTTCAACACTTTGGCTCGAGATGTTTTCAGCATTTCGTTTCAGCATCTCGTTTGTCCGGCGGTCAAGCTCGCTCATGGAATCAGCCACAAGCTTTTGCCGCTTTACCGTAACAGCCTGAATAATGCCGTTTTTGAAAATCGGAATGGTAATGATAAACGCGGAGTTGATTTTCCCGATCAGCTTTGCATTTCCTCGCTGCAGGAGACGGATTTGAGGTGCGGTTTGAAGCGCCACCATCCGTGCCATGTCAAGATCATACACCCGTTCCTCAAGCGCCTGAATGCCGTTGCGCAACGTATCGAGCTGCATTTGCGCCAGCTGGTTCCCGCTTGCCGCTTTTTCCTCATATGAAGGAAGGATCGACTGCATCTCTTCCAGTTTCATCTGCCCGGCAACGACGTATTTTTCAAGCTCCATATAGTATTTGATATTGTTTTCATACATTTCATCGAGCGTGTAGTTCGTCTTCGTCATCTCATCTTTGTATTTTGAAATCTCAACGTGGATTTTTTCAATCTCTCCGCCAAGCGTCTGATACTTTTTAAAGATTTTTTCAATCATGCTGCCGCCGCGTTTGAAAATTTTCGCCATTAATCCCTTTGGCTCATCAAAATCATTTTTGTCGAAGCGGTCCATGATTTTCCCAAGCTGAGTCAGCATTGTGCCGGAGTCTGTCACGCTTGTTGTTTTCATCATCCCCAAGATGCGGTCAGAGAACTTGGATATTTCAACGGCCGGCTCCTTGCCGTACTCAAGCAGCTCCATTTGGTTTTTGACGTCAATTTGTTGAGCAAGCCGCTTCACTTCTGGTTCCTGACGGAGCTGAAGGCGGATATCGTCAGCTTTTTGCTGGGAAATCTCTTCATTTTTATCGAGAACAAGCGGATTTTGATTTTCTGTTGTCATGCTTTTCTTCTCTCCTTATTTTTGGGTAATGGTTCTGAAGAGCCTTTTCACAATCGAAGGCTCTTTGTAGTCCTGCTGAAACACCATGTCATCCAGCCAGTGGATATCATACTGATCCTCTTCAATAAACTGCTCAATATCTTGGTGTCCGGGCGGATTATAAATGATGATATCGATTCCGATTTCATTCAGGAACAGCAGGGCGGCAGCATCCGAACGCGTGAGTCCGCCGCTCATTTCCGTATGATATAAAACGAGTTTCGGAACGGTTTGCGCATAGTCGAACATTTGAATCAATTTCAGCAGATTAGCAGGCAGGTTTGTTGTTTGTTTAAACAAATAGATTTGAACATCCTTGACTTGTTCCTGATGCAAAGCCTTAAGCCGCGGGTGCCTGCACATTCTCGAAATCGTTTTGGCAATGGCAGTCTGAACGCCCGCCGGCAGCTGTTTGTACTGCCACACATTGCTTGCCATCAGCTTGTCCGGATCAATGTTCCCTTCTTGATCAAGTGCGTGGCTGTAGTGAAATTGATAGTTCGACTTTATTTCTTCTGTAAATGGAAAGCTTCTGACCATTTCTGTTTCCTGATAATCCGCTAGAGTATGAAGCCTGTTCCAATATTCCTTATTGTCTTTCGACACGCCCATAATTTTGGCGAATACATTCGGAATCTCAATGGAATGTTTATCAGCTTTGAAATTCGGCCGAATAAAGGCGCGTTCTTTCGTGATTAAAAACAATTCATCATAGGTCGTTTTCAGCGTAACGGACACCGGTGTGTGATCTCTGAACTGCCACGGCTTATACAGCATGGATTCCTCGTGATTCAGCACATGTTCAATTTCCTTTGTTGAGCGGTAAGCCACTGTTGATTTCCGGTCTGGTTTTTCTTTCGGAAACGGCTGAAGCTCCGAAACATCCGGGAGCTTTTCCGTAAAACCGAGCTCCTGCTTCGGGTCGACAAGCGCCAGCTGATCCGTTCCCGCCGGATGGAACAGCAGTACATCACAGCCGACCAGCATCAGATAATATAAGAAATAGAGCTGGCTTTTCGTCGCATCTCCATACCAAACAACCTTCGGCATCTCCCGCTCTATATCGGTTTTTTCCAGCCAAGGGTTCAGATGGTTTAAGGAAAACTTCGAGACATCAAGCAGCACTCTGCGAAAATCAGGATGATTCAGCCCCTTTTCATGACTGTCCGCAAAGGTATGTAAAAGCGTCATCAGCGCTTTTCTTAAATGGCGGTGCATCAGGGGATTTGAGTGCTTCGCAATCAGCTTTTCCCCGTCCAGAAAGGCAACAAAGCGGCTGACTGACAGCCCTTTTTCTTTCTGATTGATGGAATGAATATGCTGAAGCTTTTGAAATGTTTCCGGTTCGATTGTTTTATCAAGCGTTTCACTCAAAATCGTTATGCGGTCGTTTACAGACAGCTCATACAGCTCGTTATAGTAATCCGTCTCATCAATAGGCGTGCCCAATATCTGACCGGCAAGACGAGAAAAAGAAAGGCCTTGTGCAGTTTCATAGTGATCCCGCTCCGGCAATGGCTGAAACAGCAGGCTTTTCCAATCGCCATCAGCCGGAAGTGCTTTATGAATGGTTAGTTCTTCTTGTCTCATCATATCCTCCTTTCCGGTTTGTCATTGAACGATATTTCGGTAACAAAAAAGGAAGGACATTGAACCTCCCTCCTTGTTTTGTTTTATTCTTCTTTTGAAGCGGCTGTTTGTTCGCGCACCTGCTTTTGTTTATTGATGTAGTGAATGATCAATGTTACCGCAAATGCAGCGATAATGATAATGAAGAATACAGAGTGCGGCATTTCGTAATGGAAAGCGCTCCCCGCCATTTTCAGCGCGATAATGCCGATTAAGACGAATGCTGTGTTTTCCAGCTCAGGAATTTTATCAATCAGCACAAGGAACACTTTTGCCACTGTACGCATCATTAAAATACCAAGCATACCGCCAATCAGAAGCACCCATACTTTTTCAGATACTGCAAACGCGGCCAGGATGCTGTCCACAGAGAAGGCAAGATCCATTAATTCTACTGAAATGACAGTCGCCCAGAAGATCCCAAACGTGCGGACCATCCAAGAGTTTTTCTTGATGCCGTCCGCTTCCTCTTCTTTTTCGCCTATCCAGAAGTGCTTAATGACGAGCCAAGCCAGGTAAAGCGCGCCAAGCACCTTGATCCACCAGAATTTAATGAGAAGCATACCGAGCCCGATGAAAATAAACCTGAAAATATAAGCTCCAAACAAACCATACGTTAACGCTTTTTTCCGCTGTTTTTCCGGCAGGTGTTTAACCATGACCGCAAGAACAAGCGCGTTATCGGCCGATAAAAGGCCTTCCAGAACAACAAGGGAACCGATCAAACCCCATGAAACAGGATCAGTCAGAACTTCCCCCCACATTTTCCAATCGAAAAATGAAGCATACGTAGACAAAATATGATGTAAAAAGTCCAAGTTTTTTCCTCCTATTAATTTGAAACGGTGACTTCTCTATTTGTCACTCGCTTACACTTGCAAACCGTAATTCCGGCACAATGCAGCCAGCCCGCCAGAAAATCCGCTGCCGATTGCATTGAATTTCCACTCGCCGCCGTGTCTGTAAAGCTCACAAACGACAACAGCTGTTTCAATGGAGAAGTCTTCTCCCAAATCGAAGCGAAGAAGCTCATTCTGCGTTTCTTCATCCACAACGCGGACAAATGCATTGGAAACTTGTCCAAAGTTTTGGCTGCGTGCTTCAGCGTCGTGAATGGTCACTGTGATGCCGATTTTCTCAATGTGAGCAGGGATTTTTGAGAAATCAACGATAATCTGCTCATCATCTCCATCGCCCTCACCCGTGCGGTTGTCACCCGTATGGATGACACCGCCGCTCGGATGTTCAAGGTTATTATAGAAGACGAAATCGAGATCATTTACGCAGTTATCATGCGCATCAACTAAAAAGGCCGAAGCATCCAGGTCAAAATCGTGTCCGCCGGAGTACTTGTTTGTATCCCAGCCTAAGCCGATCACCGCTTTAGTCAGTCCCGGATTTGTTTTTGTTAAATCAATGCGCTGTCCTTTTGATAATTGAATGGCCATACTGCCTCTCTCCTTTCTGCTCTTCGTATTTGTCTTAACCGACTTGCAAACCGTAGTCTGTTGCAATGCGGGCAAGGCCGCCTTGGTAGCCTGAGCCGATTGCTGAGAATTTCCACTCGCCGTTATGTCTGTAAAGCTCCCCTGCAATGATTGCCGTTTCAATAGAGAAATCTTCTGCAAGATCGTAACGGATGAGCTCTTCATTTGTTTCTTCATTTACGATGCGGACAAACGCGTTTGATACTTGTCCAAAGTTTTGGCTGCGCGCTTCTGCATCGTGAATGGTAATAACAAATGAGATTTTATCAATGTTTGCCGGTACAGCGCTGAGATTTACTTTTACATTCTCATCGTCGCCTTCGCCAGCACCAGTCAGGTTGTCGCCTGAATGAACGACTGAACCATTGCCGCCTTCAAGCTGGTTGTAGAAAATAAAGTCGTTTGGTGACGCGCATTTGCCTGCGGCGTCTAACAGAAACACACTTGAGTCAAGATCAAAGTCGTGCCCGCCGTCATACTTGTTCGTATCCCAGCCTAAACCGACAACAACCTTTGAAAGACCCGGATTTGTTTTTGTTAAATCTACTTTTTGTCCTTTTGCCAATGAAATTGTCATGTTTCATCCACTCCTTTTCTTTTATACGTATCGGCTGATAATATCTTCTAATCTCGTATCGTTCGTGCCTTCACCGATCGCCGCAAACTTCCACTCACTGCCGCTGCGGTAGATTTCTGCTGTAATCAGGCTTGTTCTGCCGGCGTAATTGTCTCTCAAATTGTACTTGAGCATTTCCTCGTGATTAGATTGATCAACTACGCGGATAAACGCATTTTGAATCATGCCGAAATCTTGTTTTCTTCTGACACAATCGTAAATGTTCACTACAAATACAAGCTTATCGATGTTTCCAGGCACTTTATCTAAATCTATCATAATTTGCTCGTCATCGCCCGCACCGTCACCCGTCAGGTTGTCGCCTGTATGCTGTACACCGCCGCAGCGGCTTTTCAGGTTGCCGAAATAAATCAGGTTTTTCTTATCGGTGAATTTTCCGTTTTCCAACATCAGCACTGAAGCGTCACAGTCGATATTCGGACCGCCTCCGCCAAGCAGTTTGCTGAAGAACCCTCCGCCTGAGGACACTGGGTCCCAGCCGAGACCGACCATCAATTTTGACAGACCGGCTTTTCCTTTTGTTAAATCAATTCGTTGACCTTTTTCTAAAGAAATTGCCACACGATTCACTCCTACTCATCGAAATGTGAAGATAGTCACATTTATTTTTACGCTCACAAGGAAAATAAGCCGTAAATTACTAATATATACGTTTGTTATTATATCAAAGTTTCGTAAAAGTTAAGAATAATTGACGAAAAACCTCGAAAAAAAACTTCCATATTTGATATATGATTTGCAAATGCTATAAAGTGCGCTTCTTAAACAAACCATTTGACGCGGGCAAGTCATTTTGCCTATTCTGGTGTCACCATCTAAAAACAGACAGAAAGGAAGCGGCCTTTTGATTCAATTAAGCATACTTGATCAGGCACCTGTTTCTAAAGGAGAGAGCCCTGTGACAACTCTTCAGCATTCGGTTGAGCTTGCCCAATTAAGCGAAGAGTGGGGCTATAAGCGTTATTGGTTTGCCGAGCATCACAGCACGAAAGGACTGGCAAGCACAGCGCCTGAAATCATGATCGCCCGCATCGCAGCACAGACAAACACCATTCGTGTCGGATCAGGCGGCGTGCTTCTGCCCCAATACAGCCCATTTAAAGTGGCTGAAACCTTTCGCCAGCTTGAGGCCCTGTATCCAAACCGGATTGACCTCGGCGTCGGCCGTTCCCCCGGCGGCACGACAAAAACCAGGCTTGCATTAACGGACGGGGTGAAAAAAAGCTTAACCGAATTTAACAGACAGCTGCAGGATGTCTCTTATTTTCTAACAGATTCCCTTCCTCCCGACCATCCGTATGCCGGAATCAAAGCGGCGCCCCTTATTGGTACGGCACCCGAGCTATGGGTGCTCGGTCTTGGTGAAAACAGCGCAAGACGCGCGGCGCACCAGGGGATTGGATATGTATTTGGGCATTTCATTAATCCCGAGCGAGGAGAAAATGCATTCCGCATCTACCGGGAAAGCTTTCGGCCCTCAGCCCATTTTTCGAATCCATCCGCACTGTTTACGATTTTTGTCATTTGCGCAAAAACAGATGAAGAGGCAGAAGAACTCGCATTAAGCCAGGATTTGTGGCTTCTTCGCGTCGGAAAAGGCTTGGACAGCCGCGTGCCAAGCATCGAGGAGGCAAAAGCCTATCCCTACACAGCGTCCGATAAAAAACTCATAGAAGAAAACAGAAAGCGGATGGTGATCGGTTCTCCAACCACTGTCAAACAACAGCTGTTAGACCTCACAGGCCGCTACGAAACAAATGAAATCATGGTTCTGTGCAATGTGTTTGATTTTGAGGCGAAAAAAGAATCGTATGAGCGCCTTGCCAGATTGTTTCTATAAAAAAAGCAGTTTTCCCTAGGGAAAACTGCTTTTCATGTTATCGGCTTCTTTTTTTGCGCTGAGCTTCTTTTTTGATAAACGTCCAAACTCCCTGAACTGCAAATCCGATTAATAGCAAAACGATCAATAGCAGGGTAATAGACGGACCTGGCGGCGTCCCGAGCTGATAGGATGATGTCAGTCCCGTAAATACGCTGAATAATGAAATGAGTATGGCTGTAATGAAAACCATGTTAAAGCCTTTTGCAATTCTGATGGCGAAGGCTGCCGGCAATACGAGCAGGGCCGATACAAGAAGGACCCCGATGATCGGAATAATGACTGAAATCGCAAGGCCTGTGACAATACTGAATGACAGCGAGAGAACGTTTGTATTGATTCCCGATGTTTTGGCTGTAGCTTCATCAAACGTCAGCAGGTAGAGCGGCCTTCTCAGTACGATAAAATAAAGCAGGATCAGCAGTGTGATAATACTGATAATATAGACCTGCTGCTGGTTTACTGTCACAAGCGATCCAAATAGGTATTGATCGATGCTCATATTGGCTGTGCCTTTGGAAAGGCTGATTAAAAACATCGCGAAGGACAAACCAGCTGCCATTAAGATGGCAATGGACACTTCTGAATAAGTCCGATACGCCCGCCGCATGTATTCAATTCCGATCGCGCCGATGGTCACGACGACTATGCTTGCTGCGGTTATATTGGTGCTGAGAAAAAAGCCGATGGCAACACCTGACAATGAGATATGTGAAAGTGTGTCAGCCATTAAGGCCTGTCTTCTGAGAACGAGATACACTCCTAGTATCGGAGCCATGACGGCGATCATGCCGCCTGCTAGAAAAGCTCGTCGCATGAATTCCAAGTCAAACATTTCCATCCGCCTTTTTCTCCTCTCTCTAATCGAATCACTTTATCTAAAAATTGCTGTACTTCGTTTTGTTCGTGAGTAACCATCACAACTGTGCGGTTGTGATTTTTCACAAGGTGATGCATAAATTCGTAAAATCCTTTTCTGCTGTCGTAATCAACAGCTGTCGTCGGTTCGTCCAGCATCAGCAGATCCGGGTTGCTGGCGAGCATTCTGGCGATACAGATTTTCTGTTTCTGTCCGCCTGATAAATCACCGATTTTACGATGACGGAGCTCCCACATTTCCACCATTTTCAGTGCTTTTTCTACTTCAAGATGATCTTCTTCATTTAAACGTTTAAACCATTTCCCTTTTGTATAGCGGCCTGACTGAACAAGCTCCAGCACCGTGCTCGGAAAGCCGGCATTAAATGAAGAAATTTGCTGCGGGACGTACCCTATGGTCAGGCGTTTCCCTTCTGTATTCCTTTTACTGATCGTCACTGTGCCTTCCCACGGTTTCAGCATGCCGAGCATTACCTTTATGAGCGTCGATTTAGAGGCGCCGTTTGGCCCAGTGATGCCGACGAACTCACCGCTTTCAATATCAAGTGATACTTTATCTAAAACAGGCGTATGGGAATAGCCGAAAACGATATCTTTCAATGAGACGAGATTCATGTTAATCTTCCTTTCTCACAAAGAAATAGTGTGCACCCTCCGGCGCACACTATCTTATGATTTAACCAATAGTGAATCTTTCAGGGCATCGAGGTTTTGTTTCATAATGTCGATATACCCTAAACCTTTATCCTGTTCTTCTTTGCTCAAGCCTTCCAATGTATTCAGCACTTCTGTCTTCGCGCCGATTTCACTGGCGAGCGTATCTGCGACCTTTGAGGATGCAATTTCTTCAAAGTAAATGACTTTTACATTATGTTCTTTGGCATATGTTTTCAGCTTTGCCAAGCTGGCTGCACTCGGTTCTTGGTCAGGTGACAGCCCTGCAATCGGAACCTGCTTCAAGCCGTATTCTTTTGCCAGATAGCCAAAAGCTGTATGCTGCGTGATAAATTCTTTTTTCTCCGCTTTTTTTGCGGTTGTACGATATAGTTTATCAAGATCCTGCAGTTTTGCAATATATTCTTTACTATTTTTCTCATAGTATTCTTTGTTATCCGGGTCCTGCTTCACGATTTGCGCCGTAATATTTTTAACTTCCTTCTGTGCCAGAACAGGGCTGAGCCATACGTGAGGATCCATTGCATGACTGTGCTCATGCTCTCCATGATCATGCTCTTCGTGTTCTTCTTCAGAGCCTTCCATTAAATCAATACCTTTGCTTGCATTAACGAAAACGGCATGGCCTTGGCCCATGCTTTTTTCAGCTGACGGAACCCATGTCTCCATGTATTCACTATTATAAACGAACAAATCAGCATCCTGAATGTTAGCAATGTCTTTCGGCGTCGGTTCCCAATCATGCGGTTCAACGGAAGATGGGATTAACAGATCCACATCGCCTTTGTCTTTTACAATTTGTTTTGTGAATTCATACATCGGGTAGAACGTTGTGACAACGTGCAGTTTATCACCCTTTGAATCCGCCGACCCTTTTGTTGATGAGTTGCCGCATGCTGCAACCAATAAAAAGCACGCTGCAATCACAAACAAACCGCTCCATTTTTTAAACATATCGTATATCCCCTCTTTTTCAGTAACTTTAAATCAAAATGATAACGATTTTGTAATCCTATATCATAATAAACCGAAGTCATTACGTTTTGCAAGAATAAATTTCATTTTCATTTATTCTTCCCGCCTGCAGAGCGAATATATGTACTAAAAAAACCCGGCTAAAAATGCCGGGCTACTTCAATCATTAGTTTGTTTTGTCCAGAAGATAGACCCTGCTCTCATAAGGCCGGAACACCATTTCGTCATCAAGATCATCGTTGTTATAATTGCTGAGAAGCAGAGAGGCCTGAGCTTTGCCGCAGTTCTTAGGCCACTGAAAAACAGCCTGCTCTTTTGAAAAATTATTGACCGACAAAAGCTGCTGTTTACTGTTTTCTCTCATGTATACAAACAACTGCGGATCGTCCGGAAGCAAAAGATCAAAGCTCCCTTTCATGAGGTCAGCGTACTGCTTTCTCAGGCTGATCAGCTTTTTGTAATAGATTAAGACAGAATCAGGATCTGCCTGCGCTTCCTCCACATTGATTGCGGTGAAGTTCGGATTGACCTTCAGCCAAGGCGTGCCGTCAGTAAATCCGGCATTTTTGCCGCTGTTCCACTGCATCGGGGTCCGGGCGTGATCCCGGCTTTTGGCTAAGATCGATTTCATCACATCATTTGGATCATAGCCTTTTTCAAACACCCGTTTATGATACATATTGATCGTTTGGATATCTTTGTAGTCTTCAATCCGGGTGAACGGCGCGTTTGTCATCCCGATTTCTTCTCCCTGATAAATATACGGCGTGCCCTTCATAAAATAAAGTACGGCTGCCAGCATTTTCGCTGATGCTTTGCGGTATTCCCCATCGTCTCCGAATCTGGACACAATCCGGGGCTGGTCGTGGTTGCACCAAAACAATGTATTCCAGCCTTGATGTTCAAGCTTCTTTTGCCATTTTGTCAAAACCGATTTTAAATCAGAAAGCTCAAGGGGCTTCAAATCCCAATGTTCTTTTCCGGGCTGCTGATCAAGCTCCATATGCTGAAAGTGAAAAATCATATTCAGCTCATGCTTATCTGTTCCCGTATATTTCAGGCCTTCTTCCGGTGTGACACTGCCGACCTCTCCGACAGACATGACATCATATTGGGAAAACACTTCATCTGTCATTTCTTTTAAATAGTCATGGATTCGTTCGCCATTTGGCTGAAAAGGCTTCGGCTCTGCCTGCTGATTGATATAGTCCTCATACGAAGGAAGATATTCTTTCTTAGAAATGAGATGGAGCTGATCAATTCGCAAACCGTCGACCCCTTTATCGAGCCAAAATTTCATCATGTCATACACCGCCTGGCGAACTTCGGGATTTTCCCAGTTTAAATCAGCTTGTTTGACGGCATTCATATGGAGATAGTATTCTCCGGTGTGCTCTTCGTATTGCCAGACCGGCCATCCATAGTTTGAGAGCCAGTCCGTCGGCGGGCCGTTCTTTGTGCCGGGACGCCAATAATAATAGCTGCGGTATTTGCTGTTTTTGTCCAGCTCCGCTTCTTTAAACCACGGATGCTCGACCGAGGTGTGATTTAACACAAAGTCCATCACCAGCTTTAATCCCCGCTGATGCACCTGGTCCAGCAGCTCGTGAAAATCGTCCATTGTTCCGTAAGAATCCATAATCGCCTTATGGTTTGTCACATCATAGCCGTAATCAACATTCGGAGAAGGATAGATCGGGCAAATCCAAATCACATCTGCCCCGAGCTCCTTTATGTAGTCAAGACGGGAAATAATCCCCCGCAAGTCCCCAATTCCGTCTCCATTGCTGTCCTGAAAGCTTCTCGGGTAAATTTGGTACACCACTGCATCCTTCCACCAGTCTGTTTTCATCCCGCAATCCCCCTGTTTTGTGTTCTATTCAAGCTGAGACGGATAAAGTGTCATCCCGCCATCGACGAAAAGTGTTGTGCCGGTCACATAGCTTGCTTCCTCAGATACGAGCCAAGCCGCTGCTGCCGCCACTTCTTCAGGCTTTCCGAAGGCTTTCATCGGGATTTTTTTCAATTGTTTTTGCCTGCTCTCTTCCTTTTTCGTATCAACATTTGATTCTGTGGCAATGGTGCCGGGCGCTATCGCATTGACGCGGATTCCCTTATCCGCATAATTGAGCGCCAGCGTTTCCGTCATCATCTTGATGCCGCCTTTGGATGTGGAATACTGAACGTTTACAGGGCGCGGAATCTGCTGGTGAACACTTGAGATATTCAGCACATTGCCCTTGATATTGTTTTTCATCATGTGGTTAAGTGCTGCTTTCGCTCCCAGAAAGGTTCCGGTAACATTGACATCAATCACTCTCTGCCAATCTTCAAGACTCATCTCATGCGGCATCGCCTCAACGCCGTTAAAACCAGAGTTGTTTACCATCACATCGAGCGTGCCGAAATGCTCTAAAGCTGTGTCCAAGAGCGCCTGAATCCCCTCTTCTTTTGACACGTCCGCCTCAACTGCGACGGCTTTCCCTCCGTTCTGTTTAATGATTTCTAGGGTTTCATCGGCTCCAGACGGGTCGCTGTGGTAGTTTACAACAACATTCATTTTCTCCTGTCCGAACCGTTCCGCAATGGCTTTCCCGATTCCTTTTGAAGACCCTGTCACAATCGCTGTTTTTCCGGTTAAATCTTTGTACATACTTGATATCCTCCTCTGTTTCTCACTATGCAGTGGAAAATACCCTGTTTTTCCGAGTTGAAAACAGCACAAAAAAAGCAGAGAACCTGTAGTTCTCTGCCATTTCCTATTGAAAACGCTGCTCGGCAAGCTTCTTTTTAATATTCATCAGCCTGCGGTAAAAGAAAGCGGCTGACTCGTAATGTTCCAGCTGATTGAAACGTTCCGCTGTATCATGCAGCAGATCTTCGGCGTCAGCAAGAAGCTGCCTGGATTCCAGCAGGTCAAAGCATTCTGTAAGCACGTTCAGGTCGCCGCTTCCAAGATACAGCTCATGAATGAGGCGGAATTTCGTCAAGTACATGTCATCCTCCCATTCAGCCGCGCTCTTTATCCCGCGGTCATACGCCTCTACTGCCTTGTCGTATTTTCCCTCTTTACAGTAGATATGGGTCAGTGAAAATACAGCTTGAACAGCTTGCTGAAAGTTGTGCTCCTCAAAAATGGCGGCGGCTGTTTTGAAATAGCCCTCCGCTTCTTTGTAATCACCCAGACTGTACTTACAGTGTCCGACATTATAATAGGCAGCGGCGATCATGTACGCTTCTTCAAGCTGCCTGGCATGATCTAAAGCGCTGCACAAGTGGGTCAGTGCTTTTTCATGATGATACACATCGGTCAAATTTCCGGCGATGATAAATTCACACTGAACCCGGCGGCGACCGTACAGTTCATATTTCGTATAGATATCAAGCGCCTGGCTCGCATAATTCATGGAAAAATACGTTTGTTTGATGTGATAATACACTTCTGCGACTTTAAAAAGAAACTCAGCTTTTTCGATCTCATCCTCGACATACTCGAGCTTTTCCTCGGCATGTTTATAATGGTCAATCGCTAATATGAAATTTTTCTGCTTGAATTCGTACATTCCTCTGAAATAATAAAAGTAGTATTCCAATAAGCCCGTGAGTTTTTGCTGATTGCTTTCAATTTCGTTCAGCATATCAGAGAACGGAGGCTTGGTGTCGCTGTCTTTCACCGGCATCAGCTTATCAAGCATGATTCGATGCCGGAATTCCATCAAAGAAAAATATAAAAGCAAGTCCTGATTCTCTTCCATATCTTCTAAATCATATTCAATCTCCTGCTTTAACGCTTCTGCTTGATCTGCTTCAAATGCGCGAATGAGCTTGTACCATTCATTCAGCTTTACTGCTACTTCTTCTGATGGAATCTTTGCTCTCATCGGTCTGCCTCCTTCCTCCTGCTACTATTTATGTTATATTTTATCATAGCTGTTCGCTTTTAGAGAGAGTCAATCACTTAAAAGCGTTAACATTCAGCACATCTTGAGAAAGTGAGACCGATATGAACTTACCCGCAAAAACATTTGTTATCTTATGTATTCTATTTCTTCTAGATCTTTGTTTTAGTTATATTCGGCATGAATGGCATTCTCAAAACGCCTTGCAGGACATGCCTGTCCCCTCGGATCTTCATCCGATTGTGAAGCAGAATGCCGATGCACTCAAAGCCGCTGCAGCGAATAAAGGCATTACCGTCGTCATTACTGAAGGATTCAGGTCCTTTAAGGAACAAGATGAATTATATAAACAGGGACGTACAAAAAAAGGGAATATTGTCACCTATGCAAGAGGAGGGGAATCGTATCATAACTATGGTTTAGCGATTGATTTCGCCCTTCAAAAAAAGGATGGCAGCATCATATGGGATATGGAATATGACGGCAATCAAAACGGAAAATCAGATTGGCTGGAGGTTGTCGAGATCGCTAAGACACTCGGTTTCGAATGGGGCGGGGATTGGAAACGATTCAAGGACTACCCCCACTTGGAGATGATTCCTAACTAGACACCCCTCACAGCCTTTTCTTTTTCCTTATGTGCGCATCAATATAGGAAGGGTAAACCGGCTTATAGACAAGTTTGTAGTGCTGGTCACTGCCTGCTGTAAAGTCAGGCTGCCATTCCAGCTTCACATCAAAAGCGGCTAAAAACGCTTCTCTCGCTTCTTCAGCGGAAACATCCGGCCTGTGATTTATCGCTTCCAATTGTTCAGGTTCAATATCAGGCGCCATAAAAGCGTCAATCAACCCAGTTTCCGGATTGACAATGATGCGGGCAGCGCCGAACCGCAGCGGCACTCCTTTATACCAGACAGAAAAATGGTTGCGGACTCTCCCTCTTTCATCAATTCGGACGGGATTCACCCTGAAAAACTCAGCCGCTCTCGGATAAAGGGCATACAAAAATTGAAGCGCTATCTCTTGGCATTCTTCCGTGGAGCATTGGCGGTTGTTCGGCCGCTCCATAAAAGAAAGCGCTGCTTTTAATTTTCCTGTTCTTTTATCCGTCTTCATTTTGATTGTGTTTTTATTTCTCGTTTCAAAATAGCTTCCTATGCTTAAATCCTTACGCTCCGGCGCAGCGCCTCTGCGCCACGTGCTTCCAATTTGTTCTCCAAAGTCTCTTTCACTGACTTTCTGCATATCAGAGGTAAAACCCAGCAAGGCAAATATATCAACTTCTTCCTTGTTCTGAAGCGGCGGCAGTGGCGCCGTGTTTTCTATTCTTTCATCTGCGATATGCTGGTCGGGCACAATTTCGTCTACATCTGCGGGATAGCTGTATCCCGGGAGAATCGGTTCATAAACAAGCCTTGGTTCCTGTTCGCCATCAATGACATCGTACATCAGCTCAAAAGACATTGTGTTTAAGTAATGGGACACAACCTTCTCTTTTGCTACAAATTCCGTCGGAACTTCGGCTTTATACCCTTCCCCGTAATATAGAAAGTGGACAATCTGACCGCTGCGTGTCATATCAATTAAAAAACCTGAATTGGGAATCGGAAGCCCCAGCTCCATTTTGGTATAGACAAACCGGATGTGCTGCCCCCGTTCTTCCTTGCCTTGAAAATGAAAATTCATAAATGTGCCGGGATGATTCGCAGCGGCAAACTGAAGAGCCGTCAGCTTCAGCTCAGCATCTGGAAGTTGTTTGTCTGTCTCGGAGCGGACAGTTGTTGAAAAGGTGAGCAAAGCGCCGTCATTTCTAAGTTCAACTGTAATGTGCTTTTCCGGATCTTTAGGGTCCTTCCAGATAAAATATGCCTGCCCGTTCTTCTTTTGCTTTTGGTCGTAATCTTCTATCTCAAGCTCATAATGCGTCGGTACATTTCCGATCTCCTGCGCCTTCTTTTTCAGCTGTTTATTAACCAATGAAGTCATCCCTTTCAAAGAGTCTACGACAAAGAGAATCCTGTTTATTATATAAAAAGACCTTTCTTCTTTTAAAGTGAAGAAAGGTCCTTTTCTATTATTGTCATTGTTTTTCGAGATTCTTTCTGTTACTTTCATCACGTACTCTCTTCTATACCTGAGGCAATTGCGTGACTTTTGGCTGTTTTACCATGAGCTGAAGACAGGCTCTCCTGTATGTGCATCGATAAAACGCGGATACACCGGCTTATAGACGAGCCGGTAGCTGTGTTCTTCATCATCTCCGTACTCTCTTTCCCAGCCAAGCTCAACTTTAAAATGCTGCCAAAAGATAGCCTTGGCTTGTTCAACTGAAATGGCCGGCACAGGATCAATGGTTGCCAGCTCATTTGGGTCAATATCTGGTCCCATATAAACGGTGATATACCCTGTCTGGCGGCTGACACAAATTTTGATCTGCCCAAATCGGATCGGAACTCCGTGACAATGCGCTTCAAATGTAAAAACAGCGACTGCGTTTTCTTCTTCATCCTTTTCATCGTATCTGATCCTAAAATATTGATCGGCATTCGGAAATAAAGTAAACAGAAAGCGAAGCGCGATTTTTTCGCACTCTGCCAAAGTTACTGTCAGCGGCCCTTTTTCCTCCATAAATGACATGACGCCTTCGAGTTTTCCGGTTTCTTTGTTATAGATGGTTTTCAGCACTTGATGAGTCCGTCCCTTAAACCAGCTGTCCATGTTTTTATCCGCCGGCTGATACACAGGGTCATCCGGATTCCGCCAAACGATTCCGATTCTCCCATCTCCCAAATCCGCTTCCCGCTCTTTGACAAACCCATTTTCAATACCAATCATGCTATCAGGATCGGCCTTTTCGCGGATGCCCTCGAATAAAGGGAGAGGAAAGCTCTCCGGCTCCCTGTAATCATCGTCATCATCAACTCCTCCTTGTTCTTCTTGAACCAAATCCGCAGGTACGGTAATCGCCCTACATTCAGGCTCATACACCAAATGCGGCTGATCATCTCCATTTCTGTAAACAGAACGATGGAGAACCTCAAACAAAAGGTTGAACTCCACGTCCTTCTTGATAAAGGCAAGTGCCTCTTCAACATCCGCGACCCTCTTTGGCTTGATGATGCTGCCCGCTTCGCCGTAATAGCGGAAGTAAACGATCTCACCTGATAAGGAAACATCAGCCATAAATCCGCTCATGGGGAGAGGAAGCCCATCCTCCATTTGAACATATGAAAATCTCACTTTATCGCCGTATGCACGGTCATTTTCTTCACGAACAAAGGCAGAGAGTGCCCCCGGATGATGAGTCTCGACAAATTGGCGCATGATATCCTCTAGTTTCTCCTCAGACAGCCTTTCTCCGCTTTCAGGCTCAATATCACGGGAAAGGGATTCCAGCTCTCCGTCCGGTCCAAGCTCCACGATAATGCCGGTATTCTCATCCTGAGGATCTGCCCAACAAAAATGAGCTCTTTTATCATCACCGCCATAATCTTCAATTTCCAGTTTTAAGTGTGTCGGCACCCTGCCGATTTCCAGTGCTTTTTGTTTCAGTTCCTCTTTCTTCACAAAGGCAGCCCCTTTCATCCTTCTTATGTTCCCTTCAACTAATCAAAAAGTAATAGTCTAAAATACACAGTTTTCTGAGTTTACCAGTTTTACCAGAACATTTTTCACCAAAAATAGGATGATGAACCTATTCAATATAAAAGCTAATAATCTTAAAATTAATTCCGTTGTAACTTTTTATAGGTCCATTCATGACAAAGGAGGGCGGAGTTTCCAGAAAATCCGGTGAAAACCGTGAGAAAAGAACTGATTTTTTTGGTTATATGATGCTAATCCATTCAAAAAGATCCATTTCTCAAAGACAAAAGACTCCCCTTTCCTAAACCATTTGAGGAGGAAAAATGAATGTTTCAGAAAAAAACGTACGCTGTTTTCCTAATTCTTCTGCTGATGATGTTTACAGCTGCTTGTTCCGGCAGCAGAACAAGCGCGGAGAAGAAAGAATCAGAAACAGAAAAAAGCTCAGATATAGCTCAAGTCAAAATCAAGGATGTCTCTTACACACTTCCGTCTAAATATGATAAGTCCACTTCAGATGACCAGCTTGTGTTAAAAGTCAATGTCGCGGTGAAAAACACAGGAAAAGACCCGCTGAATGTAGACAGTATGGATTTCACATTGTATCAAGGTGATACCAAAATGTCTGACACAGACCCTGAAGACTATAGCGAAAAGCTTCAAGGCAGCACGATTAACGCTGACAAATCCGTTGAAGGAAATCTTTTCTTCGTTGTAGATAAAGGCAAGCAATACGAGCTTAACTATACGCCGGAATCTTACGGTGATAAAAAGCCAAAATCAGTTACTTTTAAAATTGACGGAAAAGACAAAAAAATCCTGGCGACGGCAGATAAGCTCCAAGATTCTGCAAAAGCGTTATCAGCTTATGTTGATGTCCTTCTTTTCGGCAAAGATAACGCCGATTTTGAAAAAATCACCGGCACTAACAAAAATGAAATTGTAAATGATTTTAATGAATCAGCTAAAGACGGTTATCTCTCAGCTTCTGGCCTTTCCAGCACATATGCGGACAGCAAAGCGCTTGATAATATCGTGAACGGCATTAAAGAGGGATTAAGCAAAAACTCTTCCATTCAAGCAAAAACGACTTCAATCTCTAAAGACGAAGCAATTGTTGAAGCCACAGTTAAACCTGTAGATGCATCTTCTCTTTCAGACCGTATCGAAGACAAAGTGAAAGACTACTACAGTAAAAACTCTAGTGCCAGCTATGAAGAGGCAGTGAAATACGCGCTTCAAGTCTACCCTGAGGAATTCAAAAAGCTTGGACCTGCTTCATCTGAAAAAACAGTTGAAGTGAAAATGAAGAAAAATGACATCGATCAATGGCAGCTTGATATGGATGATTACAGAGCAGCAGAATTAGTCGAAGCATTCATCAAAGAATAAAACACCAAAAGGAAATAGCCTTGACGGCTATTTCCTTTTTATTTAAAAATGTCGCTGATGAAATTCACTTCATCTTCGGTCAGTTCAATGTTCAAGGTTTTCAGGTTATCCTGTAATTGCTCCGGTCGTTTAGCTCCTGGAATAATGGCATCAATCGCCGGTCTCGTTAACAGCCACGCCAAGGCGACATGTGCCGTATCCGCTTGTTTTTCCTCCGCTACTGCTTTCAGCTTATCTACTTTTTTGAGATTGTGGATAAACGTTTCACCCTGAAATTGAGGTTTATCCTTTCTGAAATCATCAAAGACTGTGTCTTGCGTGAATTTTCCTGTCAGCAGTCCGGACGCAAGCGGAAAGTAAGGAATAAAGGAGATGCCTTGTTTTTCACAGTATGGAAGAAGCTCTTTCTCGGCATCACGCTGTATGAGAGAATATTCGGCCTGGAAGACCTCCAAATAGCCGTCAGCATTAAAATCCTGCAATTGCTGATAATCGAGGTTCGAAGCGCCGATCGCTTTGATTTTCCCCTCATCCTTCAGCTCTTTCAAAGTGCCCGCCACTTCAGCGAGAGGTGTTTTTCCATCCGGAAAGTGAACATAATACAAATCAATGTAATCTGTTTTCAGCCGCTTCAGGCTCTTCTCCACCTCGCTGCGAAGAAACTCCCGGCTATTGTCTAATTCAATGCTGCCGTCCACTTCTTTATGAGCTCCTTTGGTGGCGATGATGAGCTCATTCCGCACGCCGCGTTCCTGTACGACTTCGCCGATTAATTCTTCAGATCGCCCCAATCCATATATAAAGGCGGTATCGATAAAATTGACGCCGCCATCCAATGCCGTGCGCACTAAATCCTTCCCTGTTTCATCATTTAGATTTGGAAATAGATTATGCCCGCCGACCGCATTCGCGCCGAATCCGATCCGCTTCACCTTCAGCTTCGTTTTGCCGAGTGTACGTGTTTGATCCATTGTTCCTTCTCCTTTGAAACCAATTTTGATGAAAAATAGTGCAGGGTCACTTTTTGTATTAGATATCCTTTTTCTATTTTCCTTCTTTTTTCAGGATATACAAAAAGGAGAAAGTGTATTTCTCCTTTCGCAAGTTTATTTTGGAAGAACCCATTTGTCTTTCAGGAAACAGGCTCTGGCTAGTAAAAAGAAGATGGCGATGAGCACGGCGATGGTTCCTGACGTAGACAAAATGGCAGCCGGGTCAATCATCCCGAATAAAAGCTGTTTAAATAACGCATGCAGGTTCAGAAACGGGATGAGAAAGTATGATAAGTCAAATTGGTTCGGTGCCTTGCTGAAGATGAAAAACATCGGGAACACAGGCAGAAAGACGACGAGAGACATATAACTTTGCGCTTCTTTTACCGAGCTGGACATGATGCTGATGAAAAGCTCCATCGCAGATATCAGCAATGCAGAGAGCACAATGATTAAGACTGAAGCGCCGATTACACTCCACATATGATCTCCCAGCTGGAAGGCCGTTTTTAAATTTTCGGTAAATAACACGGTGGACAAAATCAAAAACACCAAAGCAAATACACCTGAAGCCACGCCAAAAGTGGAAACCGCAAGCCACTTGCCGACCAGCACTTTGTTTCTGCTGACTGGCGTTAATAGCAGCGCCTCGATTGACTTCCGATCCTTTTCACCGGCCATGATATCAAGAGCGATCGGCATTGCGCCGGAAACAATGGAAGTCAGAATCAGCATGGGCAGAATGGCGGAAAGCATAATAGCGGAAGTCCCTTTCTCCTCATCCGCTTCCTTTTGCTGAATCGTAAATGGCTGGATGACCGATTGATCAATATGCTTATTTGTTAAACGTTGCTGCACAATTTCATTTTTGTACTGATCTAAGGCAGACTGCACAAGCTGCATAGCATTTGAAGACCCTTGATCGATTGAATTGCCGTAAACATCAACCTTAAAAGGTGTCATGCTGTTGACATATGAATCGAACTCTTTCGGGACGTTCAGATAGGCATCTGCTTTTCCTTCATCAACTGCCTCTTCAGGCTTTGCAAATGTTTTTACGCTGATTTCGTCAATCGCATGAAGCTTGCTTTCCAGTGCGGGCGGAAGCGAATGGCCGACAGCCAGCGTGTACTGCTCCCCTTTGTCGGACAGCATGCTTTCATAAAAAAAGACAAGTCCAAGCATCATAATCATCGGCACTAAGATTGTGAGTAATATCGTTTTTCTGTCGCGTAAAGCGTCGATCATTTCTTTTTTATAAATATGGCTCAGCATTTAAGAAATCCCCCTGACAAGCTTAGACATAAAGATGTAATTCAAATCCTCACTGCGCTCGCTCTCGTATAGTGATTCAAGCGCCCCTCGGTAAATCACCTCTCCGCTGTGAATCATGATGACACTGTCACAGAGCGCCTGCACTTCCTCCATAATGTGGCTGGAGAAAAGAATCGTTTTTTGTTCTCTTTTCAGCTGCTGTATAAATTCGCGGAAGATGTTGCTTGACGTAATATCAAGCCCAGTTGTCGGCTCATCAAATAAAATGATGTCCGGATCGTGAATCAGCGCTCTGGCAATGGCGACTTTCTGCCTCATGCCTTTCGAAAACCCGCCCACTCTCCGGTTCATATAATCGCGCATGCCGAACCGTTTCGATAAATCTTCTATTCTTGCTTTGATCTCGTGGCGGTTCAGCCCATACAGCCTGCCGAAGTATTGGAGATTTTCTTTAGCGGTCATCCTGTCGTAAAGCCCGGTTTCTCCTCCGAATAAGACACCGATTCTTTTTTTGACTTCAGCCGGCTGCTTGACCGTGTCAAAGCCGTCTACTGTGATTACACCCTGTGATGGTTCAAGCAAGGAAGCAATCATTCTCAGCATCGTCGTTTTGCCGGCACCGTTTTCTCCGAGAATGCCGACGACTTCTCCTTTTTCAATTGTTAAGCTTACATCTCGCACCGCTTTGACTACTTTTTTCTTATCCTGAAACCTGCGGCTGCAATCGGTCAGTGTAATCATGTCACAATCTCCCTTATCTTTATTTCTAGTAATGACTATATACGAAAAGCTGGATTAGTTGGATAAAGTTGTCGCGAAGAGTTCTTTTTATGTCGCGAAATGGGATAGAATAAAGATGATTCTATGTAACTAGGGGAATGATAATGGTAAAAGTCGGACTTGTAGATGATTATCGAGTAGATTTAGAGAAGCTGGAAGCGATCGTGTCCAGAATGCAGGACGTCGAAATTGTCTTTTCCACCGATTCAGCGAAGGAAGCCTACAGGCGGGTAAAGAACGGAGACATTGATCTGCTGCTTGCCGATATCGAGATGCCCCATATGTCTGGCTACGAGCTTGCTGATTTGATCAAATCCCATTCACTTGATGTGGATGTGATTTTTGTTACCGGCCACGGCGGTTATGCGGTTCACGCCTTTGACCTGAACGTCCATGATTATATTATGAAGCCGTACTATGCCGACCGTCTGGCCGCTTCCTTCGACCGTTACTTGAAAAAGAAAACGGAAACGAGTTTGAATGGGCGTATATTGATAAAGCAAAAGTCTGAAATGCACGTCCTGCAAAAGAAGGATATTATTTTCGCAGAACGGACGGGACGTTCGACGACGATTGTGACAACCGCCGAAGAGGTGCAAACGTATCAAACATTAAATGATATTAAAGGCGACCTGCCCGAAAAAGATTTTCTTCGTTCGCATCGTTCCTTTATTATCAACATTCATTACATAAAGCATTTTTCCGCTTATACCAAGCATTCATTCACAGTTTCCTTTGAGGGAACGTCTAAAAAAGCGATGATCACTAAGCAGCAGCTTGATTATTTTCAAAACTACTACTTTTGAGGAGTTCAGAACGTGATTACCCTTTTTCAATGTCTTTATCTGATTTTATTTAGTTTCATATGTTATCAGGGAGCTGCTGCTTTTTCACACAGCACAGCCGCCTCTTGGCTCACCGCTGTTTTAGGCGCAGCTGCTGCAGGATTGTACATTTGGAATACGAATCGGGTGTGGAAACACTGTTCCTCAGGGCTTTGTGCATGGATTGCCGTGATTCAAGTGATGTCGGCGGGAGTGGTGCTGATCGGCACAGACATCATGCCGGCATTATGTGTAATCGCGATATTTGCAGGGTGTGAAGGGCTCCGTATCGGACAGTCTGCTTTGCAGGCAAGGCTTTCTGATCAAATTGATAAGCTGACTCAAGCTGAACAGCACGCCAATCAAATGCTGATTGATGTCAGAAGCCGGAATCATGACACAATGAAACATATCACTGCAATCAAATCAGCTCAGCCCAAGGCAGATACACAAGCATATATTCAAAAATGGGCGGATCAATACAGTCAATATGACCGTTTTTTGAAAGGAGAGAACGCGTACGTTGCAGGGGTGCTTTATGATTTTTTAGAAAAAGCCCGTGCCTCGAATGTGAGTGTTTCGCTGCATATGCATACACCGCTTTCTTCCCTTCCATTTTCGCCTGCTGATCAGGTCAGCTTGGTCGGCAACATATTAGAAAATGCGCTCGACAGCGCGGCGGAGACCCGAGAAAAAGCAAAGATTAAACTGGAGACTTCACTGCGCAGCGGACTTTATGTACTGACTTGTGAAAACAGCACTCCCGGCATGGACCCAAAAGTGCTCGATACAATTTATCAATCGTTTGGCCGCTCAACAAAAAACGGCGCTCATGAAGGCATGGGCACATATATCATTCAAAAACTGGTGAAGGGCGCTTTTGGCAGGCTGGATTTTACCTACCGCCACCCCGTCTTCCGGTTAGAAATCAAAATTCCGTTTCAGAAATAAAAAAACCTTGAAAAGCCTGGCTTTTCAAGGTTTTTTTCATTATGAGGATAACGCTTGTGCAAAGCGATCCGCTTCATCCTGCAGCGTGCTTTCAATTTCTTTGTAACGGCTGGAAATCGTTGATGCGCTGACGCCGTATTTTTTCGCCAGTTTAGCTTGAGAAACGGACGCGCCGTTAAGAGAAATCGCGTTTACATAATATTCAACTGCCGCAGCAAAAGCTTCCGGCTTTCTGATGACAGGTGATTTTTTCTCGCAGAATGTTTTCCAGATGTCAATAACAGCTGGGATCAATTCAGTCGGATACTCTTCCCCGCTCATGCCTTCTTCAATAGCCGTAGCGGTTTCTTTCTCCAAGTCATTTGCCCACTCAACAGTGCTTACTTCCGCTTTCTCTGCTTGTGGCTCTTCATCTTTCTCAGCTAACAACGCGAACAGAACGTTGTTGAATTCCTGCTTCATGAAGTCCTCCGGCGTTTTGCCGTCCTTCACAGCGGCATCCGCATATTTCTTCACCTTGCTGATCAGCGCTTCTGTTCTCTTCACCGGGAAGATCGTGAACTGCATGAAGAATTCTGCTTTTTCCGCTTCGTGGATTGGGTATCCAAGAATCAGGCTTCCCACTGGAGGAAGGTCTTGATTGCTGGCGTCCATTTCCACTTCGAATTGTTTTGCCGTAATGACATCTTCAAAGTGAATGATGCCTTCCTTCAGGTCCTTCAGCAGCAATAAAGCAGGCGTCATGCTCTGCCATGATTCTACGATCTCACGCGTTTTCGGACGAGTGATCGAATCGCCTTTTTTCTGAAGGTACTCTTCGAAGATTGTCTTCTCACCAGCAAGCGGGTGGAAGAAGATTCCCCAGATTCCTAAGTTAAATACGCTGATGTCTTTCGTCTGTCTGTCCATAGCAGAAAGAAAATCATGCTGGTTGATAAAGCCTGAAATGCTTTCTCTATGTACTGTGAAGGCATACTCCACTAAGTCTTCCTGAATTTGTTTCGCTTCTTTTGCCGCTAGTTCCGCCGGGAAGTCGACAACTTTACTTCCGCAGCATTTTTTATATTTCTTGCCGCTGCCACATGGGCAAGGGGCATTTCGTTTCACTTTTCCCACAATAAACCCTCCGAATTCTGTTGTAACTTTTCTATTTTAACAAAAATAACTTCTGAGGGCTTGGTTTCGGGCTAAAAAAGAATTTGGTAATGTGATAAGCTGGCTGATTATGCCAATTTACCTATGACATTTTCACCAACTTTTGTGATTTAAGGCTTATCACCTATTCCCACTTTAGGCCCTTCTTTTTTACAATCATTAGGTGTTTATTTAACATTTTAAGGAGTGTTTCTATTGGAACTAGCTGGTTTCATGCTGCGCGCCTGCGCTCTTTTACTTGATGTAATCATTGCCGCAGCAGTGATTTTGGCAGCCGGATTTACGTTTGGCGATGGGTCCGCCGGTGTCATTATTGTCGCCATATTGATGCTGATTGTGTACCCTTTGCTGATGCCGCTGACAAATTGGAAGGGCACACTGGGCAAAAAAATCATCGGGCTGCAAATCGTGAGGGACGAAACACACGAGAAAATTTCTCTCCTACAGGCGATTGTCCGCTACATCATAGCGTGGGTGCATGTGTTCTCCCGCCTGATCTATTTGACTGCCGCATTTACGAAGAAAAAACAAACCGTTCATGATATGGCGGCGAAAACCATTGTGCTGAAAGCAGAATAACCTTGAAGAATAGCATTCTTCAAGGTTTTGTTTTTCATTAATTCGTATTCTGGCCCCCACCGTTCAGCCCTTCTTTAATCAGGCTGTTGACTTGGCTGCTGTACAGAAGGCCGATGTGTCCAACGCCATGGATTTGAACGTTTCTAGCACCATCTAATCTTGATAAGTAATTCATGACAATCATATCGGCACTGCTGTAAATGGATGTGTATAAAATCTTTTGATTTGGATCTGTTCCCGGAAGCGCCTTGCCTGTCGTCAAACGGTTCGCGCCGCCAAGCGTCACGACGTTTGCAACTTTATTTCCGCCGTCCAGATTTTTTATGTAGTAAAGTGTGTTCGCGCCCCCCATACTGTGAGCGACAATATCCACTTTTTTCGCACCCGTTTCATCTAAAACCTTTTGCACAAATCGTGATAATACCGGTCCATTGTTATAATTTGTGCCTGTCTTGTCCCAAAAATCAACTGCATACAGCTTGTCCCGCGACCAGCCCTGAGATACGAGATAGCTCTTAATTCCCGCAAAATTGAATGATGCCCCTCCAATACCGTGAACCATAACGACTGGATTGTGTTCAGCGGCTTTTGCTGACGGCTGCAACGCAAACAGCGATGTAACAGACAGCATCAAAATTGTTACAAGTGCAATGATCCTTCTTTTTACAAATTTCATAATATCCTCCTTTTTTTGTAACAAATTCTCCAATTATATTACGTTACCAAATTAATTAAGTAAAGGGTAATTTTGGCTTATTTTTAAAGAAATTTTAAGATTCAGAGGTCATTATTGGTCCTAAAAAGCCAAAAAAAAGAAGGCTTATTCGCCTTCTTTTCTTCAATACTCATTGAAATAAGCTTGGATTTTTTGAGGATCATTTGTTTTGGTAAGCGCAAGCATCAGCAACATCCGTGCTTTTTGGGGGTTTAAAGAGTTCGATGCCAGCAAGTCCTTTTCCGCATAGTCTTGGTTTGGTGTGACGACACCATTTCCCGTGCGGGTAGAGCGCACCACTGTGACGCCTTTTTTGACTGCGCTGTCCGCCCCTTTTTCGGCTGCGTCAGATAAAGACCCGTTCCCAGAACCGGCAAATACAATCCCCTTTGCTCCGGCTTTTACAGCAGCGTCAAACAGGTAGCTTCCGTCATTTTGGTATCCATAGATAATGTCAACCTGCGGCAGCTCATCAAGATTAGAAACCGAGAAATCCGTGTCCTTCGTATGCTTTCGGGTAATCTCATTATTAAAATAGATATCATCGGCAATTGTTCCGACAAAGCCCATTTCATCTGATTTAAATGTATCTGTTGTGGTTGTGTTTGTTTTGGTGACATATCGGGCTGAGGCAATCCGGTCGTTAAGAACAACAAGCGTCCCTTTCCCTTTTGCCTCAGGGGCACCTGCCACTTTCACTGCATTGTACAGGTTAGAAGGCCCATCAGCGCTGATGGCTGTGGAAGGTCTCATCGAACCGACAATAACAACCGGTTTATCACTTTTCACGGTGAGATTCAAAAAATAAGCGGTTTCCTCCAATGTATCTGTTCCATGAGTCACGACGATTCCGTCTACATCATCTGAAGCGAGCAAGTGGTTGATGCGTTTCGCCAGCTTCAGCAATATTTTATTATCAATATTTGTGCTGCCGACGTTAACAATCTGCTCGCCGCCGACGTTTGCAATGTCCTTCATTTCTGGAACTGCCTCGATCAGTGATTCAACGCCGACAACACCTGCTTTATATTCAGTTGTTGAGGTTTTCGATTGATCGGCACCAGCTATCGTGCCTCCTGTCGCTAAAATTCTAATATTCGGCAGATCCTTTTTTTCAGAGGCAGAAGCCGAAGAGACTTTTTGTGTCTGCGTTTTTTCTTTCGGGGATTCTTTTGTTTCAGGAGAATGTGAACATCCGGTAAAAACAAACAATAGTGCGGTAAAAAGTATGAGCATTCGTTGTTTTTTCATCTATTTCTCTCCTTACATCCATATGATGATTAATCATTGTACATTTTATCTATTCAGTCAAAAGATCAGTCAGCTTTTCTCTCAGTATTTTTTGTTGTCATATCCTTCTTTTTTTGTCTTTTCATACAATGAATTTTTCTTGACAATTGATGATTGAATCAAGATAATAGACCAGTCACTATATTTTTGATTGCAATTCAGTAAGGTGGGAATGTTATGAGTTATGGAGATTCCCGTGAGAAAATCCTTTCGGCAGCTACCCGGCTTTTTCAGCTGCAAGGGTATTACGGCACGGGGCTGAACCAGATTATAAAGGAAAGCGGCGCGCCTAAAGGCTCTCTTTACTACCACTTTCCCGGGGGTAAAGAACAGCTTGCGATCGAAGCCGTGAATGAGATGAAGGAGTATATCCGTCAGAAAATCGCGGACTGCATGGAAGCCTGCACCGATCCAGCGGAAGGCATTCAAGCCTTTTTGAAGGAGCTCTCCTGCCAGTTTTCATGTACAGAAGACATTGAAGGCTTGCCTGTGGGCTTGCTAGCGGCTGAGACGTCATTGAAAAGCGAACCGTTGCGCGAAGCCTGTCATGAAGCCTACAAAGAATGGGCCTCTGTATATGAGGAAAAACTGCGGCAGACTGGCTGCAGCGAGAACCGTGCAAAAGAAGCCAGCACTGTGGTTAACGCGATGATTGAAGGCGGCATTCTTTTATCTTTGACGGCAAAAAACAGTACGCCGCTCCTTCATATCTCCAGCTGCATTCCTGACCTGCTGAAGAGATAAAAAAACGACATACTACATGCAGTTGATAGAGAGGGGAAATGATTTTGGAAACAACAGCTAAAGCATCTCAGCAATACAAAGTGATGCCGATTATGATTTCCTTGCTGTTGGCCGGTTTTATCGGCATGTTCAGTGAAACAGCACTGAATATTGCGTTAACCGACCTTATGAAGGAATTGAACATTACAGCGGCAACCGTCCAATGGTTAACGACGGGCTACCTGCTTGTACTCGGTATCCTTGTTCCTGTTTCAGGACTGCTGTTGCAGTGGTTCACAACAAGACAGCTTTTTACCGTGTCACTAATCTTTTCAATTATAGGAACCTTGATCGCGGCACTCGCGCCAAGCTTCCCGTTTTTATTGGCGGCAAGGATCGTTCAGGCACTTGGAACCGGTCTTTTACTGCCGCTGATGTTTAACACAATCTTGGTGATTTTCCCGCCTCATAAACGGGGCGCCGCAATGGGAACGATCGGGCTTGTCATTATGTTCGCGCCCGCCATCGGCCCGACTTTCTCAGGATTGGTTCTGGAGCATCTCAACTGGCACTGGATTTTCTGGATCTCTCTTCCATTCCTTGTGCTGGCGCTTGTTTTCGGTATCGCATATATGCAGAATGTATCTGAAACGACAAAGCCGAAAATCGATGTATTGTCTATCATCCTGTCGACGATTGGCTTCGGCGGCATTGTGTTCGGATTCAGCAACGCGGGTGAAGGCTCCGGGGGATGGTCCAGCCCGACTGTTATCGTGTCGCTGATTGTCGGCGTTGTCGGCCTTATCCTATTTTCAATCCGCCAGCTGACAATGAAGCAGCCGATGATGAACCTCCGTGCGTTCAAATACCCGATGTTTATTTTGGGTGTGATCATGGTGTTCATTTGTATGATGGTCATTCTGTCATCTATGCTGCTTCTGCCGATGTATCTGCAAGGCGGCTTAGTCCTCACTGCATTTGCATCTGGTCTTGTTCTCTTGCCGGGCGGTATTTTAAATGGATTTATGTCCCCTGTTACAGGCCGCTTGTTCGATAAATACGGGCCGAAATGGCTTGTCATTCCGGGATTTGTGATTGTCACCGTTGTACTATGGTTCTTCTCAAATGTCACGACCACTTCAACAGCTGTGCTGATTATCATCCTGCACACCTGCTTGATGATCGGGATTTCTATGATCATGATGCCTGCACAGACAAACGGTTTAAACCAACTGCCGCGCGAATTTTATCCAGACGGCACCGCCATTATGAACACGCTGCAGCAAATGGCTGGCGCTATCGGAACAGCGGTTGCGGTCAGCATTATGGCTGCAGGCCAGCATGATTATATGAGTACAGTTAAAAACCCTGCCGATCCGGCAGTCATCCCGCAAGCTTTGACAGCGGGTGTACAGCACGCATTTGTGTTTGCAATGATTGTTGCCATTATCGGTTTAATTGGCGCTTTCTTTATGAAGCGCGTGAAGGTAGATCATTAATATGAAAAGCCCCTGACTAATGTTCAGGGGCTTTTTTTATGTTTACTTGTGGATCGTTTTCGCCGCGATTTCATCAATCGCGCGCCGCATTTCCTCCTTCGTATTATAAAAATGGGGAGCGAGACGGATCACATTTTCCCGCGGCGCGCAAATCACTTTTTTCTTCTTCAGCAACGCCGCCGTTTCCGATGCCCGCTCATCCCGGATCGCAACCATGCCCGGCTGACCCCCACCTTGTGCCGCCGCCAGCTGCAGGCCTTTTTCAGCGGCATATTGAACTGCATCGGCACAGATCGTTTTCACATGATCCCTGATATGAGAAACCCCAATATGATTCAGCAGCGATAAAGCCGCTGCAGCTGCGTATACGCTGATAAAAGCTGGGGTGCCCGTTTGAAAACGACGCGCGCCTTTCGCATAAGCCCCATCAAATCCGTTCTCTCTGCCGAACCAAGCTGATGCTTTCGGTTTCAGTGCGTCAGCCAGCTCCTTTCTCACATAAAGAAACGCCACACCCGGTATGCCGAGCAAATACTTCCGGGTGCCTGCTGCCAGCATATCTACGCCCCATTCCTTCACATCAATGGGAATATGCCCGGCTGATTGATAAGCATCTACAAACAATAAAGAGCCCTTTCTCTGAGAAATCTCGGCAATCGCTTTTATATCCTGAACATAGCCGTCACGATAATGAACGTGAGGAACACACGTCAGTACTGTTTCATCCGAAATATGCGTTTCATATTGTTCAAGCGGCAGCACGCCGTCTATTGATGGAATGACGGATACGGTATAATCGGAGTGTGCCTGCCAAACATGAGGCACCGCCGGAAAATCCATATCTGTATATACAACGTGCTTCTTTCCAAATGCAGTTAAGGACGATGCTACAGAAACCAGTGCATCAGAAACTGACGGCACAATCGCCACTTCATCCGGTTCAGCCCCGATCAGCTTTGCAAACTCGTTTCTCGCAAACTCTGTTTTTTCAATCGCTTCTTTCCAGTTCGTCCCTTTATACAGCAGGCTGTCATGATAATCCTGGATCGCCCTTGATACAGGCTCTGCCAATGCGCTCTGAGAACAGCTGGCAAGCATCGTATGCGTCTGCAAGATTGGGAATAAATGACGATACTGCTGCGGCAAATGCTCCATTATGATTCACTCCTTTACATTATTTTGATGAAAAACCCATAAATAAACAATAGAATAAAAGAAAAAGGAGATGGGAGCATGAGAAAAAAAGTGCTGATCACTGGCTTTGACCCTTTTGACAAAGAAACCGTCAATCCATCATGGGAAGCAGCGAAACGGCTTAATGGCTTCGAGACAGAAGAAGCCATTATTACAGCGGAACAAATTCCAACCGTCTTTAGATCCGCTCTGGACACTCTGCGCCAAGCCATTCAAACACATCAGCCGGATATCGTAATTTGTGTCGGCCAAGCAGGAGGACGGATGCAGGTTACACCGGAACGGGTGGCGATCAATCTTGCAGATGCGCGAATCCCCGATAACGAAGGACATCAGCCGATTGATGAAGAGATTTCTCCAGATGGGCCCGCCGCTTACTGGACAGGGCTTCCCGTGAAACGAATAACTGCTAAGATGAAGGAACACGGCATTCCAGCTGCGGTTTCCTACACAGCGGGGACCTTTGTATGCAACTATTTGTTCTACGGGTTAATGGATCACATTAGCCGGACATCCCCGCACATTCGCGGCGGTTTTATTCATATTCCTTACATTCCGCAGCAAACAATCGACAAAACAGCGCCGAGCCTCAGCCTGGACACGATTGTCCGGGCATTGAGAATCGCCGCTGTTACGGCCGCACAATATGATGAGGATGTGAAGTCACCGGGCGGTACGCTGCACTAAGCGGCCGCCGCTGTTTCTTCCCTCAGCCTCTTTTTGTAGACAAACGCCGATAGGGTGACACTCACTTCAAACAGGACAAGAAGCGGGATCATCACGAGAAAATCAGAAATAAAATCAGGCGGTGTAATCAATATAGATACGACAATCAGCAGAAAATAGGACAGCTTTCTCGCTTTGGCCAGTCTGTAAGGATTTAAGATGCCCAGCCTTGTTAAAAACATCACCACCAAGGGCATCTCAAACAAGAAGCCGAACGGCAGGCTCAAATTCACCATAAACCGAAAGTAGCGGTCAGCCGTAAACATCGTTTCAAAGTGGCCGGAGGATAAATGAGTCAAAAAGCTGAGCACGATCGGAAACAAGACAAAGTATCCGAAGGAGATGCCCGCCAAAAACAACGCAAATAAACCTGGTATGTACATGAGCGTCACCTTGCGCTCCGTTTTCGTCAGCGCCGGTGCAACGAAACGCCACAGCTGGTACGCGGCAACAGGGATAGAAGCCGCAATGGCACAAATGCCGGAAAGCATCATATACACCCAGAGGATTTCACTCGGCCCAAGCACAGCCAGCTTTCCATCCAAATCCCTGATTAGCCAGTCATAAATGTCCTGTACGAACAAAAAAGCCGTGATGAGAAATAGAAAAAATGCCGCGAGGGTTACGATAATCCGGCGGCGAAGCTCTTCTAAATGCCCGATCAAATGGGTTTCTTTTTTATCCATTCAAAAAAGCCCTCCCTTTCATAAAAAAAGAGGCAGACCCGGTGTCTGCCTCATCAGCATTCAGCCCGCGTTTTTGTCCTGCTTTACCGCTGTCAGCTCAGCTGATTTCTCTTCTTTTTCATCACCAGACACAAGTGATTTTGTGGCGCTTTTAAATTCCAGCAGTGTCCGTCCGGCGGCACGCCCGATTTCCGGCAGCTTGGAAGGGCCAAAAATAATGAGGGCGATGACGAAGATCAGAATCAAGCCCGGTATTCCAATGTTTGAAAACATAATTTCCACTCCTTAATTCGTGATTTTTGCCCGCTTCTTAATCATTTGTTTTTCGTGGGCTTTGTTGTGCGCAAAGAAACGATCCTCTTCGACCTCATCGGATTGCTTCACCCCGCCTTGGATTGTTGTGGATGATACCTTTCTCAACCCAGTTTGGTCTTTCTGGTAAACGAATGAAGCCCGCGTGGAAATGGCTGCGCCCGGCTCGGTCACAAACGGCATCACCCGATAATCGGCTTTCCACTGGTGAGGCGTCACTGTACAGCGGACATATCCGCGATAGTCGTTAAAGAACTTGATGTGCGGATTTTCTTTTAAAATTTGGTCCGTATCCGCCCGCTTATCGGCGCCGTTTCCTCCGGATGTGATCGAGGTTCCGACAAATTCGGCTCCGAATATTTTTGAACTTGTCTTCTCGAAATCGACATGCAAATTCGATGCCCAGCTTGCGTGTACATCACCTGTCAGTACGACAACATTATTCAGATTTTTGCTTTTAATGAAATTGATCACCCGTTCGCGCTGAGCCGGGTAGCCGTCCCACGAATCCATGCTGTAGATCGGGCTTGCGCTTGTCCCGAAATTCCACTTGGCAAAGAAAATCTGCTGCGCCAGCACATTCCAGTGGGCAGTCGAGCTGCCCAAATTGTTGAAGAGCCACTGCTCCTGTTCTTTTCCAAGCAGGGTCCGATTCGGATTGCGCGATTCATCAGAAGGCGGCTTATTGCCGTCGTTATTGGCTTGGTCGTCCCTGTACTGGCGGGTATCAAGCACATTGAAGGACGCCAGGTTTCCGTACGTAAAGTGCCGGTACAGCTGCATATCTGGGCCATTCGGCAAAGAGGAAATGCGGAGCGGCATATGTTCATAGTATGCCTGGTATGCTGCCGCGCGGCGGAGCACGAATGCTTCAACCGACTGTCCTTTTTCAGGTATTTTATTGGCATAGTTGTTTTCAACTTCATGGTCATCCCAAGTTACAACCCAAGGGAATGCCGCATGTGCAGCTTTAAGATTGGCGTCAGAACGGTATTGAGCGTGACGGTTCCGATAGTCTTGCAGCGTAATGATTTCCGCGCTGTTGTGCGTGCGGACATTGCCTGTTTTTGATACATATTCATTTGGGCCGTATTCATATATGTAATCACCGAGATGGAAGACAAGATCAAGCTTTTCCTTTGCCATATGCTTGTAGGCCGTATAATATCCGTGCTCATATTGCTGGCAGGAAGCAAATGCAAAGGTCATTTGCGGCACATTGGCGCCAGGGGCAGGCAATGTTTTTGTTTTTCCGACAGGGCTTAGTTCATGGCCGGTTTTGAAACGGTAATAGTACACTTTGTTTGGCTCAAGCCCGTCCGCTTCCACATGAACGGAATGGGCAAGACTCGGTTTAGCCATTTCAGTGCCTTTTCTTACGATTTTGCGGAAATGCTCATCCTTTGCGACCTCCCATTTGACAGGCACTGCTTGCTTCGGCATTCCCCCGCCATTCAGCGGATCAGGTGCCAGGCGCGTCCAGAGCACGACACTGTCAGAAAGCGGATCACCTGACGCTACCCCTAATGTAAACGGATAGCTTGAGAATTTAGGCGCAGCATTTACTTCAAAGGCCCCAACCGACTGGGCAATCGTTAATCCAAGAGAAAGTCCTGCAATCTTCCCCGCTCCTTGAATAAATTTACGGCGGTCAAACGTATTGTTTTGAAAGCTTTCCTCTTTCAGTTTCTGTACCCATTCATCAAAACGACTGTCGTATGCCATTCAAGATCCCCTCTCTCCTCATTGATCGTCTCCATTATAGGAAATCATTGTTAAACGACTGTGAAGAAGTGTGAACTGATTGTAAGCGCTGAACATCAAAAACAGGTCTTCCCTCACAAGCCTGCCGCTAAAACATGCCGAAAGCTGGCTGAATGACGCGTTTTCTGCATATCCTGTCGTTTGCAAGCCGCCCATTCGGCCTATTTTTCTTCACATGATCTTAAAAAAACAAAAACACCGAGCCATTTCGCAGAATGACTCAGTGCTCTTTATCAGTTATTTCGAAAACAATCTGCTGAAAAAGCCCTTCTTTTTCGGCTTTTCAGCAGGAGGCTCTTGTTCTCTTACAATCCCTTTTTCCTTCGCTTCTTTCAGCCAAAATGGAAATTCAGCAAGCAGAGCATCATAAAGCTCATCATCAGAAATGCGGTCAATCTCTTCGATATGCAGGAAGTTCGTGTTATCAATGACACGAACTTCTAACGTATCCAGTTTATTGAGAAAATCAAAGTTTCCGTTTCCGATGCCGACAAACTGCCAGAACACCGGTTTATCAGAAGAAGCTTCAATTATCGGTTTGATTGACTTTTTACAGCCCCCGTCATTGATAAAAACAATGAAAGCAGGATACGAGCTCGGTTCCTCCGTAACATATTTGCGCAGCACGTCCTTCATGACTGGCGGCTCATCATTTCTGCCGAATTTATGCAAGCGGTCATTATTTAAAATTTCACGATCGACATAGCCCGAAAAATCCTTTTCTGAAACTGGCTTTAATCGGGAAAATTCATTATCATACACCCATACATCCAGCAAACCGTTATCATCAAACTGATCAGCCACTGCCAAAATCCGCTCCACCACATTTTGAACCGTCCCGTTTTTGTAGAGCGGTCTCATCGATCCCGTAATATCAAGAACCAGTCCAACACGAGCCGTCACCTTCGTTAACTGCTTTTTCTCCAGTACGATCTTTACACTTTTCTTTTGCAGGTCAATTGTTGCCATTCTGTCATCTCCGTCAGCTCTTTTTTCTTCGATTATCTCACAGGAATATTTTCCATTGCATCTTTTCAAAGAAAAACACCGTTCAATTTGAACGGTGTCCTGTCTCTAAAATGTGTTATATACATTTTCACACGTCTCCGCCGTCGGCTGATAAAAGCAGTGTGACTTAAATCTGGCCACAAACGGCTGGTTATACCACTGGGCTGGACAGTCCCCCTGCGGCCTGAAGTACCATAAACTAAATTTTGCAGGCCAGCGCCTTTCACCATTAATCGACCGGCGTGCAAGGGCACGCTCGCTATCTCGCGCCCTTTGATAAAAATATCCATGAGTCACAGCCTCAAACGCGTGTGGCTGATAAATCATCTGCCTGATGGTGCGGAGGCCTTTAAAATCTGAGCAATTCGCCCGCAGCCGATTAATTCCAACGTTGCCGACAAGCAGCATCCCCTGCTTGCCTTCGCCTTCCGCTTCCGCTCTGAGCAGCCTTGCCATCAAATCGACATCCGCACTCGTTGCTCTCACGACCGCCATCACGTCACCTCCCCTTGATCTCTTTTCATCATATTTCATTACTTCAGAAGTGATGACGGAGGGACAGGAGAAGTTTTTAAATTTATTCATCTAAAAACAGCAAACATAATGGGCTGTTGGGCATCAAAGCAGCGTCCGGTGCAGTACAAGCTTCACGTTTCCGCTGTCGAAGCGCCGCAGCCTCAATTCCTGATTCACATCATCGACCCCTCCCCAGCAGATTTGCACCCGCCTCCGAAAAGAAATAAGGTTTAACTTTTTACATTTGAGGAATTATACATAACAAATCAAATGACAAAAGGAGGAATTGTAATGACACATGTGAAAGCGCTCGCTATTAAAGGTATTATGACGATTATTGTGTTGTATCTGGTGCTTGGTCTGGGCTTTGGTTTCACGTTTGGTGATACGCTGCTAATGACGATTGTGTTAGGGGTTATTTCTTATTTGCTGGGCGATCTTTATGTATTGCCGAGATGGAATAATATGATTGCAACTTTGGCTGATTTTGGCTTGGCCTTTCTTGTGATCTGGCTGATGGGCATGCCGCTTTCCCTGGGGATGACTGGCGGTGAAGTTGCGTTGGCGGCTTTATTCGGCGCAATCGTCATGGCAATCGGTGAATATTGCTTCCATTTCTATATGATGAGCAAAGAGATTGGCAAGAAGCATTATCTTGAAACAAGAACAGACTCATAATAGAAAGGCCGGTGCTGACAGCATCGGCCTTTTATACTTATTGGGCGCCTTTGTTTACGCATCCTGCTTTTCCGCATTCCTGATCGCCATGTAGGAAAAGAACAATCCGAATGCCGCTAACGATAACGGGATATACACAACAGATGAAATCGAGAAGCCCGGACTTGTTGAGCTGATGAGCATCACAATTACTACAGATGAAATGATGGTCGCCGGAACCGAGTGTCTACGCATCCCAAAAAAGATGGGAACTAAACTGGTTCCAGCGGCGCCAAAAGCGAAAACCGCCATTTTGACCGCCTGTTGAGAAATGATCTCGAAAGTAAGCTCTCCTGGTATGAAATGGTAGATCGAGTTCAGCCAAAAGAAACCGGCGGCTATGAGTATATTTGAAAGTAAAATCGTGATAAACGTCAGTCCGCCCGCGATCATGAGCTTAGCGGTGAGCAGCTTTTTACGGCTGATCGGGTACGTGAACATCACAAGAATGGTTTTGTTTTTATATTCCGAAATCACCAATTTTACGATCAGCACAGCGCCAAATACGATAAATACCGCTCTGACGAAGGTGCCGATGATGAGGAATGCTTCATCCGTACTTTGGAACGAAACCCCGCCATCGGCTTTTTCGGAATAACTGATCAGCCACATAAAACCCATAATGATCACGTTGGCAATGAGGGCACCTCTGATATACCAGCCCATTTTCATTTTTCTTAATTCGATTCTGATCAAATTCATCAACGTGTCTCTCCTCCTTTATGCACTGATGCTATTGCCGTTGATCAATTTGATAAAATAATCCTCCAGCGTCGTATACTTTTTGTTCATTGATTCAATGTCTACATCATTTAAAATCAATGCTTTGGATATGGCAGCCTGAGAGGCTTCAGCCTCGTAAATTCGAATCGTTTTCTCATTTAATATTTTAAAGTTGGTTAATTGCAGCTCTTTCTCCAGCACAAAGCAGGCCCTTGTCTGATTCGATGTAACAAGCTCGATGTATTCAGTGTTCTGGCCCCTGACATCCTCCATTGATACCTCTTCAAGCAGCCTGCCGTCCCGAATGACGCCGATTGTGTCTGCGATTTGTTCGATTTCACCCAGCAGGTGGCTTGAGATCAGCAGCGTCATACCGTACTCTTTGCTCAGCACTTGAAACAATTGCCTGATCTTTTTAATGCCGAGAGGGTCAAGACCATTCACCGGCTCATCCAGAATAAGCAGGTCCGGCTTCGTGAGGATGGCACGCGCAATTCCAAGGCGCTGCTTCATCCCGAGGGAAAAGGTTTTGACGGGTTTTTTATCGATTTGTTTTAAATTCACCATATCCAGCACTTCTTGTATGGCTTTTTTATTGTGGTATCCCATATATTCACAATGCAGATCTAAATTTTCTTCAGCTGTCAGGTTTTCATAAAAAATCGGATATTCAATCATGCTGCCGATGTTCCCCAGCACCTCATATGACGTGTGGGTGAACTTGTTCCCAAGGATGATGATTTCACCGCTTGTCGGTTTGACAAGGCTCGTCAGCATTTTCATGATGGTTGTTTTCCCCGCGCCGTTCGGGCCGAGAAAGCCGTAGATTTCACCTTTTTTAATATGCATGCTGACATTGGATACGACCTCTTTGCCCTGATACGTTTTGGTCAGCCCGTTTGTTTGTACGATATAAGTCAACTTTGTTTCTCCTTCCCTCTCTTTACCTATTTTCTATTGTAGCGGCGAGCCCTGTCATTTTTATTTCTCAAACCTTAAGAAATTCTTACGATTAATATGTCATGCGTTTCAATGTAATCGTAAATGCAGTCCTTTCGTACGGCTTGCTTTGAACGGATATGGTGCCTCCCATTTTTTCTGTAAGCCGTTTCGTGATGGTTAAACCGAGACCGCTTCCTTGAAATGCTTTATTTCTGGATTCTTCAAGTGTGTACAGCCTCTCAAACACCCGCTGCTGATCGGTTTCACTAATCCCTTTTCCGCGATCCCATACGGTGATGGCGATGTTCCTCTCATCATAAGACAGCGTCAGTCCGATTAACTTGCCGGCCGCGCCATATTGAATCGCATTGGACAATAGGTTTTGCAGGATTCTGTCCAGAGCCTCTTCATTCGCCTGCGCATACACCGGCGTATCCGGTATATCGATGGCTGCTTGAAAGCCTTTTGACTGAACAACGTCATAATAGTGCAGGATATTTCGTTTGCATATGTCGTTCATATGTACTTTGGTGATCGGGATCTCTTTATCTTCAGATTCTAATTTCGCTAAATCAAAAAAGGAATTGATCATCTGAATAAGTTCATTTGTTTTCTGGCGGAGCTTCCCCAACAATCTTTCCCGCTCTTCTTCCGGCATGTTCGGGTCACTTTGAATGGCTTCGATATAACCGAGAATGACCGTTAACGGCGTTTTCAGGTCGTGCGACATATTGGTCAGCATCCGCTTCATGGATTGCTCTGTTTTGGCAAATTGGGCGCTGATCTGCTGACGATTCTCAACGAAAAGATTAATGTTAACAAGCAAGTCTTTGAGCGCATGATCGTCTGTAGGAAGCAAAATTTGTCCTGCCGAATCCCGGCTGAGCATGTAGCTAAGCTGGTCAGCCGTGTAAGCCAGATTCCCGTCCCGCTTCTTTTTCATTATGAATTGAATCACATTCAGACACGCCAGCGCGATGACAGCGGCCACCCATAGCACTGTCATTCTAAAACTCTCCTAATTTATAACCGATGCCCCATAACGTTTTAATATATTGAGGGGAGGAGGGGTCATCCTCAATCTTTTCTCTGAGCCGCCGCATATGTACGTTAATGATGTTCTGATCATCAAAGTACTCTTCATTCCAGACGGAACGGTAGATTTGTTCTTTCGTAAACACTTTTTTAGGATTTGATGCAAATAAGCACAGCAGCTGCCATTCTGTTGACGTCAGCTGGAGCGGCTCTCCGTTTTTCAAAACGGAAACATTGTCTATATCTATCGCAAGCTGGTGAATCCGGATCACCTTATTCACAGCCGGCTCCTCTGCCGAATATTGCGTCGCCCGCCGTATCGCGGCTTTTACTCTGGCTGTCAGCTCAATCATCGAAAACGGTTTGGCGATATAATCATCCGCCCCAAAGCCCAGTCCCAATGCCTTGTCCACATCTCCATCTTTTGCCGAAATCATTAAGACCGGAACGTTGCTTTTTTCCCGGATGATTTTCAGAAAATCCATGCCGTTCAGCTTCGGGAGCATGATATCAAGGAGGACCAAATCGTATGAACCCTGCTGAAACAGCCGGATGCCCTCTTCTCCGTCGAAAGCATGCACAATTCCAAAGCCTTCTTTTGTTAAATAATGATCCACCATTTCACTGATTGAGTGGTCGTCTTCTACAAGCAATATGCGCTGCATCTTCTCACCTAACCTTTACAAAATCAAAAAACACACACGTAATTACACTTATTGTAATTGAAAAACGTGTGTGTTTTATATAAATTATTCTTATTTTACTGTTTTCAGCTTCCTGTATTCCATCACCGTAATGACAAAAAATACGGCACCGCATCCAATGACTTGAATGAGCCCGAGCCGTTCACCGAGAAATAAAGCTCCATAGAAAATCGTCAGGATAGGCCCTGCCATTGAAATGGCGGCGGCTCGCTGTGCCCCGATTCGTTTTATGCCCTCAAGCATTAGCACAAATGGAATCACTGTGGTAACGACTGCAATTACCGCGAACAAACCATACATAGAAAGCGGATATGCTGCCATTGGCGTATTCATGCCAGCCGCCGATCTTATCCCTGTGTAAAGCATCATGGCAGCTCCAGCAGCTGTCATCCCGTATGCATTGAGACGGATCCCTCCGATTTGATGGACGAGATGCCCGGAAAGGACAAGATAACCAGCATAGACGGCCGAAGATAACAAAATGAATACAGCTCCAATCATATTCGCCTGGAAAAGCTCAGCATTCCAGCCGCCCAGCGCCAAGAAAAGCCCAAACATGACCGCCAGAACTGCGAAAAGGTCCTGAATTGAGGACATTTTCCGGTCACGACACGCGGTGAATCCAAACACAAACAACGGATAGCTCATCAGCAATATACGTTCAACCATTGCGGATACATGGTTCAGCCCGATAAAATCAAGCAAGGGAGACAGAAAAAAACAAAACACTCCCGCGCCACAAGCCTTCCATAGGTCTCCTTTTTTCTTACCGTCTGGCATTGGAGGACGGTATATTAAAAAAATCAGCCAAAACAGCGGAACAGCCAGCAGCTGCCTGTATAGCAGCACGGCATCTGGCTCAGCACCCATTTGGTATGCCCATTTTATCCAAATCGATTTAGACGCAAAACAAACTGTTCCGATCAGCAAAAAAATCGTACCTGCTGCGGCCTCACGAATCTTACTCTGCTCTTCTGCTCTCATCTCAGCTCAGCTTTTCTCCTTTACTTATTCAAATGCTTTTGGATAAAATCCAGAAGCGTATATCCTTGAGCAGTCAGAATAACACCTTTTCCGCTGCAGGCCGGGCAAGGTGTTCCTTCGATTTCTCCCGCTCTTTCACATTTAGGACATGCGACCTCAAGATCATCAGTTGCAATGACCATTTGATATCCTCCTTTCTAACTCATCTGCTATGCCACCACCAGCCATCGTCCATTGGCCGTCACCTCCTTTAAGAAACGCAAAAAACCCCCGTCCTATGCAAAGGACGAGGGTCTCGCGGTACCACCTTTATTAACAGCTATACAGCCGTTCACTCTAAGTACAGAAAACCTATGTTTCGATACTCCTCTCTTGGTAACGGGGAGAGAAACCCGGCATCGCCTACTATCCGTTCAGCAAAGCAATTCAGAAGCCCATTCGGCATCAGGGGAGGATCGGTTCACACCTGCCACCGACTCTCTGAACCTCCATTCTGATGCGTACTTGCTCTTCCTCACGATTGTTAATCCGTTCTATTATTTGTAGAGTTTATAATACTCGGTTCATGAAACGAAGTCAATTCTTAATCCGATGTTACACCAAGTGCTTCCAGCGCCATATTGATGTGTTCCTCCTGCTGTGTTTGCAGAGCTAGCTTGGCGATTTCCACCGGATACGCCGCCTGCATCTCTGAAATGTGTTCCTGCATTTTTGCCCATATCCGGCCGCCTGCTTGATTATAGTATTCAAGTAAACGGGCAGTTTCTTTTTCCCCGAAAATGGTTTGATAAAGAACAAAATCCTTGGCTGGATCGGCAACCTTCGCTTCTGTCCAATCCAGAAGTCCTGTGACACGTTCATTTTGGTCGATAAGAATATGCGGCGGGTGGAGATCGCCGTGTATCAGTGCAGAAAAACAAGGCCAGTATGCATCATCATCTATCCACTTTTGCCATCTTTCCCAAAGCGTCGTAGATACACCAAGCTTATTCTTCACATCAACCATAGAGTCTGCTGTCATTTGCCTGAAATCTTCTGGCCTTATCACTTCTATTCCGGATTGCCCAGCAGATATTTGATCCGTGCCATGTAATTCAGCCAGTATGTCGGCAAGTGTGCGGACAAAGTCGTCTGACGGCGGCTGATGATCCATATTCCATACATATTGCTTTTGTTCCAAGTCAATTCCAGCAGCCGGCGTTCCTTTTAACATGGGGTAAGCGATCAATTCCGGTGTATGAATTCTCCAATCCGGCACATCAGCAGTCAGATTCGCGCGGAGAAAGGCAAGCGTTATGCCTTCTGCAGATGCTCTTTCCACAACATCACTTCGCCGCGGTTTTCGCAGCACCCATGGCATACCTGTGTCGTCCTTGGCAAATACAACTTGAAAGTCCATTCCGGTTTCATTCAATTGCGCGTTCTCAGAATGAACCGTCAAACCTTGGCTGCGTGCAAGCCCGACAATCTCAGTGATAAGCTGTTTTTCGTTAAGGTTTGTCATCCCATTTCCCCTTTCTCATGCTCCGGCCTGCAGTAGAGAGAAGGGATGCTTGAAGGCACAAAAAAGGGCAGGCACGCCACCCTCTTTTTTGATAACCATATAAGGGCTCATACATAGGCGGATTCATCCCGATTCTCTCGCATTCAGGCGAGAGTTGTTCACTATTGAATTCGTGTCACTCGGAATCTAATGAATGCCATGCTGTAACCCCTCCGTTTCCTATACGCTGATTTTCATTTTACAGCATATTCCATCTTTCCGCTATAAAAACATGAATCAAGTCACTGGAGCAGGATTAAACAAGCACAAATCATTATGAAGACCCCAACGGTCTGCCCACGTTTGTTTGCGGCCGCTTGCCACATCCAAAATCGTCCTGAAGATTTCCCAGCCTACGTCTTCGATACTGGCCTCTCCTGTCGCGATTCGGCCGGCATTGATATCGATTAAATCAGCCCAATGCTCTGATAAGGAATGCCGCGTCGATACTTTCAGAACCGGCGCAGCAGCCAGGCCATATGGTGTTCCTCTCCCTGTCGTAAACACCTGCAAATTCATGCCCGCAGCCAGCTGCAGGGTGCCGCACACAAAATCGCTTGCCGGTGTCGCCGCGAACAGCAGGCCTTTTTGCTTTGCTCTTTCACCAGGGCCGAGCACGCCGGAGATGGGGCTTGTGCCTGATTTCGCTACCGAACCTAACGCTTTTTCCACCACATTGGATAATCCGCCTTTTTTATTGCCTGGTGACGGGTTTGCGCTACGGTCTGCGTCTCCCCGCCGAAGATAGCTGTCATACCACTTCATCTCTTTGATCAGCGATTGTCCGACCTCTTCACTGACAGTCCGCGGCGTTAATAAATGAATGGCATCCCGCACCTCTGTCACTTCAGAAAACAAAACCGTTGCACCTGCGCGAACCAATAAATCAGCCGCATACCCCACGGCAGGGTTCGCCGTCACGCCGGAAAACGCATCACTGCCGCCGCATTGCAGGCCGATTACCAGATCCGAAACAGGGCATGACACCCGGGTTCTGCTGTTCAGCCTGATTAACCGTTCCTCCGCCATTTCCAAAATGGATTGGATCATCGCCGCAAAACCTCGGTGATCCTGGAGCGATAGAATGTCATCATCATTTTCGGAGGCAATTCTTTCCGGGAGGAGCTTTTCACATCCCAATCCGATGACCATTACTTCTCCGCCGAAGTTCGGATGCTTCGCAAGATTTTGAATCGTGCGGATCGGAATGACAGCGTCGGGCGCATTGATCGCCACGCCGCATCCGTATTGATGATGCAGCGGCACAACGTCATCGACATTTGGGTATTTCGGCAGCAGCTCTTCTTTTATTCGTTTGACTGCATAATCCAAAACGCCAACAACACATTGAACACTTGTCGTGATGCCGAGGATATTTTTTGTCCCCGCACTGCCATCCGCATTACGGTATCCTTCAAAAGTGTAGCCTTCAAGAGGCGGCCGCGGCTGCGGCACCCTGTTTGCGAGAGGAAGATCGTCTAACGCCGGAGGAGCGGGCATTCTCACGAGGGCTTCCCGTATCCAGCTCCCGCGTTTGATCGTCTCATCAGCAAATCCGATCACCTCTCCGTAACGCACGATCTCATCCCCTTGATTGAGATCGGTGAGGGCCACCTTATGGCCTTGAGGAACATCCTCTTCAAGTACGAGCCCGCATGAGAAAACAGTGCCCTTTGGCAGTCCTCCATCATTTACAATAATCGCGGTGTTATCTATTTCATGCACTTTGATGTAAAGGGGGGCTTGGTTCTTCCTGAGGTTCATCGCCATATGAAAATCACTCCTCATAACTTAGTAAGCGTTTTCTAAATTGGTTTTAAAAAAACCGCAGCTCTTACGTTTCAACTGCGGTTGCTCACCATTATTTTTCATCCATTCCTTTTAGAATTTTGTCACGGACAAATTTCAGATGCTCATACATGTGGTAATGTGCTTTGTACGGATCTCTTTTGGCAAGGGCGTCGTAGATTTTTTTGTGATATTCGACCGTTACATCTCTCTCCCTGTACGGAATTTGGCTGTCAATTTTCGCATGGGTGATCAGCAGGGACTGAATCATCCCTTCAACGACGGGGTTATTGGCGCTTAACGCAATAATTCGATGGAACTCTTTATCCGCTTCACCATAATGATTGTCAGTGCTGTTGGCAATATCGTCGATCGTCTTCTGCAAACGCTGAAGCTCTTCCTCATTGATTTTTTCCGCTGCAATTGTCACGAGTCCGAGTTCTAGCGCCATCCGCGCTTCAATGATAGCCGGAAGATTATCAGTGGCCAAAGCAAGCATGACGGAAAACGGCTGCATGCCGATTTTATCGTTGAAATATGTGCCCCCTCGTGTTTTTCTCGTAATGACGCCCAGCGTTTCAAGTGAACTGAGCGCCTCCCTAAGCACCGGCCTGCTGACATGCAAAATGTCCATCAGTTCCATTTCTGTCGGCAATTTGTCTCCGGCCCTCAACTGTCCGCTCGATAATAAATGGACAATCCGTTCGATGACCTGCTTGGCTAATGTTTTCCGATTGACTGTATCGACTTTCAAATCCTCTAAACCTTCGTACACGAACAACTCTCCCTTCAGTTGTTCAATTGTAAGACAAAATAGCGGATATGACAATATTTACAATCAAACTTATCGCACAAGACACGGGCGCTTCCGGTCAAATTCCCAGTTGCTGATCAGAAACTGCATTGGGATCGCGTCATTCCGTGCGCCTAAATTCATTTTCCGATAGATCTCATGCGCTTTTTCCACTTGTTCCATATCAATATCGACGCCTAGTCCAGGCTTATCCGGCACCTTGACACAGCCAGAAGAAATCTCAAAAGGCTGTTTCGTTAATCGCTGTCCGTCCTGCCAGATCCAATGGGTATCAATCGCCGTGATCCGCCCCGGAGCCGCTGCTGCCACATGGGTAAACATCGCAAGGGAAATATCAAAGTGGTTGTTGGAGTGCGAGCCCCATGTCAAACCCCAATCATGGCACATTTGCGCAACCCGCACCGACCCTTGCATCGTCCAAAAATGCGGATCAGCCAGCGGTATATCGACCGCGTGGAGCTGAATCGCGTGACCCATTTCCCGCCAGTCAGTCGCAATCATATTTGTCGCAGTCGGAAGCCCTGTCGCGCGGCGGAATTCAGCCATTACTTCACGAGCGGAGTAGCCATTCTCATCCCCGCATGGATCTTCCGCATACGCGAGCACATCTTGCTTTCCTTTGCATAATGCAATAGCTTCCTCTAATGACCATGCCCCGTTCGGATCAAGAGTGATCCTTGCCTCTGGAAAACGTTTCGATAATGCGGTAACAGCTTCGATTTCCTCTTCTCCCCGCAGCACCCCGCCTTTCAATTTGAAATCCTGAAAGCCATAGCGCTCCTGTGCGGATTCGGCAAGACGCACAATGGCCTCCGGCGTCAGCGCTTCCTCATGGCGCAGACGGAACCACGCACAATCTGACTGCTCATCGCTTTGATACGGCAAGGTCGTCCGATTTCGGTCGCCGATGTAAAAGAGGTAACCGAGCATTTTTACTTCATCACGCTGCTTCCCTTCGCCCAGCAAAGCCGCGACCGGTTCCTGAAGAAACTTTCCAAGCAAATCCAACAAAGCCGCTTCCAGTGCGGTGACGGCGTGCACAGTGGTGCGTAAATCAAACGTCTGATTTCCTCGCCCTCCCCTGTCCTGATCGCCAAACTGCTTTCTGACCGTTTGCAATATCGCCTGGTACGCACCGATAGATTTTCCGACAACAAGCGGCTCTGACAGCTCCAGTGTGCGGCGAATATGCTCTCCGCCAGGCACCTCGCCGACTCCCTGATTTCCGCTGCTGTCCGTTAAGATTACGATATTCCGGGTAAAAAACGGGCTGTGTGCTCCGCTTAGATTCAGCAGCATGCTGTCGTGTCCCGCAACAGGAATCACCTTCATTTCAGTAATTGAGGGAATATTCGATCTTTTCTCTTTTTGAACCTGCTCTTGTATTGGTGAACTCATGCATTTTCCTCCCTTTATAAAGCGCTTTCATAAATATTAGACAGGCAACGATTGATCGGGATCTTGTTCTTGTTTCTTTAACACGACCCGTTTGATCGGCCCGACCAGCAGCAAATAGCTGAGGATCGCCGCAATCGCGTTAGCGCCGACAAACACAAGCGCGCCATTGAAAGATCCTGTGGCATTGACAATGTATCCGATAATAATCGGTGTTGTAATCGAGGCAATATTGCCGAAAGTATTGAACAAACCGCCGCTTAATCCTGCACATTCTTTCGGAGACGTATCCGACACGACAGCCCAACCCAATGCGCCGAAGCCTTTTCCGAAAAACGCGAGCGACATAATGACAACGACGAGCCATGCTGAATCTGTGTAGTTGCAGACAATCATACTGCAAGACAGCAGCATGCCGGCAATGATTGGCACTTTTCTTGCAAAGGTCAGTGAACGGCCTTTTTTGAGCAAGATGTCTGACACAATGCCCCCAAGGACGCCGCCGGCAAATCCGCACAGCGCCGGCAGGGAAGCGACAAACCCAGCTTCAAGAATAGACATGCCGCGGGCCTGAACCAAATATACCGGAAACCATGTGAGAAAGAAATAGGTGAGAGTCGTAATACAGTATTGCGCGATGTACACACCAATCAGCATGCGGTTCGTTAACAGCTGTTTGATATACGGCCATTTCGATTCTGTCTCTTGTTTGCTTTTACTGTCATCCATGGAAATCAGTCCGCCGCCCTGTTCGATGTACGCAAGCTCAGCTTCATTAACCTTTGGGTGTTTTTTCGGTTCGTACACCGTTTTTAGCCAGATGACAGCCAGAAGAATGCCCGCAATACCCATAACAACGAAGACGGAATGCCAGCCGAAAGAGTGGGTAAGCCAGCCCATTAAAGGAGAAAAAATGACGATTGCGAAGTATTGTGCTGAATTAAAAAAGGCTGAAGCTGTCCCGCGCTCGGAGCTTGGAAACCATGAGGCAACAACTCTGCCGTTTCCGGGAAATGAAGGCGCTTCTGATAAACCAACCAGAAAACGCAGTGCAAACAGCAGGATAATCGCTGTGCCGGCGGAGAAAAAGCCAATCGCCCCTTGCAGCAGCGTAAAAAACGACCAGAAAAAGATGCTTAACGCAATGATAGTCTTTGAACCAAAACGGTCCAGCAGCCAGCCGCCCGGAAGCTGTCCGATGACATAGGCCCAGCCAAAGGCAGAAAAGACATATCCCATGGCGACCGAGTCCAATCCCAAATCATGCTGGACGGAATCTCCGGTGATGGAAAGCGTCGCTCGATCCGCGTAGTTAATAGAGGTCACAAGAAACAGCATAAACACGATGAACCAGCGCACGGACGTTTTTTTGCCCGCCGGAGTAACACTCGCAAAGTCTTTTTTCATAGTATCTTCTCCTTTTCAAAGTAGAGAATCATATGCTGGCTGTGATAAAGCCGGGAAAGAGACGCACGCCTCTTTCCAGCACCATTACGGCTTCATAAAAACAGTTTTGATCGCTGTGAAAAAGTCCTTCGCTGCCTCACCCTGTTCTCGGGAGTGGGAGCTCGACTGCTTCATGCCGCCAAAAGGCGCCTGCAACTCAACACCTGCGCTTTCTGCATTGATCCGAACCAGCCCGGCATCGATTTCATCAATGAAAGAAAGCATTCGGCCGATGTTTTCCGTGAAGATGGATGCACTTAAACCGAACTTCACATCATTGGCGATGTTCAGCGCCTCCTCCATCGAGTCCACCTTGATCAAGGCGATCACCGGACCGAAAATTTCCTCCTGGGCAATTGTCATCTCAGATGTCACATTGTCAAAGATGGCAGGCTGAACATAATAGCCGTTTTGATACTTTCCGTTCTCCAGCTTTTCTCCTCCTATTAAAAGGGAAGCCCCCTCCTGTTTGCCTTTCTCAATGTATGACAGGCAGTTATCAAGCTGATTCTTGCTGGCTATCGGTCCCATCCAGACATCCTCTTTTAAGCTGTCTCCGATTGTAATATCTTTTGTGCGCTGGAGCAGTTTTTCTTTAAAGCGCTCATAAATTCCGCTTTGTACGATGACACGGCTTGTCGCGGTGCATTTCTGGCCGGTTGAACGGAAGGCCCCTGTTATGACTGCTTCTACCGCAGCTTCAAGGTCAGCGTCATCAGCTACGATGACAGGGTTTTTGCCGCCCATCTCAAGCTGGTACTTGGCTCCCCTCGCTAAAGCGGCTTGCCCGATGATTTTTCCGACTTGATTTGAACCGGTAAACGTAACAGCGTTTACACCGTCATGCTCAGCAAGCCCCTGCCCGACAACAGAACCCGGGCCTGTCACCAAATTGATGACCCCTGCCGGGAGCCCCGCTTCCTCAAAGCAGGCAATGATCTTCGCGCATGTCACAGCTGTTTCTGTCGCCGGTTTGATGACAACGGTATTGCCGTATACCAATGCCGGCGCCATTTTCCAAATCGGAATCGCCACTGGGAAGTTCCACGGAGAAATCACGCCGACCACACCGAGCGGAACACGGGTGGTAAACATGAGCGCGTCTTTGTCAGTAGACGGAATGACGTCACCCGTTTTTCGCATGCCCTCTCCGGCGTAATAGCGCAGAATGGCAATCCCCCGGGCTGTTTCTCCCTTCGCTTCCGGCAATGTTTTACCCATTTCACGCGTTGCACAGGCGGCGATTTCCTCCAAGCGCTGCTCCATAATATCCGCTGTTTTGTATAAGTATTGGCCGCGCTCGGCACCCGTCAGCTTTCTCCAAGCCGTTTTGGCTTCATTGGCGGCGGCGACGGCACGTTCCACATCTTCAGCCGTTGAATTCTGTACATATCCGACAATATCATTCACATCGGCAGGGTTTTCGACCTTGACCATATCGCCTGATTGAGACTTAACCCACTCTCCGTTAATAAAGTTGAGGTACGTGTTTTGTTCCGTGATCACAGACATGCCCATTGCCCCTTTCGTGTTTTTTCTGGTCAAACCGTCGCGGCTTTTTTCGGAAAACGGTCAGCCGCCTGCTTCAAAATTGCTTCCAATTGCTGATAATGATCTTTTTCAACCGGGCCGACAGGCGGTCTGGCTGTATTCCTTACATTCAAACCCATGATTTCCATACCGGCTTTAATCAAGGATACGGCGTAGCCTTTTCGTTGTTTGCGAATGTCGTTGATCGGCAGAATCACATGCCGATAGAGTTCCTTCACAAGCTCGTCATTTCCGTTTTTCAATGCATCATAGAACATTCGCGAAATATGTGGGATATAATTTGAAATCGCTGAAGAGTAAGAGTGGAACCCGATCGGCAGATATGCCGGCATCGTCACTTCAGCCATCGGCATTCCGTTGAGCCATCCTAAGCGGTCGCCGATCGTATAGACGAGGTTGATATTCAAATCCATATTTCCTACCCCGTCTTTGACACCGACAAGCTGTTCACATTCGGTCAGACGTTTGATCTGTTCAACAGAGAGAACTGCGTTATCGCGCTGATAAAGAATCGCGTTCAAGTCAGTGCTTTCAATAATCGTTTTCGCATACTGGTACAGCCCCTCCTGTTCGCCATGCACCAAATACGGAGGCAGAATCAAGTAGCCGTCGGCGCCTTTTTTCTCCGACAGCTGCGCCCAATCAAGCGCTGTGCTGAGGTTGCCGCCCACCCCCGTGTAGACCGGCACCTTTCCTCCGGCTGCCGAGACTGCGACTTCCACCATTTGCTCATATTCCTTCTGGCTGAGAGATTGGAATTCACCAGACCCGCAAGCAATAAATATCGCTTCCAAGCCCTCATTCAGCAAAAACTCAATGTTTTGAAAAAGAGCTTCTTCCTCCAGTTTTCCTTGTGTGTTAAAAGGAGCAACCGGAAAACCTAAAATTCCAGCGGGTGCTTTTCTGATACGGCTCATCAACATAACCTCCTGTTATTTGTGTATACAGCCTCTGTCTGTAAGCGCTTTTATTAATTTTTCTTTCACATCCGCTCCTTCCCCATATATCCTTTTGTTTAATTGTAAGACAAATAAACAATAAGTCAATATCTTTATTTTCTGATATTTTATAAAAAAGCGGTAAATCACTGTCCGGCCGGGATTCTGCGCAGCAAAAAAACAGCCAGGTCAGCCGGCTGTTTGGTTTATATCCTTCTTTGTTTCATCGTCTCATACAAAAGCTTTGCTTCCAAAAAAAACACGTGGATGAATTTTTTCATATTTATTCTAGCAGGTGCAAGGGGTTTTGCATCCTTGGATTGGAGTTCTTTCATTTTCTGGCTGACAACCGGAAAATCAAAGAATTTCGATGCATAGGTTTCAAATTTTGGATTCGAAAAATCAGTTGTGCCCAGTGAAGCAAAATGGTGCAGCGAATGAATAATCGCTCTGCGGATACGCTGCTCCGAGGCTTTCATTTCGCGATTGACTTCCGTCTGTGAGGCCCCTGCTCCCAGCTTCCGTACCGCTACTTGGGTGAATATTTGTTTTAGCGAAGGGCTTTGTTTTTCGTGCGGCTCGGATTGCTCGTGTTCTGCTAAATACTGCAGGACCGCCATGAGATCATGTGCGCCGCCTTCTCCCATCATGCCCAGCTCGGACAACAGGAATGTTCCTGCCTCTTTTAAACCGCTGTCACTCTTCTGCTGGGGACGCGCTTTCCGTTCAGTCCGATTGACAAGCCGGCTTAGAGAATGCTGAATGGCTCCAATCGAGTGTTCAAGCTCAATCCGCTCCTTCACCTTTTGGAGAACCGTGACAATTTCAATGCGGTTAATCGGCTTATGGATAAAATATTCGATGCCGAGCGAGTACGCTTCCCCGACCATTTCCTTCGCCTCCACTTGAGAGATCATTACGATTTTGCCGGAGTACGTATTCTGGATCTGACGAATCGTCTCAATGCCGTCTCTTCCGGGCATTAACAGATCGATTAATAAAATATCAATCTGCTTAAATTGCAGCATATGCCCTTCCACTTGGCTTCCGTCGTCAGCTTCACCAACAGCTTCCCCGAGATCTTCGTCCTCAATGATCTGCCTTAAAATTGACCGCACTGCACGGTCATCATCTGCAATAAAAAAACGCATAGCTTTCGGTTCACCCTTTCTGAATCAAATGCCGGACAGGCAGCCTGATGGCAAACACCACTCCCCGCTGCTGATTATCAAACGTGATATCCCCTTCTAGCTCAGTCACGATTTCCTTTACGTAGGAAAGTCCGATACCCGTAGAAGGCGTGCCAAATTCGTCATATTTTGAAGTAAAGCCCGGGTCAAACACAATGTCTCCGATTTTCTCGGAAATCCCGGGGCCATTGTCTTCCACCTGGAATTCTACCATACTCTCATTTGGCTTACGGAGCCTCAGACTGACCATTCCCTCTTCATCCATAGCCTCTACCGCATTTGCTGTTAGATTATTAATGATCGAAAGCACGATAAATACGTGATATTCGTCATGCTCTCCCTCGATCGAGCAGTAAAAATCAATCTGTTTCCCTAGTGCTTCAGCGTACTTTTCATTCATTCGAATCACGAGCTGCAGCAAATCAGAAGCCCCCATATAATCTCTCAAACTCTCATTCGAAATCAGTTTTGAAAGCCCTGCGAATATCCGCTGGTTGTCCTTTTTCACTTCATGAATCTCTCCGGCCAGTCTCAGAATTCTGCCGCTCAGCTGAACATCCTTGCCCTTCATTTCCCGATAGAGCTGATACGAATCGTTTGTCACTTTCTCTGTCGTTTTCAATGTCTTTTTTAGGTGCACCGTTTCTTCATATAAATTGGAAACGATCATCAGCATGTGCTCGTGCTGCTGCCTTGTCTGTTTTTCTCTCGATTGTGTTTCATACAGCTTCAGCACACTATAAAAGCTCATCACAATAAATGTGTGAGAAATCGCAATCACCGCAATGTCAGTGATTTTCTCAGGCGTGACAACCGTATGAAAAATGAGAAATTGCACAGCCAGCTCGACACAATCTGACACAACTTCAATCATAAACCCAATGAAACCGAGCATAATCGACCGTTCACGGAATCGATTGGCCTTTAATATGGAAAACAGACAGGCGTAAGTCATATAAAAGAAAAAGCCAGACGCTTGATCATACAGAATCGGAGTCAGTCCATTGTGTCCTCCGCCCCATAATTCCAGAAAGACGCGAAAGATGAAAACAGCCGCTCCAGTCAGAAAACCCGGCAGCACAGCGGGCACTTGCCGCAACAATGATAAAAAGAAGAAAAAAACCGGTGCCCCAAAGCTGACCCGGAATTCTTCATTGAGGGGATAAAATTTCAGTTCACCGGCCAGCGGCACCGTAATCAGCATGAGGGCCAATATATATCCGTCTTTTTCAATAAACCGTTCAAGTTTTATGTTGATCACATCCTCGCTTTTTATTTTGGGGAATCGGGAGAAACCTGCAAATTGCTTTTGACCCAGAACATGAGGTTTTTATAAATCTTACTGCTTATTTTCAAAATGTTTTTGTCGTATTTTGTATGATTCTGTAGTCTCCATTATACAGTAATTATACCTTCCGCTATTATGAAAGCGTTTAACGCCCCCTTATCCTTCGTTTTGATACACCTCAGTCCTTTAAGAAAAAAATCAGTGAGGAGGAATTCGATGAAAGAATTGATAAAAGAGCACCAGAAAGACATAAACCCGGCGTTACAGCTTCATGATTGGGTTGAATACTATCGCCCTTTTGCCGCCAATGGACAAAGCGCAAACTATATCCCCGCTTTAGGAAAAGTCAATGATTCACAGCTCGGCATCTGTGTATTGGAGCCTGATGGAACGATGATACACGCCGGCGACTGGAACGTCTCTTTTACCCTGCAAAGCATTTCAAAAGTGATTAGCTTTATTGCCGCCTGCATGAGCCGCGGCATTCCCTATGTGCTTGACCGCGTAGATGTCGAGCCGACAGGTGACGCCTTTAATTCGATTATTCGGCTCGAAATCAACAAGCCGGGAAAGCCCTTCAATCCCATGATCAACGCGGGTGCCCTCACCATCGCTTCGATCCTTCCCGGAGAATCGGCATACGAAAAGCTCGAGTTTCTTTACTCGGTGATGGAAACTTTGATAGGAAAACGGCCGAGAATTCATGAGGAAGTATTCCGTTCTGAATGGGAAACCGCCCACCGCAACAGAGCGCTGGCCTACTATTTAAAAGAAACAAACTTTTTAGAAGCTGACGTAGAAGAAACACTTGAGGTGTACTTGAAGCAATGCGCTATGGAGAGCACTACAGAAGATATTGCGTTGATCGGCCTGATCCTTGCTCATGACGGGTATCATCCGATTCGACGCGAGCAGGTGATTCCAAAAGATGTGGCAAAATTAGCCAAGGCATTAATGCTGACGTGCGGCATGTACAACGCTTCAGGCAAATATGCGGCGTTTGTCGGCGTGCCGGCCAAAAGCGGCGTCTCCGGCGGCATCATGGCGCTGGTGCCTCCAAGCGCCAGAAGAGAACAGCCTTTTCAATCCGGATGCGGCATCGGCATTTACGGGCCTGCCATTGATGAATACGGCAACAGCCTCACTGGCGGTATGCTGCTGAAGCATATGGCGCAGGAGTGGGAGCTCAGCATTTTTTAAACATGAAAAAAGAGGTGATTGTATGCAGCAAATCCTAGAACATATCGTCGGTATTGCAAATGATCTTTTGTGGTCAAAGCTATTAATTGTTTTGCTCCTTTCTCTGGGAATCTATTTTACGTTCAGGCTTAAGTTTTTACAGGTTCGCATGCTGAAAGAAATGGTCAGGGTATTAAGAGAAGGTGCTGCTTCCCGGTCAAAAAACAGCATTTCTCCGTTTCAAGCCTTTTGCATCAGCATGGCAGCCCGTGTCGGAACGGGAAATATTACGGGCATTGCCATCGCCATTGCACTCGGCGGGCCCGGTGCAATCTTCTGGATGTGGATTATCGCCATTATTGGATCAGCATCTAGCTTTGTGGAAAGCACACTGGCTCAGATTTATAAAGTAAAAGATGTAAACGGCTTCCGCGGCGGGCCTGCGTATTACATGGAAAAAGGGCTGAACAAAAGGTGGATGGGCGCGCTGTTCGCTGTGTTAATCACCTTATCGTTCGGTATCGTCTTCAACTCGGTTCAATCCAATACAGTCAGCCTTGCCTTTGAAAACGCGTTTGGCACAAACCGCCTGACATTGGGACTCATTTTAATTGCTGTATTCGGCACGATTATTTTTGGCGGAGTCAAGCGCATTGCAAAGCTGGCTGAATCCATTGTCGTCGTATTGGCTGTCCTGTATATCGGAGTTGCGTTTTTCGTTATTTTCACCAACATTACGCAGCTGCCAAGTGTGCTTGCGCTAATCGTGAAAAATGCGTTTGGTTTTGATCAGGCCGCCGGCGGGGCTTTGGGCGCGGCACTCATGCAAGGCGTCAGACGGGGAATCTTTTCAAACGAAGCGGGAATGGGAAGCGCACCGAATGCCGCTGCCACCGCCACAACAAGCCATCCCGTCAAACAGGGGCTGATCCAAGCTTTTGGTGTACTGACAGATACACTGGTCATTTGTACAAGCACCGCCTTTATCATCCTGTTTTCGGATGCCTATCATACTCCGGGTCTGAGCGGAATCGCCTTGACACAAGCCTCCCTCAGCTCCCATGTCGGATCATGGGCATCAGGCTTTCTGGCCATTCTGATTTTGTTATTCGGATTCTGTGCTCTAATTGGAAACTATTATTATGGCGAAACCAATATCGGCTTTTTGAACAAAAGCAAAAAACTGATTTTTGTCTACCGTATCGGCGTGCTGGCAATGATCGTGTTTGGCTGTGTTGCCAAAGTCCAGCTCGTCTGGGATCTTGCTGATTTGTTCATGGGTTTGATGGTCATCGTGAATTTAATCGCGATTTTCTTACTATCAAAGGTCGTTTTTACGGCGCTGAAAGACTATACACGCCAGAAAAAAGCAGGCAAGGATCCGGTCTTTTATAAAGATGTGCTCAAAAACCATAATGGCATTGAGTGCTGGCCGGTTTCAGACACAAAGACTGACACGCACAACAAACAAATATCATAAGAAAAGGGTGTTCAGACATATGGGCTGAACACCTTTCTCTTTTTGCGTTTATTGACAAACACGTAAGCCTCCATTACGATTTTCATATCTTTTTCAAAAAAATCTGAAAGAAGGCATCGGTACATTCTATGAATCCTATCCAACACATACTAGATACATACCCGCTTATTGTTCTAGACGGCGCCATGGCGACCGAGCTTGAACGCAAGGGCTGTGATTTGAACGACAGTCTGTGGTCAGCAAAAATCCTGATGGAAGAGCCGGAGCTGATTAAACAAGTTCATACTGATTATTTTGCGGCAGGTGCCGATTGTGCAATCACCGCCAGCTATCAGTCTACATTTGAAGGCTTTGCCGCACGCGGGCTGAGCGAAGCGGAAGCACGCCGGCTCATCGAGTTGTCCGTCAGCATCGCAGCTGAAGCACGTGATGAATTTTGGTCGCTTAAAGAGAACAGTTTGAATCGGCCAAAACCCATCATTGCGGCTTCTATAGGCCCTTATGGCGCTTATCTTGCAGACGGGTCTGAGTATCGCGGCAACTACGCAATATCAGAAGATGAACTGATTGAATTTCATCGCCCCCGGATGAAGGCGCTGATTGAAGCCGGAGCTGATGTATTGGCATGCGAAACGATTCCGTGTCTGACTGAAGCCAAAGCGATTGTTCGGCTGTTGAAGGAATTTCCTGAAACGTATGCATGGATCAGCTTCAGTGCTAAAGACGGCCTGCATATCAGTGACGGAACACCTGCATCTGATTGCGCATCATGGCTTGATGAACACCGCCAAATTGCAGCACTCGGCATCAACTGCACGCCGCTTCAGCATATCCCTTCCTTGATAGAGGAGTTAAAAAAGAACACGTCAAAACCGATCATTGTCTACCCGAATTCAGGTGAGCAATATGATCCGGAAACAAAAACGTGGAACGGCGCAGCATGCGCAGAATCTTACGGGGCGAGCGCCCGCACCTGGCATGAAAAAGGAGCGAGGCTGATTGGCGGCTGCTGCCGGACAAAACCCGAAAATATTCAAGAAATTGCGGCTTGGGCCCGCTCTTTAAAAACAACTTGACTTATCGGAATAGTTTGTATATTCTAACTTAAAGCCGGTTCGCCGGAGTCTCGTGTCACTTTCTGACATGAGATTTTTTATTAGGAGGAAATAAATCGCTGATAGAAAGTTGGAAAAAGATGAACTCTGCCCACAACAAGAATGAGACAACCTTTCAGAGAAGTATGAAAAGCCGGCACCTCTTTATGCTTTCCTTGGGAGGTGTCATCGGAACCGGGCTGTTTTTAAGCTCAGGTTATACCATTCAGCAAGCAGGCCCGGCCGGAACGATACTCGCCTACTTAGTCGGGGCCGGCATCGTCTATCTGGTCATGCTATGCCTCGGTGAGCTGTCAGTCGCCATGCCTGTGACCGGCGCCTTTCACACCTATGCAGCCAAATACATAGGGCCGGGCACCGGATTTACGGTTGCTTGGCTGTACTGGCTGACATGGACCGTGGCATTGGGATCAGAATTCACAGCAGCCGGCCTGTTAATGCAGCGCTGGTTTCCCCATACATCGGTTTGGATGTGGAGTGCCGTCTTTGCGCTGTTCATTTTCTTGCTTAACGCATTTTCGGTCAAGTTTTTCGCTGAATCAGAATTTTGGTTTTCCAGCATCAAAGTATTAGCCATTGTATTATTTATTCTTTTAGGCGGCTCTGCCATGTTCGGCATCATCCCGATCAAAGGCGGAGAAGCCGCTCCGATGCTGTCCAACTTCATGGCGGAAGGCGGGCTTTTTCCAAATGGATTTGTCCCGATTTTGATGACGATGCTGTCCGTTAATTTTGCCTTTTCGGGAACGGAACTAATCGGAATCGCAGCCGGTGAAAGCGTTGATCCTGACAAGACAATACCAAAAGCGATTAAAACAACGGTCTGGCGTCTCTCACTCTTCTTTGTCGGAACAATTTTTGTGCTGTCAGGGCTGATTCCGATTCAAGATGCAGGTGTCATCAAAAGCCCGTTTGTCGCTGTCTTTGACAGAGTCGGTGTACCATACGCAGCCGATATCATGAACTTTGTTATCCTGACAGCGATCCTGTCAGCAGCTAATTCCGGACTCTACGCTTCTTCCCGGATGCTGTGGTCTTTATCAAAAGAAAAAACGCTTCATCCGACATTTGCAAAGCTGACGTCAAAAGGAACCCCTTTTAACGCGCTGGTGTTCAGCATGATCGGCGGCATTCTGTCGTTGCTGTCCAGCGTATTTGCGCCAGACACTGTATACGTTGTGCTCGTGTCGATTTCCGGTTTTGCCGTCGTTGTCGTGTGGATGGGAATCGCTGCTTCTCAATTCATGTTCAGAAAACGTTATATCGAAGCGGGAAACAAGGTTACTGATTTGAAATACAGAACCCCTTTGTATCCGTTCGTGCCGATTGCAGCGTTCCTGTTATGCCTGGCTTCCGTTGTTGGCATTGCCTTTGATCCGAATCAAAGAATCGCACTCTATTGCGGCGTTCCATTTATGGCCATTTGCTATGCAATATATTATGTAAAAAACCGCAAAAGCCAGCCGGCTGCTGATATGACTCATTCAAAATAAAAAGAACCTGCCTCCGGGCAGGTTCTTTTTCGATTTTCACACTTCCACTGTCCAGTTAAACGGGCCCTTCACCTTGCCAAGCTGAACATCTGTTATCGTTTCATACAGCTTTTTCGAGAGGTCCCCAATTTGCCCGTCGCCTACAATCACCGTTTTTCCATGAATGTTGAGTTCACCGACAGGCGTAACGACGGCTGCCGTGCCTGTGCCGAAGACCTCTGTCAATTCTCCGCGTGCAGAGGCCGCATACACCTCATCAATCGATATTCTCTCTTCACGAACCGGAATGCCCCAGCTTCGAATCAATTCAATCGCAGACGCACGTGTAACCCCGCTTAAAATGCTTCCGCTTAAAGCAGGTGTGACAGCTTCCCCGTTTATGACGAAAAAGATGTTCATGCTCCCTACTTCTTCCACATATTTCTTTTCGATGGCGTCCAGCCACAGTACCTGGTCATAGCCCAGTTCATTCGCTTTCCGCTGTGCCTGAAGACTGGCGGCATAGTTTCCAGCCGTTTTTGCAAACCCGACTCCTCCGTTGACTGCCCGCACATACTCATCTTCGACATAGATTCTAACCGGCTTCAGCTGATCGTCGCCATAATAGGAGCCGACAGGCGAAAGCACGATCATAAATGTATAGCTCCTGGATGCCTTCACACCGAGACTCGGTTCTGTGGCAATGACAAAAGGACGAATATACAGTGACGTTCCTTTTTTCTTTGGAACCCAATCTTTCTCCAGCTCAACTAATTGTGTCAATGCTTCAAGGACCAGCTCTTCGTCTAAAGGGGGCATGCTCATGCGCTCACACGATCTGTTCAGCCGTTTGATATTTTGATCCGGACGGAACAGGAGCACCCTGCCGTCGTCTGTTCTGTATGCTTTTAATCCTTCAAAAACAGCCTGGCCGTAATGAAAAACAGATGAAGACGGATCAAGCGTAAGCGGTGCGTACGGCGCAATTCTCGGATGATGCCATCCAATCCCCTCTTCGTAGTCCATCACAAACATATAATCTGTAAAATATTGTCCAAACCCCAAGGAAGACGGGTCGGGCTTTTCCTTATAATATACAGTTTTTTCTCGTTCAATAAGCTTATTCAATCTAATCAGCACACCTTTCGCATAATTGTTTAAATATTCAGTCTTTTTAAGGCTGCAAAAAACATACAGCCCTTCCTTTCATGATACGCCGCTCCACACCGATAAATTTCAGAATATTCTTTAGGATCATCAGCTATTATACACCACATTCATTGTCAGATGAAGCTGAAATTAAAGAAAAACAGCCAGTTTTATTCTGGCTGTTTGATTTAGAGCGCTAAACAAAGGACGACAATGTGGCAAATCAGCAAAATATACACTGCGAATACAAATTGCCAATTGATCTTCCGCGCCCATGCAAACACCACCATCAAAACAGGCAGCATCACAGTCCCCGCCAGCTTGTTAACCGTCAGATCCGGACTGTTCGCAACATCATAATGAATCGGCATCTGCGTCGGCAGAAAAGGGTAAAATACAATTGAAAGGATGAATGCAGCAATCACTGCTCCCCACAGCACTTTTCCATTCGTCAATAAAAACATAGAACCACCATTCCCTTCTTAAAACACATTGCTTTATGAATGATATGACTGTTCTACGGTGAATTTCGTTCGGTCTCCCCGGGTAATAATTTGCGCATATTCCACCACTTCTTCATTTTTATCATAGGTAAGGGATTCTGATAAAAACGCAGGCGCTCCGACATTGGTTAATAAGTGGCCGCTGATCGTTTCATCCGTTAAAATCGGTTCGATCGATTCCGTGCCCCTGCTGATTTCAATATTGTATTTTGTCCTTAACAATTCAAACAGCGAGCCGGTGCATTCCTCCTGCGCCAGCCCCGGTGCCGCCTTCCAGGGAATATATGAGGTATGATACTGCAAAGGTTCCCCCTCGGCGTATCTGACTCTGACAAGCTTGTTGACAGGTTCATTCTCTTTCATTTTCAAAAGCTCGGCAATGGAGTGATCGGCAGGAATCACCACAAGCTCAAGCACTTTTGATTCGGAACGAAGTCCTCTCATTTGTTCTGCAAAGCTCGTAATCTTATGCGGAATCGGCGTTTGTATTTTTGCCGCCGATACAAATGTCCCTTTTCCTTGAATTCTTTTAATATATCCCTCAAGCTCTAGCTGCTGCAGAGCCAGTCTCACAGTTGTTCTGCTGACATCATATTGTTCGCAAAACTCACTCTCTGTCGGCAGCTGATCATTCGCCTGATATTTGCCCGATTTAATTAACTCAATGATTTTAAACTTGATAACAGAATATAAAGCTGTCATTTCATTCTCCCCATTCTGTATGCAATCCGTTCTTTTTCATTGAGACCATAATACCATTTGCCATCCCAATATGAAAGATTTGTATCCTTCTTTTATAACAAATTTTCAGAAATTAATATTGACAGTTTAATAATGGTGGTGCTAAATTCGTAATGACAAGTATCATAAATTGGTCATAACAAATATGGTGCTTGTCTATCTCTTTGAGGGGGTGTCACATGAAGATTCTGATCGCCGAGCACTACGAAGAACTCTGTAAGTTAAGCGCTGCCATTATTAAAGAACAAATACAAGCTAAGAAAGATGCCGTTCTCGGCCTGGCAACAGGAAGCACACCGGTCGGCTTGTATAAGCAGTTGATTTCAGACTATCAGGCAGGCGAAATTGATTTTTCAAAGGTTACTACATTTAATTTGGATGAATACGCTGGTCTCTCTCCATCTCATCCGCAAAGTTATAACCATTTTATGCATGAGCATCTTTTTCAGCATATCAATATGCAGCCTGATCATATTCATATCCCGCAAGGAGACAATCCGCAGCTTGAGGCGGCATGCAAAGTATACGAGGATCTCATCCGCCAGGCGGGAGGCATTGATGTCCAAATTCTCGGCATCGGCGCCAATGGCCATATCGGTTTCAATGAACCGGGATCTGATTTTGAGGACCGGACACGTGTTGTGAAGCTCTCGGAAAGCACGATACAAGCAAATGCCAGATTCTTCGGCGGTGATCCGGTGCTGGTGCCGAGACTCGCGATTTCAATGGGCATTAAAACCATCATGGAATTCAGCAAACATATTGTGCTTTTAGCAAGCGGCGAGGAAAAAGCAGACGCTATTCAAAAGATGGCTGAAGGTCCTGTCACGACAGAAGTACCAGCCTCCATTCTTCAAAAACACAATCATGTAACCGTTATCGCCGATTATAAAGCAGCTCAAAAATTAAAGAGTGCACCATGCTCATAAAACAATAAAAGGAGACTGTCATGTTTAAAAAGGCATTTCAAATTCTGCAGCAGCTTGGCCGCGCGTTGATGACTCCGGTTGCCGTCCTGCCGGCAGCAGGTCTTTTGCTCCGTTTCGGAAACAAGGATTTACTGAACATCCCTATTATAAAGGATGCAGGCGGCGTTGTATTCGATAATCTCCCGCTGATTTTCGCCGTAGGGGTCGCGATCGGATTAGCCGGCGGAGAAGGTGTAGCCGGACTTGCCGCTGTCATCGGATACTTAATTTTAACCGTCACCCTCGACAATATGGGAAAATTACTCGGCCTTCAGCCTCCGTATGAAGGAGCCGAGCACCTGATTGATATGGGGGTTTTCGGAGGAATCATCATCGGGCTTCTCGCCGCCTATTTATATAAGCGATTTTCATCAATCGAGCTGCATCCGGTCCTTGGATTTTTCTCTGGAAAACGCTTTGTCCCGATTATTACTTCCGTCAGTTCATTGGTGATCGGCGTCATTTTCTCATTCGTTTGGCCGCTGATCCAAAACGGAATTAACGCAGCCAGCAGTTTAATTGCCGATTCAACAGTCGGCCTGTTCTTTTATGCAACGATCTATCGTTTGCTGATTCCTTTTGGCCTGCATCATATTTTTTATACGCCTTTCTATTTTATGATGGGAGAATACACAGACCCATCAACAGGCAACACCGTAACCGGAGACCTGACAAGGTTTTTCGCGGGAGACCCGACAGCCGGGCGCTTTATGATGGGGGATTTCCCTTACATGATTTTCTGTCTGCCGGCAGTTGCACTTGCCATTATCCATACCGCGCGTCCGGAAAAGAAAAAAATGATCTCCGGCGTGATGATTTCTGCGGCGCTCACATCTATGCTGACCGGAATTACAGAACCGGTTGAGTTTTCTTTCTTGTTCGTTGCGCCCGTGCTCTATTTGATTAACTCTATTCTTGCCGGCGTCATCTTTGTCGTTTGTGATTTATTCCATGTCCGCCACGGCTATACGTTCTCAGGCGGGGGAATTGACTACGTATTGAACTACGGATTGTCTACAAACGGCTGGGTTGTCATTCCTGTCGGGATCGTGTTTGCTTTCATTTATTATTATTTGTTCCGATTTGCGATTCTGAAATGGAATTTGAAAACGCCCGGCCGTGAGACAGATGAAGACGGTCAGAATGAGGAGAAAGCTCCAGTTGCAAAAGACCAGCTTGCCTTTCACGTGCTGCAGGCCTTGGGCGGACAGCAAAATATCGCTAACCTGGATGCGTGTATCACTAGGCTTCGTGTGACCGTTCATCAGCCAAGCCAAGTCAGCAAGGATGAATTAAAACGGCTTGGTGCAGTAGGTGTGCTGGAGGTCAACAACAACTTCCAGGCAATATTCGGAACCAAGTCCGATGCCTTAAAAGACGACATCAAAACAATCATGGCCGGAGGCGTCCCTGCCACCGCCGCCACGCTGGACACGGTAACTGACAAACCGCAGAAGCCCGATTCCGGTGAGACCTTTATTTATCCGATTAAAGGAGAAACAGTCTCTTTAGGGGATGTGCCTGATCAAGTCTTTTCAGAAAAAATGATGGGCGAGGGATTTGCGATTATACCATCAGAAGGAAAAGTCGTTGCACCTGCGGACGGCGAGATCGTCTCGATTTTTCCGACAAAACACGCCATCGGCTTTATGAGCGCCGGCGGCACTGAAATCCTGATTCATGTCGGCATCGATACCGTCAAACTGAATGGGGAAGGCTTTGAAGCACATGTCACAAGCGGACAAGCCGTCAAACAAGGCGAACTGCTTCTCACCTTTGATCTCAATTACATCAAGCAGCATGCCGCTTCAGCCATAACACCGGTTATTTTCACAAATACCTCTGAAGAAGATCTAAAGCACATTCAAATGAAGTAAAAAAGTCCCCCCTGCTGCGGGGGACTTTTTCGCCAACATAATGAAAGCGCTGTCAAAATAAAATAACTTGAAAAAAGGTGTTTGCATTTGAATCACGAATGATATGAATATGCCTAAATTCTATCGTTCTAAAGGGGGATTCATTTGAAAAAATTAATCGCGTTTCAAATTTTAATCGCTTTGGCTGTCGGCGCAGTGATCGGCCACTTTTTTCCTGATTTCGGGATGGCACTGAGGCCTGTCGGAGATGGATTTATCCGCCTGATTAAAATGATTGTTGTGCCGATTGTGTTTTCTACCATTGTCATTGGAGCCGCAGGAAGCGGAAGCATGAAAAAAATGGGCAGCCTTGGTATCAAGACGATCATTTGGTTCGAAGTGATTACAACGTTGGTATTAGGGCTTGGACTTTTATTAGCGAATGTCTTAAAACCCGGTGTCGGGCTTGACCTCTCCCATTTGGCAAAAAAAGATATCCATGAACTTTCCGGCTACACAGACAAAGTTGTTGATTTCAAGCAAATGATCCTGGATATTATCCCTACAAACATTATTGATGTCATGGCCAGAAATGATTTGCTTGCCGTTATTTTCTTCGCCATTTTATTTGGTGTCGCCGCAGCTGGTATCGGCAAAGCTTCTGAACCAGTAATGAAGTTCTTTGAATCTACCGCTCAGATTATGTTCAAGCTCACACAAATCGTCATGGTCACTGCTCCTATCGGCGTGTTAGCCCTGATGGCAGCTTCTGTAGGCCAATACGGCATTGAACTCCTCCTCCCTATGTTTAAGCTGGTTGGCACCGTATTCCTTGGCCTGTTCCTGATCCTCTTTGTCCTCTTTCCGCTTGTCGGTCTCATCTTTCAGATTAAGTATTTCGAAGTATTGAAAATGATATGGGATCTGTTTTTAATTGCATTTTCCACCACCAGCACTGAAACCATTCTCCCTCAGCTGATGGATAGAATGGAGAAATACGGCTGTCCCAAACGAGTGGTATCATTTGTCGTTCCCTCCGGCTTGTCATTGAACTGTGACGGCTCCAGCTTATATTTATCAGTTTCTTGTATCTTTCTCGCACAGGCCTTTCAAGTAGACATGACATTGTCCCAGCAGCTGCTCATGATGCTTGTGCTTGTGATGACCAGTAAAGGCATTGCAGCTGTACCCTCAGGATCGCTTGTAGTTCTTCTGGCGACTGCCAATGCTGTAGGACTGCCGGCTGAAGGCGTTGCCATTATCGCGGGTGTTGACCGCGTCATGGACATGGCGAGAACGGGCGTGAACGTACCGGGACATGCGATCGCCTGTATCGTGGTATCAAAATGGGAAAAGGCCTTCCGCCAAAAAGAATGGGTTTCCGCAAACAGCCAAACTGAAAGCATATAGAAAAAAAGAACACCTCAATACGAGGTGTTCTTTTTTTATTCAGCAGCAGCGTGATCTTCTGTTTCAATCGCTGCCAGTCTTGCGTTTACTTCTTCTTCTGTCATATTATGCTCTTTCACATACAGGTTTCTTGGGTTCGTGCGGCATTCGTGGCTGCAGCTGCGCATATATTTATACTCATTTTCCGGTGTGCATATCATTTTTTTATTGCAAGATGGATTTGCGCAGTTCACATAACGCTCACACGGTTCTCCTGTAAAGTAGTCCTTACCGACAATCACATGCTCAACACGGTTGACAGGCACGCTGATTCTTTCATCAAATACGTAGCACTGGCCGTCCCAAAGCTTGCCTTGCACCTCTGGATCTTTTCCGTATGTCACGATTCCGCCGTCAAGCTGTGCTACATCTTCAAAGCCTTGCTTCACCAGCCATCCTGAGAACTTTTCACAGCGCACGCCGCCTGTACAGTACGTTAAAATCTTTTTGCCTTCAAGCATATCTTTGTGCTCTTCAATCCATTCAGGTAATTCACGGAAGGCTTCGATGTCAGGACGGACCGCACCTCTGAAATGGCCAAGGTCATACTCGTAATCGTTACGCGCGTCGATTACAATTGTGTTTGGATCCTGCATCTTCTCATAAAATTCTGCAGGCTTCAAATGCTGGCCTGTTGTTTCGTTCGGATCGACATCATCTTCAAGACGAAGCGTTACAAGCTCTTTTTTATGGCGGACGAAGATTTTTTTGAAGGCATGGCCTTCTGCTTCATCAATTTTAAATACCATGTCCGCAAAACGAGGATCAGCTTTCATTGTTTCCATATATTTTTCAGTCTGTTCAACCGTACCTGATACCGTACCGTTAATTCCTTCAGAAGAAACAAGGATACGGCCTAACAAACCAAGCTCCTTACAAAAAGCCAGATGCTGCTCTCTAAACGCCTCTGGATCTTCAATCGGAACATATTTATAGTAAAGTAATACTCTGTATTGTTTTTCCATGTTTTAAACACCCTGTTCAATTATAGTTAGTTGCTATGCACACTCTTACTATATCATACAGGAAAATGCCGCAAAGATGAACAGATCCGCCCAGACTGATAAAAATATCCAAGCTCTTACAAACCTAAGCAGCACAAGGGTTTATTAATAACAAATAGTATTTTCCATTAACTTACTAATAAAAGTAGTTGTCTGAAAACTATTTTTGTAGTTCCTCTTCAAAAGATAAATTTACCGGTTCATCTAAAAGTTCTCCCGGCATTTCAAGGTTTGTTGAAGGAACGCTCTCATCTACCTCTTCAAAAACAACATGATCCATCCACACCTGACCCGGCCCAGATAATTGAACGCCAAAAGATATCACAGCGCTATTTTCTGGGACATCTAAAACGATAGCATAATGATTCCAATTGGTTGTTCCGGTAATAGGTCTGTTGCTCATATTATCAAATTGGAGAACATCATCAGCAGCACTGTCAACCCGCATCCAAAGTGAGGCAAAATGCTGCACCCCCTTTGTTTTGATAAAACTTGATAGACGAAGCCTTTTTCCTAGATAGCGATCTGCTTTGAATTGCTGCATCATCGTCGCAAATTCACCGATATCCTGCACCATCGTTGACTTTAAATACCCTGAAGCTTTTCCCTGATGTACATTTTCCCGGTCAATCCCCATTTCGAATTGGAACGGATGGCTCCCGCTCAATACCCAGCCTTTCATTTTTTTCTCCATGTAAGATTCCTCCTTTTTTGAAGTAAAGCGTTTCATAAATGTTCGGTATGCTCCTGGCGGCATGTAATACATCTTTTTGAACGTCCTCGTAAATGCTTCTTGAGATTCAAACTGATAATACAAAGCAATATCGATAATACGATGATCTGTATAAAGCAAAGCTGCCGCCGCATTCGCAAGACGTCTTAACCGAATATAAGAAGCAACCGACATGCCGACTTCTTTTTGAAAAATCCGATGAAAATGGAATTTTGAAAAGCTTGAAACGTTAACAATATCCTCGTTTGATATTTGCTCATGTAAATGTGATTCAATCCAATTGATTGTTTTCTGGACAGCTTTTTCATAATACATTGCACGCTCCAATCTCCTTTCTGTTTTAGAATAATGGATCACGGATTATATGTTTTGATTATTTTTGCGATATGTAAAAATCCCCTGTTTACCACAGGGGACACCGCTCACTTGATAATGACAGAGGGCGTGATATGCTCCAGCCAAATGACACCGTCATATTGTTCCTTCAGGATCATCTGCTCTTCCATGTACCCCCAATAGAGCGCAGTCCGCGGGGTATACATCCACGAAGTGCCTTTCTTGTTTTTTGTATGGAGAAAATCAACAAAAACAACTGGATGATCCGCAGCTTTCAGCAAAGCTTCAAGGCTCCCAGACGGCGGCGGGCTTGTAACCGGCTTAACAGTCTTATTATCGGAGCTATCAAGACTCGCACCTGAGTAAGCATAAATGCCAATCGTATATGTTTGTTTTTTCAGCCGCTCCGGCAAATAATCACCCATGTTAGGGCCGTTTAGCTGTACCCAGTCCTTTATCATCTTCGTATTCTGTTTGCGTAGATGGTAATTGTGGCCCCAGACAATGATTTTCTTTTTCGGATAAAGGGTGTCGGCTACCCACTGAAATTGTTCAGCCATCATGCGGTCTCTCATAAAGAATGAAAAATTCTCAATATTCTCCGGATACTCCTCTAGTTTTTCTTTCATTTCTTCCAGCATATATGTTTCCATTACGTCAATTCTCAGCTGAAGAGAATGCATAAACATCTCATAAGCTTTCGGCTCTTTTGGAAGGTTTTCTTTTAGCTCTGAAGCATGTGTTTTAGTGAACTTGATCAGCTTCTGATAGTTTTTCACAAGCTTTTCCTTCTTTTGCGAAAATTCATCAAACGTATTGCTGTCTGTCACTAATGTTGAAAAATCATTTTCTGATTGGGAGAGCAACTCTGCTTTCTCAGGGTCCACCGCTTTTACCCAATGAGTCGCAGCATCATTGAATGAATTCTTCATGCTTTGAATATCAAAACCGGTAAGGATCAGCGGATCGCCTTTCTCTTTTTGCTCTTTCATGTAATCAAACAATTCAACGACATCTTCTGTGTGCCATACAGCGTAAATGGAGTTTTTCATCGTGCTTTTAGGGGTTAATTGGTCCATATTAAGGTAGGATGCATTTGTATCAGGAAAGCCAGACTCAAATGCCAATACATCGTATCCCAGCTCTTCGTGGAGATATTTGATCATTCTGACCTTTGTGGCGTTGATTTCACCAGCGCCGTGTGTCGTTTCCCCTAACTGAACGATTCGTTTCCCTCTCAGCACCTTCTTTAGAAATCGAAGGTCTTTGTTTGAAGCATTAGAAGCATCCAGTGGCTGTGCATGTCGTTCAATCCATGAATCCCAATATTTTTCTTCAGAAGCAGCACGTGCCGAGACTGAAAAAGAAGAAAACGCCAGACAGACAATCAGCAGCGGCAGAGTCATTCTCACTATCATTCGTTTCAATTCTATCTCTCCTTTTCTGCTAGGTTCTCTAGTCATTACGAGATAGATATAGAAAAAGTTTCCTTTTCCTGCCAACAAAAAAAGCTTCTCTGTTGAAAGAAGCTTTAGCTGGATTCTCTCATCACCTGATGAAAGTAAAACCGATACGTATTTTGTAAAAATGTCTCAACCGGAAGCTGCACATCCGCTTGGTATTTGCTGATGATGAATGGAAACCGCTCGATTCCTTTTTCGCGCAAATTGTTCGCTTGTTCATCATCCATTACTTTCTCTTGCAAAACCGCTTCAACGATCGGCCAGCACACTTCTCGCACTTGCCGCAGGACGGCTTCATCTCCGGTGTTCTGATAATCTGTAATCCAGCTGATGATTTGTTTCTCCATAAGTCTCACCTTTCTTCAAAAAAAGAGGCGCTGCGTTTATGCAAGCTCCTCTTTTTACTCTTCATAACCTATCAGTTCTCCGACTTGAACTTCTTGGCCTTCTGCTAAATGGGCGGACGGCTGGAACGCGTCTTTTTCAAAAATCAAAATGACGGTTGAGCCAAATGAAAAGTATCCCAGCTCTTCGCCGATCTCCAATTCAGCACGGGTGCTCGTCTGCACGATAGAATTAATATTCATCGCGCCGACAGGAATCATCAGGACATTTCGGCTTCCGCTATTCAGCTCGTACACAAACCGGTAATTTTTCGACAGCACATCTTTTCCGTATTTTAAGCCTAATTGATTTACCGGGTATGAGCGATTTCCAAGCTCGGCCAGCTTTTGATACCTGCAGCTGATCGGAGAATGGAAACGGTGATAATGCCTCGGGCTTAGATACAGCACGACGAAGTAACCGCCATTGTATTGATGGTCTGCGCTTTTACAGCCGGTCAGCTCAGCGAATGAGTAATCTTTTCCCTTCACCGTAAAGGTTTGATTCGGGTTGATGATTCCTACCGTCTGAACTACACCATCAACAGGGCTGACCACCGCATGCGCCTCTTTTGACACAGGGCGCCGCTCCAGATTTATTTGTCGAATGAACAATTCGGACAGCGATCCGTAATCAGCAGCCGTACCGTCCACATCATCCCAATTCAGCCGAAAATGTTTTGAGAAAAGCGGAATGACCGGTTTGCTGATTTTCGACTCGCAAAATCCTTTAATCAGATAGGATGACAAACGATGATTCGTCAGCTCTATCAATGATCGATACAGAATCTTTACAGCCGTATTAAACATGAATAATCCCTATAACCCTTCCGATTGTAATAAAAACAAAGCACCATAAAAAGGCGCCGATTGCCGCAAACGCAACATACGTTTTCAGATCCATTTTGCCGATCCCCGAAAAGTAGCACGTCACATGTCTGACGCCGGGAATAAAATAACCTAAAATAAGAGAATATGGACCGTATTTCTTCATCCATTTTTCCACTTTCATCATTCTTTTTTCTTTTAAGCCGACCCACTTGCCGTACTTGTCGATAAACGGGCGTCCGGCTTTTCTGCCAATCATGTAGCTGATCAGCATACCTAACAAAGCCCCGACAAAACTAATCAATATCGAAAGCTCATAATTCAATACATCGGTGTGCGTGAAATAGCCAACAACGGTCATCATCACTTCATCTGGAATCGGCAATCCTACAATTCCTAATACCAGCATCAAAAAAATAGCGAGATAACCGTAATCCGCTATGAGTTGCTGAACTAATTCCATCTCCCGGACTCCAGGTTTTCTGCCGCATGTTTTTTAAAATGAGGGAATTTTATTTTACTCACCATTAAATATGAAAGTCCGCAAGTGCCGATTGCCAGAAGGATCGGGTTATAGGTGAAGCTTAGAATAACGAGACACATGCCCGCAAACGGAATCGGCATACCGATAAACGTCGGGAGCTTGCTTTGTTCAATGTTAAATTTAGAGAGGCGAAGCATTCCGCAAATGCTGTACGTCAATGCGCATAAGATCCCGATAAATGGCAGGGTATACAACGCGACACTGTAAGCAAGCATAGAAGGAGCCACCCCAAACGTAACCAGATCGGCAAACGAATCCAGTTCTCTCCCCATATCAGAAACGGCATTCAGCTTACGAGCAGCCATCCCGTCAAAGAAATCAAGGAACATGCCTGTAAAAATAAAAAGCACTGCTGAATGAATGTTGTGATATAGCAAGGAATGAATCGCCAGCAATCCGCAAATGAAGTTTCCTATCGTAATCATACAGGGGATGTAATTCACAGTGTAACCAAACCTCCAATTGTAAAACCATCTATATTATTTGACGATAGTGATCGAATAGCGTTACAGGAAAAATTTTTCTCCAATAAGCATGATAACATAGAATGCTCCCAAAAAAGCAGCATTCAAATTCTATTATTATACAACATTTGTTACCTTTTGAAAAACGAATGCCAATCTTTTCATGTTCCTTACTATTTTATCCCCCCGCATAAAAAGGACAAGACGCGTTGATTGACGTACTCTGGCTGCTCCAGAGATAACAGATGTCCGGCGTTCTTTACGATTTCAGCCTGAATTCCCGGCAACAATACCGAAGCCCGCTCAAAGGCCATTTGCTGATGGTACATGACCTCGTGCTCACCGAACATCAGAAGTACCGGGACTTGTATTGATTTCAATTCCTGGTCTGTGAACACGTACGGAAAGCCATTTTCTGTCGGCTTCAGGCTCCTTTGTTCATCCTGCCATTCCACGCCCGCCACAATTTGTCTTTGCAGTAAAGGATGCAGATCATAACTGTTGCCTGTGATCCACTTGATATATGATTCAGCTCCTCTTGCCCCTGTAAGCTCTGCAGCGTATTTATAGACATCCGGATGAAATGAAATAAACGCTTCAGCGGGACTCATAACAACCGCCCGCTCTACTCTTTCAGGCGCGCGGAGTAAGAAATTCACGATATGGGACCCGCCAAGCGAAAGGCCGGCCAGATGTGCCGTCTCAAGTCCAAGAGAATCTAAGACATCTTTCATCCATTCTGCAAAATCAGCTCTCGTTTCCATAGCTGCTGATGGGATACTTTTATTTTTGTCTCCTATTATATCGACCGCATATGTACGAAATTGACGGCTCAACGCCGCGATATTCGGATACCACATCGCAGAACTGAAAAGGCCTCCGTGAAGCAAAATGAGCGAAGGTGCGTCCTTTGGCCCACTTGCAATGATATGTGTTTTTCCAAAACGAGTAGAAACATAGAATGCTTCCGACTCAATCGGCCACAAAGAAAGGCTTTGATCATATGCCTGGTAAAAGCGCAGACCACTTTCAACCGCGGCAAACTGCATTGAATCTTGTATCATCTTCTTCTTTTTCCTCCGGGTTTGATTAATATAAAATAAGGGAATAGGGCCCCTTTTGTCTCGTAAGAAAAAATACCTATTTCTTATTATCTCACATAATAAATTTCCAGTATATAGTTTGGTTTCCTGTAATAAATAAAAAAAGGCAGTTCCCTTAAAATCAAGGAAACTGCTATTCTTTGAAGACTAATGGAATGGCATGATCTTTTTTATCCTCTGTTAACGAGATGTGATGGGTTACTGATGTTTCACCCTTCGTCAACGCGACTGAGTAATCGCCTTTTCTGCCGGTATCCCATTTGATATCTCCGTTTTTGTCTGTTTTACCGAGTATCTCGCCAATCTCTGTACTCGGCTCCTCATCTGAAGAGGGCGCTTTGACAATCGTCACTTGAACCCCTTCGACCGGCAGCCCCTTAGCATCCTCCACATGAAGAGTGACAGGAATAGTCGTTTCTTTTTGAGAAGAATGCGTCTGCGAACTGCATCCGCATAAAAACAAAATAGACATGAATATGGCTAGTTTGCTGTATTTATTGATTTGCCCAATATTGAATATTGTTGAATACATCGTTCGTCACCCTTGTTCCCAAGTTATATGACGATCCTCCGTTCGTGTGAATGGCAATAGCTGTCTGCCCTGTATCACTGTAGTTTCGATAAACAGGCGAGCCGCTTTGGCAGCCGTACGTATCGGTTGTATAGGTCAGCTTATACGTTTCAGCGGAGCGAATCGGCTTTGTATCAGACCACATCGTGCCAAAGGTTTTGTCACACGGGAATCCTGTCACTGACGAGGAAAGGCCCACGGGACTGCTGCTGTTTGTAGTCCGGTAGCCGTACCAGCCAACCGTGTTTCCAGGAGAACCGTTTAATTTAATAGCTCCGTAATCATAATTGGTGTCTTTGCTTTCCGTCCATCCTTTGACGGAGTAAAACATCGTGCCTGAATAAGTACCGTACGGATATGACGAACCATTGCGACCCGGCGCGGCGGTTATCGTCGAAGCCCATCCATGATCCTGGCTGTACACACAATGTCCAGCTGTGACGACTGTATTTGGATTGACTAAAAATCCGGTACATCCATAAGTGCTTGAAGTGTTGGGATACTTGATTGACAGTTGAACAGTTGCTCTATATGGAAAAGATGTCGTGCTGGAGATTCTGGTGCGTTCATCAGTTCCGATAATGCTCGAAGGCTGTAAGGTTTGAATATTTTTCTCCAGTTCCGTTTGGCCGCCGTATAACGATTTACTTGTTTTTCCGGTTCCCTCATAAGGGGCGGAAACCTGTTCTGCTTTTGACGTTTGGTTTTTCGTAGCATCAGCTTCTTGACCGGTATTCGATACAGAAGTTTGCGGGTTCTCTGCCGCTTTTGCCGGTACGCCAAAAGAAACCGCTGCTGCCAAAGCCAAACACAAAACCGTTAAGTAAGCGAACCATTGTTTTCTGAATCTTGGAACCAATTTCATTTTGTCATCTCCCTCCTTTAGTGTCAACCACCCGTATTGATGGAAGACTTTTACATTATAATCAGGTTTCTGATTCTTATGATAAAACTTTTACGGAGGAAGAAAAAAACAGGCCTTGTACGATGACAAGGCCTGCTCAAACTCTATTTTATCGTTAGCTGGTCCAACGCTTTCTTTGCATTCTCTCTTGCCGTTTCAACTGAATCAGCAGCAGAAAGCGCAACTGCCATCCGACGTCCGGTTTTCGTTATCGGCTTTCCAAAGACGCGCACTTGAGTCTTTGGGACTGCCAGTGCGTTTTCCAATCCTTCAACAGTGTAATCCTCTAATTCTTCCGGCGCTTTGAGGGGCCTGCTGGCGCCAGGAGAAAGCTGTGTGATTTCTGTAATCGGAAAGCCCAGAATCGCCCGGACATGCAGTGCGAATTCTGACAAATTTTGCGTCACCAGCGTGACAAGACCCGTATCATGCGGACGAGGAGATACCTCACTGAAATATACCCTATCTTTCGCAAGGAACAGCTCAACACCAAACAGGCCGTATCCGCCAAGCTCATCCGTGATCGTTTTCGCAATATGCTTCGCTTCTTCTATTTGCTGCTCTGTCATATGATGCGGCTGCCACGATTCGATATAATCCCCGTCCTTTTGCACATGACCGATCGGCTCGCAAAATGCCGTACCGTTAACCGCACGTACGGTTAAGAGTGTGATTTCTGATTCGAATGGGATAAACTCCTCAACGATCACGCGGCCGTTTTTCACCCGTCCGCCTTCCATCGCCGTCTCCCAGCAGCTCTCTAAATCCGCTTCAGAGCGGCAGATACTTTGGCCTTTTCCAGAAGAACTCATCAATGGTTTAACGACACAAGGAAAACCGATCTGTGCTGCCGCTTGTATAAATTCATCATATGTATTCGCAAATTCATAGCCAGCCGTCGCAAGTCCAAGCGTTTCCGCCGCAAGCCGTCTGATGCCTTCCCGATCCATCGTCAGCTTGGCCGCACGGGCATTCGGGATGACGTGAAATCCTTCCTCTTCAAGCTTCAGCAATTCATCCGTCGCAATCGCCTCCACCTCAGGCACAATCAAATCCGGCTTTTCTTTCTCAATAATGGTTCTGATCTGATCTGGGTCCAGCATATCAACGACATAACTGTTATGCGCGACCTGCATCGCCGGAGCATGCTCGTAACTGTCAACTGCCACCGTCTGTACCCCAAGACGCTGGGCTTCAATCACTACCTCTTTACCTAATTCACCTGAACCTAACAATAAAACCTTCTTTGATTGATACATCTTTGCCCCTCCTATCTGTTCCAAACCATTATAACTGAAATATTTGAAAAATAAATTTTTATTAAAAAAGATAAAATAAGAATTCATCACGAGTTGCATGATTAGAAGGCTTTCCACAAAAAAATGGCTGGCGAACTCCGCACATACCGTACAGTACCACCTGAAATCTTCAATATAAAAACTGAGATCTTGAAGCCACCAAGAATGGGTACGACAGCTGATTCCAGTAGATTTTATATCTGCGAGTAAAATGAATAATTAGAATCAGTAAAAAAGTACTGTTTTTCCTTGATTTCTCAGTTTACGCTCCTTTCCTAAATTCACCATGGTACCATATTTACAGGAAAATTCAGGCGAAAGGACATGTATTAAATGAAGATTCTTGAAGTAAGTACGATTTTAGAAACTGCCGAAACGCGCCTTAAAGCCTACCAAACATTGAGAGAGCACATGGCTACATTGAAAAAACAGTTCAAAAAGATGGCAAACTTGGATGATGCCATGACAGGCAAAGGAGCTAACGCAATTAAAGCCTTCTATAAGGAACAAGCGACAGGGGCGGATCTGTGGCTGGACCTCATTGACATGAGAATCGCTTTTTTCAAAAATATTCCATCCGCTATTGAAGCAGCAACATTTGATGACGATGCATATATCGAGGAATCTTATCTCGATAACGAACTGTATAATGGTCTAGTCAAAGCAGACGGTATTATAGAGGCACAGCAAAAAGAAATTAAATCAATTCTGAATTCTATTGATGACATTTTACCGCTGTCCCTCTTTGACAATTCCACAGTCACCGATAAACTGGATAAAGCAGATAAAAAACGAAAAAAAACGATTACACATCTGCATAACCTTGATGAGAAACTGAACAGTGATTACGAGGCCTCCGAAGTTGTAGAACATGAGGTTCGGGCATTTTTCGAAGCGCTGACCGGTGCCACCAGCAAAGGCGGAAGTACCAACCCAATAAGTTTTAATGCAAAAGCCTTTCACGAAACAGATGTTTATCAAAACAAAGCGGATATACACAAACAAGCTCAGCAGTTCATCAAAGCAAAAAAACAGGAAGAAATCGAGTATCTCAAGAAAAAACTCGACAAAACTACTGATCCTGATGAATACCTGAAAGTTGCAGAAAAGATTGGCACTGACAACCTGAGCGCTGAGCAATTACAATATTATTCAAGCATCGTTCAAATGAAAGCACAGCAGCAAACAGGAAAAATGCTTGTCGAAGGAGGAAAAGGTGTAATTGTCGGGCTTTGGGATGCCGGAAAGGATATCGTTACCGGTGCATGCGACCTCGCAGTCGGTGCTTACGATCTTGCTATATGGTCGTATAGAGCACAGGGCAAGATGGGCATCGAAGAACAAGTCAAAGCCGGACAGGAACTCCAAAATATCATTTATAGCGCTCCCGAAACTTTTGAATACATGGTCGATTCATTTAAAAAATCTTGGAACGACAATATGGTTCATGGTGATGTCTATAGCCGCTCCCACTACATCACCTACGCAGTTGCTTCCCTTTTTGGCGCCAAGGGACTCGGAAAAGTGGCATCTGCAACAAAAGCAGGGAAATTCGTGACAAAGGAAACAAAGGCTTTTGTGAACGATCATAAATCTATAGCAAAGAACATTACTGAAAAAGCAAAACCTTATTTCAAATTGCCAAGTAACAATCAACTAGAATCTGCAATACAAGGAGTTGGGAACATTGAAAGCCCTATTCCGAAACTAGAGAAGGGTTTTGATAAGAAACTTGAAAACTTTGTCAAGATTAATAGCAGCGACCATAGCAAATCAGGTGGCGTAGGACCAAATGAAAATTCTAAAATTACACGTGATATTAAAACCGTAGAGGAAGCACACCAATGGGGGAGCAAGTATTATGACGATTGGATTAAATCATTAACCCCAAGTGAACAAGAAGCAATTAAGCAATATACTGGTGATGATTATAAAAAAATAAATGATTATCTAAGAGGAATTAGTGATTCTTTAGATGGCATTGATTTAGATACAATCTATAATATAAAGAATGGGTTGGATAAAGCGCGAGTTCCACACAATTTACAAGTTTATAGAGGAACAGACCTAAGACCTTTAGAGTCATTAATTGAAATTAACAAATATGGAGACATTAATGCTGAATCATTAATTGGAAAGATTTTCAGAGACAATGGTTTTGTTAGTACAGCAATTGTTAAGGAATCATCCTTTGATCACATGGAAGTCTCATGGGAAATAAATGTTCCAGCAGGAACCAATGCAGCCTATCTCGGAAAGATAAGCCACTTTCCTAATGAAGCTGAGTTACTTTTAAATTTTGGGCAAGAGATGGTTATTAAAAGCGCACATGTTGATAGCAACAATAAGTTACATATTATTTTAGACTTAATTTAAGTGGGTGAAAAAATGAGAGGCAGAAGAATGATAGATAGATGGGAAGATGACAATAAGAGCTTTCTTAAACTTAATATAAAAAACAAAGTTCTTCCAACAATATACGGTGGCATTATAGGAGATATGTTAGGAGTCCCTGTTGAATTCAAAAAAAGAGGAGATTTTCATGTGCAGGATATGGTAGGATACGGCACCTATAATCAACCTCCTGGAACCTGGTCTGACGATACATCTCTGACCTTGTGCCTGATGGAGAATATGATTGAAAAAGGGAACATAAATGATTTAATGCAGAAATTTAAACTGTATCAAGATGAAGGTTACTGGACGCCGTATGGTGAAATGTTTGACATTGGCAGGACGACCGTTGAAGCAATTACCCGATTTAGGAAAGGTGTTCTGCCAGAAAAATGCGGCGGTCAGTCAGAATTTGATAACGGAAATGGAGCATTAATGAGAATTTCACCATTAGTGTTTATTTTGCATAAGGAATTCGATTTTGTGAAAAAAGCGGAGATGATCAAGAAATACACTGAAATAACCCATGCCCATCCGCGTGCTATAGTTGGTTCCATTATTTATGTTGAACTATTACTAAGGCTATATTATAACAATTCAATTGATACATCTTTAAGAGAAGTGAAAGAGCTTTTCGACGAGAATTTCAAAAAAGAACATATATACCATAAAGAGTTAACACATTATAAAAGAATTTTTGAAAAAAGCTTTTTGAATACACCAAGAGAAGAAATTCGATCAGACGGGTATGTCGTTCATACTTTAGAAGCGGCAATTTGGTGTTTCGGCACTACATCTTCATTTACCGAGGCTGTACTAACAGCAGTGAACTTAGGAGAAGATACTGATACTGTAGCATCAATAACAGGATCGATAGCAGGAATGTATTATAAGCTAGATGGGATCCCAGGAGATTGGTTAGAAAAAATAGCTCGTAAGCAAGATGTTGATAAATTAATAGAAGAATTTTATCAGTATTGTGCAGATAAAGCGATTATCGAGCAATATGGGGATATTTAGATTTACGTTAAAATACTTAATCATACAAGGTAACGAAAGCAGATCAATAACGGTCTGCTTTCTCTATTCCTAAACAGCAACATCATACAAGAAATCCCCCAAAATCATGCTACACTTAATCCAAGACCACCACACCGACAGGAGGCATCCCATGCAAAACGAAACCCGCACACTGCAGCTTGACCCACACCTTCATATAGAAGCCTACCGCTTCAAGGGAATTATGCAGAAGTTCCCGAACCACTTTCACGATTATTATGTGATTGGATTTATTGAAAAAGGGCAACGGTATCTGGCCTGTCAGGATCAAGAATATATCATCAATCCAGGTGATCTTCTCCTCTTTAACCCCCGTGACACGCATAGCTGTGAACAGATTGACGGCCGGACGCTTGATTATCGGTGTATCAATGTCATGCCGGATATCATGGAGAAGGCGGTGAAAGAGATTACTGGCTCCGGGCATCTCCCTTATTTCTCCCAGCATGTGTTATTCCGCCATGAGCTGACAGCCAGCCTGCAGGAATTGCATATTTTGATATCCGAGGAAAAACAAGCTTTGCGTAAGGAGGAGCTGTTTCTTCATCTATTAGAGGAGCTGATCCGCCATTATTCAGATGTCACGTTCCTTAGCAGCGTTCCAGAACCATCAGACGAAGTCAAAATGGTTTGTGAATTTTTAGAAGAGCATTATGCCGAAAATGTTACACTCAATGATTTGAGTGAATTAACAGGCTGGAGCAAGTATCATTTATTGCGTTCATTTACAAAACAAAAAGGCATTACCCCTAATAGCTACATGGAAACAATCCGGATTAATCAAGCCAAAAAACTCCTTGAACAAGGGGTAAGGCCGATTGATGCGGCATTTCAGACAGGATTCAGCGATCAGAGTCATATGACGAAGTTTTTTAAACGGCAGGTGGGGCTGACGCCGAAGCAATACATGAAGATTTTTGAAAAGGAGCTTCACAGATGAACATACAAAGAGAAACTTCGGGGCATATCGCAGCTATTGTGACCATTCTGATTTGGGGGACGACCTTTATTTCGACAAAAGTTCTGCTGGCTGACTTCTCTCCAATGGAAATATTATTTTATCGGTTTTTGATGGGCTTTATCGCTCTTATCCTCGTCCGTCCCAACATGATTCCGTTCAGAAATTGGCGGCAGGAGCTGTTGTTTGCCGGAGCTGGTTTATTTGGCGTAACCTTATACTTTCTATTAGAAAATATAGCTCTCACCTATACATACGCATCCAATGTCGGCATGATCGTGTCCATTATACCGATGATCACTGCGGTTTTGGCCCATTTTCTGCTCGAAGGCGAAAAACTGCGTCTGACTTTTTTGATTGGATTTGTCTCGGCACTGATCGGGCTTTTATTGATTACGTTTAACGGCAATGTGGTACTGCGTCTAAATCCGCTCGGAGACATCATGGCAGCCGGGGCTGCTCTCGTGTTTGGCGGATACTCGATATTCATGAGAAAATTAAGCGCTTACGAATACCACATCATCGAGCTGACACAGAGAGTATTTTTGTATGGCCTATTATTTATGGTTCCCGCTTTATTTTTGTTCGACTTCCATTTTGACCTAAGCCGATTTTCATCTGCTTCAAATATACTCAACATGCTTTTCTTAGGGATTGGCGCTTCGGCCCTGTGCTTCGCCACTTGGAATTATTCAGTTGGCGTGCTCGGAGCCGTCAAATCCAGTGCGTATATATACATGGTCCCGGTTATCACAATCGCCGCTTCCGTCCTGGTCCTGCATGAAAACATGACATGGATCGCTCTTCTAGGAGGCGCCCTTACGCTTTTAGGCCTCTACATTTCGGAGATGAAACCGAAATCGAAGCTGTTGGAGAATGGATGTAAAATGGATGCTTAACAGCATCCATTTTTTTATTTTGTCCTACGTTTGCCACCTATAAATGAACGCAATCTAACAAAGGAGGAATCGAAATGGTTGATGAAATGGTCTTAATCACACAGCAATGGCTGAACGATACGTACAGCGGCAAACATGGGTATAATCCAGTTGAAGAAAGCGGGAAAACTGGGTGGGATACGATCTACGGTCTGACTCGGGCGCTCCAAATTGAATTGGGTATTTCAGAGCCAGCCGATAACTTCGGGCCGACAACACAGCGCTTATTTAAACCTCTTAAACGCCAAGCTCCAGATTCAAAACCAAGCAACATGAATTATATTTTACAGGGTGCTTTATGGTGCAAAGGCTTTAATCCCGGCGGTTTTACAGGCGTCTTTTACGAAAAAACAGAAAATGCGGTGAAAGAATTTCAAAAAGCTGCCGGACTGACAACACAGGATGGGATTGTCACCACGTTAATTATGAAAGCCTTATTAGACATGAGCGCTTTTAAGCTGGTGTCTGGGGGTGATTCAAGAATTCGCCAGATTCAACAAAACTTAAATCGGGACTACAATGACTATATCGGGTTAATGCCTTGTGACGGACTGTATGGCCGCGATACAAATAAAGCTCTTATTTATGCCCTGCAAAAAGAAGAAGGCATGAGCACAAGTGTTGCCAATGGATTTTTCGGAAACGGTACCACAAGTTTGTGCCCTACTTTAACTCCCGGCGATTCAAGAACAGGATTTGTCTTAATTGTTCAGTACGCCCTCTATTGTAACGGAAAATCGTTCGATCCTGGTGAGTTTGACGGCAAATATGGTGTGGGTGTTGTTTCAGCTGTTAAAGCATTTCAAGAGTTCATGTGCCTGCCGCAAACAGGTTATGCAGATATGCCAACCATTAAAGCTTTATTATCAAGCTCAGGAGACACAACTCGCGCCGCTTCTGCTTGTGACACTGCTACAATTATAACCGCAGAAAAAGCTCAAACACTGCGGAATAACGGTTATAAAACGGTTGGAAGATATTTGACCGGAAATGTGCGGACAAGCAGCGGCCTCACATCAAAAGCTCTGACATCTAAAGAGCTTGCAGTTATTCTCGATGCCGGATTGAAGGTTTTCCCAATTTATCAAGATGGCGGCTCTGAATCTTCTTATTTTGTCAAAGACCAAGGCACAAGAGATGCATATAGTGCCGCTTCTGCTGCTAGAAGATTAGGTTTTCCGTCAGGCACGACCATTTATTTCGCTGTCGATTTTGATGCATACGATTATGAAGTGACCGATAAAATCATTCCTTATTTCCATGAGATTAAGTCAGCATTTACAAAAATGCAGACATTTTCAACCGCACCTAAGTATGAAATAGGGGTTTACGGACCAAGAAACATTTGTATCCGTACATCAGAAGCAGGACTGACAAAGTATAGTTTTGTGGCAAATATGTCAACAGGATTTAGCGGCAATCTCGGCTATCCGATGCCAAACAATTGGGCCTTTGATCAATTTTATGAAGGAACCATCGGAAGCGGCTCTGGAAGCATCGGGATTGATAAAGACGGGTATTCAGGAAGAGACTCAGGTGCAAGCAATGTAAATCCGCCGTCTGATCCGGTATATGATGCAAGACTGCGTACACTGACAGACATTTTATCTACCATTCCAGCTTTAGAAAATCTAACAAGTCTGGCAAACGCGATGTTTGAATTTGATACGACAGAAACCATTTTCACATCACCTGAGTTGGATATTATTCTATCAACTTCACTTCTGGCAACCATACCAAGTGAAGGTTCACCAAACACAATTACCATTACAAATGGTAAACCAGGTGCCTATATCACGGGTTTATTGGGCGACACTCAAACGTCTCTCACTGCGTCACAAATCGACTCTTATCAAAACCTTTTAAATAGTCTGAGCTTATCAGTACGCAACGGTTATTTGGAGGTTTACGTAAATCCAACAGCTGAATCTTTAAATATTCAAATTAAAATCTATACACCTGATATTCCAGTCGGTGACAATATCACAACTGGACTAACGACTACGATTACGTTTAAAATAAAGACGTACAAGGGAGTACCAGTTACGTCTCCCGAGAGTGAATTAGCGTTAGATTGGCCGTCTTATGATCAATATTTATTCCCTGTTGTAGGTGTTGCTGCACTTTTACTAATTGGGAATATGGGCAGTGATTTAACGAACAATAAAGGAGTCAAAGTAGCTACCGCATTATCTGCTATGTTACTGGCCATTTTTGCTTATTATACTAGCTAACTTTAATACAAAACTGCATGAACATAAGTTAAAATATGCTCATGCAGTTTTTTTAGTTTATCTATCGTCTTTTGGAGGTTTATCAAAAATGAAAAATGATCAAATAGTTTTTGAAAAAACAAAAAACATCGCTCATGATATCAATCAGATGCAAAATCAGCAGGAGATAATAGATTATCTTTTTCGCCTAGATTCTCTGACACTCAACCAGTTGAAGCACTATTATTCGGAACCTTCTCTTCCGCTTCAGTTTCTTGTGAAAGTAGCAGTTTTATGCATGTTTATATCTATGACTTTAGCTTCTTTCCTTTTCATCCAAGCAAAAGAAGTCTTCACCAATACTATTCTTTCAGATATTTCACCTGCAGTGTTTTCTATTTTTACAGTCATTTGTATTTTTATGACTTATACTAAAATCATAAAAAAAGGAAATAAAAACAAAGGAAAAGCATCCCTTAATCAACGATCTGAATTCTATGAGAAAAACAAGTTAATTAATGCAATACTTTATAAAAAATATAAAATGGATCAACAAAACATACAGGCTAATAAACATACTGCCTCTGATAATGAAGATTCAATGAATTTTAGTGCTGTATTGAATCATGTTCTTACAATTAGTAAAAATGATAAAGAGCTTTTGGGCTACTTAGATACAAGAGATAATGCTATGCTAAGCCAATTAAAAGCATATTTTTCAACTCGTCCATTTTCCCTTCCACATTATATGAGTTTGATGTTTTGCGGAAGTATTATTGTTGTCTATGCAACTTCTTTATTTTCAGGACAAATCAATTACATTGACATACCACACATTTTTATCTTTCTATTATTAATTATTTTCTTGAAAATCCTTATTGATTTGATAAAGCTTTTAAATATATCTAGAAAAGGACAATTACATACTGTTTTGCACTTTGCACAGAGAGCCGAATATTTGCGAATGAGAGGAGTTATAGATTTTATTCTAACTGAAAGATATAACAAAAAAATCATGTAGCCATACATATAAAGAAACAGTAACAGCAACTTTATTTTAGAACATAAAAAAGATGATAAAGAACTTCTTATTTTCCTAAACAAATATGATTTAATCATGCTGAATCAATTAAAGGTATTCTTTAGTGAACCACAGCTTACATTCAAACACACTTGCCAAAATCGTATGTACTGTGACATTAATAACGTTATACTTCTATTTTTTAGCACTCGTTTTAATGAATTAATAGAATTAGCTGTATAAATGTTTTTTGCCTTGATCGGCCTTTTTTGGGTTTTTATTGTTTCCCCATTTTCAAGAAAAGTTCAAATTTCTGAACGCTTCAAACAAAAATCCGAAAACGCCCGCATAGTCGGTATGATCGACTTTGTATTAGAACAAAAATACAAAAAAAGCATCTCTGAATAATCCCAAATCAGAGATGCTTTCCCTTTGTCCTCATCACTTGTCTACCACAGACGCACTGTCACGCGTGACCGCCGCAGGCTCCCTCAGCATCACATTCATTACGCTCGCAAGCACGAGCATTCCAATCGACAAATAAAAAGCCAGTGTATACTCACCCGTTACCGTGTAGATGACGCCGGGCACATACGCACCTAGTGCCGATCCGATCTGATGGGCGAGTGACAGCCAGCCAATCATGAGGCCGATCGAGTAGTTTTGAAAGTACTGGGTGGCGAGCATTTGAGTCGGTGCTACCGTTGCAAAGTCCACTAATCCAAACAGAATCGCAAAGGCTAAAAGCAAGTAAGGCTCGTGGCTGTAAATAAGAATCACGATCGACAGCGCCCGCACCGCATATAAAAAGCACAGGATTTTCCGGCTGCTCCACCGGTCCGCTACAATTCCGGACAGCAAGATGCCAGCAATATTAAAGCCTGCCAGCAGACTGACAGCAGCACTCGTGACTGTCGTTGAAAAGCCATGATCATGAGAAAACGGAATCAAATGGGTATCCATCAGCCCCACGGTCGTAAATCCACAGATCAAAAACGGAAAAATCAAGAACCAGAATTGCCTCATACGAAACATCCCGGCCACTGAAAGAGCTGTTGTTTTGGGCGCTGTTTCTTTTTCTGATGCAGCCAGTCCGCCTATCGGCTCTGTATTCTTTTCTGAAGGATTGTTCCGAAGCATCAGCAGCGCAGCCGGAAAGACAATCACGATTAACAGCAGTCCCAACACCACCACCGTCAGCTTCCAGCTAAACCAATGGATCAACATGAGTGAGCCGGGAACGAGAAGCATTTGCCCCGCGCCAAAGCCTGCTTCCATGATCCCAAAGGCTAGTCCCCGCTTTTTGCTGAACCAATTGACGACCAATACACTTGCCGCCACATTCGACGCTCCTCCCACTCCAAGCGAGACACCCAGCCCATAAAGCAAAAACAGCTGCCAAGGCGAAGTCACAAGGTATGTTAAGAAAATGCTGACTCCTGTCAGTAACGCACTCCATGCCAAAACAGCCCGGGCACCCCATTTGTCCACAAGCCGACCGATCACAGGCTGTGATATGCCATAAACAATAAAACTCACCGTCGAAATCAGCGAGATGGTGCTTCTATCCATTGAAAACTGCCGTTCCCACGGCTCCACAAACGCACCAAACGACAGCCGCACCCCCTGAACCGCCAATAAGATCAAAAAGGTGAAGGAGACGATGATCCAAGCATAATGCAGTCTTTTCATGACAGCTCCAAATCCCACCGTTCTTCTGTCAGCTGCTGTCCCCATAATGGCGCTTCTTGTTTCACTTCACTTATCTTGAATCCAAATTTTTCATAGAGCGGACGAGCCTCAGCCATGGTACTCACCGTCCAAAGGAAAATGCGGTCAAACTTCATGTCTTGGCAGTATGCAACCAGATGCTCCAGCAATTGCGTGCCGAGCCCCCTGCCCCGAAAATCCGCATCAACCAGAAACCATCTGAGCTGGACTGCCTTTTCATCATGCTTGACCAACCCGACAGAGCCGGCAAATTTCCCGCCGCTTTCCGCAATCCATATTTTTTCGATTTCAGCGTCAAATGTCTCCTGAAGATAAGCTAAAAACGTGTCATCCCAACCGTGAGCCTCCGCGTAAAATTGTCTTTGTTTCTCAATAAGGAGTTGAAGATCCTCCGAAAGAAAATAATCTCTAATCGATATCTCTGATGTTCTGGCAGAAAGCGACTGTGAAAGGATCGCTTCAATCTCTGCCATCGCCTCGGCAAGCCTGTGCTGCTCCTTTTGGTTGATTTCATTCAGCATCAGTTCTACTTGTTCGTTGGCTTTCTCCTCCAGCTTTTTATAAATCGTTTTTCCTGTTTCTGTGACAAAAATATAATGGTGGCGGGCGTCATCTTTGCTTCTCTGTTTATAGATCAAATCTTCTTTTTCAAACTGCTTCACAATCCTGCTGACATATCCTCGGTCAAGCCCCAGCTTATCCTGAAGAGCTTTTGCCGTACAATTAGGCGTATTATAAATCTCAAATAAAATCCGTGTTTCTGTTAAGGAAAACGGGCTGTCGTAAATGTGCTCATTAAGGAAACCAAGGACGTTTGTATAAAATCGATTGAACTTTCTGAATTTTAACCCGACAGATGATTCTCTTGTTTTCAAATCAATCCCCACTTTCTAATATTGTTGACTAAGGCAATTATAATCACATATAGTTGCTTTAGTCAACGATATGTTAGAAAGTGAGGTCTTTTTAATTTCCTGATTCCTTCCTTTTCCTTACCACAATCAATGTGATATAGGATAAAGCCAGAGAAACTAAGCTATAGACAACAGCCCATCCCAAAAATGATTCATTAAAGATGGTAAAGGTGAGCACAAGAGAAATCACCAAACTAAGCATTGGCATCAGATACGGGTTTTTACAAATACAGGTCCCGACAATCGATAGCAGCATAATTCCTAACGGTAAAATAAAGAATGCGATATCTAATTCATCCACCTTTAAACAGCCTCCCTCCAGATTTTTATGTTACTAGTAAAAAAACATAACTGCATTTAGTAAAAGGATAATATTTACTTCCCTAAGGCCCAATTTGAAAATTACCCGTTTACATTCGCTCCGGACTATGATAATTTAAGAAAGCGCTATCATTATAAGTTAATAGCTTGGATGGAGATGAGGAGAGCCAGGAATCCAACCCCTTTTGACAAGGGGTGTTTTCTGGCTCTTTTTGTTTTTCGGGAAAGGAGGCACGCCACACATCCAGCACAAACAGCAAAGGGGGATAATTGTTAATGCTTAATATATTTAAACCGGCTCCTCACATTGAGAGACTGGATGATTCAAAGATGGATGCGGCATACAAACGGCTCAGGCTGCAAGTATTCATTGGTATTTTCATTGGCTACGCAGGCTACTACCTGCTGCGGAAAAACTTTGCCTTTGCCATTCCTTATCTGCAGGAACAGGGATTTTCGAAAACAGAACTGGGTTTGGTGCTGGCCGCTGTGTCCATTGCGTACGGCTTCAGCAAATTCATCATGGGAATGGTGTCTGACCGCTGTAATCCGAGATATTTTCTGGCGACAGGCCTATTTTTATCAGCAATCGTTAATATTCTATTCGTTTCAATGCCTTGGGTGACTTCGAGCGTCACCATCATGTTTATTTTTATGTTTATCAACGGATGGTTTCAAGGAATGGGCTGGCCGCCATGCGGCAGGACGATGGCCCATTGGTTCTCTATAAGTGAACGCGGCACAAAAATGTCGATCTGGAATGTCGCCCATAACATAGGCGGCGGTATTCTTGCTCCGCTTGTCACTCTTGGGATCGCGATGTTCGTCACTTGGAAAAGCGTGTTTTTCTTCCCTGCCATCATCGCCATTATCATTTCATTTTTAATTGTTTTATTGGTTCGTGATACGCCTCAATCCTGCGGACTCCCGCCAATAGAAGAGTATCGGAATGACTATCCAAAACACGCTTTTAAAAATCAGGAAAAAGAATTAACAACAAAAGAAATTCTTTTTCAATATGTGCTGAACAACAAATTTCTTTGGTACATCGCTTTTGCCAATGTATTTGTTTATTTCGTGCGATACGGCGTGGTTGACTGGGCGCCTACTTACTTAACAGAAGCCAAAGGCTTTTCTCCCGAAGACTCGCGCTGGTCGTATTTTCTTTACGAATACGCAGGCATACCGGGAACGATCTTGTGCGGCTGGATCAGTGACCGATTCTTCAAAAGCCGCCGGGCACCGGCAGGCGTTTTGTTTATGGCGGGTGTTTTCATTGCCGTATTGGTGTACTGGCTGAATCCGGCCGGCAATCCGCTCGTAGACAATATCGCCTTAATCAGCATTGGTTTCTTAATCTACGGACCTGTTATGCTGATCGGCCTGCAAGCGATCGATCTAGCACCGAAAAAAGCAGCCGGAACTGCAGCCGGTTTGACCGGATTTTTCGGATACATCGGCGGATCCGCCTTCGCAAACGCCATTATGGGCTTTGTCGTTGACCGCTTTAATTGGAACGGCGGCTTTATCATGCTGATCTCTTCCTGCATTCTTGCCATCGTCTTCTTGGCTTTGACGTGGAATACAGGAAAACGGGCAGAGCATGTTTAAGAAAGACACATAAAAGATTAATAGTTTTCCAACACGCCGTTTACATCCGTTTTTTAATATGAAAGACAGGTAGTGCTTATCTATAAGGAGGAGAAATCATGAGAAAAAATAGAATACTGGCCTTGTTTGTTCTGTCGCTGGGCTTACTCTCATTTATGGTAACGCCAGTGTCGGCAGCGTCAAAAGGAAACCTGCTGTCACCTGACCGTATCCTGACCGTCGCGCACAGAGGGGCTTCTGGATATGTGCCTGAGCACACGATTCTGTCTTACGAAACCGCTCAGAAAATGAAAGCAGATTATATTGAATTAGATCTGCAAATGACAAAAGACGGGAAATTGATTGTCATGCACGATGAAAAACTGGACCGTACCACAAACGGAACGGGCTGGGTGAAAGACCATACGCTCGCAGACATTAAGAAGCTTGACGCCGGTTCTTGGTTTAATGAAGCCTATCCGGAAAAAGCAAAGCCGCAGTACGTCGGCCTTAAAGTTCCTACATTAGAAGAGGTATTAGACCGTTTCGGAAAGCACGCGAACTACTACATTGAAACAAAATCGCCTGACACCTACCCAGGTATGGAAGAAAAACTGATCGCTTCTTTGCAGAAACATAAATTACTGGGGAAGCATTCTAAGCCAGGCCAGGTGATCATTCAATCGTTCAGCAAAGAAAGTCTGGTAAAAGTCCATCAATTACAGCCAAAACTGCCGACCGTTCAATTGCTGGAAGCCAAACAAATGGCGTCAATGACAGATGCTGCCCTGGAAGAAATCAAAACATACGCTGTCGGTGCGGGCCCGGATTATAAAGCTTTAAATCAAGAAAACGTCCGTATGATCCGCAGCCACGGTCTCCTGCTTCACCCTTATACCGTGAACACAGAACCCGATATGCGCCGTCTACTGGACTTGGGAGTTACCGGGGTGTTTACGAATTACCCGGATGTGTTTCATTATGTGAAAAAATCCTATAAAAAGTAAAAAAAGAGCTTTGAATCTCCTTGGATTCAAAGCTCTTTTGATTTGAAAATATATTAAATGAAAAGCCGTCTTAATTTATTTAGTACGCGTTTTATGATAGAGGGTCTTTCTTTATAATAAACTGGTACTCTTTTCTTATAGTGCCCTAGCGCAATTTCCACATTCTTTTTTTGTCTCAACTGCTTTAAATCACTCTTAGAGACTGCGAAGCGAAAGTGGCACAACTGTTCGCTGCCACTGGATTTCTGAAGTATAACTTCAGGTTCATAAGTAAGAAATTTTGAAAATATAAGTTGAAAGCGGCTTGATTCATCCAAAGATACACTCGATGGCAAACTGAAATACCCTTTCACTTCAGAATCATTGTATGATAATGAAAAATTTTTAATATCAAGCTCTTGAGTTTTTAAGACAAAAGAAAGATTTCCCCATTTGGTTAAGTAGGAAGACAATAATGTCCACTCTGTATGCTCTTTAGAAATAAATAAGGACTCCTTTAATAACACTGTTGGTTTTGCTCTCAATCTTACCGATTTCGTATAATCTTCGATCTTACTAATTAATCTTACATCCAATATGTCTCCTTCTTGGTTAAAACGGAAAAGGGACTGTATCGGGATAAAGGTATGAAAGTAGGTAACACGTTCCTTTTTCAAATAGTGGGACTCAATTTCTATTGGGTGGTATTTTTCATAAATGTTTCTGAAGGCCGGTAATGTAATCCCTTCTTCTTGCTGACCTCTTAAAGAGATTTCAATAAATAAATTTTCGTTTGATGAATCAACGTGAGAATGATAACAAAATCCTTCCAGTAAAAGAGTGTTTTCTAAACGTTCTAATCTAGTTATTTCCCCTTCAAACTTATTAAGCCGATGAAAGGATATGGATTCATTTAACGCTAGTTCATAAGCCATTTTGGGTTTTGGATATACTTGTCCATGAAAAACCACCATATTACCCGTATGTTTTTCCGCATACCAAAAGGCAATTAAATCCTCCATCTTACCTTTGTCAATCAACCGAATTAATAGCTTCTGCCTAGATGAAAATTGAGAGTAATAATCCAGATAATGATACTTATCAAGGACTTTCTTAAATGTATTGAATATATAAAGTTTGTCCTCTACTAAAAATGATCTTGAGATGAGCGCACTCAGTTCTACATCTAAAACTCTCTCCCAATATTGGTGAAAGACCATTAATTTTTTATCCTTGTCTAGTTTTAATGCTTCAATAGCAGCCAATGTCTCTTCAATTCTAAGCATGAAAAGTTTACCGGATAAAGGTTTTTTCGTTAGTTGGACTCTTCCAACGGTTTGATGATTCGTCAAGTAATAGCATTCGTAATCTTTAACCAATGCAATTGAATTTGAATAAGCATATGCCTGAATGATAAATGGCTGGTCCTCTCCCAGAGAGAAATGTTCCGGAAAACGAATATTATGTTTTTTCAACAAATCAAGTTTGAATAATTTCTGAGCACTCGTTGTAAAAAGAGCGTTTGAACCAAAAAAAGAAAAACAGTCCGGGTTTCTCTTAAAAATTGAAACAGGCACGCCTCTATTGATCCCTTCATAACGTCCTATGACAATGTCACTTTGATATTCAAGAATCTTTTCTTCCATTCTTTCCAAAGCTTCAATCCCTAAATAATCATCTCCATCAACAAAATAGATATAATCTCCTGTAGCAATATCTATTGCCTTATTTCTAGGTCGGCCAGGCGCTCCACTATTTTCTTGATGAATCACTTTTATGCAAGGATATTTACTCATGTATTCATCTAATATAGCACCACTCTCATCGGTTGAACCGTCATTCACACAAATAATTTCAAGTCTGTCTTGTCCGATAGTTTGATTTAACACACTATCCAAACATGTTTTTATTGAGTTTTGGTCATTATATACTGGTATTGCAACTGAAAATTTCATACCTTCCCCCTATTCCTTTCGACGTACATATATATTTATCCTAAAATATTCTTATTTGCATTCAATAATTGGAATTAATGTAACAATAAAGAATTAACCATTTAACTAGACAATTTTACCACAAATCAATTTTTATACAGTATTTCCAGGAAGCATTTAAAGTAAATTTAAAAAAACTTCACAAACACGGTTAGGAATGCTCCCGAAGATTAAACAATGAATCTGTTTTGAAGCCTGTTGTCTTGTGTTATTCAAGTAAACAGAAAAAAACCTTGCGACAACTATCGCAAGGTTTTCTTCTATATTTTATTCTTTTCCGGCAGCAGCTTCTGACTGTCCATTAAGCAGCTGAGAATTTATCTCTTTCGCATCCTTTAAGTATTCTGTCTGGTAGCCGCTCTTCAGCGCCCACACATAGAATACAAGTGATACCATCGCAATCAGAACCATATCCCAGCCATAATGAATGACATTCAGGCCGCCGAATTTATCACTGCCCAAATAAGAAATGACCATCATGGCCAGCAGATAAAACACCATCCAGACGCCGGCTTTAAAGTTCCGGCCAAACCCTTTCCATTTCGCCTTCGCCTGATAATAGAAATAAATCGGAAGACCGATCAGGATAATAAACAGAACCTGCCCTGTTAACGGCCAGCGCGCCCAATACAGCACCAGTGACGCGAAGATAAATCCAAGCGGCGCAATCACGTTTAAGCCTTTTAAACGAAGAGGCCTGTACAGGTCTTTCCCCGTCCGTCTCAATGTCATGACTGTGATCGGGCCGGTGATATAAGAAATTAACGTAGCAACGGAAATAATTTCCGCTAATACGCCCCACCCTCTGAACAGGAACAAAAAGATGAACGACACAATCAAGTTAAAGAACATTGCTTGTCGCGGAACGCCGTAAATCGGATGAAGCTTCCCGAATATACTCGGCATGTATTTGTTTTTTTCCATTCCGTAAATCATTCGGGACGTTGTCGCCGTATACGTAATCCCCGTTCCAGACGGTGATACAAATGCATCTGCATATAACACAATAACAAGCCAGTTAATATTCAGCGCAATCGCCAGATCAGCAAAAGGAGAATTAAAATTCAGATGGCTCCAGCCGTGAGCAATATCAGAAGGATTCACCGCTCCGATGAAGGCGATCTGCAGCAGGACATAAATCACTGTCGCAACGAAAAGAGAGCCAACAACCGCAATCGGAATTGATTTCCCCGGATTTTTTGCTTCACCCGCCATATTAATCGGGCTTTGGAAACCATTAAACGCAAAAACGATACCTGAAGTGGCAACCGCCGTCAGCACACTTGCCCAGCCATTCGGCGCAATGCTTTGACCGCCAGTAAAGTTTTCTCCATGGAATCCGACAAACAGCAAAGCTCCAATCGTAAGACCAGGAATAATAATTTTAAAAATAGTAATTAATGAATTCGCTTTCGAAAATAGATTGACTGTCCAATAGTTCAGCAGAAAATAAATGAGAAGCAATACAGAGGCAAATGCTAGCCCTTCCCCAGTCAGCGTTCCATTCTTCACCAAACCGCTTGTCCATTTCGCCCATTCCCATGGCCAAGAACTCATATATTGAACGGAGGCCACCGCTTCAACCGGAATGACGGACACAATCGCAATCCAGTTGGCCCAACCCGCAATAAAACCGATAAACGAACCGTGTGAATATTGCGTATATTTTACCATTCCCCCCGCTTCAGGGAACATAGAACCTAGTTCACTATAAGAAAGAGCAATAAATAAAATGACGACCATTCCAATAACCCATGAAATAATAGCAGCTGGTCCTGCTATTTGAGCAGCACGCCAAGCCCCGAACAGCCAGCCTGAACCGATCATCGACCCGAGCCCGACCATCATGAGGGAAAACGTTCCCATTCTTCGATGCAATTGATTCATATCGTAAACACCTTTCATGTATGATGACATTCTCTTGCTAATTATATTATTATTCTGATTACTTTACTTTGTCAATATTTATCGAATTTTGACTGAAACTATAATAAGTCAATGTATATTACCTTCCAATACAGGAATGAAGTCACTAATTTCTTCTTAAATGGAATTTACTGTGAATTCTAATGATAAAAACACAATAGGTTTAGCTATTTCCAAAACGGGAATGATACAGGAAACACTATTCTTAAAATAGAAAGGAGTATCACCATGAAACAAAAGCTGTTACTTTCAGGTCTCGCTGTTTCAACTGTCGGCATCACTTCTTATCTATTAAAAGACCCGTCAAATCGCCAAAAGGCAAGAGAATTCATTCACAGCATGAAGATGAAAATAACAAAACAGCCAGACATCGAAACGTTCCCAGTTGATAAAGCCGGCCACCCGGACCCGCAAGATATCGAGGACAACAAAATGGTATCAGAAGGCTCCATGTATCCCGTCCAATACTACGATGAAAAAAAGAAGTAATCAAAAAGCTCTCTTCGATAAAGGAAGAGAGCTTTTTAATTTAACTTTTTCGTCTGATTCCGCTCATTACGAAGCCGCTTTCAGGCAATGACGGCATTCTGGCGAGACTGTAATGCAGTGATTGTTCCGGAACATCGTATTCAATCTGATGGACGAGGAAATCCAGGCTCGCTTTCATGACTTCAATTGTAATGCCTTCCCCTGGACAGCGGTGGCCTTTCTCGGCGTGCCCCCCGCCTTGAGGAATCATATCATACGGATTTTCTTCCCGCTCCGCAAATCGTTCCGGCCGGAATTCATCGGGATGATCCCATAGACGAGGGTCGTGGTTCGTTCCATATACATCAAGCAGCACCGATGTGCCCTTTTTAAACTCACAGTTATTCCATACAAAATCTTTTTTGACAAGCGCCCCTAAAAACGGGCCGAACGGATAATATCTGCGGACCTCCTGCACAAACATTTCTCTTTCCCGGCTGTTTCCAGACCGCAGCCATTCCTTATACTTCGGATGCTCATGAAGCGCCAAAGCTGAAAACACCAGAAAGTAAGAAATGGCGACAATAGGCCGCAATACATTAATCAGCTCAATGGCTGCCATGCGGGAATCCAGCTGGCTTCCATCTTCTTGTGTGTGAAAAGCCATTTCATGCAGCGCTGTTCCGGGAGTCGTTTTCAGCAAGCCGGCACGAGCATCTTCAATCATGACTTCAATCCACTCTTCCGCACGCGGCCTTGCTCTTCTTCCCTTCCAATGCCGCGGTCCCACAGCACCGAACGCGTCGACCATGTCAATGAAGTCATCCGCTCTCTCTTTGACTTCCGTTTCCTTCAACGGAACACCTGCCCAATAGCACGCTACCCGGCACAGGATTTCTTTTGCTTCTTCAAATAACACAACCTCATCTGCCTTCTCCCATCTTGTGACTGCTGCTTTCCACTCCTCTGTCATCAACTCAGCCAAACGTTTTTGATGCGGCGGTGTCATCAATGACAGAAAAAGCATCTTCCGATGGATATGCGCGCTGCCATCCATTCCCTGAATCGCATTAACACCAAACAGCGATTTCTGCACCCGCTTAGGCAAAGCGTTCTGCCGCTGGAATCGATCCGTATCATAAAACACCTTCGCCGCCTCAGCGCCAGTCATGCAAATAAAGTTTTTTCCCAACAAACGGGCCTGAAACAGATCTGAATTGTAGCGCTCTGTTCTGTTTTTAATAAATAAATACCCTTCCTTCAGCAGTGTCAGGCTGTTATCGAGACTTTTGTCATGTGGAATCTGCTCATTCATCCGCTTACCCTGCCTTCCTTTTTACCCTCTATTTTCACGTTATCTTCCGACTATAAACCCAGTATCAGTATTTGTTTACAAAACTAAATTTAAGCGCTTTTTGATTATTTTTTAAAGGAAGAACAAACGAAAGAGAGAAAAGGTAGTTAAAGGGGAGAACAAAATGAAAAAATGGATATATGTTGTGCTTGTGCTGAGTATTGCAGGGATCGGCGGCTTCTCCCTCCACGCAGCATCATCTGCTCATGAAAAACACTTGAATGTCAGCAGAATGAATGTCGATGACGAATTCATGGATACGGATGGAACCTTCATTCTTCACGATTTACAAAAGGATCAGACATTTGTCTATAACAGAAAACGGGCAAATCAAAGACAAACTCCGCAATCCACCTTTAAAGTCGTGAACGCTTTAATCGGTTTGCAGGTCAAAGCTGTAAGAGATGAATACGATGTTAAACGATGGGACGGGGTCAAGCGTGAATTCGAATCATGGAACCGCGACCATACGCTTGGCTCGGCCATGCGCGAATCCGCAATCTGGTATTATCAGGCATTAGCGCGGGATATCGGTGAGGAAAGAATGAAAACATGGCTTCATACACTATCTTACGGCAACGAGGATATCAGCGGGGGAATCGACCAGTTTTGGCTGCAAAGCTCGCTTACAATATCTCCGCTGGAACAAGCAACCTTTTTGGAGAAACTGGCTAAAGAGGAGCTTCCATTTGACAAGCCGGTAATGAAAACCGTCAAGCGCATGATGATTCAAGAGGAAGGCAATCATTACACGCTCTACGGGAAAACCGGAACCCGCCTGACTGATATGGGATTAGGATGGTTTGTCGGATTCATCAAAACAGAGCATGGCTCTTATGTCTTTGTCACCAATGTCGATGATTCCGGCACAAAAGCCAAAAACATCACCGTGGATATCCTGAAAAAGTATGGCCTGATCACATCCTAAATAAAAGAGCCCTGCACGGCAGGGCTCTAAATCTCATGCTCAAAACAATAATGATTCACAAGCTCTTCAATCAAATCATGATCGGGATATTCCCCGTTAAATTCAAATTCGATTTCTTCCACAAATTCTCCTTGATGGTACACATGGATGGCTCCGTTTTGACGGACAACGCTAAACTCCGGCTGAAATGTATATCCGCTTCGTTCAATTGCTCCCATTTCTTACCCGCCTTTCTCAAAGCAGTAATTCATACACCTCGTTTAATTCCTTGGCCCGTTTTTGATCCTGTTCATTCTGGGCATACTTAATTTCTTTTTCTAATACATGGTTCAAAAAAGACATTTCATTATCATCTAAGTCTTTTACAAATTCCTCTTCATTTGCATAACGCTTCGCCAGCATCTTCTTGCAAATACGCTGGCAGACTTCATTTTCTAGATGATTCGAAAGTGATTCGCGCAAATAACCGAGTGTAATATCCATTTTATGAACACCTTTCCTTCTGCTATCTTTACCCTATAGCTTGCTAAAATAGGGAAAATCCATACGCGAAAAATAAAAAAAGAGACATCCGTGAATGTCTCTTTTTTATCGTTATTCAGCTGCTTGTTCGCTTTTTGTCAAATTGGCCTGCGTGCGTTTGCCAATCCCAAACACATAATAACTAATGACCACAAGCGCTAAGAAAATCACGCCTACAATCAGGGAGATACGAGTATCATCGTTAAACCACATGCCAACCAGAACCATCAGCAAGAAAGCAATCGTCAAATAGTTTGTAAAAGGAGCAAACGGCATTTTGAATGGATGTTTATCTAATGCAGCACCCTTCGCTTTTCTGAATCCGATATGGCTGATCAAAATGATAAACCAAGGAATCATCCCTGGGAGCACGCTTGCGCTGTATACATAGACAAAGATCTTCGGCGGCGCGATATAGTTCAGTACAACGCCGACAGCCAAACCGATCAGCACCGCAATTGTGCCATACAGCGGCACACCATTGCGTGAAATCTTCTTAAAGAATTTCGGTGCTTGTCCATTGACACCCAGTGTATACAGCATGCGGCCCGCGCTGAAAATACCGCTGTTACAGCCGGACATTGCCGCAGTAATTACGACAAAGTTAATAATGCCGGCCGCTGCCGTAATCCCGATTTTCGAGAACGTAGACACAAACGGACTTCCGAGTGAGTTGAGCTCATCCCAAGGATACACCGTCACGATCACAAAAATAGCGCCAATGTAGAAAATCAAAATACGCCAGATAATACTTTGAATCGCATTTCTTAGCGTGTTTTGCGGATCCTTTGCTTCACCCGCTGTAATCCCGATCAGCTCAACTCCTTGATAGGCCGCAATGACAAGAGACAGTGCAAAGAAGAAACCTGAGAAACCTCCTGCAAAGAAGCCCCCGTGAGACCACAGGTTCGACAAACCGATCGCATCTCCGCCATTGCCAAAACCGAAGAAAATAATTCCGATTCCCGCAATAATCATCAAGATAATCGTCACGATTTTAATCATCGCAAACCAAAACTCAAATTCCCCAAACGACTTAACAGAAATTAAATTCGCCGCACCAAGAATCACCATTGCCACGATACCAGGTATCCAAGCAGGCAAATCCGGGAACCAATACTTCATATAAGAACCGACAGCGATAATTTCTGACATGCCGACGATAATCCACTGGAACCAGTTGCTCCATGCTGTTATATAACCTGCCATCGGATGAATATATTGATGGCCGAACGTCGCAAAAGAGCCTGTGCTCGGCTCGACATACAGCATTTCACCCATCGCACGCATAATAAAAAAGATAAAAATTCCGCATATTGCATAAGCCAGAAGGACAGATGGGCCAGTCCATGAAATCGTGCTGGCAGAACCCATAAACAAGCCAACACCGATTGTACCGCCCAAGGCGATCATCTGAATATGGCGCGCGCCCAGGCCCCTCTTTAATTCTTTATTTGCCACTCCTCTTCCTCCTCCTAACATAAATGAGAAAACAGCAGACCTGCTTGCCTTCACATGAATCAGCGATAACAATCAGAAAATTCAAACTTAAAATTGTTATATAATCTCCTAAATTACTTATTTCATCATAATAAATTTCTCTGGAAAATACAATTGTTTTTTTCAGGTAAACACCTTTGTTCAGAGTTTTGAATCGTTCACTTCTTTTAAAATCTTTTATATAAAAATAATAAAATTATTTGAATATTGGGATTAATTCACCCCTTAGATTCTCATAAAAAATAAGCTGTCCTACATGAACAGCTTACCTAATAATTCACACCCGTTTGACGCTTTAATGCTTCAAGCCACCCGGTATCTCCGGTCCCATAGCTCTTGCTTTGTCCCACATCTCTCAGAGATCCATTGCTGTAATCAATTGATAGGATGAAATCCGGAATGGCATTATACCCGGCTTCCGCGATTTTACTGAGCTCTGAACGATAGTAAGATATAGCATAAGAAGCCGTTTGTTTCTGCACTGGATCTTTTTCAAGCTCTTCCTTATATACATCCATTAAGTCACGTCCCTCAGGCGTGACGTACCGCCCATCAATCACTTCTAAATCCTTCAAATGGTAGCCTGTAACTTCATACATCTCACGAGCAGCCTGATACTTTTGATAGGCCTCTTCGGAAAATTGTGTTGAATCACTGCTTTGGCTTTTCATGATGTGCAAAAATAGTTCTTTGCTGTTGTCTCCAGATTGCAGCACTTGCTCAATTTGCTTGATCAGATCCTGATCGTCTGTCCCGCTTACCCGCACCTGATAGTCAATCGGTGTGATTGTAAACGTCAGCTCTGTCCCCTCTGGAATATGAATATGGTTTCGATTCAACAGCACTTGCAGCTGCTGGTTAACCTGTCCCCGCTGATACACCTTTTCATTCTCAGCTTCCACTTCCCCATGAAATGTGACATTCCGAAACACAGCATCCTGAAGGTTATAGTTTTGCGCCTTCCCTTTGAATAACCATTCTGTTTCATTATCGTAAGCGGCCTGTCTTTCTGCAGCTGACAGATCACTTCTGAAATAAGGAGACTTTGAATTTTGGTACTTATCCTTAATATAGCCTAATGGATCAGACTTTGTTTTATTAATTGCATTCATCCTGCTGTATTTTTCATCTAGTATTTTGATTCTGATATCATTCTCAGATTCATAGGGGTTTTGGGATTGAATCACTGTTTCTTCCCCTGTGTCTGTCACTGTTCGATCATTCGCTGATTGATACACTTTGCTGAACGTCCCGCTGTTTCCCGACACGCTGGTTTTAGAATAATTGAACTGATTGATTCCCCCAGTTGAAGATTGTGACTTAAGCCTGCTATATGCCTTTTCCAGAACTGCCGCTGGATTTTCAGTCGCATTCTCCCGTTTGGCAGGCGCATTCTTGCTCAATATGTTCTGTGCCATCAGCTGAGTGCGGATAAATTGCCGATTCAGACGCATTGAATTCCCTCCCGAGTATTCTCTCTTATTCTTTTTTATCGGCAAAGATAATGTATATATTAACCTCAAAAAACATTTATTTACACCTAAATCGTTATTATGTATGATGGAAATAAAAGGAGGTTGTTTGCATGGTGAAAAAATGGCTTATTCCATTCGCTGTTATGCTGTCTGTCTTATTCACCTTTACGTATTCGGCATCAGCTGCCGGAGTCACTGCTATCACAGGAAACAATTCATTTGATACCGCAATGCCGATCGGTTATTGGAAATATAAAAATATCGATACAACAATACTGGAAGCTGGTCAAGATGAAGCCTATTTCACTTTTACGGCTAATAAGGGAGAAAAAGTATACGTGAGGAGTACATACCAGAGCGCGTATACAGGGATGAAAATTGAAATTTATGATAAGAATAGAATACCTGTTTCTCAAGGGACAGAAGTCATTAACCCTAATACGTTTTCTTCTTTTATTTATGCAAATGCAGACGCCCAAAACACGACAGATACCTTTTATGTGAAAGTGTCACGAGGCACCTATACTGGAAACATGTACTTTACGCTTTCAATTGAAGACCGAATCAAATCAGGCAGCGGAACGTTCCAATTCAGCGGCGTTGCTGAAAATAAAGGAAATACAAGCCTTAGCCCCTCAGGTTCTGACTCCAGCGTGATCAAGGTTGATTTAACAAACCAATCTGGGATACCGCGTGATGCCATTGTAACCAGAGTTCAGACAACCGCCACTCAAACACCAAGCCAGGGAAATACACGCCACCTGATCATGACGAGTGAAAACAACGAATGGCGCCGTGCTCTTGTAAACAGCTCGACTTCAGGGTCTTATGATATCTCTTTGTCAGATCAACTCAGTGTGGCAAAGGTATGGAGTTTTAAATATAATACATTAGCGACAGCCAGATCGACGATGAGCAACGTAAAAGCAAAAATAGATTATGAATACGACGTGACAAAGCAGTTTTAACTTATACCGAGCCGGTTATCCGGCTCTTTTTTATTCTTCGTCTAGAAGGTAAACTATAATCAGTACAACCAAGGGAAGTGCAGACATGGCATTAAAACTTCTAAAAAAACTGCTTTTTGACCGCCCTCTAAAGAACGGCGTTATCTTAAATCATCAATACAAAATCGAAGAGTGCCTTGGTATGGGAGGCTACGGTTTGGTTTATTTGTGCACCGATATCCTAACTCAAACACCTTATGTCTTAAAACAGCTTCGGCCGACAAAAGCGAAAAAGGAAAAAGAGAGAGTCCGATTCCAACAGGAAATAAAACTGCTCAAAAGCATTCACCACCCGCAAATTCCGGGCTTCATAGATGAGTTCATCATAGACGGACAGGCTTATTATGTCATGCAGTTCATTGAGGGAGAGAATATAGAAGAATTATTATTTTTTCGAAAACAGCCGTTCACAGAGCTTATGGCGTTACAACTGATTTCGCAGCTGCTTGAGATTATAGAATACCTGCATGATCGCCTTATCTTCCACAGCGACATCAGGACGCCTAATATCATCATCAATGACGGCAGGCTCTGCCTCATCGATTTCGGCCTTGCCAAACAATTGACTTTTGAAGAAATGGAGGAAATAAAGGTACGAAAACAGGATGACTTCTTCGATCTCGGAGAAACGCTGTTATTCCTGCTGTACTCTCAATATAAAGGAAAAAAGAAGAAAAACGGCACTTGGCTGGAGGAATTAACACTGACAAAGGAAGTAACCCTGCTGCTGAAAAGATTATTGGGCATCGAGGAAGAGTATCAGCACACCGCTTCCATTCGCGAGGATCTAAACCGGGCCATTCAATCGGTCACATAAAAAAACCCTTGTCCCAAAAGCGGAACAAGAACTTTTTTGGATTAACTGCTGCTGTAGCTCCGGCGTTTGTAACGATGACTGCCGCCATAACGGTCGTAGTGTCTTCTTTTGCCCGAGCTGCTGCTATAGCTGCGATAATGTCTGCGCCGGCTGCTGCTGTAATGCCGGTGTCTGCGATATCGGTCACTAGAACTGCTTGAGAGGTACTTAATCGTTTTGATGATTTTTTTAAACATATGATGTTCACCCCATTTCTTTCTCCCTATTATATAAATTTTATAGGAGAAAGAAAAACATCAGCGGGGTCACTCTTTTGAAAACAAGAACCCCGTTCCGTTATCATTTGTATGCAGCTCATAAGTAATCGCAAGCAGCCTGCATGTATCCTCAATAATCTTTAACCCAAGTCCCTCACTGCTCTCATTCCGATCAAATCCAATACCGTCATCACGAATAAAAACATCGCCATGTTCAATCGTGACTTCCATCTTTTTAGCTTTTGAATGCCTTAACGTATTTTGAAAAATATTATCAAACAGCCTTTCCATCCATAACGCGTTGCTCATCCATATCACATCTTGATCTGCCGGCTTATAGTGCAGCTCAATCCCACTCATACTGTATAAATAATCCCACTTTTTCACCGCTGTTTCTAATAGCTCGTTTAGACGCACTTCTTCATTTACAATATAAGAGCTTTCCAGCGTCTCAGCGGAATATAGATTGAATTCATTGGTTAATTCCGAGATATATTCGATTTGCTGATACAATGATTCGAATACAGCCTGACCATGACATTGGTCTTCCAAATAAAATAACTGCAGCCTGAGAGCCGTTAAAGGTGTATTAATGTCATGCCGCAGTTTTTGCAAAAGCTCCTTTTTGATTTCCTCTTGCTGTCTCAGCTCCAGTTCACGATATGTCGTCCGTTCAATTAACAAATTGACCGACTTGATCAGTTCCCCGATTTCATCAGCACGCTTCACTTCAATTTTATCGGGCACCCTTTGATCACTCGCCAAATGCCGAATGGTTTGATTTAATAGATTGATTTTATGCAACAGAGAATGAATCGACTTTGAAAATAAAAAAGCTAACAATAAGAGTGATATCAAAAATACAACGATCATTGCCGGGTACGCAAACGACCTGTGAAAGGGCATACCATGATTCATCGGTTTAAACATGCTGTCATAAATCACCGACATCAAAACACTTACCGCCAGCAATAGCATTGGAACACTAATGACGGCCGTAAACAATAACAACTGATATTTTGTCTTAAGCTTCATTTCTTCACAACGGTATTCAGCCGATACCCTTCTCCATATATATTTTCAATCATCTCACCCGCTTGATCATTGATTTTAGCTCTAATTTTTTTAATATGCACATTGACAATATTCGGGTTTCTATCTTCGAGTTGCCATAGATATTCAAAGAAATGTTCCTTTGTCAGGATACTGTCTCTATTTTCATATAAATAAAAGAAAATTTTCCGCTCAATCGCAGTAAATAATACCTCATCATGCAGGCTTTCATTGAACACTTTTTTCGTTACCGCATCAATATACAAATGTTTGATTTGCGTAAAGGTCCCATAATGATGCTCAAGCATATTCCGCATTCTTAATAGCAGCTCTCTCGGATCAAAGGGCTTTACCATATAATCCTCGCCGATCTGCAAACCTTGAAGCTTGCTGTCCATGTCATTGCGGGCTGAGAGAAAAATAACCGGAATGCCCAGCCCCAGCTTTTTGATTTTTGCAGACATTTGATACCCGTCTTCACCCGGCAGCATCACATCCATAATGACCAAATCCACCTTCTGAATCACCGAAAGCACATCCGCTCCATCTGTTTTCCATATCACACGATATCCCTCACGCTGCAAAATCTTTTGCAGCAAATCACCAATCATCACATCGTCCTCAACGATTAAAATACGATAACCCTTCATCCTAGCGAACCTTTCTCATAAACTCCATGGAAAGTTTATATATTTGATCAGGCTGATATAAATAAATACTGTGTGTTCCCCTCAGTTCCTTTATATCGGCAGTATTGAATTGAGCCGCAAACGCTTCATAGTCTTTTCGGTTTTGTATAGCATACTTTGAATGTCTATTTTGGTCAGAGACCGCATCTAAAATCAAGACGGGAGTTTCCTTTGGCGCCGGCAGATTCACAGATTTGCTGCCGTTTTGGTAAGACTGTAAAAGCTCATGCTCCATATCTGCATTAAAAAATTGCTTAAAGTTAATGGCTTTATAGATTTCTTTTTCTTCATCAGTTAAAAACGACTGCCGAATCACCTCAGGATTATATACAGCGGAAGGCATAAACCGATGAAAACCAATCGAGGTTAACAGGTGGAACCCTCTCACTTTCAATCTGTCAACTCCGCTCAATTTATACGTGACGTACTGCTGGGGCAATCCAATATCCATCGCAATAATGGCCTTGATTTCCTTAGGATATTTCTGTGCCCAATACATCGCTTCAATCCCGGATATCGAATGAGGCATTAAAATATAAGGAGGCTTATTTCCGCTTTTCATAAGCGCTTTCCTCGTCTGTTCCAATACTGTATCAATATCTCTGTCATCGTGAGACACTTCACTGTATCCATAACCTGCCCGATCTACAACAGCAATCTTATTTTCTTTTGAAAACTTGCTGTACAACCCCTTCATTTCATAAGCAGGCGCTGCAATCCCCGAACCGGACATAAACACAAACGTATCCTTCCCGCTTCCCTCTTGATACACATTCATCTTTTTCCCGTCAACATCGACTACTGTGCCTTTACCTTTCAGCAGAGCCGCCTCCTTATTTAGCTGGAAATGGTGATAAATAAATACCGAGACGGATACAAGCAATACCAAAGCAGCCAAGCTGACAAAAACAATTTTGAGGACTTTCCATAATGTTTTCATATGATGCTCCTTTCACTTGATACTGAAAGGATACAATATGAAAATAAATTTCTGATTAACTTTGGAACAGTTTTATTTTCACATTTGACTTTGCCCTTACGGAAAGGTGTACATTTGGAGCATAGCAGAACATTTGATGAATTTACCTACTAATAAAAAAATATTTCATTAAAAAACCTTCCTGCTTATAGGAAGGACCGTTTCATCATAATATTCATCCGTTTGTCGCACATACAAGACAGAAAATTTCACAAGCCTGCAATTTTTTTTAACATCTTATCCCAACCAACATCTCCCATCGTTTTAGTAATGATCTGACCGTATTGACTTAATAGACAAAAGCTGGGGATGCCTTGTACGTGACAAGTTGTGACGATTTCATAGTTTTGGTCTAATACAATCGGAATAGCTAGTCCCCTATCAAGAGCATACGTCAAGACAACCTCCATAGATTTCTCTTCTTCTATATAAGGGACATGTACTCCGATTACTTTCACATTCATATCCTTTATATCTTGAAGAACTTTGTCTGTTAATTGGTGACAGTGTGGACAGCTCATTGACCAAAAATAAAGAAGAAGATATGTGTCACTTGGAAATGTAAAATCATTCTGTGATTGATTCAACCATGGTAAATGACTTGGCCATTCAGTCAACATTTGTTCATCTTTCATCCTTTCAGTCCTCCTTATCTTTCAGCTGAAAAGCAATCAGCTTTCCTAATGCCTCTTCAGCCGCAAACGGAGCAACTATTCCTGAAGGATGTTCTTGCTCGTATTTTAGACATTTATACATCTTAGGTTCAATGCAAGACGGATCAATCCATGCAATACACCAGGATGCCCAAAAGCACGATTGCCCTTCACTTTCTTGAGCGATTTTGATGACAAAGGGCAGACTGGGCTTCCCGATTCTCATTAATGAAATCGCCGCTGCCATTCTTGTATCTTCCGCATGACTTTTTAATAAACATGATAGCTCCTCCGCTGCTTCACTCGCGTCTTCCCCAAACTCACCTAAAACAGCTGCAGCAATATTACACAAAGAGCCTTCCTCTTTTAAGGCCTCAACCAAAACTGGTATTGCATCTTTTCCCGATTTCTTTAGCTCACCTATCGCTTGAACAATTGTGATCTCATTTGTATTCGCTAAATTCTGAACAGATAACGACAATTTATCACCATTTGAATTCATAAAAGAGCCCCTCTCCTCGTTTTAAAACAATAACTCTACATAACCACTATCTGAAACGATAAAACAGGCACCAACTTAGGCTCCCTATACAGACGACCACCACTAATGTATACCAGTCAGCAGTCAATATATGAATGACATACAAACAAATGCCGCTCAGGCCTAATGCCATAAAAAATGACTTGTAGTATTGAGGCAATGAAAGCTTAATATCGTTTCGGTTTGTATGGGTAAAAGCAAAAAGCCTTATTGTCATGAACCATATATATATCCCTAAGCCATATATATACCAATAAACTAAATTCCCAACTGCCATAAAAGTAATAGAGACACAGTAAAGAATATACAACCAGACTGTATTCGTCAGCTCTAGAATAATGATTTTTTTCCAAAGGGCACCGGGGAATAAATGAAGGGTGCCTGATTGAGAATGTCTGACAATTCCTGAATAATAGGAACTTAACATGACTGCCGAGACGATAAGAAAGAAAAGAAGATAAAACCATTCTGGATACATGAAAATGACGACATAAAAGACGCCACTGAGCATGACCGTATGAATGCAATGAAAAAATAAATATTTTTTAAAAAGCAACAGTTCCAACCACAGAAAAGACCAAATGCCATTTAGACCTTGCAAGCCCCACCAAGTCGTTTTTGGTTTCTGTATAATTTGACCTGAACCAAATTGACGTTCTTGAAATTCCTCCCAGAATTCAGCTTCTTTCACCAACGATTCCTTCATTTCTACCTGACGGCTCGTAAAAGAAATTGTCATAAAAGAGACTGTGATGATCCCAATAAATACAACCACATACAACGGTGACAATGTATCAAACACTAATCCAACGCCACTAATAAAACGGGCAATGCTCTCCCATATCCCAGATGAATGTTGGAGAAAGAAGAATTGATAAAGACATATGGAGTAAATGCCTAACATTAGAAGAAAGACTGAAACGTATACCCTTTTCATTTTCTTCACTGTTCTGGCACAGGAGACCGACATCAACCACACTTCAGCGATAAAAAAGAGCCCTACAAAAATTATGGATCGGCCTAATAAATTGATATGCTCACCAGACAGAAACACAATTAATACATCACCGAATATGGCTGAGATGATCCAAAGCAACGCCTTCCAAGTGACGCTGAAAAATAAAACACTATACACAACTTTTGAAAAAGATGTGGCAGTGCCATAAAGCCATATAATATCTGCCATTTGACTTGGTAATCGATTTGAAAAAAGTCCAAATGCCGTATAAAGGATAAAAACACCTGTAAGTACCCAACCAGCAATACTCATATCCCATGTCGTAGATCTAGAAACAAAACTTACTTGAAATCCGATGGCCCCAACAAAAAGGAGCATGATCAAAAAAGGCATTTTTTTTTCCTGACCTTGACTGACAAAACGCCTTTTTGACTGAAGCCATAAAAAAGAAATGATATTATTCATCTGACCATTCCCCTAGAAGACGAATCACTTCTTTTCTCCATTCCGCTTGTTCTTCTTCGAATTGAGGAACATACAAATCCTGCATGAGTTTGCCGTCTCTAATTAATATCACCCTGTCTGCTGTCTCTATAACAAACTCTAGACTATGAGTTGATACAAATGCTGAACACCCTTGATCGGTTTTAGTTTTTAACCAGTTAGAGAGCCACTGTTTTGATGGGATATCAAGACCCACAGTCGGTTCGTCTAATATATACAGCAAAGCGTCTTGAACAATCGCCCCCGCCAGGACAACCCGCTGCTTTTGGCCTCTTGACAGCTGACCACACAATTGGTTTGCTTTCTCCTCCAAGTGCACTTCCTTCAATGCATGATAAACCCTTTCTTTTACATCTTTTTTACCTGGATGATATCCTCTTGCCCTAAACTGAATATGTTCAGCAGCGGTTAAAGCGGGATACAGATATGGCTGATCAGGAATAAGCGCGACTTTTTTTTGAACATTTATATGTCCCGGAGGAGAACCCTCAATGAGGATATCTCCTTTATCCGGCTTATAGAGACCTGTCAAACACCGAATTGTCGTTGTTTTCCCAGCTCCATTTGGCCCCAATAGCGCCACGATTTCTCCTCGTTGAATTGAGAAAGACAAATGTTCAACCCCATCACCATTTCGATAGCATTTGCTTAAATTTTGTACTTGCATCAATTGCATCAAATCTTCTCCTAATCATTAGAGTGAAGTATGCTTTGGCTGATCATGATGCATATGTTTCTGAAGCTTGAACTGCCACAGCGGCATACAGACGAGTACTAAATTATGAATGAAATGAGCTACTAATACACAAATAAAACCAAATTTGATGAAGAGAACTCCCAGAAAGCAACCGAATATAAATAGATGCAGCCAACGTATCCACCTTGGGTCATATCCAGTTACTTGGTGCATCACCGCCCATAAAAAGGAAGATACAATAATGGAGATGAGGATATTTCCACTCATCCACCAAATGACTGGAATCATTAATAGCCGATAGATGACCTCTTCTCCAATTGAACTTTGTATGCTCATATTCAATCCTTGCCTAAAGGTAAAACCTGATAGAAAGACAGTTCGGTTAGAAAGCTCAGGTGAAATTCGTAAATAATGCTTTTTCTCCAATAAGTTAAACAGCAGAGAAGTCACTCCTAAACTAATGAGCCCTGCTCCTATTCCATAGAAAATCTGAACTATTGGTTGTTCAAACGTTTTCCATCCAAAATCACCAGCAAGCGCATTTCCTGCCAATGAACATATAAATACTACAAATCCTGTTAATAATCCTGTAAGAAGTGTAGACAAAATACCTAATAAACTGACCGTTTTGACACTCATTCTTGCATCATAAGCATTTACAATTGTTAATTGAATATCTTCTTTCAGCGTCAATGACTGGCATATTATAATCAACAAACCCAGAACAAGACTGAAGATTATACTTGTTTGCACATCCATAAATACAAGGATGAGAATCGCAAGGATCATCGCTAAAGCTGAACCCAGCATACCAGATACTCCGAATGTCGATTCCACTTGTTCATCTCGAATGACTTTACTCATTTGATCTGTTAGTATTTCTTGTTCAGTACCAATATAAGAAATTCGGCCGCCCTGTAATTCAACAGTCACCTTGAGCCGAATATCTCCCGCTTCCGCTATGTACCAATAAGTACTGACCTCGCGAAAATCCTCCTCTTTTTTACCAGTACCAGTCATATTTGCTCTAGACCAAAGTCCATCAGGTGAAGCCATTAACCTCTGCTTGAGTGTCCCTGGAGAAACTTGTTCGAACTTCTCCGAAAGGGACTTTTTCGGAACATCCGCATAAAAAAAAGTGATTTCTCGATTGGCATTGACACCAACTACAAATGATTGATTCTTGTGAACGAAACGGACTCTCCATGATTCGACCAACCCAACATCATATAAAACCTTTCTATTTTTCTTAAGTATGCCTAAGTGATGAAGTTTATTTACTGTATCGTGGTCATACCAATATACCGAATAAAAATCCCAGTTCTCTACATCTATCCCAACAAACTCTTTTATAAATTGAATGCTTATTTCTTTTGCCTCATCTTTGCTTAAGAGTAGTGAAGCAATTGTTGGGGGTTTGAATTTAATAAATAACAGTAATCCAACAACTGCTAAAATACTCCAGAACACCAATGATAGACTATTCATTCCTGAATCCCTGCCTTGACTTCTTTTTGAAAAGGCAAGTCCGGTTCAGATAGCTCAATTTTCCCTATACATTTGCAATTTTTAGCTTCACATTTTAACTGAAGCAAACGAGCAGGTGAACCAATGTCAGCCATGCTATCTTCTAAAATATGCCCTAGCGGCAAATCTTCTAATTGGCAAGGAGTTACGTATCCATCTGCTCTTATATACCAAGCAAGATATCCTGGTGTACAAAAATCTGTTGTGAACGAACTCTCTTCGTGCTCCCAATCAATTATGTTCAGGCGATCTCCCCATTTATGACGTGCTTCCCTAAGCTGTATTTGAACCATTTCTTCAAAATCAATATCCAAAGCCTTAAAGCCTTCTGTCGCACGTCCAACAGATAACGTTTTTCCTGCACGAAAGATAAAAGCACCCGCATTGGCACATTGCTCCACCACATCTGATACTTCATCAGCATTGGACTCATTAATGGTCATAGCGACAATCACTGGAATGTTTGCTTCTGATAATTTTTTAATGGTATTCATACTTTCTTTAAAGCCGCCTTTTCTGCCTCTTAATTGGTCATGTGTATTATCCATACCATCAATACTAATCTGTACAGAAACATTGCCTAAGTGACTAAGTAATTCAACTTCTTCATCTCGCCAGTTCAATCCATTACTAAATACATTCACATTGGTAAACAACGAACTTGCAACAACGACTAATTCTTTAAACCCTTTGATCAGCTTTGCTTCACCCCCGGTCAGCGTAATATCAGCAACTCCATGGGCTGCTAACTTTTGCATAACCAATATCCATTGTTCACTAGATAGTTCCTCAGGATATGGTTTACCTGAGCTGGCATAGCAAAACGAACAGCTTAAATTACAAGCATTTGTCAACTGCAAGGTACAACTAATAGGTAAATATGAATCTAGCGAACCCGAAACGTGTAAAGGCTGATCTAACAGCCCTTCCGTCCAAGCCTCCGTAAATGGATGGGCACTAAGCTCTTCTTTTAATTGGTCAGCACTCATCTCTTCTTTTTTCATAATCTCCCAAATACGTGCCGTTTTATGAAGGTTTTTGTTTTTTGATAACAGAAACGCCAACTGTGCTCCACGTCCACTGAGTCTGAAATAAAACATACTTTTTCTATCAATCATTACAGCACCATGAGGCTGTAAATGAACCGCTAACTCTGGCAAATCAAAATCTTTAACACGATCATATGACATATAAAATCCCCCTTAAGAGAAAATAAGGAGTATAAGCAAATACGCTCAACTCCCTATTCTCAAATGTTAAATAGCTCTCATAGCAGGATGCGGAAGTGCACAAACACGTGTCATAGCAATACTCTTCGAGGCCCAACAGCCCATGCAGCCAGCAGCCTTCACAATCGAAGTACCTCCCGGCTTCATAAGTCCTTTTTTACTAACAGATTCCCATTCTTTTTGGTTTCTTTTCATAAGTAAACCTCCTCTCAATTTTTGCATAGAGTCTATTGACATAGCTCCCATGCGATACGATAATACCAGATTGCAATTGTCGAAGTAAGGGGGATTTTGTATATTATCCTAAAAATTACATTAATTAGTATAAATAGAATATTTTAACCCTTTAAAAATAGAAAAGCTGACAAGCTATCCTCTCGAGAAAAACAGGAGCTCACCCCTAATTTTTCACTTATGTTTTGAATATTTTCTTGTTCTATAAACAAAACGTCAAAAAGACGATCCATTCTGTTATAAAAATTCTGATGCCTAATAGATTGACAAACAATCTCTTCGAGGAAAATAAATCAAGAGATTATTTTCAAATAAACTTTAGTGATTAAGAAAGCAATGACTTTAGTTAAATGAATGAAGTCTCCTGTAATTTAAATCAAATATCTATACTAAAAACCCCTTCGGCTAAAATATCCAAAGGGGTTAAACATCTTACTCCACAGTAACACTCTTCACAAGGTTACGCTGCTTATCGACATCACAACCGAGATGCAGGGCATCATTAGTAAGCAATCAGCTGCAACCGACAACAGAAACCAACGGAAACAGAGCAAGCGCTGTGTTTACTTCCGGCAATACGAATATGTCATCCGCATTGTCTAGGCCTTTCAGCGAGATGATGCAAGTGTTTACTCCCCAAGTGGCAACTTCCTTGACGTTTACGCGAATGTTCAGGTTTACGTTCTCTTGTGTTTCCAGTGTTCGATCAAGGCAATCGTACCGTACTTCAGCGGAAAAGCCTTAAGAAATCCCTTTCAGCTTCAGTGCGCCTTCGACACATACAGAACGATGTCGGCCCTTGGAAGGCTCATGCATGGACTGACTTTGAATGCTTATAAAAAACACCCGCTTGTATAACGAGCGGATGTTAGATTTTTCGAAATTATTGATTGATATCTTTTAGCGCTTGTTTCGGTTGCGAATTGAAAATCATCAATGATGTAATAATTGCAATCATAACCCCTAACGCACCAACCCAGGTAATCGAGGTCAATGATACGTTTTCCACAAAAACTCCTCCTATACCTGCGCCGACCGCCATGGCGAATTGCATCATTGACTGATTCATGCTAAGCAAAACACCTGACATTTCCGGTTCTATTGTAGCCAGGTGAAATTGCTGTGTCGGACCGGTGGACCATGCGGCAAACGACCATAATATGAGAATCACCAACACTCCGATATAGGAATGAGTAACAAGTGACAGCAGAATCAGTGTGACGATATGCAACGTCATCCCGCCAACGAGTGTAAAGGGCACTCCCCATTTATCGGTGCTATATCCCCCAAACTTCGATCCAACCAAACTGGCAATTCCAAATATAAGCAAAACACCGCTGAGCAGCTTGCCATTTATACCTGAGATGTTCAAGAGATACGGTGACAAATAAGTGTAAGCAACAGAATATCCCCCGAGCCAGAAGAAAGTGATTGATAATCCCATAGCCACTTTCCGTTTTTTGAAAAGAGCAAGCTGTTGAAGCAAAGGCACAGGCTTATCCCCTTCAGTATGCGGAAGAGTAAAGAAAATAACGACCATTGCGATCAATCCCAACAAAGCAATGGCTCCAAATACAGACTTCCAGCCTAATGCTACTGCTATCATTCTTCCAAGCGGAACACCAATGATTAAAGAAGCGGTAAATCCCATCACGACCGTAGCGATGGCACTGCCCTGCTTCCCTTCCGATGCAATCTTAGCGGCAATCGTTAATGCGGTGACAACAACCACACCTGCTCCCATCGCCATAATGATCCGCGCTGCAATAAACCATCCATAACCAGGCAGTACAAAAGCCAGGACATTACCGAACACAAACAAACCTAGGGCATACATCATCAATTTGCGTCTATCCATACTTGCTGTCAACGCCATAAGTACGGGTGTAGAAAGAGCATATACAAGTGAGAAAATGGTAATAAGCTGGCCCGCGGCAGCTAAAGTGATCCCGAGAGTATGAGCAATTTGATCCAAAATTCCGGAAATGATGTACTCTGAGGTTCCAACTAAAAAGCTGACAATGGCTAAAATATAAATTTTCCAAGTGTTAGACATAAAACATTCACTCCTTAATTATTAATAAACATATCACGAATTATCGATATGTTATTATAAAAAAATAAACACATCGTAATATGTCGATATGTATGGTGTAAAAATAAACATCTTTTGATGTTTATTTTTATATCTCTGTTTTAAGAAAGTCAGCAAGTTTCCCAATGGCTTCTTCATCTCTTTTGTAATATGTGTACTTTCCAATACGCTCCGCCTTAATCAAGCCGGCTCTTAAAAGGATGGTAAGATATTGAGAAGCTGTCGATTGCGTCATTTTCAATTTGTCTGTTATTTGACTGACACATACCCCGATTGTGTTCATATCAATCCCTTCATGGGGTGCAAAATGACGATCGGGCTCCTTCAGCCATTGTAAAATTTGCAGCCTTGATTCATTTGATAAGGCTTTGAATACTTCAATTGGTTCCATATCGATTATTATATCGTTATATTTCGATATGTCAATCCGTTTTTTGGATATATTTAATTAAAGGTTTATCTCTGACTAATTCCGTGAAATGAAACTGAAGACAGCATATCAATTTTGTTCACCGCTTAAATTTATCATCAAGCTTTACGAAATTGGTCTCATAATCATGTCACTAAACACTTGGAGGAACCCAGCAGGTGACAAGGATGTTTTCAAATATTGTTCAAGTGACTAATCACCAGCATCAAATTCATGTATTTAAAATAGATGTGAAAAAACATCCGCTCATAACAACAGCGGATGTTAGATCTTTCGACAGGAATAACACAACAGTGTACTATGAATTGACATCTCTTTATGTCCGCTTAGGATATGAATAAAAGTTATCAATGATACCATAATTGTAAAACAAAAGAATCGGCAGTTCTTTATGTTCAATTCACAACAAATTCCATACCGTCTTAACATTTATTTTCTTTAGATTATAAGATCTTTTCCAAATTTTTCTCTAGATCATTACATAATTTAAATACCATCACTCGTTCACCTGTCCGGGAGCTTAAATCAGTATGAAAACTTTTCACTTTTTCTCCGGTTATTTTTAAGATAATATCCTTAAGGCCTTCTATACCTGATTCAACTAACTCCGAACGAGTTTGTTTGATAGATAACATACCCTCTTTTGATCCACAAACTACATATTCGGCTGGTGTTAAAATCCCTTTTAAATTGACGATGATCATGTCCCGCAGTATATCAGTCTTAACAGATACAGACCCCCGCCCAAGATAATCCTTCTCCCATTGAGTAATGGACTTACTGATCTCTGATTCAATAGAACCCTTAGACTTTTTCATATCTAATACATCTCCTGAGCAAAAAAATTGGCATATTCTATTTGTGATTTCGTCTCATTAATATTCTCTTACAACATATCCTTCATATACACCTTCAATATCTAAATCAGTTTTACCGTTTCTTGTGACCACTATCATTTTGGATAACATATTTTCTTCCATCATAGAGTGGACATGCAAAAATCGAACATTTCCTGAATGGGTTTCCTCAACTTCTTCATAAGACTTTAGATGATAAAAATCAATTGCTTTTCTAATTAGTTTTTTTATACATTCCATATTTTCACGATCAAACGAGTTCATTTCCTCTATTGTTTTCGTGACAAAATCAGTTAAATTAGCGCTCATACAATCTCCTTAGAACTGCTTTCTCCATATATGGGTGCGTTTAGAAGTTAAACCTGCATTTCATCATGACAAGCAATGATCAGGTAAGGCTTGACCTGTTTTAACATCAGGAACCTCCACGATTGAGGGTTTTCCATCCTTATGATGAACGAATAAACCTCTAACTTTAACATATGACGGCACTAGGGGATGATGTCGAATCATATCAACACTTTTTTCAATGGTGTCACTGCTATTTTCATTTAGCCATTCATCGACCGTACCACCTAAAAATTCAGGCTTGCAATTTTGAAAGAGATAATCCAATGTTTGTATTTTATCTTTCATTGTTTCAAGTTGAGTTAGTTCATTACCTGCGGAAGTCTTCTTATCTTTTGTTCCCACTACAAAAATCTCCTCAACATCTTCCTGGTAAATCGCAAAAATAACAGACCTCATGATTTCTCCATAAGGATGTGAAATACTGGCACCATAGCTTTGTATAGTCAACATATTCTCTGCAGAAGTGTTAGTCGCTTCTTGTAAAATAGGCTCCAAACCGTTTTCAATATCCGTCAAAAATAATACTTTTTTATTTTGGTTTACATTCATACAGCACACCTCTTCCTTATGTTTATCATTTTTGTATTGAGTAACAAATCCATTTGATAAATGCTTAGATTCATCATTACCAGCTTTCCCAACATCCTTCTGGATCAAGACTAGCCAGTCGGACCCATCCATTTTGAACTTTTTGCAGAAATGCTGAATCATTATTTAATAACCGTTCTACATATTCTCTAGGTGCTTGGATGAGTATCAATAAACGAAGAGGAGAATGATAGGCCTCGTGATCTGATTCCATGACGGATTGCCAAGGCAGTCCGGCTAACAAGTCGCTTGCATTCCCCTGCATAACGCCGAGACCTGCAGTAACGGTTTGAGTTGCTTTATTTCCGCTGCCATAATAATGAGGTGCTACCGTTGATGCGTAATATTGTAAATTAATCCATTGGGCTACAGTTCCAGGTCCTGCAATAATATTTGCTAGGAGTTCACCGCTTTCATCCTGCTTCCAATCATAATTATGGAGAAAGGCTCTTCCTTCCAAATCACAATCTTTAGTTAGTTCACGTTTACCGATAATAAAAGCGGCATTACGAGCCAGTCCCCATTCCGGACGTATCTCACTCCAATCTTCCGCAAATCGGTTTGCCTCAGCCTTCGGATTTTTTAGCTTCGATTGGAAATTCGGTAATTGGGCTAGACGTTCTGCGTTTACATGATGTCTCACTTTCGGCATCACGGCTTCAATTTGTTCAAATGCTTCTTGTGCAGCTTCGGAAAGCTCTGGTACATAAAGCCAATGTAATTCGTCTACTGTTGTATTATGTTCAGCTGCTGCAAAAACCGTATCCTCAGGAATTTGAATTCCTTCAGCTAAAAGAGCTTCTCGTACCTCTGATAGATTACATAAAGCAGCTAAAACTCTAGCATTGAATCCACCGGCCGCTCCACCGCAGGCACCACAATCAAGGGCTGCGGAATAAGGATTATTAGTACTTTGACTGCCATGCCCGCAAATTACGACCAATGGTGCGATGTTCTCTGTTAACCCCATCATTTTTAATGCTTGGCGAGCATAGTTCACTTTTTCTTCATCAGTAAAACCCACAGGTATTTCTGCCTCTGTAGCATCATGATGAAGCGAGAGTTTTGTATCAGGTTTGCGCAACCAAGCCTCACGGAGATTACGAATGAAACGACCCGCCTTTCTTGGCACAAAGCTACGGGCTGCCATTTGCAGAGTAAGCCAAGGTCCGCTTAGCTCAGGCAGTAGTAAGCTCGAAAGCGCATTCTGCTTCATCGTTTTAAAGGTATGGCTTAAAGAATGAATTACTTGCTTCCGTTGATTGTATTTTTTGAATACATCCTCATCTGCGAACTCTTTTATTTTATTTTGCGGTTTTTGTATGATCGGTAAGGAAGCATGACTGTGTTTACTGCCAAGTTCACAAGTTGCAATCGGCACCCCGAAGAAACCAGCAATACCAATCGTTTCAAACGGGCCTTCTTTTTCTAGTTGACGACGAAAAGGTTCTGATCGTACATCGATGCAGAATGCTAATTGAGCTAATGCAGATTTTTTACCGCCGGTTTCACGTTGTTTCGAGATGATCTTCTGGCTTAATCGATCAGTGTACGTTTGTTCCCAAGCTTCTAACCAAAGTTTCTTGCGAAGTTTCTCATCAAAGCTGTAGGCAAATGATAAATATTCGTTTTGTTCAATGGCCGTCATCTGTGACCATTCTTCTAATGTAAGCCCACCCCAATGAATCCAAGCTGCTATAAGGGGAGCAATTGAATTTTTTTTCTTAGATCGTTCATTAGTCAAAGGTAAGTATGGCTTTATAAGAGCCCACTCCATGGATATTCGAACCGCTAAATATTCTGTTAGGAGTGCATGTTCGTGGCTCGATTGCTGGGAGCGCCAAAGCATCATCCCTGCCCATCCAGGTAATGAAAGTAAATGACCTTCAAGATAAGTCTGGATTTCTGACTCTGGGATTTCTAGTGCGAATAAAGCTTTCTGTAAAGCCAAATGTGCCTCTTTCGGCCAACCCTTTACCCTTTCTCGCTGCTTTTTGCTAAGTGCTGGATCATATTGAATGAGATGCTGCCAAGCACGATAGAAACCTTCCTCACGATTAGGCATTGTCCAGCCTGCTTGAGAGTCATCAAGATATAATTTACTCCACTTAATGACATGATAATCTAGTATATTGACTAGCCTTTCACCATCTTGATTCTCTATATACGAACTTAGTGGCTGCATAAAAACATTCTCGATATGATCCAATCCACTACATTCACCTACTAATTTCTCCAGCTCATGTGATGATAAAAGGTCGGAAGGCAGGGGATCTAACTTTAATGCAGCATGACAAAATCGCTCTGCTACGTCCCGTGGGATGTGATAGGAATGTGAATCAAGCCAACGCTGCAGCCCCATTTCCACAAAATCTTCATCAATCTCACCTTTATTCTTTGCTGAACGGATCATAGACGCACTAGGGTATATATCAACATCGCGAGTGTTTTTCAACCAACTTGCAACCTGATCAAAAGGTTGGTTTTCAAGTCCCATCCACGGATTACGTGCAGCAAATGTAGAAATAGGCCAAAGTGGCGCAATCACTCGGCTGGCAGATGTAATGAAAACGTTAAGATCCCTTTCTTGAACATCAATATCTGTATCTATCTTTTTTACATTATCTTTCGTTAATACGGATGTAATGCCCATCTCAGATTAGCTCCTTATGAAATATATTGTTTAAGGTAGTCTGGGTGACTCTCTACTGACTTTGGTTTTGCTTCACCTAATCGAACTAACCAAAGATAGAGTACCGCGAAAAAAACGGAAGAACGATGACGAGCAACCCACGTACCTAAAGCACTGCCAAATAGTAAGAGACATACGACAATCATGACAGCTGACATTGGAGGTTGAACACTTTGAAAAATGGTTGTATGCAGCCACTTATAGAAAAGGTGATGAATGATAAAATATACGAGGGCTGCTCCTCCTAAAACAGTTAAGCCGGCAATTCGGCCAATTCGGCCCTCTCCAAAAGCGACAAGCTGAGTCCAAGAAACGGACAATGACCACCCTAAGATCAGCGCACTGATTAAGTGATACCCGTCTCCAGGAGCAGTGAGCCAAAAAGCAACACCTATAACTAAGGATAAAATCCGACCAGCCATGACCCATAAATAGGATGTTCTTTCATTAGTGCGAGCCGATACTTCATGACGCCCTACTGCTGAACCAGCTTGTAGAAACAACGTAGCTTTGAATAAACCATGTAAAATAAGATGAATAATGGCTGCTATATAGGCGCCTAATGCACACTGAATAAGCATAAACCCCATTTGTCCAATCGTGGAGCCTACTAACTGGCGTTTATAATCAACCTGGACTAAACTAATTCCAGTTCCAATCAATACAGAAATGCCAGCAAGCAGAAGTAAGATAATCGAAGCGATACCACCATGAAATAGAGGTGAAAATCGAGTTAGTATTATTCCTCCAGCATTTACTAAACCTGCATGCATAATTGCAGAAACTGGGGTTGGAGCAACAATAGACTCAACCAACCATCTTTGGAATGGCCATTGAGCTGCAGGAATGATCACCGCCAGTACAATCAATAGCTGAATCCCTGTTCTCTCCCATTCTCCCAGCCCAGCTAAACTTTCATTTGTTACAACCAATGATAACTGCCATTGACCGGTGGCATGAAAAAGCCACATCATCGCAAAAAACAAAGAAAACCAACTTAACAAAAATAACCGGCCAGAAATTTTGGCTGCTTCACTAGCCACTTGCCAAGCACTGTTTAACCTTATAAGTAAGGTTAAACCAACAAGAGTTGCTCCCCAAAATAGAACCATCAAGCGGAGATCACCACTTAACCATGTCATAGAAGCAGCACCTGTTGTGAAAGTAAAAAGCGTAAAATATTTTCGATAAGATCGATCCCCCATTAAGTAACGTACAGAAAAACGCTGAATGATGAATCCAATTGCAAGAACAAAGAAAGTCATTAAACAAGCTAAGGAATCTAAGTGCCAAGGGCCAACATTTCCGCTCACACCACTATTGGCAAGAATCAGTAAGGAAACCAAAAGTGGTAAAGCCAAGATCCCAATATGAATGCGAACAAAACTCAAGGGTACTCGCGGATGTAAAAACAATAGTCCACTTATCCCAGAAGCCATAAGCATAATAAAAAATAATGTTAATAATGATGACAAACTCAGCGAAACTAACATTCTAAATTCTCCCTTTTTTAAAACTCATTATTGTTCAAAAGACCTTTCAATCAGATCATATTTTGTCTATTATTTATTTCAATTTTTATTTATCTCTATTTTTTTCCAACAAAAAAGCCGACAACTTCAAAATTTCAATGATTATGTTAGATCATTGAATCCTGAAAATTGTCGGCTTCACTTCAACTAACTTCAGCGAAGTTTTTTGAAGAGCTACCTTATTATTGGTCTTTACTTTATGCTATGTTTAATTTCCTTTAATATAGTCCTGATTATCAAATAAATCGACTCATGTTCTCTTCCTTTTTTATTAGGATACTTTTTCATCCTATCAATATTTAAAATTAAATATGAAAAGAATGCTAAAGGCCTACATATTTTAAAAGGAAAAATAAACATCTGCATCGATTATTAAGTTACGTATAAGATATGCTAAATTTTAAAAGTTGTCAAGTTTATCAGTAAACTGGTCTTTACTTTCCTCTAAAAGAATCCAACCCATTATAGATGATTCACTTTCAATGAGGAACATCCATTTCAGATGAAGCTCGCTTTTCCAGATCGAGGAGCAGTGTCTTCATTTCGAATCCGCCCCGATAGCCAGTTAATGAGCCATTCTTTCCTATTACACGATGGCACGGTACAGTAATTAATACCGGATTAGCCCCAATAGCCGCACCTACAGCACGAACAGCTGCTGGTTTATTTATTTCATTTGCAATGTCGGAATAGGATTTCGTCTGTCCATAAGGAATTTCACAAAGTGCATTCCAGACTGCTAGCTGAAATTGCGTACCGGCGTACTCAACTGGAACAGTAAAGTTTTTCCGCTTTCCTTCTAGATATTGAGTGATTTCAACGGCATAGGGTTCAAGCTTATCATCATCTTCAACAAGAAGACTTCCCGGAAAGCGTTTCCTAGCCCATTCGAACAATTCCTCGATTGGTTTGTTCTGTGAACCTACAAACACAAGCCCCTTTAAAGTTGAAGCAATATAAAAATTCCAATCCTTGAACATTAGTAAAGACCAATAAAGGGTTGGTTTATTTGTTTCCATTGTACGTTTCCTCCATTTTACTCATTTGACGAAATTGTGCTGGTGTCTGTCCAGTTTTCTTTTTAAATAAAGTAATAAAATAAGGCGCGTTAGCTATACCCACACATATAGCGATATCTCCAATCGATTTATTTGTCTGAATCAAATACTTTTTAGCCGCGTGTACTCTAACTTGTTGTATATACTCAACCAGCGTAATGCCTTTAATCTTTTTAAATGTTCGATGCATATGATACGGACTCCCATGACAAATATCTGCTAACGATTCTAGCGTTAATTTTTCTGTGAAATTTTTATCAATGTATTCAGTAATTAGATCAACCCACTCGCTATCAGGCATTTTTTCATTAGTGGGCTTGCAACGTTTACAAGGGCGAAAATTTGCGCGGAGAGCTTGTTCTGCGTTTGGAAAAATGCATACATTTTCTTTTTTCGGAACACGAGATTTACAGGATGGTTTACAGAATACCCCTGTCGACTTTACAGCGTAGAAAAATTGATTATTGTACGCTGCATCATTATTTATAATTGCTTGCCACTTTTCATCTGTTATCATTTCTACATCATTCGAAATTCTATGATCATGGCTCTCTTTATGTCCGTTATTGATACTATCCGGCATTTATCTCACCTCTCCTTACATGGCTCATCTAATTCATTTTGAATTGAATCCCAATTTAAATTTTCGACACGCGTTTTTTATATCTTGGGCCATTTTTATCTACTCCCGTTTAGCATTCTTGATAACTACACTATAACCTCATAAATAGAAAAAAATAAGATGGTTAGAATGTAATAGCAAGATAACAAAATGAGTAAAGATGATTATGTGATAAACTAATTTCAACCAGCGTGAGTTTTCTTATAATTATTTAAGATAAGGAGAATGAAAAAGTGGCATGGCATGAAGTCAATGATGTTATTGTCATTACATTACCTGAAATTTTCGACATGAATGCGAACCTAGGCTACCTAACCAGGGAAAAAAATGAATGCATGTATGAAATAGAGAACAATATCATTACAAAAGTTATAGCCATTGGGGAAATTCGGTCCTTAGTGCAGGTAAGCGTAATCAATAATAAACAAATGATTGTTCAATTCCTAAACGATTCTAGACCTGTTGAGCAGTGGAAACGGGAAGAGATTGTAAAATATATTCATGAATGGTTTGATCTTGATAACGATTTAACTCCATTTTATGAATTGGCAAAAGCAGATCCATTACTTAAAATGCCTGCCCGAAAATTTTATGGGTTGCGAGTGATCGGCATTCCCGATTTATTTGAAGCTTTATGTTGGGGAGTTTTAGGGCAACAAATTAACTTAGCCTTCGCGTACTCCTTAAAGAAGCAATTTGTAGAAGCATTTGGCGATTCTATTGAATGGAATGGTAAAAAGTATTGGGTGTTCCCACCGTACGAGCGAATTGCACGGTTAACCCCTACCGACCTGGCAGATATTAAAATGACGGTAAAAAAAAGTGAATATATCATTGGAATAGCCAGATTAATGGCAAGTGGGGAATTATCGAGGGAAAAATTAATGAAAATGAACTTTAAAGATGCTGAAAAAAACTTAATGAAAATACGAGGAATCGGTCCTTGGACAGCCAATTATGTTCTAATGCGCTGCCTTAGGTTCCCGACAGCTTTTCCGATCGATGATGTGGGTCTAATTCGTTCGATAAAAATATTACGTAATATGAATCGAAAGCCTACGAAAGATGAAATCTTAGAAATATCGTTTTCATGGAAAACATGGGAGTCATACGCTACCTTTTATTTATGGCGTGTCCTTTACTGAATCATTTCAACTTAAACCGGAATGTACTCAATAAAAAAAGAATGAGCTTTAAAACCTAAGGCCTACAAGTACATTGTAAGTGCGACTTCTAGAATTCTTTGCCTTTATTAATTGACAATAAAAAAACACGTTATCATTCCAATAGGCTCTCCGGTTTTCGGATCTCTAGCATGCTTTATTCCAACTGCTAGCAAAAGCGTATCATAATGAGGAACTGCTCTCTTATATCTGTATTAACATTAGAAAACTCAGTTAGGCAAAAGTCTTAATGCCTTTTAACCTGATTGACCGACCTAATGAGGAAACATCTTAAATCTATAGCCATGGCCGATCGATAGTCGGGTCCTGTACCATCAACTTCTTTAATCCATTTTTCCACTGTAGACGTTCTTTCTCTTTTGGACATAAAAACACCCCTTTAGACAATCTTATCCAAAGGGGTTAAACATTTATTACTCCACAGTAACACTCTTCGCAAGGTTACGCGGTTTATCAACATCACAGCCGCGATGCAGTGCAGCATAGTAAGCGATCAGCTGCAATGGAACAACAGATACCAACGGAGCAAGCGCTGGGTTTACTTCCGGCAGTACGAATCTGTCATCCGCATCGTCTAGGCCTTTCAGTGAGATGATGCATGTGTTTGCTCCGCGAGCGGCAACTTCTTTGACGTTTCCGCGGATGCTTAGGTTTACGTGCTCTTGAGTTGCCAGTGCGAATACTGGTGTTCCTTGTTCGATCAAGGCAATCGTTCCGTGCTTTAGCTCACCGCCGGCAAAGCCTTCTGCCTGGATGTAAGAAATCTCTTTCAGCTTCAGTGCGCCTTCGACACATACGAAGTAGTCAAGGCCGCGTCCGATGAAGAAAGCGTTTCTGGATACAGTCAGGTATTCACGGGCGATCATTTCCATTTCGTCTTTCTGGTCGCATAGAGCTTCCATTGCGTTTGCAGCAATACCGAGTTCTTTGACGAGGTCAAATCCGATATCGATGCCGTTTTTGTCAGCAGCCACAGAAGCAAGAACCGCAAGAACTGCAATTTGTGCAGTGTATGCTTTCGTTGATGCAACAGCGATCTCAGGGCCTGCATGAAGCAGCAATGTATAGTCAGCTTCACGGGAAAGCGTTGATCCAGGTACATTTGTGATTGTCAGGGCTTTGTGTCCGAGTGCTTTGACTTGAACGAGAACCGCGCGGCTGTCTGCTGTTTCTCCGCTTTGAGAAAGGAAAATGAAGAGCGGTTTCTTAGACAGAAGCGGCATGTTGTAGGAGAATTCACTCGCTACATGCACTTCAACCGGCACGTTTGCCCACATTTCAATATATTGTTTACCGACAAGTCCTGCATGGTAGCTTGTTCCGCAGCCAATGATATAGATGCGGTCCGCTTCCGCTACAGCGGCAGCGATATCACCAGGCACAGACAGCTTGCCGTTTTCATCTTGATACGTTTGGATGATTTTGCGCATAACAACAGGCTGCTCATCCGTTTCTTTCAACATGTAGTGAGGGTACGTGCCTTTTTCGATATCACTGGCATCAAGCTCAGCAATATAAGACGCACGTGTAATCACGTCACCATCAAGGTTTTTGATGACAACTTGGTCATCAGTGACGATAACCATTTCTTTATCCATCAGCTCAACATATTCGTTGGTTACTTGAAGCATCGCCATTGCATCAGATGCTACGACGTTGAATGTATCTCCAAGACCTACTAATAGAGGGCTTTTGTTTTTCGCTACAAAAATCGTTTCTCTGTTGTCGTTATCGAATAAAGCAATTGCATAAGAGCCTTTTAACAGTGTAAGTGTTTTACGGAACGCTTCTTCTGTCTCAAGTCCTCCATTGACGAATTGCTCGATTACTTGAACGACTACTTCTGTATCGGTGTCACTTTTGAGCTCTACATCTTGCAAATACTCTTGCTTCAGCTGAACATAGTTCTCGATCACGCCGTTATGAACAAGTGTAAAGCGGCCCAGTGCGCTTTGATGCGGGTGAGCGTTCAGATAGCTTGGTTCGCCGTGTGTAGCCCAGCGAGTATGCCCAATTCCGGCTTTCGCCTCTACATTGGCATCCACAACTTCACGAAGATCTGCAATGCGTCCTTTTTCTTTGAACACATGGATTCCCTGTTCGTTGGCAACAGCAATACCAGCAGAGTCATAACCGCGATACTCAAGCTTCTCTAACCCTTTTAATAAAATTTCCTTCGCATCAAGCTGACCGATATAACCTACGATTCCACACATATTTTTCTTCCTCCTAAGATTGTAAAAGGAGACGAAGAAAGTCAAATTTCAAGGGGACTTTCAATCGTCCCCTCCTACATGTTTTTTGGAAGATCATGTGATTTCTCTTTGTTCAAGGAGTCACCCCCTTGGTTTGAAGAAATCCTTACGGCTGTGATCTGCACACTCAGCCGGGAGGCATCCGCCGAAAATTCGATAACCTCCATCCTCGTCAACTAAGCCTTTTTCCGGGCGCTTAGTTCGGGCGCTATAATTATAGGTAAAGCAATAATCCTGTCTTCTTTTCCTATTGAGAAAATAAGAACAAGACAAGCTTGATTTTACAACATGTGGCATAAACGGTCAATTGTTTTTTAAACAACTTTGCCGTATGTCTCACAATTATCTTATGTAATCCTCGCTTGTCTTGTTCACTCTCTGATAATAGACTTCGTTACTCTAATCCCATTTCTGACCGGACGACTTCAACAATGCGATTGACATACTCATCGCACAGCTCTTTCGTCTTCGCTTCAGCCATGACACGGACGAGCGGTTCAGTTCCTGAAGGGCGCACCAAAATCCGGCCGTCGCCGTTCATTTCTTTTTCAACTTCAGAAATAACTGCTTTTACTTTTTCATTTTCTTCAACTTTATATTTATCAGTCACTCTCACATTGACTAACAGCTGCGGGAACTTCTGCATTTCAGCTGCAAGCTCTGACAACGGCTTGCCTGTTGCTTTCAAAGTGTTCATCAGCATAATAGCAGACAATAAACCGTCCCCTGTCGTGTTGTAATCAAGGAAAATAAGATGTCCTGACTGCTCTCCGCCGACGTTGTAGCCGTCTTTTTTCATTGCTTCTACTACGTAGCGGTCGCCGACAGCTGTCTGCACGCTTTTGATGCCTTCTTTTTCGAGCGCCTTATAGAAGCCGAGGTTGCTCATCACGGTTGAAACCACTGTATCATCCTTTAAACGGCCCTCTGATTTCAGGTGTTTTGAGCATATGTACATGATTTGGTCGCCGTCTACAATATTTCCTTTTTCATCGACAGCAATCAGGCGGTCGCCGTCACCGTCGAATGCAAGGCCGAGATCCGCGTTTTTCTCTTTGACAAACGCGCTGAGCGCTTCGGGATGAGTCGAACCGACGCCGTCATTAATGTTTAATCCGTTCGGGGAAGTCCCCATTGTAGAAACATCTGCATCTAAATCAGCAAACAGGTGTGTCGCCAAGGATGACGTTGCGCCATGGGCACAGTCTAATGCCACATGAATGCCTGTGAAATCTTCATCAGCTGTCTGTTTTAAGAATTGCAGATATTTTTGTCCGCCTTCAAAATAATCGTTTACAAGTCCAAGGTCTGCTCCGACAGGTCTTGGCAGCTTATCCTCAGGTTCGTCCATCAGGCGCTCAATTTCAGCCTCCTGTTCATCAGAAAGCTTAAATCCATCTCCCCCAAAGAATTTGATGCCGTTATCCTGCACTGGGTTATGAGAAGCGGAAATCATGACGCCCGCCTCTGCATCCATCGCTTTTGTCAAATAAGATACACCTGGTGTAGAAATGACACCCAGGCGCATGACTTCTGCGCCAATGGATAAAAGTCCGGCGACAAGGGCTCCCTCCAGCATATGGCCGGAGATGCGTGTATCGCGGCCTATCAGCACTTTTGGACGTTGTTTGTCTTTTGTCAGCACATAACCGCCGAAACGTCCGACTTTAAAGGCCAGCTCAGGTGTAAGCTCACTATTGGCGACACCTCTTACACCGTCTGTTCCAAAATACTTGCCCATTTTAAATCGCTCCTTTTTTATTCCGATGAGGATTGTGAATTTGCAGTGGATTCATCCTCATCCTGATCTTGGTTTTGATCTTTATTTTCGTCTTGGTTTTGATCGTTGTTGTTTTTATCAGTGTTCTTTGTATCTTCTTGCTGATTGTTCTTTTGATCATTTGTTTGTTTATCTGTGTCATCCTGGTTCCCTGATGTATTGCTGCTGTTATCATTCGTTGATGTATTGCTTTTCTTAGACGTCAGCTTGATTTTGGCGTTTTTCCGCCCCAAGGACCAAGTTACATTCTGTGGCCCGTTCACTTCAAGCTTCACGCTATGCTCCCCGTCCTCTAAATCTGAAACATTCACATACATTTCAATATCTGATTTTTTCAGTTTTTTTATATTCGCGGGAGAGCCTTTAGCCGTTACGTCTATCGCTTGTGATTCAGGATCAAGGAATTCAATGTTTTGTGAGCTGCTCAGCCCTACAGTCTTGATAGGAACATTCTCGAACTTCTGATCCGCTTCACTGTCGACTTCTATATGCAAAGTCACCTTTGACGGTGAGATTTTTTTGACACCGTCAGGAAGCGGAATATCTGCCTCGATATCGGAATCCTTGTTAATTTTACTTAAATCTAAGCTGACGCCGTCAATAAATTCAAGAGAATCCAACACATCCTGTGAGCCGTAAACCGTTACCTCACTGGGGCTGGATTCAATATTCGCTATGCTGACACCGTCAGGAAGGCTTCCTGTCCGTTCAATTTTAAAGGGCACTTTTTTACTCGGGCTTGTCACCGGAACGGTAATCTTGATGACCGAGGGCTCCACGTCGACAGGAAGCGCGTTTCCGTCTTTATCATAGACAGTCACTTTCGCTTCCTTTTCAATCGTTTCATCTGCGTTTTCTAAATTCACTGAAGCTTTTACAAGAGAAATATTATCGATGACATTTTTCGATCCGGTAATCTGCACATTTTTCGGACTGACAATCGGCTGCTCCGGAGAATAGCCTTTTTTCATCTTGCTTTTGTTGTAGTACTCCACTTCTACGGGAAAACTTTTGGTCGTCCGTTCCTGAATGGTCACTGTCGTAACAGACGGATTAATTGAGATTGTCAGCCCATCCGACACGTTTTTGGCCTTAAGCTCAACCTTATGTGTGCCGGTTTTCAAATGTTCCATATCAGCATATATTTCAAAGTTTTTGGTCTGCCGAGCCTTTTTCACGGCGCTTGTCGAGCCTTTTATCGTGACATTAACCGTTTGCGGAACACCCGTCACGACGTAATTTTCATCATCATAATACGCTTTAACCGGAATATCAGTCAGAGTTGCTTCATCAGTTGTTGATGTCGGAAAGAAAGATTCACCCGGTTTTTTTGGAGTCGGTGCTTGGTTGCTGTTAACCGCCACATAAAGCAAGAGCGCGAAAAGCAGAGCAATGATTTTCACAGCCCAGCGGTTGTTTAAGAATTTATCCATTTTTCTTGCCCCTCCAATACCAGCGGTTAGAAGAAGTGTCTCTGGTGTTTTTCTTAAACTCGGCTTCAAGCATTTCTTTCAGCGCTTCTTCTGTAAGCTCTCTGTGAAGGTCGCCGTTCTTTGCCACACTGACGCCGCCGGTCTCTTCAGACACAATAATCGTCAAACTGTCTGTTACTTCACTGATACCGACAGCCGCTCTGTGCCGCGTGCCCAGTTCTTTTGAAATAAACGGGCTCTCAGAAAGCGGCAGATAACAAGCGGCCGCGGCAATTTCATTATTTTTCATAATTACCGCACCGTCATGAAGCGGGGTGTTTGGAATAAAAATATTGATCAGCAGCTCAGAGCTGACTTTGGCATTTAGTGGTATGCCGGTCTCAATATAATCCCCCATTCCAGTATCCCGCTCAATGGTCAGCAGGGCGCCTATACGGCGTTTCGCCATATAATTGATTGCTTTTGTAATGGCCTCAATCGTTTTCTGCTGCGCTTCTTCAACAGGCGTGCCGCTCCTCGAAAAAAAGCGGCCGCGGCCTAACTGTTCAAGCGCTCTTCTCAGCTCAGGCTGAAAAATAATAATAATTGCTAAAAATCCCCATGTTATCGCTTGGTCCATCAGCCATTGAAGTGTGCTGAGGCCCAAATATTGGCTGGCCATACGAACAAGCACGATGACTACAATTCCTTTTAACAGCTGAACCGCTTTCGTGCCGCGTATCACCATAATCAATTTATATATCACATACCAAACAAGGAGAATATCAACGGCATTGCCGAGGTACTGCAAAAAAGGGATATCCTCAAAAGCCATTTCCTCGTCCTCCAAGATTTCAGTCATTTCGTATTTTGTGTTTTACGTGTTACGCATATGTACTTTACATAGCGAGCCCATTATACCACATTTCGATTTAGCAAGTGAAATGTGCCAGCCCTCTCAGCCCGCAAAAAAAGAGCAAAGCGGCTAACGCGCTTTACTCTTCTCCCTTCGGACTGAATGCATCGAGTACACTTTTCCCCGCAGACTTCATCTTGTACCATGTCCAGTCGAATAATTGATTGATTTCTTCAATCTGACCGGTGACTTGTCCAGCAGAGGCCATATACTTTTCGCCGTTTACGACGGTTACATCCCCGTCTATTTTGCCTTTAATAATCAGCTTGCCGTTTTTAACAGTGACATCACCTTTGACCGTCTCACCTTCTGGCACGGTCACAGTATGGTTATGAACCACAAGATTCGGCTGCTTGGACACGCTGAAATTGTGGTCATTATGCCAGCTGTTAAAAAAACCCCCGCCCATCAAAATGATGAATACCGCAGCAGCTGCGATAACGGGATGGGATCTGAACCATCTTTTTACAGAAGCTCTTTTCTTCTCCTTAGGCAATTTTGCCATGACATTAGCGGTAAAATCCGCGGGGGCTTCGACATGCGATGTGCTCCGTACGAGCGCTATGGATTTCTCCATCTCGTAAAAATGCTTTCTGCATTTCTCGCATGTCTCCAGATGTTTATTTAATACGTGTTCATCTTTTGGAAGGATATCTCCATCAAGATGCATATGCATAAGCTGCACAATTTGTTCAGGACAGCTCATTTCATCACCCCACTTAAAGATCCCTTAATTGTTTTCTAAGAGCCTCTCTGCCTCTGTGAATCCGCGTTTTCACAGTCCCCACAGGAATATTTAGAATCTCCCCGATTTCAATTAATGAGAGTTCGTCAATATACTTTAATACGATGACTGTTCTGTATTTGTCAGGAAGCTTTAAAATTTTCTGCTGTATCGTGTTTGAGAGCTCCAGCGACACAACTGCATCTTCAGGCAAAACACCATCTGCGGCGATTTGAGAATACATGGTCAAGCCTTCCGTACCAGCCACCTCTGCATCGAGGTAATAATCCGGCTTCTTTTTGCGAATGCGGTCAATGGTCAAATTGGTCGCGATTCGATAAAGCCAAGTTGAAAATTTCCGGTTAATATCAAAACTGTCGATATTAACGTACGCTCTGATGAAAGCTTCCTGTGCAATATCCTCCGCCTCATGCACATTGCCAAGCATACGGTAGCAAAGCTGATAAATTTTATCTTTGTAAATATCTACGATGTCCGCAAATGCATTCTGGTCGCCTTTTTTGACTTGTTTAATTCTTTTTTTAATCATCATTTCCATATTTATCTAACCTCTGCCTTCACCGGTCTGTATGTATACGAGCTTCGTTTCAAAAGGTTTCAATTTTTTTATAAAATAAGTTTATCAAATTTTTGGCAGGGTGTAGATGGTAATTCGTGAATAAACTACCTTAACATATTTTTAAAATTATTATACAGACTGAACAGTTAGAAGTTGGAATGATTTTTCCGAAAAGAAAAAAGACACCTTTTGATCAAAGGTGTCTGTGACTGGGCTAGCTGGATTCGAACCAACGCATGACGGAGTCAAAGTCCGTTGCCTTACCGCTTGGCTATAGCCCAATAATGGTGGAGGGGGGCAGATTCGAACTGCCGAACCCTGAGGGAGCGGATTTACAGTCCGCCGCGTTTAGCCACTTCGCTACCCCTCCACAT